>Ga0068863_100001836_pt1 | contig 21125 bp, 19 predicted proteins | sample KBSSwiS62_FD_66596 | JGI IMG/M metagenome (GOLD analysis project Ga0068863, IMG submission 66596) | Switchgrass rhizosphere microbial communities from Kellogg Biological Station, Michigan, USA - KBS Switchgrass S6-2 | ecosystem: Host-associated > Plants > Roots > Rhizosphere > Soil ...
GACTTCGAAGATCAGCGTCGCGTTGGGCGGAATGACGCCGCCGGCGCCGCGCGAGCCGTAGCCGAGATCGGGCGGGATCAGAAGAACGCGCTGGCCGCCGACCTTCATCGTCGCGACGCCCTCGTCCCATCCTTTGATCACGCGCCCCTGGCCGATCGGGAACGAGAACGGCGTGCCGCGGTCGAGCGAGCTGTCGAACTTCTTGCCCTTGGCGCCGTTTTCCCAGAGCCAGCCGGTGTAGTTCATGACGCACGTCTGCCCCTTCTGGGGCGACGCGCCGGTTCCGACCTTGGTGTCCTCGTACTGCAGGCCGCTCGGAGTCTTGGTCATCTTGCTCTCGCTTTTCTGGGCCGCCTCGGGCGCCGGTGTGGGCTTCGGGTCCTGGGCGAACGCCGGGGCCGCGAAGAGCGCAGCGGCGAAGGCCGTCGAAAGAAGCCGGGTCGTGGTCTTCGTCATGGTCTTCGATTCCTTTCTTGCCCCGGAAAAGGGCCGGCGAAGCTTATCGCAACCCGGCGAAAGATCGTGGTTGCCTGGCGGGGCGCCGAACGTGGATCATTCCGCCCGTGCTGCGCAACGTTTCCATGCGCGCGGGTTTCGGGGCGACCGGGGCGATCTATTTCGCCCTGGGAATCGTGTCCGCGCGGGTGGCGTTTCTCGGGGCACGGAAGAAGGAAGCCGGGATCCCGGGCGCGCTCCGGTTCCTGCTGGCGCAGCCCTACGGTGACCTCCTGCTCGGGGCGGTCGTCGCGGGCCTGGCCGCGATCGCCGTCGTGCATCTCTACGAGGCTGCCGGAAAGAAGCGCAAGGGCCTCTTCCGGCTTGGCCTGGCCATCAACGGGATCGGGTACCTCACGCTCGCGTGGGCCGCGGCGCGGCTGCTGTTCGGCGTCGAAACCGGGGGCGGCTCGCTTCGCAAGACGGGCGTCACGTGGCTGCTCGCCGAATCCTGGGGAGCCGCGGTCCTCACGCTCGCCGGCCTCGTGGTCGCGGGAGGAGGAATCTGGGAGGCGTGGCAGGGGATCCGGGGCGGGCTTCCCCTGCGCAAGGACCTGCTGCCGCGGCGGCTCGTGAGGATCCTCGCGGGGATCGCGCGGTTCGGACTCGTCGCCCGGGGGATCGTGCTGTGCGCGCTCGGCTACTACATCTGTCGCGCCGCGTTCGAGGGCGATCCGTCCCGCGTGCAGTCGATGGGCGGCGCGCTGCGGACGTTCTCGCACGCGACCTTCGGGCCCGCGTTGATGGGCACGATCGCGTTCGGCCTGGCTGCGTACGGCGTGTATCTATGGTCGCTGATGCTGTTGAAGCGCCGGGTCTGAACCCCGAGGCGCACCCCAAACGAAACCGCCCGACTTGCGTCGGGCGGTTCGCGGAGGAGGGGAGTGGTGAGGGAGCTCAGCGGCCGATCGGGGGCATGGCGGCCGGGGGAAGCGTGCGGGAGTGGCCCTTGGTGCCGGTGCCCGTGCCGGTGGTGCCGGAGCCGCCGCCCGAGCGCGTGCCGTTGGGATTGCCGTTGGAAGCCGGGGGCATCGTGTTCGGGCAGGGGCGGAAGAAGATTCCGCCGCAGCCGGGCTTGAGGTTGCCGGCGCTCGCCGTCGTCGGAAGAGCCGCCACCAGGACCGCCGCGATCGCCAGAGTTCCGAGTGCCTTCTTCATGACTTTCTCCTTTTTTTAAACCGTTTTTGTTTCGATTCGTTTTTCGTTTTTCGTTTCCGAGCTGCCAATGGAGATTGCAACGCGTGTGCCGCTTTTGCGACGCGCGTGATCTCGCGACGCCACAATCGCGTGGCGGCACGCACGGCGTGGCCGTCTGTGTTGCGAAAAAAAATAGAGGCCGATGTAATCGCGTCGGCGGCGACGCGTCGCCATGGCCGGCGGCGACGCCGATTCTCTATCCGTTCGGCGTGATCGCCTATCCGTTCGGATAGTACGGTCCGGGCCGGCGGAGTGCCCCGCCCGTCAGTTCAATCCGAGCCACTGGCGAATCTTCTTCGCCACGGTCTCCGCCGACGGCGGGTCGTCGTTGGAGAGGACGACGATCGAGTAGCCGGTGTCGAGGTCCGTCTCGATGACGCCGTTGACACCCGGGGAGCCGCCCGCGAAGCCGGAACCGCCCGAGTGCTTGCGCGGCGCGGCGCCGGCGGCCGGCGCCTTCGACTTGTCGGAGAAGTACCAGCCCGTCCACGCCGGAGACAGGAGCTTGTCGGCGCGCATGGCGGAGTCGAAGGCGAGCAGGTCCGGCGCCGTCGAGTAGCCGCCGCCGGCCGAGCTCGAGCGCGCGGGCAGCGTGTAGACGTTGGTCCGTTTGGGTCCGGGCTGGGGCTTGCCATCCTCGCTCTCGCGCGTGTAGCCGACGGCGCGGTTCGGGACGACGGCGTCCTGCATGTACGCGTCGGTGTCCTTCATGCCGGCCGGGAGGAATACGTGCTGCCGCACGTAGTCGTAGTAGCTCTGCCCCGAAGCCTTCTCGATGATCAGGCCCAGCACGATGTAGCCCGCGTTCGAGTAGCTGCGGGACGTGCCCGGTTCGAAGAGGAGCGGCCGGTTCACGAACAGCGGGACGAAGTCGGCGAGCGTCCGAAACCGTGACTTGGGCGTCGCATCGAAGCGCTCGCCGAAGAAGTCGCCGAGGCCCGACGTCATCGTCACCAGCTGCTGGATGGTGATCTTGTCGGCGACGGCCGACAGATAGTCGGGTAGGTGCTTGCGGATCGTGTCGGAGAGCGAGAGCTTCCCGTGCTCGGCCAGCTGCGCGATCGCGACCTGCGTGAACACCTTGTTGATCGAGCCGAGGTTGAACTTCGTGTCCGGACGGCTGGGCGCCCCGAAGTCGCGGTTGGCCATTCCGTACGCCTTGTGGAAGAACGGCTTTCCGTTCTTCGCGATCAGCACGACTCCGGAAAAGGACCCTTCGCCGTGGCCGGCGGACAGGAGCGCCTCGGCCGCGGCCGCAACCTCGGCGTCCGAGCCCTTGCGCGACTCGGCGGGGGCGCCCGGCCCCTCCGAATCGTCGATCTTCCATCCCAGGATCGCGAAGTCGGGCGACGGCTCGAGCATCATGCCGATTTCGAACCATTGCCGGGTTTTCGTCGCGCGCGCAAGGAACCTGATCTCCGGAGCCTGCGACGGCAGCATTTGCTGGAAGGCGAGCGGACCGACCTCCCTGGCCATTGCTCCGAGGCGCTGGACGCGCTGCTCGAGGGGGACCTCCTTCTGTGCGGACGCGGCGAAGTTGGTGGTGACGAAGGCGCGGATGGCTTCGGGGGTGCCGGTCTCGAACGCCGCGATGAGCGCCGCGATCCGCCGGCCTTGCGGCGTATCGGGCGGGGAGGGGGCCTGCCCGACCCCGGAGGCGGCAAGCAGGAGGAAAAAGGACAGGGCGGCCGCGGGCGCAGACTTCGAGCGGTGCATCATGCACCGGTCTACGCGCGGGCCGCCCGGAGGTTTCGCTTTCCGGGGGCTAGGCCTTGAGCTTTGCGAGGATGTTCTCGATCCGTTTCTTCTGGACCGGGTCGTTCGTCATGGCGAGGGCTTTGCTGTAGTTCTCGACCGCGCCCTTCTTGTCGCCCGTCGCGGCGAGCGCCTCGCCGAGGCTGTCGTAGGTGTTCCACGAGTTCGGATAATCCTTGACGTTCTTGCGAAACAACACGAGGGCTTCGGCGGTCTTCTTCTCGCCCATGAGCTGGTAGCCGAGAATGTTGACGTCGGCCTCGGTCGCCACCTTCATGGCCTGGGCGCGCAGGGCCTCGACTTCCTTCGTGTCGCCGCCCTTCTTCTCCAGGATCGCGGCCTTGGTGCGCAGGTTCTGGAAGTTCGACTGCATTCCAATCGAGTGGTCTGCCCACGCGAGTCCCTGGTCGAGCTTGTAGTCGTTGCGGAGGCACCAGTTGGCCGCCTGGTTCCAGCCCTGCCAGCCGAAGCGCGGCAGGCCGCGCAGCTGGCCCTCGATGCTCGCGAAGACGACGGCCTTGGAATCGACCGTGATCGGGAACGCAACGGCGAGCTTTTCCCACTGCATCACGACGGTGGTCCCGTTGTCGGTCGGATCCTCGAAGCGGTACTCGAGGCGCTCCTCGAAGTCGGCGGCCTTCGGCGACACGGTGAAGCGCGTGGCGTCTTCCGCCTGGTCGTAGCTGAAGCTGCCCCAGGCCGTGTGCATGTTGCTGAAGATGACGGTCCAGTCCTTCTCGGTGGGGAGCATGTGCAGGCCGTACGTGCCTGCCGGCAGCGTCTTGCCGCCGACCGTGAAGGCGGACGACGACGTGATCGTGGTGTTCATGTTCGCGCCGGCGCGCCAGACGTCGCCGTAGGGGACGAGCTCGCCCCAGACCTTGCGCTTGTTCACGGCCGGCCGGTGGTAGTCGATCGTGATCGTCGTCATGCCCACCGTCTGGCTGACCGTTGCGGCGGGGCTGGCGTCAGGCAGGGTCAGACCCGCCTGGGCCAGGGCGGAACCGGTGGCGAGGACGAAGCCTGCGAAAACGAGGATGGAACTCCTCTTCATGTGACCTCCTATTGAGAACTGGAGGTCAGTACGGTGAAGTGGGCGCCGGGTTTACGGGAAAGGAGTCCGGAGGGGCAGCCGGTCAGGCCGCGGAAACCGAGAAGGAGCCGCCGGAGCCCTCGGGACGGCGGGGGCCGGAGTTCTGCAGGGCGCGGTACAGCAGGTCCGCGCGGCGGCGCACGCCGTGCTTGACGAGCAGGTTCGAGACGTGGAACTTGGCCGTGCGCTCGGACATCTGGAGACGCCGGGCGATCTCCTTGTTCGAGAGGTTGTCGAGGACCGCGTCGAGGACCTGCCGCTCGCGGCGAGTCAGTCCCTCGTAGCCGGTCGCATAGACGCGCAGGGGAACGGTGCACAGGGCGGAGTCGACGAACCGCGAGAGCAATGCCCGGCCGATCCACAGGCCCGCGCTGGCGACGGTCTGGATGGCCTGGGGCAGAGTCCGCACGGCCTCCTCGTAGGTCAGCAGCCCCTTGGCCCCAAGTCGCAGCAGGGCGAACGCGGTCGGATCGCTGAACCGCTCCCCGAGGACGAGGATGCGAGCGGCCGGCTGGCGGGCGTGGATGCCGGTGACGACGGACTCGGTCACGGGCAGCTGCGGGTGGGCCTCCACGACGTGGACCGACGCCTTGGGAACCGAGAGGTTCTCAAAATCCGGTATCCGGTTGGCCTCGAGCCGCCGTGCCAGTAGCCGATACCCGCCATCGGAAATCAGCTGCTCGAACTGCGGCAGAACCAGCGGATGGCACCAGAACAAACCTACCGTGGATCGATGGACTGCCACCATCTCGGAGGTTAACGGATTCTTCAAGGGCTCGGCAACCCTTAATTCGTCGCGAGCGCTCCGCTCCGGGTCTGCGCCTGCGGCGCACCGGCGTCCGGCTCGCCCGGATGCGGGCTCGACCGGACGCCTGACCCTCCGCTGCGCGCTCGCTCCCGCGGCGCAAACCTCCTCCCTCCCTTCGGTCGGGAGACTATTTGCGGCGCGAGTGATTCGGCGCGGTGCGGCTTGACTCAGTTGGGCCGCCTCAGATCTGTGTGCGGAGGCGTACGGTTTCGGGGACAGGGGCGGGCGTTGCGTCCGAGTAGACGGGGTGGCACCAGTGGCGGTAGTCGGGGTGCTTGCCGCGGACGACGTCGAAGTAGAGGGAGCGCAGGGCGGTGACGACGGCGCCCATGCGGCCGGCGCCGATGGGGCGGTGATCGACGCGGGTGATGGCGGCGATCTGGACTCCGGTGCCGCAGAAGAAGGCCTCGTCGGCGAGGGTGAGCTCGGTGCGGTCGATCGAGCGCTCGACGACGGGGATGCCGAGCTTCTCGCGCAGCAGCTCCAGGATGGTGCGGCGCGTGACGCCCTCGAGGATGTTGTCGGTCACGGGCGGCGTGACGGCGACGCCGTTCTTGACGAGGAAGAAGTTCTCGGCCGAGCCCTCGGAGATGTGGCCGTCCGCGTTCAGGACGATGGCCTCGTCGAAGCCGGCCCGCTGCGCGTCGGTCTTCGCGAAGGCAGAATTGACGTAGGAGCCGGTGATCTTGCCGCGGGGCGGGATCATGTTGTCGTCGACGCGGCGCCAGGACGAAATCGTGGCGTGAATGCCCTCCTCGTTCTCGAGGTAGCGGCCGTAGGGCATCGCGACGATCGACACTTCCGGGCTGAGATTGTGGAGCCGCACCCCGATCGCCTCGTCGCCGTAGAACGCGAGCGGCCGCGCATAGCAGTCCTCGCGGAAGAGCTCGGTGCGGATCAGGCCGACCAGCGCCTCGGTCAGCGTTTCGGCCGTGAAGGGCAGGGTCATGTCGAGCAGCCGCGCCGACTCGAGGAACCGCCGGAAGTGGTCGTGCGGGCGGAAGACGAAGAGTTCGGCCTCGTCCGCGTTCCAGTAGCCGCGGATGCCGCCGAAGATCCCGGTGCCGTAGTTGAGTCCGTGCGTGAGGACGCCGATCCGCGCCTCGGCGTAGGGAACGACGCGGCCGCGGAAGAACGCGTGGCGGGGAAGAGCCATTTCGGGCCTCCTTCGGGCGGTTGTGCTGACCAGTCCACTTTTAGAGTCCACATTGCGGCTGTGCTTCAATTGGCCTTTAAGATGGACTCTCCGGCCCGGCGAATCAAGAGCCACCTCCGCCCCAAGTGGACTGACGCGGCGTGACGCCCGCGGCCCTGGTCGGCATCCTCGGGAAGTGGTCCAAGGGCGAAGGGCCCGTCTACCGGCGCCTGTCCCGGGCCGTCGCGGCAGCGATCGAGCGCGGCGAGATCGAGCCCGGAACACGCCTGCCGGCCGAGCGCGTCCTCGCCGGAGCGCTCGCGGTGTCGAGGACGACGGTCGTCTCGGCCTACGAGGACTTGCGCGGGCAGGAGCGCGTCGAGAGCCGCCGCGGCAGCGGCACCCGCGTGCGCGGATCCCTCTCCCGCGGACCGGGGCTTCGCCTGCGCGAGGATCCATCGGGGTCCTTCCGGCGCCACCCCGTCTACCGCAGCCTGGTCGACGGCCCGGGCGATACCATCGAATTTCTCGGCGCGCACCTGCCGGCGCCGGACCTGCTCGCGCGCGAGATCGCCCGGGTCGACGAGAAGGAAGTGCGCGAGCTCTCGCGCGGGCCCGGCTATCTGCCGATGGGATTGCCCGCCCTGCGCGCGGCCATCGCGCGTCACCTCACCGGGTGGGGCGTCGCCACCACGGAAGACCAGGTCATGGTGACCCACGGCGCTCAGCAGGCCATCGGCCTGGCGGGCGCGCTGTTCCTCGAGCGCGGCGACACGGTCGTCGTGGAGGATCCGACTTACCTCGGGTCGATCGACATCTTCACGGGCCTGGGCGCCCGGCTGGCCTCCGTGCCGGTCGGCGGCGACGCCGCGTGGCTGGCGCGCCTGCGCGAGCTCGTCAAGCGCGCCGCGCCGCGGCTGATCTACCTCATGCCGACGTTTCAGAATCCGACCGGCGCCGTGATGCCGGAGGCCTGCCGCCGCGCGCTCGCGCGGCTCTCGAAGGACATGCGCATCCCGATCCTCGAGGACAACACGCTGGCGGATCTGTCGCTGGGCGGCAAGCCTCCCGCGCCGATCGCGGCGTTCGATCCCGCGGCCCCGGTGCTGACCATCGGCTCGCTGTCGAAGCTCTTCTGGGGGGGCCTGCGCATCGGCTGGATCCGGGCGCCGGAGGAGCTGCTCATGCGCATCACGCGGCTGAAGATCATGGCGGACCTGGGCGGCTCCCTCGTCGGCCAGCTCGGCGCCGTGCGGCTGATCGGCGAAGCCGAACGCGTGCGGCAGTCCCGCCGCCGCGAAATGCGCGAACGGCTCGATCGGCTGACGAAGCTGCTCGCGCGCTACCTGCCGAGCTGGACCTGGGACGCCCCGGCCGGGGGACTGTCGCTCTGGGTGAAGCTGCCCCAGGGAGACGCGAACGCGTTCGCGCAGGTCGCGCTCCGGCATGGCGTCGCCGTGGTGCCGGGAACGCTCGCCTCGCCCGGCGGCGGCTGCGCCGACCGCCTCCGGATCCCGTACGTTCTCGACGCCGATCCGATGAAGGAAGGCGTCGAGCGCATGGCCCGCGCGTGGGACGCGTATGCGCCCACGAAGGGCGCCCGCGCCGCCCGGGTGCTCGTCTAGCCGCCCGCCTTCGCCACCGGCGCCCCGCCCTTCAGGTACTTGTCCAGAAACGCCCGGATGGAGCTCCACGCCTCGATCTCATTCTTCTTCTTCGAGAAACCGTGGCCCTCGTCGGGGAAGACCACGTACTCGACGGGCACGCCGTTCTTCTTCACGGCCGCGACGATCTCGTCCGACTCGGGCTTGATGACCCGGGGGTCGTTGGCGCCCTGGACCACGATGAGCGGCCTGCGGATCTTGTCCGCGTGGAAGAGCGGCGACGTTTCCTTCAGGAAGTCGAGGTCCTTTTCGGGATCGCCGATCTCTTTGTAGAGGGCCAGGCGCTGGGACTCCCAGTACTTGGGGATCGACGTGAGGGTGCGGACCCAGTTGGACACGCCGAAGATGTCGACGCCGACCTGGAACTCGTCGGGCTGGAACGCGAGGGCCGCGAGGACCATGTAGCCGCCGTAGCTGCCGCCGATGATCCCGATGCGGTCGGCGTCGACGTAGCCGAGGCTCTGCAGGTACTTCTTGGCGGCGACGCAGTCCCAGAGCGGCTCGTGCCCGTGCCTGTGGTCGTCCGCCGTGTTGAAGGACTTGCCGTAGCCGGTGCTGCCGCGGTTGTTGATGCCGAGGATGACGTAGCCATGGTTGACGAGGTACTGGATCGCAGCGCTGTACTGGCGGCGCGTCTGCCCGCCGGGCCCCCCGTGCACCCACACGAGCGCCGGCGCCTTGGACTGCGGCGTCGCCTGGTACGGCTTGTAGAAGATGTTGGGGATCGGCATCCCGTCGAAGGAGGGGAAGCGCACCACGTCGGCCTCGACGAGGTCGGCGGGGTCGATGTCCTTCGACATCGTGTCCGTCAGGCGGACGGGGGCCTTCGCGCCGAACTCGTACACGTAGAGGTTGTTCGGCCCGCGGTCGCCGTCGAGCTCGAAGGCGAGGCGCGTTTCGCTGCGCGAAATGCGCACCGAGGAGATCTCGCCGGAAGGAAATGGGGGCAGCGCAACAGGGGCGCCGGTCTTGCCGTCCCAGACCTTGAGCGCCGTGCGCCCGTCCTGGTTGACTCCCGAGACGCGGTACCGGCCGCCCCAGGAGAAGAACGTCCACGCGACGTCCCAGTCGGCCTTCTCGACGTCCTCGGTCTTGCCGGTCGCGAGCTCCCAGCGCCGCACGCGCGTGAACTCCCCGCCGTCGTTGGTCAGGTAGTAGAGCCACCGCGAGGCCGGGTCGAAGGTCGCGGGGTCGTAGGTGGCGACCCCTTCGTGCTTCGAGAGAAGCTGCATCTGCTTCGTGGCGGCGCTCCAGAGATACATGTCGCTGTCGGCCGTCGAATTCGCCTTCTGGAAGGCGAGCCACTTGCCGTCGTCCGAGATCGCACCCAGGTCGTAGCCCGTGTCGTCCTGGTACACGAGCTGGCGCGCGTACGTTTTCGCGTCGTGGAGATAGAGATCGAAGTAGCGCTCGTCGCGTTCGTTCGTCTGGACGTAGAAGCCCGCGCCGTCGTGCGTCCAGCCGGCGAAGATCGCCTTGAGCTTCTCGCCGGGCGTCAGATCCTGTTCCTTGCCGCCGGGCGTCTTCACGTAGAGGTGGTTCTTCTCGTTGCCGCCCTGGTCGCGGGTGTACAGGAACCGCTCGTCGAACGGGAAGGCGGCGACGACGAACGTCGAGTCCACGGTGGAGTCGGTCAGCGGCGCGGCCGCGCCGCCGGCGACCGGGACGGCATTGACGTTGAAGATGCCCGTCCGGTTGGAAGAGAAGAGCAGCTGCTTTTCGTCGGCCGTGAACGACGCCCCGCTGATCGAGACGGTCTCCATGAACTGCTCGATCGTGTACTGCCTGGAGGGACGTTGGGCGGGCGGGGCGGCGAGCGCCGCGACGGCGGAGCCCAGCAGGGCCGCGATCGCCGGCAGGAGTCGAAGGGTCCGTCGCATCTGAGACCTCCGTTTCCGTTGCACCCCGGAAAACCGGCGAATTTCAGCCGGCCCGCGTGCCGTCGGGGACGGGCCGCTCCGGGACGGCGAGCGCCGGCGCGATGCCGTCGGCGTAGCCGAGGTCGAAGAGCATACCTTCGGAAATTTCGCCCATCATCTTCCGGGGCTCGAGGTTGACGACGAAGAGCGTTTGAACTCCGACGAGCTCCTGTGGACGGGCCCTCTCCTGCTTCATTCCGGAGAGGATCGTCCGCGTGTGGTCGCCGAAGTTCACGGTCAGCCGCAGGAGCTTGTCGGATTTCGGGACCTCCTCGACACGTTCGATGGTGCCGATCCGGAGGTCGAGCGCCGCGAGGGCGGAAAAAGGAATGGACGGTTTGACAGGTGCGGGTGTCATGGGCGGATTCTCTCTGAAAACGAAGAGCCCCGGTCGCCCGGGGCTCTGGTTGTCGTCGAGGCCGTCGACTCGCCTATTTCGTCTGGACGCACTTGCCGTCGGCGTTGGACCACTCCCACTGGTAGCCGTAACCGTTCGTGCCGAGGAACGGATTCGGCGACCAGGCGCACTTGTCGTCGGCCTCGGAGCCGCGACGGTCGTACCAGGCGTTGAGATCGGGATCGGTGACCGCCTCGCGTGTCTCGTGGCAGGCGAAGTGATCGAGGTTGTGTTCGGCGCTCCATCCCGTCCACTGACAACCGGAGCAGGACGGATACGGCATCGAGGCGTACTTCACGTCGTGCCCGTTCCAGGCGAAATTGCCGTGGTAGGCGCAGTACTGCAGGTTGGGACCGCCGCAGGAGCTCGAGCCGCCGCTCGTGGAGTAGGACGTGGTGGGGAGGAAGACTTCGTACACCGTGCTGTTGTCGAACGTGTGCGAGCTGAGGTACGCGATCACCTCGTTCTGAATCGCGGTGTCCGAAACGGCCGTTGGCGGGTTGTTCGTGTCGACCCAGTGAGTCTGACTGAGGCTCGTCAGCTGGATGCCCGAATACTGCGTGATGGTGTTGTATTCACCGGTCGCGCCGAACTGGGAGAAGAAACCGAGCATCGCGTTGGCCAGAGGGCTGGGATTCGACGTCGTCCCCCACTCCGACCCCCAGAAGATCGAAACCACCTTGGCCGACGTGATGACCGGTCCTCCGTGATTGACGAGATTCTGCCCGCCGCCGCGCTGGGCCGGTGCGTGGGCCTGACCCCAGACTGCATTGGATTTGTCCGGATAGAGGTGCAAGGTCGACCCGTTCGGATCCACGACGCGTTGCGCAAACAGGGGAACCGCCGAAGCGAGCAAGACCGAAACGAGAGAGGCCCTTCTCATCGCGTGCTCCTTTCGGAATGTGGTGGAAAGGTGATTCTAGGCCCGGCCTCGATGGGGGTTCAAGCCGGAATTTCGCCGGCGGAGGCCCGGATGTCCTCGAGGGCCATCGCGATGCGCTCCCGGTGGGTCCGAAAGGACAGGACGCAGATCCGGATCGCGAATCGGTCCCGGAGGGTCGTTCCCGTGAGGTAAACGCGCTGTCGGGCGTTGACCCGCTCCAGGAGCTCTCGGTTCAGGGCGTCCAGCCGGGGCCCCTCGAGTCCCGGACGCTTCAGTCGGAAGGCCACGATCGAGAGCTGGGGCTCGGCCAGGATCTCGATGCCCGGAATGCGCGGAAGCTCTTCCGCGGCCAGCCGGGCCAGGGCGAGCTTCTCCTCCAGGTTCGTCCGGAAGGGCCCGATCCCATGCATTTTCAGGGGCAACCAGACGCGCAACCCCCGGAAGTCGCGCGAGAGCTCGGGCGAGAGCATGTTGAAGTCCACGAGGTCGGGGTCTTCCTGCATCGACGGCAGGTACTCGGCGGAGAGGGCGTGCGCACGCCGCAGCGTCTCGACGTCCCGCACGAGCAGCGCGCCCGTGCCGTAGGGGAGGAAGAGCCCCTTGTGCGGGTCGAGCACGATCGAGTCGGCGCGCTCGATGCCGGCCATCCGGCGGCGGCCTTCCCCCGTCAGCAGGAAGAAACCGCCGTACGCGCCGTCCACGTGGAACCAGAGGCGTTCGCGCGCAGAGAGCTCCGCGAGCGCGGCGAGGTCGTCGACCGCGCCCGTGTTCGTCGTGCCGGCGTTGCCCCCGACGAAGAAGGGCGTCCGGCCGGCGGCGCGGTCCGCCGCGATCGCTTCGGCGAGCGCGGGCACGCGCATGCGGTACGCCGCGTCGGTCGGGATCGCGCGGACGCTGCCGGCCGGAAACCCGGCGAGGATCGCCGCTTTCTGCAGCGCGTGGTGCGTCTGGTCGGAGGCATAGAGCGTCCCCGAGGAGAAGTTCTCCGGCAGCCGGTCGCGCCGCGCGGCGACGAGCGCGGAGAAGGTCGCGAGCGAGCCGCCGCTCGTCAGGATGCCGCCGGCACCGGGCGGCAGGCCGGCGAGGTCCGCGAACCAGCGGACGACGTTCGACTCGATCTGCGCCAGGCCCGGCGCGGCGGCGAACACGCCGACGTAGCGATTGACGGCGTCGGCGATCAGGTCGGCGACCGCCGCGTGCGGCAGTCCGCCGCCCGGGATGTAGGCGAGGTATCCGGGCCCGGCCGTGTTGAAGCTCTTCGGGATGACGCGTTCGAACAGAAGGTCGAGCAGCTCCGCGGCCGGCCGGCCCGCTTCCGGGATCGGCTCGGCGAGCGAGCGCGCGAGCGCGGCGCCGCCCTCCGTGTCGTGCGAGGGCTGCGCCGGCAGCGAGGCAATGTGGGCCACGATGCGCTCGGTGGCGGCGTCGATCAGCTCGCGCAGGGCGTCCGGGGAGAGCTCGAGGCTCCGGTCTTCGGTCGTCACGGCGGCCTCTAGAAGTGCGCGACCCGGTCTTCGCGCCGGGACGCGAAGGGAATCCACGGGGGCAGCGGCATTTCGAGAAGGGCTGCGAGCGCGAAGACCTTCGGCTCGTACATCGCCCGCAGTTCCGCCAGGCGCGGTCCGGCTTCGGCCACCGGGCGCAGGGGAATCTTCGCCTCCGCCAGCGCTTCACGCAACCGGACGAGATCGGCCGGCGGCAGCCGGTCCGGATCGGGAGCGGCCGCCTTGCGGTCGAGCACGAGCACCATGTCGGCCACGGCGTGGCGCGCCATGGCGAACGTCAGGCGCGCCTGGCGCCGGCACTGCGTGTCCACGACCGCGAGCAGCAGCGCGCTCGCGTCGAGCACGGACGTCATCGCGGAGACCCACGACTGGTTGTCGTGCTGCGAGCGGTAGAAGGCGAGCACCGGGAAGGAGACGTGGCTCTCGAGCAGCTCGGCCGCCCACTTTTCCCAGTCCCGCAGCAGTTCGACCAGGGCGTCGTCTCCGTTTTCCCCGGTGTGACGCCGCAGGATCTCGAGGGCCGTCGGCGGAGAACCGGCGCGCGCGTCGAGCAGCGCGATCGCGGCTTCGCGCCGCGAGAAGGCCTGCGACAGCACGGGCAGGTAGCCGATGACGAGCGCGAGGAAGCCGAGGCCGATGCCGGATTCGAGCACGGTGAAGAGGCGGCCCATTGCCGAATGCGGCACGACGTCGCCGAGGCCGAGCGTGAAGAGCGTCGTGCCGCTCATGTAGAGAGTGGTCAGGAAATTGTTGCTGCCGTCGGGCGATGCCATGCGCGAGCCCGCGCCCCACTGCATGAGGCCGAATGCGACGACCATGCTGACGGCCCAGAGCGCGATGACGAGCAGGAGCCAGAGGGGGCCGTAGACCATCAGAAAGTTTTCGCGCCGGTTCCCGCGCGGCAGACGCCGCGCGATCGCCCGCCACGACGGCCAGCTCAAGCGGTAGAAGAGCGTCGTCAGCCGGGTGCCGCGGGAGACGCGGCGCGAGAGGACCATCGTCTCGAACGCATCCCAGAGCGTGATGCCGAGCAGCAGCGCGCCGCCGGCGATCATCAGGAGGGAGATTTCGGCCCGCGTCACGGGCCCATTGAATCACTTCGGCCCGCGCCAAAAAAAAGGCCCCGCCGCGCGGCGGGGCAGAATGCAGAAAGGAGGGTACCGTGTGACGGCGTCTAGATTCGTGCTTCTGCCGATGGTGGTTGCGCGAGACCGGTCCTGCGGCCGCTCGACCCGGGTGTGCTGTATCTTGACTCCGGGGAATTCGACGAGCGGCATGGAGGCGGGTTTACAGAAGTCCGGGCCCCCGCGCGCCGGGTCGCGCCCCGGTTCGGTCCTCGTCGTCGGCGCGGTCCTCGCCCTGTTGTGGCGCGCGCTTCCGCTGCTGCGCGCTTACCGCGACAAGCTGACGGCGCTGCATGCGCCCTCGACTCTGGCCCTGGCGGCGGCCGGCGCGCTGTGTGCGCTCACGTTGGTTGCCGTCGGCCTGCGTCGGCGTCCGCGCCTCGCCGCCGGATTCCTGCTCCTGCTCGCCGCGGCGATGACCGTCGCGTCGGGCAATGCGGGGGCCTTGTGTGTCGCCGCCACCCTGCTGGCGGCGACGTTCGTCGTCGGGGACCTCGTGTCCCGCGTCCTCACGGGAGCCGAGCCCGCGGCGGGAGGCCTCACGTCGGCGTTCGCCGCAGGGTGCGTCGCGGTCGGCCTCGTCGTCCTGCTGCTCGGCGAAGCCGGGATCCTCTCGGCCGGGTCGCTGGCGGCCCTGCTCGCGGCGATCGTGCTCGCCCGCGCGCGGCGCCTCGGTGCCCTCGCGCGCCTCGCGCGCGCGGGTTGCCGATTGCCGTGGGGGGACGGCCCGGCGTGGATCGAGGCCGCCTGGCTGGCCTTGGCGGCGCTCGCGCTCTTCGCCGCGTGGGTGGGAGCGCTCTCGCCCGATGTGTCGTGGGATGGGCTGGCGTACCACCTGCCGGAGGCGCGGGAGATCGCCGCGCTCGGGCGCGTGGCGACGCGTCCGGATCTCGTGCCGCATTCGCTGCTCTGGCGCAATCACGACGCGTACCTCGCGCTCGGCTTCTTCTACGGGGGGGAACGCGTCCTCCGGTTGCTGCAGTTCGGCGTCGGCGTCGCGGTCTTCGGGGCGACCCTCGCGCTGTGCCGGCGGCTGCGGTTCGGAGGCGCCTCGGCGCTCGCCGTTCTGGCACTCGCGGCGTTTCCACTGGCGATGCTGCAGCTGCGCGCGACCTACGTCGACTGGCCGGCGGCGCTTCTCGTGACGGCCGCCGCGTCCGAGCTCGCCGGCGGCCGCGCCGGCGGCGGCCGGCTGCGCCTGGCGGGTTTCCTCTTCGGCGGCGCCGTGGCGACGAAGGTGTTCGCGGTCGGCGCCTTGCCCGCATTGCTCGTCCTGTTCGTGCGCGCGCGGCCGCGCCCGTGGCCGAAGCAGGCGGCCGGCGCGCTCGCCTGCGCGCTGGCGGCGCTCGGTCCGTGGCTGGCCTGGAGCGCGCGGCACGGCGGTTCCATCGCAGCGCCTTACGCGGCCTCGCCGGCGCAGCTCGTCGCGCGCGTGGCGAGCGGGCACTACTTCCAGACGTCGCCGGCGTCGGGCGCCGCCGCGCCGCCGCGCGCCCCGGGAGCACGCCTGGGCGCGCTGGCGACGCTCCCCTACGACCTCGTCTTTCACTCGAGCCGGTTCGAGGGCAACGGAGACGGTTACAACGGCATTCTGGTGCTCGTCCTGCTCGTCGGGCTGGCGGGATGGGACGCACGGCGCGCCGCGCTGTTCTGCGTCGCCGCGGTGCCGTGGCTCGTGCCCTGGTCGCTGCTCTACCTGCCGTCGATCCGCTATCTCTTCCCGATCTTTCCTCTCTACGTCGTCTTCTGCGCCGAGGGACTCCGGCGGCTGACGGGACGCTTCGCGGGTCGGTGGGGCGCGGCAGCGGGCGTCGCCCTTCTCGGCGCCGCGGCCGCCTTTCCGGTGCAGCTCGGATCGAGCGGCGTGGAGTGGAAGGTGGCCACGGGACGCATGTCGCGCGAGCAGAGCCTCGCCTCCCGCCTTCCGGGCTATGCCCTCTGGCCGGAGGTCGCGGGCACGGATCGCGTGCTCTTGGTCGGCGAGAACGACCGGTTCCACTGCCCGGCCGGGCTGGCGTGGAGCGCCGAATACCTGCCCGTGGCCGCGTGGGGCCGCGATCCGGCAGCGTGGCGGGCGGGGCTCGACGCGCTCGGTATCACTTATGTACTGCACCGTACGGACCGGCGCCCGGCGGGGCTGCCGTCGGGCCTCGACGACCGGCTCGAGCGCGTCGGGCGCGATGGGGCGGCGGTGCTCTATCGGGTGCGGCGCGAGGCGCCCGGTGCGGTAGAATCGAGGCCTCCAGCCCAATGACGGAGCCGATCCGCTTCCGCGAAACGAGCACCGAGCCGGCCTCGGTCGGCGGGGAGCTGCGCGATGCGGTCGCTCTGCGCGTCGATCCTTCGCGGCGCGTGATGCTGCGGTTCCAGATTGCCCTCGCCGCCGACGACGAGATGGAGGCCTTGCGTTACGCGCGCCGTTCGATGATCCGCGAGGAACGCACCCGCGGCCTCGAATGGGACGAGCCCTCCATGGAGGATCCATCGCTCGCGGGCCACGAGATCCGGTGGTTCGCGCTCGCTTCGCAGGCCGCATGGTGCCGCCAGAAGGTCGCCGAGCTCGTCGAGCGCGCCAACCGCGCGGTCGCCGAGTTGCGGGCGAACGGGCGCTGAGCGGTGAGCGTTACCGCAGGTAACAGTTTCCCGGATCCGCCTGGCCCTGCCGGCACTCCCCGGGCCCGCAAATCTCTCTGACTGCTGCCGCTTGCGGCGCGTCGATCCCCGCGGCACGCGCTTCGCACTGGAGAAGAGTCCATGGCCAGACGCATTGGATTCTCCGAGGTCGAACAACCGTCCGGGTCCAACGCCTACTCGGCGGGCTCGAGCGCCGCGCTGCTCGAAGAGGCGACCGTGACGCTGCGCTTCCGCCTGACGTCGACCGACGACGTGAGCCTCGAGGCGATCCGCTACGCCCGTCGGGCCATGCTGCGCGAAGAATGGACGCGCGGCGCGGTCGAAGGCGAGCCCTCTCTCGAGGATGCCGTTTTCTCGCCGTTCGAAGTGGTCTGGGAAGTTCCGGCGGAGCATGGCGCGCGCTGCCGCGGCAAGCTCGAGGAGCTCGTCGCCCGCGCCAACCGCGCGCTCGCCGATGCGTCCGCCTCGCGGCGGCCATGACCGTGCGCCCGGGACTTCGAGACGCCGTACAATCTTCGCAATGACCGGACGCCGCATCCGAAGGGTCCTGATCCTGGCGGCGATCGTCGGGGTCGGGTACTGGATCTACAAGGACCAGCCCACCGTTTCCGGTCTGGTCGACTCGATCGTCAATCCGCTCATGGGCTCGCGCGCGGCGGTCAAGAGCTCCGAGCGCAATCGCCTGACCGGCGACGCGACGGCGGCGATCTCGGAGCAGTCGGACGCGGCGGTCGGCACGGTCCACGAGGGAATGACCACGGCGGAAGTGCGTGATCTGCTGGGCAGCCCCGACTCGATCGAAGAGGAGAAACGCAAGCCCGGCGCCAAGGGGCCCCAGCGGCTGCGGTGGACCTACGGCAAGATCGGGCGCGTTCTCGTCGTCGAGGAAGGCAAGGTCGTCTCCATCATTCTCAAGTAGCCAGCGCGGCGGCCGCGGCTCCGTACAGCCCCAGGTTCGAATCGAGCACGACACGGACCGGGATCCCGGTGACGAGCTCCCGCATCGGCGCCTTGTCGTGGAGAGCGCGCAGGAAACCGGGACGCCGCAACGCGGGCAGGATCTTCGCGGCGATTCCTCCGGCGACGTAGAGTCCCCCGGTGGCGCGGTATTGCAGGGCCGCGTTGCCCGCCTCCGCGCCGTAGATCGAGACCCACAGATCGAGCGCGGCGCGGCAGAGCGGATCGCGGCGCGCGAGCCCATGGCGGCTGATGACGGCCGCCCCGTCCTCGGCGCCGGCGAGCTCGGCCGTCACCGCGCGGTTCGGGCGGGCGGCACCGTCGGCGGCGAGAAACTCGTAAACGAGCTCGAGTCCGCTGCCCGAGAGGATGCGCTCGCGCGTGGCCCGGCCGAAACGGGCGCGGAGGAACTCTACGAGACGCCCCTGTTGCGCTGTGCGGGGCCCGAAGTCGACGTGGCCCGCCTCAGACGCGACGACGACATCGCGGTCCCCGTCCGGCAGAACGCCGGCCTGACCGAGACCGGTGCCGGCGCCGAGGATGGCGACCGGTCCGCCCTTCTCGGGGCGTCCGCGCCAGAGCGTGGCGACCTGCCGGGGTCCGAGGTAACGCAGGCCGCGCGCATTGGCGCCGAAGTCATTCACGAGCGCGAAGCGCCGGATCCCGATCCGGCGCGAGAGCTTCGCCGCGTCGAGGTGCCAGGGCAGGTTGGTGATTCGCGACCTTCCGTTGCGAACGGGGCCGGCGACGCCGAAGCCCGCGGCCGCCGGGAGGTTCTTCTCGGCGGAGAGGAACTCCGCCAGGATGGCCTCGAGCGTGGCGTAGTCGGCGCTCGGATATCGCTCCTCGCGGAGGATCCGGCAGCGCCCGCCGGCGATCTCGACCGTCGCGATCGCGGTCTTGGTCCCGCCGATGTCTCCGGCCAGCACGCGCACGGCGCGAAGCTACCATCCTGGCTTAGAGTCGTCGCCACGGCGCCCCGGTCGGGACACGCCGCCGGCTCGATGGAATCGCCTGAATAAAAAAAGGCCCCGGGACGGGGTGGGGCCGCCCGGGGGGCGAAAGGAGGAGGTTGAGAAGTTCCTTTGCTCGCCAGACTGAGATTGCAAGTGCGCGGCCAGCTCGAGCCGCAATGCCAATTCATTCATTATCAACAGCTTGCGCGACGTTGGTGACGGCGGAGTGACGAGAATTGTCAGCGGATTTCGGTCAGGAAGGGCGACTAATTGCGTTGCCCGGCGCTCGCCCTTGCGTGTCTGTCTCGTTCTGGCGGTCGGGCTCTGCGGGCTGGCGCCGCTGCCGGGCTGTTCCTACATCTTCTCGGAAAAGCGCACCGTCTACCAGTACGACCCGGCCTACGGCGTCGACAGTCCCCAGTTCCTGCGCTCGCTCGACGGACTCGGCACGGAGATGGTCGCGGGCAACCAGGCGCGCTTGCTCGAGAACGGCGAGGCCATCTTCCCGGAGATGCTCGCGTCGATCGCCCGGGCGCGCGAGTCGATCAACCTCGAGATCTACATCTTCGATCACGGGGTGATCGCGGCGCGCTTCGCGGAGGCGCTGGCCGAACGCGCGCGCGCGGGCGTCGACGTCCGGATCCTCGTGGACGGATGGGGATCGGACCTCGGACCGCTCGAGCCCGCGCTCGTCGCGGCGGGCGCCCGCGTCCGCGTCTACAAGCCGCTGCGCATCTACTCGATCGACCGCGTCGGCAACCGGACCCATCGCCGCATCCTGACCATCGACGGCCGGATCGGCTTCTGCGGCGGCGTGGGCATCGACGATCGGTGGAAGGGCGACGCGCGCGACCCGTCCGAGTGGAGGGACACGATGATCCGCATCGAGGGGCCGGTCGTCACGCAGCTGCAGCACGTGTTCGCGCAGGATTGGGTCCACACCACGGGCGAGGTCTTGAACGGCGACCGGCAGTTTCCAGCGATCGCGCCCGCCGGGCCCGTGCTCGCGCAGGCGATCGCGGCCGCCCGCGCCGACGCGATCTCGATGTCGAAGCTCGTCCTCTACATGGCCATCCAGGCGGCGCGCCGCAGCATCTGGATCGAGAACGCTTACTTCGTTCCAGACCGCCAGATCCGCGAGGGCCTCGTGGAGGCCGCGCGGCGCGGCGTGGACGTGAAGGTGATCGTGCCCGGCGCGCACACGGATTCGCCCAACGTCCGCATGGCGGCGCACTACCACTACGGCGAGTTGCTCCAGGCGGGCGTCGCGATCTACGAGTATCGGCCGACGATGATGCACAACAAGGTGATGGTGGTCGACCAGGTCTGGTCGACCGTCGGCTCGATCAACTTCGTCAACCGCTCGATGAAGAAGAACGCCGAGGTCAACATCGCGGTCTACGACAAGACGTTCGCGGCCGAGGTGGAGAAGATGGTCCTTGCGGACCTCGCGCGGTGCGACGTGCTGACGCTGGCCGAGTGGAACAAGCGCGGCGTCTTCGACCGTGCCGGCGAGCTGTTCTTCTGGCTGTTCGCCGAGAACTACTAGTAGGATCGGGCGCGATGTTGGACAAGCAGCTCCGGCTCGAGCGTCCCCTGATCGTTTTCGACACGGAGACGACCGGGACCAATCCGCGCGCGGACCGCGTCATCGAGATCGCGTGCCTGAAGGTGCACCCGGACGGCCGGCGGGAGCAGTGGCTGCGCCGCATCAACCCGGGCATCCCGATCCCGCCTTCTTCGACGGCGATCCACGGGATCACCGACGCCGACGTCGCGGGGGAGAAGCGCTTCCGCGAGCTCGCGGCCGAGCTCGCCGCCTTCCTCGCGGGCTGCGACCTGGCCGGGTACAACATCGCGGGGTTCGACCTGCCGGTGCTGCGGGCCGAGTTCCTGCGGGCGGGCGTGGCCTTCGAAGTGACCGACCGGCGACTGGTCGACGCGCAGCGGATCTTCTTCTCGCGCGAGCCGCGCCACCTCGCCGCCGCCGCCCGTTTCTACTGCCAGTCGGAGCACGCCGGCGCGCACGGCGCGCTCGCCGACGCCGAGATGACGCTCCGGGTCCTCGAGGGACAGCTCGAGCGCTACGTCGAACTGCCGCGCTCGGTCCACGAGCTGCACGACCTCTTCTGCGCGGGCATCGATCAGGACATCGATCCGGAGGGCCGCATCCGGCTGGTCAACGGCGAGCCGACGATCAACTTCGGCAAGAACCGCGGCCGCGCGCTGAAGGACTTGAGCCGCGAGGAGCCGGGATTCCTGCGCTGGATCCTGAAGGGGGATTTCTCCGAGCCCGTCAAGACGATCGCGCGGAAGTACCTGCCCGAGGGTCCATAGCCAGTCAGCGGACTGCTTACTCTTTTACTTTTCCGTCTTCTTCCACCGCAGGGTTTCGCCGCTGTCCACGTTGCGCACGCGAACCATTCCCGGCTCCATCTCGAGGCTCCACTTGCCGACCGCGCCGCGCATCGCGAGCGCGCACGTGGCCGACCCGAGCGTGTTGCCCGCGAATCCGTCGCCCTTGGGGTTCAACACGAAGCTGCAGGCCGAGGTCAGCTCGCGCTCCGTGAAGCGGCCCGCGTCCTGGGACAGCGCGGTGACCG
>Ga0068863_100001837_pt1 | contig 21098 bp, 18 predicted proteins | sample KBSSwiS62_FD_66596 | JGI IMG/M metagenome (GOLD analysis project Ga0068863, IMG submission 66596) | Switchgrass rhizosphere microbial communities from Kellogg Biological Station, Michigan, USA - KBS Switchgrass S6-2 | ecosystem: Host-associated > Plants > Roots > Rhizosphere > Soil ...
GTTACTGGGGTAAATTGAGATAAGTACGTGCGTCTGCGTCAGTTGGCACATGATACGGGTCCACATAGCCGTGCTGATAGTTCGCACCTGGCAGCCGTTGTGCGGCGTTGATTGCTGCGGTCGGTGTCGCAAATTCCCCGATCACTTCTCCAGTCATCTTGTTGGTGACTCTGTAAGTGAAGTTCTCCGTTGTGGAGATGAAGTACGCATCCTGGCCGTAGTTGAATTCCTTCAACGGGTTATCAATTGCTTGATCCCTGTTGTCTTGTTGCTGTTGCATCTGCTGTTGTGTACTAACTCGTCGGATCGGCAAACCGGCACCCAACAGGCTGTCACTTAGCAGACGCTCTCCGATTGAACGATCACCCTGGTTGAATTCCTTGGCGATATCTCCAGCCAGAGGAATCTTGTCCATTAGGTAATCGTAGGTGGAGTTGATTCTGCGGTCATCATGGAATGTGCGGCCAGCTGCTAGTTCTGCAGGGATTAGAGCTAGAGGATTCAAATTGGAGATTACGTTCTGCGCTAGTCCCTGAGCAGTTCCACCACTGGACATAATGTCCAAGGAGCCTGTAGGTAGAATGTCACCTGTGATAGACCACGGCTCTTTTCCATCACCAATAGCGTAGCCCATGTTCCGAATCCACTTCGGGATGTTCATGTTGTTGAAGTCATCCGCTCCCGAACCGTCATTGTACTGCATGAAACGGTCGGTCTTTGCGAAGTAGCGAGGGTTGGTGTAAAGCTGCTCGATAAGAGTCGGAGCGGCCTTACGCATGTAGGTGTAGAACGGGAAAGCCAGCGATTTCATACCCTGCTCCCAGGGCATAAGAGCGGAGTAATCGAACTTGTAGTAGTTCATCCTCCACAATGCAGCGTCTGTTGCACGCCGCTCAATCTCGTCTAGGTCACGCATCCCCTTACCGTATAGGGCTTTTGCTTCATCCCTGAATGCGGTAACGAAATGGGTGAAACGGCCGATTGTCTCTCTTGTATCTGAGACGTTCCTGAGTACGTTTCCAGTGCCTCTTACGGCTCGTTGTGGGATTTCACCAGCAGACAGTGTTTGGTAGGTGTTCAGATCAGTACGATAGAAGCCAGCGTTGGCGTTCCGTTCGTAAATCTGCATCATCTCTTTGTAGTTCTTTTCCAAGCCTGGAACAATGTCGAAAACTGCCCGTCTACCAGCCTGGTTAAGACCCCACTTCTTAGCTACTTCGTAGTAGTCATCAGGATTAACGTCATCCAGCAGACCCATGAAAATATCGCCGATCATGTTCCTCGTATGGAAGCCCATACGTGGCAACGTGAGCAACTGCTTCATCTTCGTTGTGATCTTGGCTAGGTTTCTACCGATAATGCCCCACTCCGATGAAGTCCAAGATGACATACGGTCATACATCTTGGCTACTTCGTGGAACTCTTTGGGCATGTAGTAGTTGCGACCCTCTCCAACAGAGGCTCTTAGGCTGGCCTCTAGACGAGCAGGATCAGCAGCAATTAGTCCGCCCTTTTCAGCGGCATCCTTCGATAGCTTACCAATTGTGCCATCTGTCACAGAGTAGCTGCGAACGAGGTCATTGTAGAACAGAGCACGGCTAGCATCTCTACGGGACTTTAGCATCCGGTAGTCTAATGCAGCAAATGCGTTCTCAACTGGCTTCAGTCCGTCAGCTTTGGCTTTCGCTATTGTGTACTTTCCTGGTCCCTGGAAGGACTTGTCTTTGAATGCGTCTTTTCTGCCGTTCTTGAACTTGGTACGAGCGTCTCTTGTTCCACCACGGTTGAAGATGTAGGCGTACCCATCTTCCTTCGTAGCATTGGGGTGTCGTGATCCGTTTGTGATTTCATCTGCGAAGATCGAGTCGTACTTAGCCCGAAGGTATTTAAGAGCATCGTCCATTCGTTGTGAACCCAACGAAGGGAGGTTCTTTTCCAGTGCCTGTTGCAGTTCAAACGTCTCTTGCCTTGTGTATTTCCGTGCCCATTCTTTCAATTCGTCACGGAACTTGTTCATAGGCTCAAAGCCCAAAGCGGCCGCTCGGGTGCCTTTCAGACCAAGTAGACCGGAGAACATTCTCTCGTAGATTGACCCATCAAGGGCGTTTTGAATACTTGGGAAAGTAGTGCTCAACTTGCTGTTTGCCCATGAGAAGGCTTTACCAACTGGTTTGAAAGCGTAGTCACTTCCGAAGAGCTTAACTCCAGGCGCCCTGTAGGTAGGGTTAGATGCTGACTCAAAGACAGCCTGCCTAATCTGCTCAACCTGGGGATCGTACTTCTTGCTGACAATCTCGTTGAAGAGGTTCTTGTATTCTTTCTCGGCAATATCTCCCCTGGCTAGAGAGGCGAGGATATCGTCTGTTGAAGCTCCCGCAGGTACCTTTCCAGCATTTTCCAGCTTGGTACCTAGTGCTTGCCAGAAGTCGTCGAAATCCTGTCCCTTTGAACGGAAGAAGTCAATCGTTTTTGAAGAGATAGTACCAGCACGCTGGAATACACGATCAACACGACTGTTCGTAAGGTCAGTCATGGCACGACGTACTTCTTCGCCAGTATTGCTAGCGACCAAAGCAGGCCATGCTCTGTTGTTCAGGAGCCTAGTTCCACGACTACCACCTCTGTTTACTTCCAGAGCGGAGTTAGCAAATAGCCGGTCAGTAGAATCTGCAACTCTCTGGAAGAGAGCATTGGGGTTCTGTTCGTAGAACGGAGCGTTGTGGATCAGTCCAGATGTTGCGTGGAAGTTAGCAGTTTCATGCTGTGCAGCCTCGACCATCACACTCTGTAGACGATCTGCCGTAGCTAGCTCGTCAGTCCCTCTAATGAGCTTGGGAACAGAAGGCATAAAGACGTTGGTAGGATCAACCACCATCTCGCCTGTGAAACCAACTAGCTGTGAAAGAGCTTGTTCTAGGGCTGGGTGAGAATCCTCTAGGTGAGAAAGCTGCTGCCCAATCATGTCAGTTGGGTTGTTCTTAATTGCTTCGTAAACGTCTCCGAAGCCCGTCTTGTCTTTGCCTTCAATACCACGCAGTAGACCTCCACCAAGGGTGGATAACTGGTCACCGATATTAGACCAGCCTTGATGCTCTTCTGGCAATTCAGCTAGAGACTGCATACCTTCGTACAACGCATATGCAGGACGGTTGATTAGATCGAGGCCACGACCAACAATAGAACCAGAGAAACCGGTACCATTATCCACAAGACCAGCACCACCCGTAACAGCATTCCACACATCACTGTACCAAGGACGTTCCGTAGCATCTGCTCGCTCGTTGGCAGAGTTGATAGCTTCTTGTTCCTGAGCATTCTGGTTGTATTCAGTGGTTAGCTGAGCATAGGCATTCTGCAATGCATCCTGACGTGCAGGAATAGACGACCTACTACCACCGCCGCCTGGACCTTGGCCCATCATTCGGTTATAGGCAGTGGTAGCACTCCGAGGAACGTAAGATGCGCCTCTAGCTACATCTACTCCACGGCCTCTTACATTGGAGTGCGTTGTCGGCCTATATGTAGGCGTACGTGCTCGGTTACCAGTTCGGTTACCGACTTGCCTATTGAATGTAGCAGCTGCTCTTGCTGCTCCCGCTCTAGCTCTTGCGGAAGGCATTACCTATGCTTTCTTCTTGCTAGAATCTTGTTCAGTTCACCACGGGAAGGAATACCACCGCCACCGCTACCCTGTTTAGACATTTTGACTCTCAGGATACCTTGCGCCAAGTTCTTGATATCTCTTGGTTGAGCTTGTCCTCTTGATGGCATTACACCTTTACGAGCGCCAACCATACCTCGTGACATTGCACGACGTCCTTGACTTCCTCCGCCACCACCCTGGAAAAGATCAGGTGAGAAGATCGGCTCTTCATTAGTATCTGCCAAGTCAGTTGGAACTACGTCTCCACCATAGTCGTCTGGTAGCTCGGAAGGAATGATGTCGGGAACTGAGCCAAACAGGTCAGGGTTTCCGCCATTTGCGTCAGTAACCCGAGGATCATACGAGCGAGCAGTAGTAGTCATTGAGGCATTCTGAGAGCCTGTATCAGTAACTGACCGCTTGTAATTGGCAAAGTCTGCGTAGGGGCTATATCCACGAATGAAGTTGCGAACGTTGCCAGAGATGAAGTCGATCAGACGTGCTCGTTCACGTTCCTCCGGATCAACAGGAATCTGGTAGAACTGACCGCTAGCCGGTGTACCTCTGTTACCACTTGCATCTCGTGGGTAAGCATCCTCAAATGCCTGGTAGCTATTCGGCCCCTGGTTCTGCATTGACTGGATTAGGTCATCACGAAGAGTACCGTTGTTGACGACTTGATTACGGATCAACTGATCGTAGATCGTCCCGCCAGTAATTGACCCCTCATCACTAATAGGATCGTCTGGTCCCTGATGCCCAGGAGTTAACGGATCATTGTCTCCTGTTAGAATCTGAGCCAGCTGTGAGTTAGCCATTTCACGAGAGATACCAGGTGCCTGTGGAGCAGCAGGTTGCTGTCCAGTTAATGCACCACCAACCTGATTGGCTGCATTGAGAAGCGTAGACAGGAAGCCACTCTGACTGTTGTTCAGAAGGTTGCTGATTCCTCTGCCAACATTCGTAGCATTTCCAGCCAGTTGCCGTAGATTCTGCGGATCTGGTTGAGGAACCGTGGGGTCTTGTGCAGGCAATTGACCCTTGAATCCAGCCAAACCATTGATGAGATTGTTCGGCATGATTTGCCGAGACATTCCCGGCCCACCACCAGCTACTGCATCACTTCCCCAGTCTACAGTGCCCGGAGTTTCACCTACAGGTTGGCCGCTCGAATCAAGAAGCGGTAAACCCTGCTGCAATCTGATATGGTTCTGTTCAGCAATCGACTGGCCGCCGAATACATTAGACAAGTCTAGTGTATTTAGAGCAGGTTGCGTAACTGATGGCTTGCTAAAGATTTGTTCCTTAGCACTATCACCCTCGCCAGGCAATCCGTAAGGTAACGCATTTCCAGTCGGACGGCCGCCATTAGCTGCCGTTACGAATTGCTGTTCTCCACCAGGAATAGACGTAGACTGCTGTCTACCGACAATCTCGTCTGGATTGGGAGGAACAAAGCCACCGTTAATGTTTGTAGTGACTCGATCCACTGTGGACTGCGGGCCAGGAGGCTGGATACCGGGGTAGTTACCCTGCATCTGCGAAGCAATCAGGTTGAGGATAGCTTGCGGAATCTGCGGCCGCTGAACAATCTCATTCTGATTGGGAGGAACGAATCCGCCAGTTGCATTTGTAGCAGCCCGCTGTGCAGTAGTCTGCGGCGGAGTATACCCCGGCATCTGAGATGCAATTACATTTAGAATGTTTTGCAGGTTAGGATTGGTAGACCCAGGAGGAACAATCTCATCTGGGTTAGGAGGAACGAATCCACCTAGTGCATTAGTGGCAGCACGATCTGCACTGGTTTGTGGCCCAGGAGCAATTTGTGACCGAACACTATCCGGAATATTCCAACCACCTTGCCAGGGACTACGCTGACCGAAAGTAGGTTGTGGCGGAGCAGTTGTTTGTGTTCCAATAGGGATTCCTGTAGGTGTTACGACAGGAGGATTGGAGACATTTCCGTTAACTACAACATCCGGGTTATCAGGATCACCAGGAACTGAGCCGGGTTGAACTCCGGGCGGAAGATGCCAAGTACCCATTGAAGCTGGGTCCCAGCGTTGCTGAACATTCGGATCATTGTTGTCACGAACGTCTGAAACTTGACCACTGTTACCGCCGCTACCACCACTCTGTTGCTGCATAGCTTGGAGCTGGGCAATTAGTCCCGCTACTCCGCCAATATTAGCACCAGTACCTTGTGCGCCTCCACCACCTTGACCCCCGTTAACTTGAGCCATTACAGCTTGCGCCCGAGGATCATTCCTCATATTGAGGATTCTGTTAAAGAATTGGGCAGTGTTTTGGAAGCCCTGATCCGTGTAGTTGTTGCCACCAGAAGCATTGGGGTTCTGATAGTCGTATGCCTGGTTCATCAGCATAGCGATGGGATCAGTGTCCGGCATCATCAACGGGTTATCTTCGTTCCAGTTAGGATCACGATAACGCCGCTCGACTGTATCCGTGGTGGTGGGATCGTCACCTGGAATCCAGCCAGAACCTGCCGTATACTGCTGTTCTTCTACGTTGAAACGGGGAGTAGCTTGTGAAAGCCAGTCCTCATTGTTTCCTTCGATCTTGTCCGCAGCTGCAAGCTGACCTGAAGCATCTTGCTGTGCTTTGGTCAGGTTAGCGAGAATAGTTTGTGGATCAGTTCCTACGTCAAGCTGATCCTGGACGAACTGTTGGACTTCATCCCACTGATCTTGCGGAATACCTAGAGACTGTAGGTATGCAGGGTCAGTGAACTGATCCATCGTATCAGACTGAGCGCCAGGATAGAGCGCATTCCAAATATCCTGCGACTTAGTTCCTGATTGCTCTACGTATTTATAGGCGTTTTTAGGATCATTGAAACCGTATTGGTCTGTATCCCGAGGATCATCGGAAGAACCTCCCCCACCGCCTCCACCGCCACCATATCCGTGACCTCCACCACCTCCGCCACCTCCACCGCCACCGCCAGAACCTGCGGTTGGATTAGCGATAGAAGCCATTAGACCATTGTAGTAGTCTGTTTGCGCCTGTTGTTCTTTGTCAAACCAAGCTAGATCGGAAGCCAGGTTGGAATTGGCAGTACCTTCCATCTGCGTAAGACCGCCAGCATACGTGGACCAAATCGGGTCCTGTGCAGCCAAAGCTTGGTTAGGATCGTTGGGGTCAATACTTGTACCATATAGCTGATGCATCCAATCAGCAGCATTGTCCGTGATATCTCCAATAGAGCTGTTGTAGTCTCCTTGGACAATCTTCTTGATGGCTTCGATATCAATTGGAACCTGCCCAACCATACCACTGATACCAATGATGGCCTGAATCTGAGTGGGGTCCATCCCCTCCTTTAGCAAGCCCTTAGCAATCAGAGCTTTGATTTCAGGAGTTTGTGGTAGACCTGCCAAAGTAGAAACAGGTGCTCCACCACCCCCTCCACCACCGCCACCTTGATTACCGCCGGAATTACCCATGCCCTGAGTAGAGGCAGCCTGAACTCTTCGGATGCCACCAGCAACATTTCCGATTTGTTGCGCCTGTTGCGCCCTCTTGATTACGGCGGCAATCTTTTGAAGCCTGATTGCTTGGGCCATGCTATACGGATCAGCCATGATTACCTATTCGTGATTCGCTGTGCTGAAACCCTTCGGAGCATTTCAGGAGTCATTGACAGGTTAGTACGAGGCCCACGTCCAGTGCGCTCACGATTGTACCGACCAAACGTTCCCTGCCTACCACTTGCATTCTGATACGTTGCAACAGGAGCAGTGGGAACTGTAGGTGTAGTAGTTACGGGCGGCTTAACTGGCGTGGTAGTAGTTGGCGGTGCAGTTGGCGTAGCAGTTGTGGGAGTTGTCGGAGTAGGTCTTGGACCAGAAGTTGGCCGAGGACCGGACGAAGTAGTACCAGTGTGACTAACTGGATTAACGACGTTCTTGATCCCAGTAGCTACGTTAGAGACGTTCTTAACGCCCTGGATTCCCTTTGCAATTTGCGCTGCTTTTGCTACCTGTGCAACCTTTTGCAGACGTGCAATTGACTGTGCAGCCTGAGCGGCCTTATAGGTAGCAGCTTGCTTCTGTGGAGTCTTTGCAGCGTACTTTGCAGCACCTGGAGAACCACCAGGCCAAGCTGCTGCTAAGATGCCCTTTGTCTTTGGAGCGGCAGTCTTAGGAGCGCCAGTGTAGATCGTAGTAGGAGGAAGCGGTGAAGCCTTTGTCTTAATTGCAGCTGCTTGTTTTACGGCAGGAGCAGCAGCCTTAACGACAGCAGCTTTAACCGGAGCTTTTACAGCAGCTTTGACTGGAACAGCTGCTTTGACAGGAGCCTTGTAAACAGGAGCAGCCTTTACAGGAGCCTTGTAAACGGGAGCAGGAGCCTTGTAAACAGGTGCCTTGTAAGAAGTCTTAACAGGAGCCTTGTAGCTGTAGCTCTTTGAAGGAGCTTTGTAACTATAGCTCTTTGAAGGAGACGACTTCTTCGTAGAGTATGACTTGGTAGATGACTTTGCGCCACCCCATGAACCCATGCTTGATTTACCCCATGCCATGACTTAACCCATCTTCGCTAGGCGCTTCCTGGCAATTTCAGCCAGGTTGTTCTGAGCCATCTGTCCGCCATTACGAGGACTACGAGGTCCACCAATAATCGGACCCATTCCACCAGGTTTACGAGGAAGTTGGCGAGGATCAATGATTGGGCCGCTAGGACCCGGAACTCCACCATTTCTTGGATATGGTTGTTTCGGGAGACGATTACCGTCTCTCGGAGAAGGAATGAACGGATTAGTCCAAGGATCAGTTCCTACTGGCGGCCGTGGATTCATAAACGGCGGCGGAGTTCCTGGTACTGGACTACCCATACCAGGAGGTAATGGACCAGGATTACCGTTACCTGGAATAGTCGGCATAGGAAGCCGAGGCTGTTGCTTTGGCCGTGGTGGAAGTGATCCAATAGGGCGAATTGGTTGCTTTGGTCTCGATGGAATGGGAACGTTTCCACCAGGAGTTGTTGTTAATCCTGCCATTATACCTACCCGGAAGTCATCCCTAGCGCCGCTAGGAGTTTGTTGTTCTTGAACTCTTGTTCACCTTGGATACGGTTCCGGGCAATGGTGGCGAGATTCGTGTTGTAAAGCGTGGCAGCGTCACCCTGTTGCCTGTTGTATTCTCCCTGTAGCTTCGTAGCGTTTGCCCTTGCTGGTCCAGCTAGAGCCATTCCACGATCTGAGAAGCCACTTGCTGCTTTCGCAGCTGTGTCATCATAGTTGCGCTTCATCTTGTCCAGCGCACTATTGTAGTTGATCTTGTAACGATTCTGCTGATCGTCAAGATTCGCCCGCTCTCGTCCCCACTTCAATGTGAGTGCATTGAGAACGGCTGGATTAACGGGTGTTGCTGCCATTATCCCCTACCTGAACGCTTGTACTGTGCCCATTTCCGTGACATGGCATTTTCACGTGCCATTTGACGTTCACCGGACCAATGGCGTCCAGAAGAACCTCTGGGTACTCCCTGACTAACTTCACCATACGGACGATATGGTGTCGTTGGCGTTCCCTTTTCACCACTCAAACGACGAGAAGCAGCCTTTTGGATATTAAAGTTTTTAGCCATTTTTACCTCAAAGAACTAGTAGACCGAGTGCAACAAAGCCCAGACCAACAGCCAACAGGTTCCACCCATAATCAATACTCTGTCGGAGAAAGTGTGACAGGGCAATGAGGAAGAAGATAATCACCGCCACTAGGAAGAAGATATCGGCCCAGTCCGAATTTCCGCTTGCCACATCAGCTAGGATTTTCATTTCTATTCCTCCTTATAAACCAACTGGAAACATTCTCAATTGGTAACACTCCAACCATAATCATTCCGATTACAAGTTGGCCAACCCTTTCTTCTGGATTTATCAGTGCATTACCGATAGTCCAGCAGCCAAGTCCGAATACTATGACTCGTCGAGCGACAGCAAAGAGGAATTCAAAGCTCTGCTCCACCTTACCCCACAGTACCAGGTACGCAGCTTTATGTCAAACTAGGACGTAGCCTTACCCAAGTATGCAGTGAGGTCAGCTTCGCTGAGAACTGAACAGGTGCCCCAATTGTTCATTGTTACCGTAGCTCCGGTAACTGCATCCTCTGCACCAGAGAATACAATGGAACGAACGTGCTTCGGATCACGCACAATCTGACGAGTCTGACCGCCATCTTGTGTGTACCAGTAAGAGTTGGAACCTGATTGATGAGCTAGGAGCATCATTTCGACGCCTCCCCTTTTCTTTGAAGTTGACGGGACAGTAGGCGTAGGTGGTGTGGGAGTAGGTGGAATCGGAGTAGGTTGACCGGGTAAGACCCACTTTTTAGGCTGAGGCGAGCCAGCGGCTTTCCACTGACTAACTGAGTGCGGGAATTCCGTAAATTGAAAATGCCAAACTTCGCCACCCCAAGTTGCCTGTTCTAGTCCGTACGCCTCACAGTTCTGAGCGGCCCATTTCAGGTCACCGATAGCATCTACAGCGGCAGAATAGCCGTAGACTACTTGTTCGTGGAAAGAGCGACCAGGAGGCGCTGCATGTGCTGCGCCAGACTTTAGCTGGTAACGCTTTCCATTGTATACACAGCAGCCGCCGCTAGTAACTTGATTGTGTCTCTCGAAGAAAACACGCTCTTGTTGTGTACTGGAACGACCAGCACCACCAATACTTAGCTTTCCTCCCGATGCAACCATCAAGCCACGGTAACGCTTCTGATACTCCGGGTGGAGCATCATTACCGTAGGTTTGGCAAAGATTTGCTCGATAGTTAGCTGAGTTGGTGGACTACCGTATCCGTATGGGTATGTCGTCACTCGTCATCTTCCTCGATGGGGTCCGAAACATGATCGTCCGGAATCTCATCATCATCTTCGTAGTCATATGGTTCGTCACTCATCGGAACTTCCTCATGTCTTGGAACTTCTTGACCCGCTTCTGTGCGGCTTTTTGGACGTTGAACATGGAACCCACGTTTGGTGCTTTACCTGGACCTTTGTAGCGTGCAGGTCCACGAGCTAGGATTCCACGCATTGAACGTGCATCCTGTAGGCCGTAATACTTACCGATAACATCTTTGCTCATGCGATGTACCATCCCCAGACTGAGAGCCAGCTAGTTGCATCCATTGTGTAGGCAGGCAGAAAGTTCGACAGGTTTGTTCCACCAATATCAACTGGTCGGTTTGCATTGGTATCCACCGGGAACGTAGTATCTGGTCTAACAAGAGCACCAGTAGTATTGGCTACAATACTGTTCCAAGTACACGTAATTCTTCTACCTATTGGAGCAAAGACGCCTTTTCCATTAGTAAATCTAGGAATGCTAGCTACTGGCAAGCCTATTGAAACGTCACCCGTGACGGCACTTCCAGACCCGAATTGAATCTGACACTGTAGATGGATGATCCGGAGAGCAGAACCCTGGATCGGAACATCTACTCTCTGTGCTGTAATTACAGCGCCAGTTCCTAGCGTAACGTTGGTGATAGCAGGGTTCCACGTAACTAACGATGGAAGTAGAGAGGGATCAATCTTGTGGAGATGATCTGCTCTAGCTACGAACGGACTATCTCCGGGACCAGATACGGTACCTACAGTGGCAGCGATTTCACTTTGGGTAGGAATACCGAGTGTTTCACCAATCCAGTGTCTATCTGGATCAGTGTGCTCACGAGCCTTTAAGTAGTCATCCTTGAATGTTGCCAGCGGGTCATCGGACAATTTCAAACTCCCCACGACCAGTATCCTGAGCGATTGCAATGTCCTTGATTTTGATTTGGGACGTGTCGCTCTGGAGAGTTGTACGGACATTCATGGCTGCACGACGATAGTAGATTTGGTTCCGAATCCGGACTAGGTTAGAACCTACACCTACAGTCCGCTCTTGGATATTCACTTCCTCTACTTCGGAGGCAGAGTCAATCGTCTCATCTAGGTCCCAAGACGTAGTAAAGACGTGATTTGCGTCGGAAGTAAAGATTTCAAGCATCCCCTGTTTGGCACGCTTGATGCTGTAAGGATTGCCACCATCGAAGTGCTTCGTCTTTAGGTAGATACCTACAGGGGAAGTCCGAAGTGTATTAGACCGATCTACATACTCGTCTGAGCCACCGTCCATAATCAAGACTTGCATGACGCCATAGGTATTAGCCGCTTGAGTGGAGTCGGTAATCATACCCATGATATAGACAGAAGGCTCTGCGTTGAGGTATGTAGGAATCTTATCCGTTGTGGACCACATGAAAGCATAACGATCAGGTCTACCGCCGCTTGCCTCATACTGGTTGATATTCCACTCTGTCCAACCAATTGGGTCAAGCTTGGAATAGAATACCTTACAGTTGTCCTTATCGAAATAGCGGCCGTTTGTAGTTGACTGCTTTGCGATGGAGGCGATCATGCCATCCTCATACGCACAGATGGTATGGATTCTGGCACCTTTTGCCAAGAACCACTGATCGTCAATAACAGCAGAGAGCTTCGTGACAGTCTGTGTGTTAGTTGCCCAAACTCCCTGTGAGTTGATGTAGTAGATAATGCCCTTGGACTCGAAGGCCGTTCTACTTGTAGTGCAGATTGACTTCGAGTCGAGGATACGCATAATCCACGAAGCAGGCTCTCCCTCAACTAGCAGCGTGAAAAGGCCGTTTGTAGTGAATACAGCCAGTCTGTTGCCAAGGGGAACTATCTGCTTGATATCCCCGTATCCGTTGGGACCAGCAAACGGGATAACATTGGACGCCAAAGCCCAGGTTTCTGGTAGCGGGTTGGTAACTGAGGCTACGTTCGTGAAGTAGAGGTTGTGTTTGTTCCATGCCCACAATCTGTCCTTAAACGTGAACAATCCACGCATAGTTGCACCGGCCGATGATGCTACCTGCGTGTAGGTAATCGTATCTGTAGCCCAGTTAAAGACCGTGATCTTCTGTACTCCAACTCCACTCAGGATGAAGTACGTCACACCGTTGTATTGAGCGATTCCCGTACAAGGGTTGGGAATCGAACAACTCATGAATCCATCGTTGGCATCATGAGTACCTTCAGCACGAACTGCGTTGAGGGTGTTTCCGCTCGCTGTAAGAGCAGGGAGAATATAACCCTTCCCTGACCACATGAAAGCTGGCTTTGAAGCGTCTTTTGACCACGGATCAATATGGCAGAAATAATACTCAGTGTCGACAAAGGAGTCTGCACCGGGAGAAGCTTCTCCGTATTTCCAGTCCAGGGTAGGTCGTTTGATTCCAATGCGATTCTCTAGTGAGTCACCAGTGGCTACGAGATTGTAGCAGATGGACGAGAAACCGTCAGGAATGTTCGACGGCAATTCAGAGGAATACATGCCTTGCCCAATGGCAATGCGGTAGATTTCCTCACCTGGGACTGAAGAGGATAGCGCCATTATTGGTAATCCCAGGGGTCTTGGATTTTGTACAATGGAGCGTCAGGAGCGTGAGTTTCGTCACGTCTCATACCAACGTTCTTATCATACAGAGCCTGTTGCTGTTGTTCGGCGGCCGCATCATGGTTCTTGTTGTGCGCTCTTGCCAAACAGTATTTAACTACGTCCTCATGGTAGACTTCTGGGACAGTTAGCGACTTCCCTGTAGGATCACCGGAAAGTAGCGGAGGCACCTTGTTGTAAGTTACCTGAATCTGCTGACTCGACGTAGGATCGGAAGGATAAACGTAAACCTTCTTGTTGTACTTGTACCAGTATGCCGGTCCACCAGTTGCTGCGTCGGATAGACTAAGAAGGTCGATCTCTTCCTTGGAGATATTGCGGAGAGCTTTGCCATCAACAGACAAACGTCTGATATTAACGGAATCCGGGACGTCAGTAGGGAAAGCGTTTGTAGCCACATTGATCGTGAGATTATTCGCACTAGTATTACGGATAATATCCAACTCAGCATCGTGAATCCAAGCATAGATATCAATATCGGTGATGATGACGTCATATTCGTCACCGAACTGCCGCTTGATGGTGGTAAGTGCTGTGGCTACGTCCATTATTTCCTCGTTGCTGGACGATCATCATAGAACGTCAGAAGGTCACCTGTCAAACTGTCTCGTACCGTGTATCTATGCTTGATTCCGGCTATATGCTTGATGACGTCACGCCGCTCTTCACCAATTTCAGCGTAGCGTGCTTGATTCTTCTTCTTTTCCGCCGCTTCTAGGTCCAGCAGAGTCTGCATTCCGTTGTGCTTCTGTCCATCTGCTGCAATAATGCGCTGAAGGACTAGATCATTCAGAACCCACGCACGAAGAACAGGCCGAAGTACGCCATCTTTCCCACGTTCTGCGATGACAAACGGTTCATCGGAGATATCTGCCTTCTCTGGGTCTACACAAAGAATCTCTAGGTTAGGATCGTAGTCTTTGATAGCCTCTGCTACACGCAAAGCATCACGTTCTACGATCATACCATCTACCATGACATGCTTTCCCGTGCCAGGGTCATAGTAATTGCTCACGGAATCGGAACCTGCTCTTCTGGAGGTGGTGGAGTGAACTGTTCTTCGACTAGTGCTTGTACAGCAGCTAGAATTTGGGCATCTGTAATGACAGCTGGATCATTACCGGGCCGCTCTACGTTTGTATTCAGAGCGTATTCGTATGAATCTGCGAATCCAGGTGCGGCAGCAATCCACCAGATGTTATCTGCTCCCCATCTTTGTGGTTGATGTGAATGAGGAACTTCTACTGCGGCAGCAGCATTCACACGATTCATGAAATCGGTGTCCATTGAAAGCATGGCTTGTGAGCTATAGCTCATGGGTATCTCCTAGCGACTAGTGAGGCTGTCCCTGCAAGAATCCAGGTATTACCCTGAGCATCTACAAAACTGGTAGCATCTGTTGGTACCTTTGTTACATCAGGTGAAGCCACAATTGATCCTGTCAATTCAAATCCGTTTCTAATCTCAGCCCGCCTAAAGTACCCGGTAGGAGAACCTACAGACCCCGCCGTATGGCCGCCGAAACAAATGAGCATCGTAGCACTATCCCACTGACCAACCCCAGCACTGTAGGTTAATTCTCCTACCTTTGTCCAAACTGGTGGATCAGAGGGTGATGTATAGATACGGGATAGTCCGTCACTCTTTCGACGGGTAAATCGAACTCCTCTCATAGTAGCAGCTGGAAGGTTACTGAGTGGGGCTGTAGGTCCGGTGAATTGATCCGTTCCGGTAGAACTAGTAAAGGTGTCAATGTTTGTGGTGCCAGCTCTCACCATCCAGCTTCTACCAGCAGTAGTTGCACTGAACTTACAGATTAGAGTCTGAGCAACCCCAACAGCATCCAGGGAACCAAACCAAGCTACATCAAAATCAGTAGGTACTTCTATACCTGGATTGTCTGCACAGTAGATGTAGTTACCGTTACCAGAAACTCTTCCTTGAATTTCAGTTGCTATGGCAGCCGCTACAATACCTATTGTAGACGGCATTAACCCAAGTCTCCAGTCAGCACCCAAGTATCTGTTGCAACCTTAATAAGAGTAGCAGCAGAGAATTGCGCCCGGAGACCAAGAGAAGAAGCGTATTGAATTGTAACACCAGCACCAGCAGCCACAGTTACTTTACCCGCACCAGATTGGTAGAAATCAACAGTAGCACCAACTGCCCAGGGTACAGTTGAGTTCGGAGGGATGGTAAAAGTAACCGCTGTACCAGCTGTAAACTGAACCAGTTGAGGCTCGTCAGTTTGAGCTAGAGTATAGCTCGTAGTCGCAACTGTACGGACTGACGGATACCGGCGATTATCAACGTAGTCCTTACGAGTTGCATGGTTAGCGGCTGATGGGGTAGCAGTCAGTAAAACTGTAGGAGCTTGGACAGTGAGTCCAGAAATAATGCCAGTATCGGTAAATTGGAAATCAATACCATTATTACCAATATCGAAGAACCAGCCCTGTGAGGTTCCCTGAATGGTACTGTAGATAGTACCGCCACCAGCATCCGTCCAGTAGATAATGTTGCCATTGCCCTTCATCTGCAAGTAGGACGTGGCGGCAATACCATCAGCAGTAACAGATTGAGCAGTAAGGGGGCCAGTCATGGTATCCCCGGCCTTAAGAACCCTTAGGTTATCAGCAGTAGATTGTGCCGTGGAAACTGGCTTTGCAGAATCAGATGTATTCGATACCTGGTCTAGACCAAGAGTGGCTTTGATTGCTGCTATTGATGTGTCATCCAGAATAGTTTTGGCAGCAGGTGTAACCACACCACTATCAAACATCCAAGTAGCACCGCTAGCAGAAACGACAATATCACCTTTGTCACCGTCCGTAACACTTGAGCCTCCGCCCCCTGGCGGTGCAGTCCAGATACCATCAGCTCTTAGAAAGTTAGTTGTTCCTCCACCAGAGGCAGGAACTGTACCTTTTGTTGTGGAAGTGAATAGAGCAACTACTGCATCAATGTACTGCTTCGTAGCCGCTTCTGTAGGATCAATGGGATCAGCAGCTAAGTAGAACGGCTTAGTGACGGAGATAGCAGTGTCACCAACAAAGACTCTCGTAGAGCCGTTGGTCATCAACTTCAACAAGTTACCAGGACCAACCGTTGTCAGCGCAAGATCGGCCGAACCTTGTAACTGGGCAGGAGCCTGTAGGACTAGACTACCTGTCAAAGTTCCACCAGCTGTTGGCAGATATAATCCAAGCGCTGTCGCTAATTGGGAGTCTACGTATGACTTTGATGTGGCATGGTTATTAGCTGCTGGGGTTAAAGAGCCACTAATGATGAAACGATCAGCTTGACCTGGGCCAGTAGTAGAAAAGCCGGATGCTGCATAACCTGCAACATCTAACGTGCTCCGCATTGCAGCGATAGAAACGTCGTCTAATAGAGTCTTTGCAGCCGCTGTAACAATCGTGGGATCAAACATCCACGTTGCACCAGAGGCAGAGACAATGATATCACCTTTGTCTCCGTCAACTACTCCACCAGCACCTGGGGGAGTAGCCCAAGTACCATCTGCACGAAGGAAGGTAGCAGTTCCGCCAGGACTTGTGGCAGTAACTGCTGGAAGAGCTTGAACAATGACAGCCTGCTTCACACGAAGCGGAGTCATTACTTTGCTGTTATCTACTCCAGCTTCCGCCTCAGTCTGTGTGGCGATTGGAAGCGAGCCAATAAGAGCAAGAGGATTACCGTTTACGAAAACAGTGCCCCAGATATCGAGTACCGAACCATTGAGCAGAGTCAGCTTTAGGTTCTGATCTGCGTAATGGTTTCTGAAGTCGTAGCTAACCGTGTCCTGAACGAGACTCGGAACTGGGGGCATTGAACCAACTTCCTAAAGAAACGGCACAAACCCCTCCTACCTGCGGACTAGGTAAGAGGGGTTCGATACCGTCTGCTGAAACTAGCGGCGGACTAGATTTCAGTGATGTTGGTCAGCTTGCCATGAGCGTTACGCTGGTGCGTACCGATCTGCCAATACTGCTTCATCATGGCCTCGAACGCATCGTAGTCCGTGATCCACTGAAGAACAGAACCGGCCCGATCTTCCCAGTACCAGTCCTTGTCACGCCAAATCTTGATTTCAGATTCGGTGATGAAGAACATGTTCTTGTCCGGGCAATCAGGATCGGCCACAACAGGCAAATCCTTTTCACCGTACATGAACGAAAGACCGGTGAGACCACCATCAAAGGTCTTTGGCTCATTGTACCGACGGAGGGAAGTGAGGATGTTCCAGTACGAACGGCGAACACCGAGCGAACAGAAAATGGCGGACGGAATCTTTCCACCTGCACGGCGGATTTCATCCATTGCCTTAATCATGGCAAGTTCGGTGAGAGTTGCCGTGGTGGAATCCTCGTAGGAAGCCCACTTTGACGTAGTAGCCGGGTCCAGAGTGTGAACCGTACCAGTTGCGTCAATGATCTTGTTAAGACCCATCGGCTCCTGATCGTAGTCACCAACACGGGACACATAGTTACCGACAACAGCGCCAGCAACAGCGGTATCAACCGTGAAAGTAGTTGAGGTCAGAATTGCCTGGATGACCTTTCCACCACCACCTGAAACCGGAGTTCCAGCAGCAGTGATATCAATAACCATTCCAACGTCGAGATGGTTAGTTGAGTCAACCGTGATTGTGGTACCAGTTGAAGGCGAGGCGACCTTTGCCTTGATACCGGAGGCAACTGCGGCATCAATGTGCCCGTAAACCACCCGGTTCTCATCCTTGGCAATGTCGTCCTTCAAGCCATCCATTTCCATGTCCATTGCGGACGTGAATGATTGGCGGTTGGATTCTGCCAAAGCAATGAGCGGACCTGAAAGACGAACACGACCGTATCCGTACTTCAGGCTTTCTTGCGCCGGCTTCAGACCTTGACGGCCAGCCGGAGCTAGTTGAACGTTCTCACCACGGTATGAGATACCGGCGTTACGGGAGATACGAACGGGGAAAGTGACGTACTTACCACCAACCGCATCTGTTGCAGTACCTTCTGCGGTACGCTCAATGCGCTTCATGGTAAGGCGCTCACTTGGGAGCTGATCGTTTACGTTACCCTCATAGATTTCCTTGAGGATAGCGGAAACTGTGGCCAGGGTTGCGGACATTATTCTCCAAGTCCTTCTAGTGCTGCCATTACGGCGTTGCGCCGATCTTGCCCTCTCAGTTTTTTGGCGTTCACCTGATCCACTGGTACACCACCCTGACCCCCCAAGACTCTTGGGGCTTGTCTTTGTGCACCAGTCTGATTGTATTTGCCTAACATCTGCTTCCACTCCTGCATAGCTTGTTGCACATTACCGTGCTCAGCTAGCCGGACTAGAACCCAGTTGTCATCGAAGTCACCGAACCTATTATGCATCATGTCAAGCACGTTGTCAAGTTGTGCATTTTCCTCAGCAGATTGCTGCTGAGCTTCTAGGTTCTGACGCCACTCACGAAACTCTTCTAGCTCCTGAGAAACGTTCTGCTGGAAGATTTCGTTTGGGTCTGGTTCTTCGTAGTCTCCACCTGCGTAGAACTCTTGGTCATCTGACATTTCCTCTGCCTCCAATTGCAGAATGCGAGCTAGTTCTTGATCGAATCCATCACCGTACTGTTCCTGTAGACCGTTCCACATGATACGGAAGACATTTTCAGGATCAGCCTGGAAATTGCGGGCCAGGTTGATATACTTCTGAAGTTCCTCGATGGGAACTCCGAGGTTCTCGTAAGGCTTTAGCCTTCCAGAATAGTCCTGAAACTTCTTTGTAACTCCTGCATCCCAATCCTTAACATACCTGCCAACAACCTCACGATCTTGTGCAGGAATCTTGGCCAGGAATGGTGATGCTAGGGATAGATCCTCTTGGGGTTCAGCTTGGCTAGGTTCGATATCGGAAGAGTCTCCGTTATCAGAACCCCCGAAGCTAATTGCCGCTGGGTCCACTTTCTGTACTTCCTTGATCGGGTGGTGGTGGTGCTTGGTCAGGTGCAGTTCTGGGACTTTGTGTCTCAGACGTTCCCTGCTTAGCAATATCGTCAGCCTGCGCTGCGTTCCGCTCTTTCAGCAGTTCCATCTTGTGTTCATCTACGTGTTGCTGAATGATGGCCTGGATATCAGGCGTGAGGAATTCGTATTCTTGACTCTTTTGGTATGCTTCATGTTCCTCAACATGAGTTTCGTGTGCGTCGTACGGGTTAACAGTGACGTTGTAAGTTTGCGGCTGTCCGGTCGCTGGATCAATTTGCGGTTCTCCAGTCATAGGATCACGCATAACGTCAGTCTTGTACGACGGAGTAGGCATACCAGTCGTTGGGTCAATTTGTTGTTGTGTAGTTGTGTCCGGTTTGTATAGAGGTTGGCCATGAGACATAGAGACGTTTTCACGTTGAGCTTGACGTGCATCTAGCATTAGCTCATCGTACATCTTGTCTGTCTCAGACATTTGCAAGTAACGCAAAGCCTTTGTGGGTTCGATGGCTCCCATCTTCATCAACTCAGTGATGAATGCCTGTTTTGCCGCTACAGACCTGGGAGCCATCGAACCCGATTCAACCCGGAAGTCCATTCTCGGGTTGAGATCGGTGGCCTTGAATTCACGAACTTCCATTGCCTGGTTCTTGGAAGTCATGCGAACGATTCTGTCCTCAGGCCAATAGTCATGCACATTTGCAAGAACCTGCACGCCAGTTTCTTGCACAGCATTCTCTATGGACTGTACGGTGTGATACAGAATAGTATCGTTCTCTTCAGAGAGGTAAGCAATAGCTGAAGCAGCTTCAACACCTGGGGGAGTCCTTCCCTTAGAGACTTCGTACTGAGACGAAATGTCATCCATGTCTCTAACGACAATATCCAGGTCATTACTTACGCTGGGAGATAGTTCTGGCTGCTCTAGGGGCTTGGGGGGATCAAACCCCATTTGCACAGCCAGAAGTAGACCGGGCTTAGCATTCCACTTACGAGTGTCGAATGCACCGGCAGTGTACCACCACTGAGGTTTCCCAGCTAGGTTCCTGCTCTCCAACATAATAGAGCGAGTTTTATTGTACTCTTTCTGTGGCCCGATCAGAGACTTGATTACGGACTCACCGTAGAACATCCCTGTAGGGATGTGGTCGATCTTTACGAATGGGAAATGACCATGACGATACGGGAACTCATGGTTGTAGCTCTTCATTCCTGCTTCATCAGACTTTGGAGCCGTGATTTCTGATGAATCTTCTACAGGTTGTTCCTGAGTTGGCGGCATACCAGGAAAACCTACAGGGGGCCGCTGGGGCATTTGTGGAGGCATACCCATTGATGGGTCCATTCCACCCTGCAATTGGGCCATTATCCCTTCGATAGAGGGCGGGCCTCCCATTTCCGCTCCCATATCCCCGGCCATTTGCTCTGGCATTCCACCAGGTAAACCCTCCGGGATTTCTGGAGCCTCGAATACGTAGAGGATTTTGCCCTCTCCGTAGACGAACATTGAGCCGTTCGGGAAATCTTTACACGGCTTGACGTAGACTTCCTTGACGTAGCACTGCTTTGTAGCCTGTTGCTTGCTCTGCTTAATTCCAATAGACGAGAGAAAGCGGCTGTCAATGACGGTCGAGCTGGAATCCGTGCCTGCTTCAAGTTCCACTCCATAAGTGGTATAGACATCTTCTGGGTTCAGCGTACGAGCGTGGATGAAATACGGTTCATCTTCAATCTCTGTACACTGTAGGTTCGGTACAAAGGTATGGAAGGTGGTTACCGCTTCAAAGTCGATCTTTCCTGGTTGTCCGTCTTGTTCTAGTTTGTTGGGGTCGTAGTAGTTCTTGATGAATCCGCTTCCGCAGATACATGCCCAAAACGTAGCCTCCAACCGTCTCCGGTTAAAATGCTTCGTTTTGAGCAAGTATTCTGCGATGGAATCACCTGCCATTGCTGCCAAGCGGTCAGACTCTTCCGTCGAATCAGGCACACAGAAGAACTG
>Ga0068863_100001839_pt1 | contig 21095 bp, 9 predicted proteins | sample KBSSwiS62_FD_66596 | JGI IMG/M metagenome (GOLD analysis project Ga0068863, IMG submission 66596) | Switchgrass rhizosphere microbial communities from Kellogg Biological Station, Michigan, USA - KBS Switchgrass S6-2 | ecosystem: Host-associated > Plants > Roots > Rhizosphere > Soil ...
TTACACTTTTCCTGCAAAGCCACCAGGAAGATGACGCGATCATAGTAAAAGCAAAGGGAACGATATGCCAAACATTGCTCACGTCTATCCCCTTTCACCGATTCAACACGGCATCTTGTTTCACAGCTTGTATAGCCCGGACAGCGCGGTGTACACGAGTCTGACGAGCTGCATCATGCAGCCGGCGCCCAACGTTCATGCGTTCGAGCAGGCGTGGAATGAAGTGATGAAGCGTCATGTCATTCTGCGCACCGCGTTTGAGTGGGAAGAGCTGGACGAGGCAGTGCAGGTCGTCTACGACGAGGTAGAGATTCCGCTGGAGAAACTTGATTGGCGTGGTTTATCAAAGGCAGAACAGCAGATCCGGTTGCAAGCCTACTTGAGTGCGGAACGAAAGCGCGGCTTCGATTTCTCCGTGCCTCCACTGATGCGTTTGACATTAATCAGTCTTGACGACGAGAGCGCGCAGTTTGTCTGGATGATCCATCATCTGTTGATTGACGCCTGGTCTGAAGTGGTGCTGTTTTCCGAAGCCTCTGCCTTTTATCAGGCAATCTTGAAGGGGCAGAGTTTGAAGCTGGAACCAGCCCCTTCCTATGGCGATTATGTGAAATGGTTCGAACAGCAAGACATGAGCGAGGCTGACGCTTATTGGCGCCGTCAACTGCAGGGCTTCAGTGAGGTGACTCCGATAGGAGTTAAGCACATTCGAGAAAAAGCAGCAGCGGCCGTAGAGACTCACGAAGCTCAGGAAATCAGTTTGAGCGCCGAGACGACTGAGGCGCTCAAGTCCTTTGCGCGCCGGCAGGGAGTTACGCTTAACACACTAACTCAAGGCGTCTGGGCCTTGTTGCTCAGTCACTATAGCGGCAAGACCGACATAGTCTTCGGCATTACAGTATCGGGACGTCCGATCTCCCTACCGGGTGCCGAGTCTATTATTGGACCGTTTCTCAACACGCTGCCGGTGCGTGTGAAGCTGACGACGTCTGACACCGTCGCCTCCTGGCTGAAAAAGTTGCAAGCACACACAAGCGAACTGCGACAGTACGAATACAGCCCGTTAGTACGCGTGCTGGGCCTGAGCGATTTGCAACGGGACGTGCCACTATTCGAGAGTAACTATGTCTTTCAGAATGCCCCGGTCATTCGATTAACTCCGGTACAAGAGCGCGAAACCCGGTCGGAAATGCGCGATACGCAATCAGTTCACTATTCAAACTATTCCCTCACATTCACTGTTACACCCCAAAAGGAGTTGGAGCTCAAGCTTAGCTATAACACAGCGGTTTTCTCTGCCGACGTTATCACGCGGATGCTCGGTCATGTCACCACGTTATTGACCGGTTTAATTGACGATCCATCACGTCGCATCTTTGACGTGCCTGTGCTCTCGCCCGAGGAGCGTCGCCGGCTGGTAGTGGAGTGGAATGAGAGCACCGCCGAGTTTCCGCGCGATCTATGTTTCCATCAGATGTTTGAAATGCACGCAGCGCAAACGCCGAACGCTGTAGCGCTGGAACTTGCCGCCGAGCAAATGTCCTATGGAGAACTGAACCAGCGGGCAAATCAATTGGCTCGATTTTTGACCTCGCAGGGCGTTGGCGCCGAAGTCAAAGTGGCTTTGTTGCTCGAGCGTTCGTTTGAAATGGTGGTGGCTTTGCTCGGAGTCGTCAAAGCCGGCGGCGCCTATCTGCCGTTAGATCCACAAACACCTGCCAGGCGACTTGAATTTATTCTCAAGGATGCCGGTGTCTCTCTGGTACTGACACAACAGCGGCTAACTCACTTGCTCGACACAACGGCTGATTATCGCGTGTGGGCCTTAGACGAGGCGTGGGAGTCGATTGATAAAGATGCTGATGGCCACGAGAACCTGCCGCCGCGCGTTACACCGGAAAATTTGGTCTATGTTATTTACACCTCCGGTTCAACCGGAACTCCCAAGGGCGTGCTGATTGATCATCGTGGTCTGGTGAACTACGTAAACTGGGTACGCAAGTATTGCGGGATAGTTCCGTCTGGCCGTAGTTTGATTTCAACGCCCTTCAGCTTCGATCTGACTGTCACGGGGTTGTTGACGCCACTAATTGCTGGAGCCACGGTTGAATTAGTCGGTCCCGAAGATGAGCTTGACGCGCTGTGCAACGCTTTAACCAATCACAACCGCAGATATTCGTTTCTAAAAATTACCCCATCACACCTTGAGGTGCTCAACAGCCGGTTCGCCGGGCAGCGTGAGTGGGCCCAGGTAGATGTCTTGATGCTTGGCGGCGAAGCGCTGCCGGGTGGGTCCCTCAGTCTTTGGCAAGAGCGACAACCTCACACGCGCTTCATTAATCATTATGGTCCGACGGAGACCGTCGTCGGCTGCTGCATTTATGAAGTGCCGGCAGAGACGCGTCTCACAGGCCCGGTACCGATTGGCCGGCCTCTCAGCAACAAGCAGCTTTACGTCCTGGATTGGGGAATGCGAGTAGCCCCAGCCGGTGTGACGGGAGAGATCTATATTGGAGGCGAAGGCATGGCGCGTGGCTATCTCAGACGAGCTGCCCTGACTGCCGAGCGATTTGTACCCGACCCGTTTAGCGCCACGCCAGGCAGCCGTTTATATCGAACCGGGGATGTCGGGCGGATGCGGGATGATGGACAGCTCGAGTATCTTGGCCGTACCGATCACCAGGTTAAGCTTAGAGGATTTCGTATCGAGTTGGGCGAAATAGAAACGGTGCTGAGGGCCCACCCACTCGTGAAGGAAAGTGCGGCTGTGATTCAGGAGGTAAAGGGTGAGAAGGCGTTGGTTGCTTGCCTGGTGTTGAAGGACGAAGAAGAAGTTAGTCTGGCACAAGTACGTGATCACGTAAGCGAGCGATTGCCGGATTACATGGTGCCCACTGTCTTCCTGGTGCTACCGGAGTTGCCGCTAACCAGCAATGGCAAAGTAGATCGAACTTATTTACAGACTCTTAAAGGAAACCGGCTCACGACTGAAAAAGAGTTTACGCCGCCGAAGACGCCGGTCGAAGAGGTAGTGGCGGGTATCTGGGCTGAAGTCTTCGGGTTTGATTCTATTGGTGCATACGACAACTACTTCCAGCTCGGTGGGCATTCGCTGCTTGGAATGAGGATTATAGCCAAAGTGCGTGAGGTCTTCCGGACTGATCTGCCGATGCGCACGTTGTTTAATAATCCGGTGCTCTCTGAGTTTGCCCGCGAGGTTGAAGGCGCTCTCAATCATGATAAGGGCATCTCGTTGCCTCCGCTTCAACCAGCTTCGAAACAGGGAGACATACCGCTCTCATTCGCCCAACTGAGGCTTTGGATCGTTCAGCAGCTCGATCCTGAAAGCACGGCCTACAATATTTCACAAGCGGTTCGTCTGAAAGGCAATTTGAACGTCAGCGTACTGGAAGCAACGCTGAGTGAGATCGTGCGGCGTCATGAAACCTTGCGCACCGTGTTCGCGGTTAAAGATGGCCAGCCCATTCAGGTTGTCACGGAGCCGCGCTGCGAGAAGCTGGCGCCGGAAGATCTGTCAGCCCTCGAGCCGAGCGAGCGAGAAGCGCAAGCAATACAAATCGCGACGGAAGAAGCAGAAATATCTTTCGATCTGGAAAAAGGCCCGCTGTTTCGCGTCCGTCTATTGCGCCTCAGCGACGACGAACACGTGCTCATCATCTCGCGACATCACATCATCTTCGATCCCTGGTCTCGTGAGGTGCTGAGCAAAGAATTGGTAACGCTCTACGAGGCCTTTGCCCGGAATCGACCGTCACCGCTCCCGGAGCTGGGGATTCAATATGCTGATTTTGCTGTTTGGCAACGCCAATGGCTGGAGAGCGACAACTTGAAGACGTTGCTGGACTACTGGAAGAAACAGCTTGCCGGGGCGCCTGTGGCGCTAAATCTGCCTGCCGATCGACCTGCTACTGACCTCTCGTCTTACCAGTGCAAGTGGCAGTGGTTCACCCTGGATGGCGATAGCTTCCGAGCCATTCGCGAGTTGAGTCAGTCCGAACGAGTTACGGTGTACATGACGCTGGTTGCGGCTTTCAAAACGTTTCTCTATCGCTACACTGGCCAAACTGATTTTCTGATTGGGAGTCCGGTTACGAGCCGAGAGCGCGTTGAGCTTGAACCGTTGATCGGTTGTTTCATGAACATGCTTGTGCTCCGCACAGACCTCTCCGGAAATCCTTCCTTCCGCCAGTTACTGGGACGAGTGCGCGATACAGTGCTGGATGCGCACGCGCATCAGGAGATGCCCTTTGAAAAACTCGTTGAAGAGTTGAAACTCACTCGCAACCAGATTAACACGCCGCTGGTGCAGACGGTCTTCTCGCACGTAAGAATGGCTCACGTGGCACCAAAGCCTGGCGGACTTGAAGTGACACCTCTCAATGTTGAAGTCGACGAGACCGCAAAGTTCGATTGGCTCATGTTGATGGTGGAGCGAAATGAGGAGATCCTTGCCTCCTTACAATACCGGACTGACATGTTTGACGATGAGACAATCCACCGCGCGATGAGCCACTTCGAAAATGTTTTTCACAGCGTCTTGAAAAATCCGGATGCCCGTCTTGATGAGATCGAGATGCTTTCCCCCGAAGAGCGACTACTGCTTCAAACTGAGATCGACCTCAGCAGCGTAAGCCGCAGCTTTTCCTTTTGAGATCACGCCCACTATTACAGCAGTAAACCTGGAGGAATATATGTCGAGCGCTAGCGTGAGCTTTATAGATAGTCAACTCGAGAAGGAGCTGGAGTACTGGCTGCAAAAGCTCTCCGACGAACCAGTCGTGACAGGAATTCCGCTCGATTTCAAACGGCCGCCGGAAATCACCACCAGGAATCAGTCTATTGAGCTGGCAATCGATGAGGAAACTCAGAGCAGACTGCGTAAAGTTTGCGGCGAGAACCTGCTGTTGATCTTCGCGGCTGGCGTAGCGGCCCTTAAGGTCTGTCTTTACAAGTACACGCGAATCGAAGACGTAATCATTGGCACCGCCATCCATCAGCAATATCGCGAGTTGACTCCGGACAATAAGATTCTCGTTCTCCGAGATCACGTCAGCGATGGCCAGACCGTACGCCAATTGCTCGAACAGGTCTTGCAAACAATCACCGGGGCCTATGCTCATCAGAGATATTCGTTCAACCGGCTCCTCCAGGCCCTTGAAATCGGAATGCCCTCAAACCGTGCGCCACTTTTCAATGTTGTCGCCCTGCTTGAGAACATCAATCGACACGAAGATGTGCGCAAGCTTCACCATGACGTGACTGTGGTCTTAGCCGTAAGAGACGGCATGTTGAGCGGCCGAATTGAATATTCCGCCGGGTTATTCAAACCTGAGACCATGAGCGTCTTCGCGCGCCACATCGAAACGACGCTGCCGGAGATGTTGGCCCAGCCTGACGCAAAGATTTCAGAGCTACAACTATTGTCGGAACGTAAAAAACGTGAGTTGGTCTTTGAGTTCAACAATACGGCGAGTGAGTTCCCGCGGGAACAAACAGTCGCGCAACTCTTTGAGGCGCAAGCGGAGCAGACTCCCAATTCCATAGCGATCGTTTTCGAAGAGCAAACGCTGACCTACCGGCAATTGAACGAACGAGCTAATCAACTTGCGCATGCGCTGCGCGGACTCGAAGTTGGTCCCGGGATGTTGGTGGGCATCTACCTCGAACACTCGCTTGAGACGATGATCGGAATCCTGGGCGTGCTGAAAACCGGAGCAGCTTACGTGCCCCTCGATCCAGGACATCCACCTTCCCGCATGGCCTTCATGCTTGCAAACGCGGGTATCTCGATTCTCCTGACCCAGGACGCACTGGCCGACCGGATCGGCGATCAGGTTTCAATTGCTATCTGCCTCGATAGTGATTGGGAAAGCTCCATCTCATTCGAAAGCATCGAGAATCCCAATCATCAGGCGAAGCCGGCCGATCTGGCTTATGTCATCTTTACGTCAGGCTCGACTGGAAGTCCGAAAGGCGTGGAGATAACGAATGCTGCGCTAGTCAACTATGTTTCGTGGGCCAGGAACACTTATCTTCTTGGAGTCGGACTGGACTTTCCACTCCATTCGTCGCTGGCGTTCGATCTTACCGTCACTTCGCTCTTCGTGCCTCTCATCACAGGCCAGCGGCTCTTGATCTACCGGCAGAAAGAGAATGAGATTCCGCTTTCCGCCGTAATTAATGACAATCAAGTAGGTGTGTTGAAACTAACGCCCAGCCATCTCGCACTTCTCAAAGATCGGGATAACAGGCGGAGTTCCATAAGACGAATAATCGTCGGTGGCGAAGCCTTCGAGACGGATTTGGCATTAAAGGTTTGGAATAGTTTTGGTGGCCGGGTTGAAATCTATAACGAGTATGGTCCAACAGAAACGACGGTCGGTTGCATGGTGCACCTTTTCGATCCACGGCGCGACACTCGCGCCGTTGTGCCCATAGGTAAGCCCGCGGCCAACGCGCAGATCTTTCTGCTCGACGAAAACCTGAACCCCGTGCCGGAAAATGTGCCGGGTGAGATCTACATTTCCGGGGAAGGACTGGCTCGCGGCTACCTGAACAATCCACAACAGACAGCCGAACGATTCATCGACAATCCGCTGCTACCGGACCGAAAAATGTATCGCACCGGAGATGTCGGACGATGGCTGCCGGAAGGGACGTTGGAGTATGTCGGCAGAAACGACGAGCAGGTAAAGTTTCATGGCTACCGTCTGGAGTTGAACGAAGTTCGCAGCCTCCTCAACCAGCACTCGCAAGTTAGAGATAGCGTCGTCCTATTATTAAAGGACAACAACGGCAACGACGTTCTGGTTGCTTACTACGTCTCTAATCAAGAACTCGATACCGGAGCACTGCGAGCAATTCTTGGCCGCCACCTCACCGAGGAGACGATTCCTAATTTCTTCGTTCACCTGACCGAGTTGCCGCTCAACTCAAACGGCAAGATCGACCGGCGCAAACTTCCGACTCTCGAAGATGTGCGGCAAGACGTCAAGATTGCGTTTGTAGCTCCTCGCACTCCGACCGAACATTTCATTGCCGAGACCTGGCAACAAGTACTTAGCCTGCCGAAAGTGGGTATCGACGACAATTTCTTCGAGCTCGGTGGGCACTCGCTGCTTGCTTATCAGGTGATCTCACGAATAAAGGAAGCATATCAGGTCGAGATACCAATGCGCAGCATCTTTGACATGCCCACCATCGCCGGCCTCGCTCTCTCAGTGACCAGAATGCAAATGGCGCAGGAAGACGTTCACGACCTCACGCAGATGATCGAGGAGATCAAGCTGCTATCCGGCGATGAGCTGGAAAACATGATCGCTACCCAAGGCCAATTGACACCGGCAATCCAAGCAGATGAGCCAAGCTGAATTAGCAATAAGCAGTTGTGCGAGCACCGATCGCGACGATGAGAATGCGGCTCTGGCAAAGTCGAATTCCGCCAGCGATGAGATGTTGGGCGACTTTTACGGCACTTATCCGTGGCCCTGGCAACCCACCACGTTTAGCTACGTCGATAATCCACGTCTCGAAGCCACGATGATCAACCAGGACATCGGCGACTGGGAACATCGCCGGTTGCCGGAGAATCCGGCCATTTGGGTAGCCGGTTGCGGCACCAATCAGGCGCTCCACACCGCGTTGAAGTTTCCACTTGGCACGGTTCTCGGTTCGGACGTGTCAACGCCGTCGCTGGAGTTGGCGCGCACAAATGCGGCGAAGCTCGGGATCAAGAATCTGACGTTGAGGCAAGAAAGTATCAACCAGGTTGAATACCGCGAGCAGTTTGATTACGTCATTAGCACCGGCGTCGTTCATCACAACGCAGATCCAGGAGCAACGCTTGCACAACTGCGTCAGGCGCTCAAGCCCCGCGGGATTCTGGAGCTGATGGTCTACAACCGTTTTCATCGCATCCTGAACACATCATTTCAGAAGGCAGTCCGGATCTTTGGTGAGCAACGGCACGCGCTCAACTTCGAGTCAGACTTTCTGTTGGCCCGGACGCTCGCGAGCCATTTTCCCGTGAAGAACCAGATGGCGCGGCTATTAGACGCCACGCGAAACGTGCCCGATGCGGAGTTTGCAGACCTGCTGATACATCCGCTCGAACACAGTTACACGATCGAGTCGCTGGAAGCTCTTGCAGCCAGTTGCGGGATGGAGCTCTTGCTGCCCGCGATCACCACCTATGTAAAGTTCAGCTCGCCGACGATTGACTGGAACATGCGGTTTGACAACCGCGAGTTGCAGAGCGCGTACGACGCGCTGCCGGATACACGCCGGTGGCAGATCACAAATCTTCTATTGCACGAAGAGTCGCCGCTGCTCTGGTTTTATCTGCAACGCACCGACAGCGGCTACGCGCGAAAGTCAGAGCAACAAATCTGTGACGAGTTCTTGTCGCGGGTTTTCAAAAAGAATGCTGCCAAACAATCGCCCTACATGAGAAACGGGGATCAGTGGGCTCTCGCGTCTCAACCCACTCCTTATCCACTGGAAGAACCTGAAGCAGGCCTCGAAGAAATCTATCGTTTGGCGGATGCCGAAAACACGATGCGGCGCATCTTCCGATACCTGGCTGTTGAACCGACTTTCCAGGCGGTCAATCACGCGCGCATCAAGTTAACCACTTCGTCTTTTCCTTACTTAAAAACAGCGAAATGAGGAAGAAACATGAGTGACACAATAACGGACGTTACCACCCTTACTCCGCAGCAACGCACAATTCTCGAGCTTAAACTGAAAGAGAAACGAGCGGCCACGGCCGTCGCGCGTCCGGTGATCGAAACGCAGAGCCGCGACACCGATACGTTTCCGCTCTCGTTCGGCCAGCAACGCCTCTGGTTCGTGCAGGGTCTCAGTCCTGAAAGCTATATGTTCAACATCCCGCATGCGCTTCGGCTGCACGGAAAGTTGGACGCCGGCGCGCTCGAAGAAGCTCTTAACGAGATCGTGCGGCGTCACGAGATCCTGCGTACAACATTCGTGGTGCGTGATGCGCAGCCGATGCAGGTGATTGCGCCGCCGTTTAGAGTGAACCTGCCGGTGCAGAACCTCACAGGCCTCGGGCCTGAAAAGCGAGAGGCGGAAGCGCGACGATTGGCAGACCGCGAAGCACGCCGCATATACGACCTGGAACAAGGTCCGATGTTTCGTGTACGCCTTTTACAACTCACCGATGATGAGTTCGTGCTCGTGGTTTGTATGCATCATATCATTTGCGACGGCTGGTCATTGGGCGTGTTCTATCGGGAGTTGGAAACACTTTACCGTGCATTCCTGACGGGTCAGAAATCACCGCTCATCGATCTGCCGCTTCAGTATGTGGATTTCGCCATCTGGCAACGCGAGACTCTGGGTGATGACGTGTTGCAAAAGCAGATCGATTACTGGCGCGAACAACTCAGCCAATCACTTGCGCCACTCGAATTACCTGCCGACCATCCACGGCCTGCACTGCAGACATTTGTTGGCAGTACGCAGACAAGATTGCTGCCGAAAAGCATCACGAGTTCTTTGGAAGACCTATCACGAGCGGCCGGAACTACGATGTTCATGACCCTGGCTGCTGCTTTTCAAACTCAGCTGCATTTGTATACCGGCCGCCGGGACATTGTGATCGGCACAGCGACGGCAGGGCGCAACCGGGTCGAACTGGAAGGACTAATTGGTTTCTTTACCAATACGCTGGTGCTGCGCACTGATTTTAGTGGCAATCCATCATTTCGAGAAATGCTCGGCAGAGTGCGCGAAACGGCACTTGGCGCCTATGCGCATCAGGATGTGCCCTTTGAAAAACTGGTTGAAGAGATCGAACCCAAACACGATCTCAGTTATTCACCTCTTTTCCAGGTAGGATTTCTTTACGAGGAAGCGCAGTCGCAACCGTTCGTGCTCTCGGGAGTCCGGGCCAGCCACTTTGACATTGAATCGGCTTCGGCCAAGTGGGATCTCTCGCTTGCCCTCATTGAAAACAGACAGGGGCTCCTGGCCCAGATGGAATACAACACGGACCTATTTGAGTTCGCAACTATTCAGCGAATGCTTGGTCACCTGGAGCACTTGCTTGAGACCATTGTCGCCCACCCTGACAGGAAGCTTTCCGAATTGTGTCTGCTGACAGAATCCGAATGGCGACAGTTAGTAGTGGATTACAACGCGACGCGGAAAGAATTTCCGAATCACTTGTGCTTTCACAATCTTTTTGAGCTTCAGGTGGAGCGAACTCCTGATGCGCTCGCTCTCGTTTGTGGTGCGGAGGAGCTGTCCTACAGTCAACTTAACGCCGCTGCCAATCAGCTTGCTCATCGACTCATCGAAGCCGGTATCGGTCCGGAAAAGCGCGTGGCGCTCTGTCTCGAGCGCTCTCCGCAGATGGTGATTGCTTTGCTTGCGGTGAACAAGGCGGGTGGCGCTTACTTACCGCTGAATGAACATTGGCCGCCTAATCGTTTGCAATTTATTCTGGAAGACGGCAACGTCTCCGCGGTATTAACGCAGCAACAGTTTCGTGATCTCCTGCCCGGTGAAACTCAGTTTCCAATCTGGTGTATCGATACCGACTGGCCCACCATCAGCGGCTATAGCAGCGAGAATCCGCCGCCGCGTGCGGAACCGGAGAACCTGATCTACATCTACTACACCTCTGGCTCCACGGGCATACCCAAAGGCGTGGCGATGAGCCATCGCAGCTTAGTCAATTACGCGACTCTGATTCCGGAGCCTTACAACCTTACCGCCGGAGGGCGGACATTAGTGCACTCGCCTTTCAGTTTCGACTTGACTCTAACTGGCCTGCTACCGCCGTTAATGGTTGGAGCGGCGGTCGAGTTGGTTAATCCGGGAGATGAGCTGGAAGGCGTGGGTCTGCCTTTAAGCAGTTCCGGCCGGCGTTATTCGCTCATCAAGATCACTCCGTCGCATTTGCAGGTGCTGAGCAACTGGCTCGGTGAACGCGGCCGTTGTGGCCATGTAGATGCTCTAATCATCGGCGGCGAGGCCTGCCCAGGTGAAACGCTTCGCTACTGGCAGGAGCAACAGGAACCCACGCGAATGATCGACGAATATGGGCCAACAGAAACAGTAGTCGGTTGCAGCATTTATGAAGTGCCGTCATCAGAGCGTTACAGCGGCTTAGTGCCGATCGGAAAACCGATCAGCAACATGCAGATGTACGTGCTTGATGAAGCGATGCGGGTGCTTCCGGCGGGAGTGATCGGAGAGATCTATATCGGCGGCGAAGGAGTAGCGCGTGGCTATCTCGGGTTGCCGGCGTTAACCGCCGAACGATTTGTTCCGGATCCCTTTAGCAGCGAGCCGGGGCGGCGGTTGTATCGCAGTGGGGATGTCGGGTTGATGCGCGCCGGCGCCGAGATGGAATATCTCGGCAGAACCGACGAGCAAGTGAAGATTCGTGGATTTCGGATCGAGTTAGGGGAGATCGAATCCGTGTTGCGCCAACATCCCGCAGTCAACGACAGCTCTGTAGTGGTGCAGGGAACGTTAGGCGACAAGAGGCTTGTTGGATATGTGGTACTGAGAGAAGCCACGAGTCATGAACAGAAAGAGGTGCTGAGAGAAGAGATTCGAGAATACCTGAAACGCGAGCTACCGGAGTACATGGTGCCGGTCGACGTGATGGTGTTGGAGAAGATGCCACTCACGAGCAATGGGAAAGTCGATCGCAAAGCGCTGCCGTTGCCGTTGGAAATGCAGCTGGGTCAGAGCGGAAGCTATGTGGCGCCCAGCACCGATGTTGAAGTTCAACTGGTCGAGATCTGGCAGGACATCCTGAACGTCAGGCCGATCGGAGTTACCGATAACTTCTTCCAGCGTGGCGGCCACTCGCTGCTTGTAGTTCGGCTTCTGGCTCGGGTTGAAGACCAATTTGGGCGCGAGTTAACTATCTCAGGTTTTTTCCAGAAACCAACGATTCGAGATTTAGTCGCCGCGCTGGAGACAGATGAGGTTGAGGAGTTTCCGGCGCTGGTGCAAATCCAACGAGGTGGCAGTCTGGATCCAATCTTCTGTGTGCATTCTCAGGGTGGTGACGTAGGTTATTTCAGCCGCGTTGCTCAATACATGGGCGACGAGCAGCCCTTCTACGCCTTGCAGGCGCTGGCTCCCCCCGATCTTACTGAGTACGTTTCGATCGAAGAGATGGCGGCGCACTACCTTTCCGAAATATGCAAAGTGCGTCGTTTCGGTCCTTATCATCTCGGCGGCCATTCCTTTGGATCGGTGATCGCCTTCGAGATGGCCCAGCAACTCGTACGGCAAGGCAGGGAAGTGGGACTGTTGGCGTTGATCGGGGGTGGTTCACCGCTAGTACTGAAGGGCCTCAACAGTAGTATCGAACTAATGACCGTGGCCGGAATGGCACGTGATATTGCGCGCATGGCCCGCGTCGATTTTGACCTCCCGCACGAGGAGGTTCAGCGGCTCGGTCGCGAATATGGAATGGAGTATGCGCTCGAGTACATCCTGGATAAGTGTAAACGGACAAACCTGCTCTCCGATAAAGTCGGACTTCCCTGGATACGCCGATTCATCCGCGGTGTCATGCTGCAAACGGAAGCAGTCAAGAACTACCAGCCTGACGTTTACGACGGCGTAATCACGTATTACACCGCCACTGAATCTGAACTTGAGAACGAGAAGGCCTGGGAGTCATTGGGAATAGACGACAGCCCGACGCATAGGTGGGAGGAGCTTTCGACTAAACCGCTGGTAATCCGGAAGATTCCAGGTTTCCACTCCACCATGACTGATGAGCCCAACGTACAAGTGCTGGCTGAACAACTCTGTCTCGGAATTCGTGAGAGCGTCATTAGTTAGCTGTTTCTTTCACTCTGAATGTGGTATAGAATCCAGCACGCCTTTTCCCCCACCTTACAAATCAGGGAGGATACAAAATGAGTTTCATCGGGCAGGAACTGCGTAGCGGCTTGAACAAGTTGCGAAGGAAGCCTGGCTTTACGGTGTTATCAGTACTAATCCTCGGCCTCGGAATCGGTGTTAACGTCTCGATCTTCAGCGCCGTCAACGCGGTGTTGTTGCGTCCGCTCCCTTATAGCAATCCCGATGAACTGGTCATGCTTTCCGAGCGGAACCTTAAAGCTGATTTACCGAAGGGACCCGTGTCGCCTGCCACTTACATTGACTGGACGCAACAGGCCGGCTCGTTTCAGCAAATTGGCTACTCGCGAAGCGCCACCTACAGCTTGACCGGCAGCGGCGAGCCGGAGTCGATTATCAGTTATCGTTTGTCACCGAATTTTTTTCAGATGCTCGGTACGCCTCCTCTCATAGGTAGAACGTTTCAGCCGGACGACGCCGCAGATTCTAATCTGGTTGTGTTGAGTTATCGCCTGTGGCAACGCCGCTTTGGCGGTCAGGCGAGCATCGTCGGACAAACGATCACGCTCGACGGCAAGCCTTACACCGTCGTCGGTGTGATGCCCAGAGATTTCCAGTATCCAAATCTCAACTCCGAGATGTGGACGCCCTTAATAATACCGCCGGCAATGATGGCTGTTCGCGACAATCGATTGCTGCGCGTCGTCGGTCGCTTGAAGCCGGGAGTCAGCTTGACGCAAGGCCAAACCGAGATGAATGCGCTCTCTGCGAGACTTGCGACTGCGTATCCCGCCACCAACGCCGGTTGGGACGTGCAAGTGACCTCTTTACAGAAGGAGTTCGTGGGGGAGGTTTCGCTGTACATGTTCCTGCTGCTCGGCGCCGCCGGGTTGGTGCTGCTCATCGCGTGTATCAACATAACGAGTCTATTTCTGGTTCGGGCCGCCACTCGCCAAAAGGAGATTGCCATTCGAGCGTCTCTCGGCGCCAGTCGCAAACGCATCGTTGCCGGCATGTTGATTGAAGGAGGCCTGGTCGCGCTGTTTGGTGGATTGGTAGGTCTCATATTCGCCTGGCGCGCACGTGAATCCCTCGTCTTGTTCTTTCCGCAGACGATTGCCAACCTGAAAATTCCGCGCATTGCTTCGTTGCCACTTGACGCGCGTGTGTTTGGCTTCATGTTCTTGTTATGTGCGATCAGCACGCTTGTTTTTGGTCTCTTGCCGGCGATGCAATCTTCGAAACCTAATCTTCAGAGCTTCATGAAGGAAGGAGTCAGGGGATCAGGAGGAGGTTTTTCGAGCCGCCGTTTCCGCAATTTCCTGATCGTGTCGGAGGTCGCGCTGGCTTTTGCCCTGATGATCGGCGCCGGACTTCTAATCAAGAGCTTTCACCAGATCCGGCAGATCAATCTCGGCTTTGATCCCGATCACTTGCTGACTTTGCGGGTGCAATTGCCGAGGCCCAAGTACGCAGAGAATCCTCCACGTATCAATTTCTACAATCAGGTCCTGCCCAGGATTCAAAACGTGCCCGGTGTCGAGTCTGTCGGGCTCATTAATTTTATGCCTCTGAGCGGCTGGTGGAATGTCTTTCCGGTAACTATCGAAGGCCAGCCCGCTGTGCCTAAGGGACAGGAGCCTGAGATCGATTACCGCGTTGTCAGCTCGAGCTATTTTTCAGTTATGAAGATTCCTCTGCTCAAGGGTCGCTACTTCACTGATGCGGACAACGAATCGGCCACACAGGCAGTTATTATCAATGAAAAAATGGCTGCCCGTTTTTGGCCAGGACAAGATCCAGTCGGCCGTCGTATAAGGATGACCGGTGAACAAAAGGACGATTGGCGTCTGATTGTCGGCGTGATTGGAAACGTGAAACATTTTGGTCCGGATAAAGAAGAAAAACCGGAAGTATATCGGCCATACTTGCAAGAGCCTTGGCCCATGCTCGGACTGGTCGTGCGTACTAACGTTGAACCTACCTCGATCGCTTCCGCTGTGACCAATGAGATTTATGCAGTAGACAACAACCAGCCTGTTTCGCATGTAATGAGCATGAGCGATCTCGTGGCGGATTCAGTAGCGCCGAGGCAAGTGTCCATGATCTTGTTGACCGTGCTTGGCGGTGCGGCTCTGTTGCTGGCGTTGCTGGGCATCTATGGAGTCTTATCTTATTCGATCACCCAGCGCACTCAGGAAATCGGGATCAGAACAGCGCTCGGAGCTCAGCGAATCGATGTGATGAAACTCGTTCTCGGCCAGACTCTAAAACTGGTCGTCATCGGCGTTTTGTTGGGAGTTCTCGGAGCGATAGGAATAATCAGAGTGTTTTCCAGCCTGCTCTTCGGGGTAAGTCCGACCGATCCGTTTACTTTCGTGGCCGTGACCGCAGTTTTGTTAATAACCGCGCTGTTAGCGAGCTACTTGCCGGCTCGACGAGCCTCTCAGCTCGATCCGGTAATCGCTCTTCGCGAGTAATAGTTACAGACTAACCAACACCGACGCCTGATTGAGCGCTGCTCGATTTGGTACTACCTCGCAATCTGTCTCGATCGAAAGGAGGTAACAATGTTACAGCCGCAGGAAAGATTCCAGTCGACAACAAGCGTGTCTGACTCAAGCCGCCGAGCTCTGAATCAAGTGCTGCGAGGATTAAATATCGAATACAAACACACGAGCACCAGCATCCATCTGGCCTCGCTGGATATGGAGTTGGTGGATTCATTGCTTGTGGCTCTGGATCAAATTCTTAAGATACAAGAAGCCATCCGGAAGCACTTGGAAAATAAAACAGCGCAAGCTGCCGCGCCCCACCTTCTGGCTCAGTTAGTGACCGAAACAAGAGCGCTACGAGATAGTTTGTGGCCCGAGCATTATCGCTCCTGTGAAGCGTTGACGAGATTGCTGGACACTCTGGAGTTAGCTCAGAAATCATTGGGAACTGAAGACCTGGAATCTCGAGTTTGAAGATGAAATGGTGGCCCAACACTACGACGCGTTGCCGGATGTAGAACGCCAGCAGATAACCCGACAATACATACCTCCCAAACCCGGAAGCGTTTTGTGCAGTCCCCCGCTGTACCTCCTCTGAGAGGCTGGCCTCAACCCGTAATCGCTTCGAATTCTCTCTCTCTCACTCAAAAAGGAGGTCGTAATGATAAGGAGCTTCATAAATCGCGTGGCGATCGCGATGATCGCGTTCCCGCTGCTGCTGGCAACCGGCATCTCTACCCTTCCGCAACAAAATAACAACCCTGCTCCCGACCAGGCACCAACCTCGCAAAAATTGCTACAACTTCCCGGCACATTAATCAGTGAAACAAAAGCTTTTCCCCCCAGCAGTGACTTAAAACTGACAGGTTATCGCGTTGAAGAGGTGCGTTTGCAGCGCAATTTAACTGTTGAAGTTCGTGGTCAACAAGTTGTCGTCGATAAAGCCTGGCGCGTCAGTGTGCAAGGTGGTCCATTCCCCGTTCGCACACTCCCCGCTGTTGTCTGGATTGACGATCAGATCGTCGGCAACGGCATAGAAAACGAAACACTGTCGCAGATCACGGCAATCACGTTCGACAGCTCATTGGTACGCGAGGGAGGCGTGGTTTCCGTCTCTTACGGTCAAGACAAAGAGACGCGACGAAGACTCGCGCAAGGAATCCAATTCAAACAAGGAGGAGAAAACTAATGAGACGCTACATTCGCACTCTTTCCGTCGCAGCTTTCTTCCTCCTAAGCGTTGGCATTAACACCAGCTTCGCGCAAGACCCCGGTGCTCCGGGTTCCCTGGCCGTCACCCGCGAAGAATACAACTTTGGCGACACCGCGTTTACACCCACGAACTTTCCCGGACCAGTGGAGCTACTCGCTTCTATTCACTACCCAACCAGCCTGGCTGGCCCATACCCCGTGATTCTTTTTCTACACGGTCGACACATCACCTGCTTGAGCGGTAGTCAAGCCCAATTCCTGGAGTGGCCTTGCACGAAGGGACGCATACCGATCCCGAGTTACAAGGGATACGACTACGTGTCAGAAGTGCTCGCCAGCCATGGCTACGCTGTGGTTTCGATCAGCGCAAACGGAATCAGCGCCGTAGATAATTTGATGCGTGACCTCGGCACGCTGGCGCGCGCTGAGTTGATCCAAAAACATCTCGACATTCTGAACACATTCAACACAACCGGCGGCGCGCCTTTCGGCAACAAGTTTGTCGGCAAGTTCGACCTGAGCCGTGTGGGTACGATGGGCCAATCGCGCGGTGGTGAGGGAGTGGTGCGTCAGTACAATTTGAATAACTCGCTGGGCGCGCCATATGGCATCAAGGCTGTCTTCTTATTAGCGCCCTCGGATTTCCATCGCTTTGTGGTAAACAACGTTGCGCTTAACGTACTGCTGCCTTACTGCGATGGTGATGCCGCCGATCTGCAAGGCGTACATTATTACGACGACGCTCGTTACAACGTCCCCGGCGATCAAACGCCAAAACATTACGAGCTTGTGATGGGCGCCAATCACAATTACTACAACACCATCTGGTCGCCAAGTTCGACTGTGACGGCCCAGGAAAGGGACGACTGGAGTTTTATAGTAGGCGCCCCTTCCGATTCACACTGCGGCAACCGCCTCGGTAATAAGAGATTGACAGAAGCGCAGCAACGCGGCACCGGCTTGGCGTACATGACGGCATTCTTCCGCGCGTATGTTGGTGGTGAAAGTCAGTTCATTCCGATCCTGACTGGTGATGCGCCACCGCCGCCATCAGCTCAGACAAACAATCTGTTTGTGTCATATCACGCACCAGCTAATCGACGACTAGACGTGAACAGATTACTGAATGACACCAATCTTTCAATCAACACTCTCGGCGCCGCGGTAACTCAAATTGGTCTGACTCCGTATGAGTTGTGTGGAGGAGAAGCGCCGCAGCCGCAGAAGTGTCTGCCTGATGCCCTCTTCGCACAGCAGCCGCATGTGACTATCCCGTTTCTGGGCGCGCCGTTCCGCGGGTTGAGTCAACTGAAGACTGGTTGGAACAACTTCAACGGCAATTACCGAAATGATATCCCGCCGTCGCTGGGTGACGTTTCGAGATTTCAGGCGTTGCAGTTTCGCGTGGGCGTCAACTTTGCAGATGTTCGCAACGTTCCAAATCTCTCGCAGGACTTTCGCGTGGTGCTGACGGACGCGTCCGGATCGAGTGCATCGGTGCGTGTCAGCGATTTTTCATCTGCGCTGTTCTACCCGCCGGGCGAGGTTCAGGCGGTTCCCAGAACAGTTTTGAACACAGTGCGACTGCCGTTGAGTGTCTTCAGCGGGGTCAATCTCACTGCCGTCACGTCCGTGCAGTTTACGTTCAATGAACGACTGCAAGGAGGTATTTTGATATCGGATGTGGCATTCGCTTCAGCGCCGTAGTAGTTATGAGTACATTGTGATTCTTTTTGGTTTGACTTCACTCGAAACGAGTGTATTATGGCGACGCTCACGACAAATTCCCCCACAACATTCTGGGTAGTGCGAAGTTAAAACACTCAGAGAAACCATCGAACTTTAACTCAGCAACAAGATATTTCTTCGTTGATCCGAGTTCATAAAAAATCAGCTGAAGGCCATCCAAAATTGCTTTCAAAGGGCGGCAGCCTGTCAGGTTTCGGGAGGATTGCCTGAGGCCCCTCCTTCACTCGCCCTCAAGCGCCCGAACTGTACGCGCCGCTCGGAACGAGCCATGAAAGCTTAGGTGTACATTCCGATTGGCAGCTTCTACATTTCTTATTAATTTATCGCTGCTTCCGACGAAAGAATAAACCTCCCATACTGAATAGCCCGGGTTTGATATCCCCTGTGCCTCTCTCAAGAGGTGGCCTTACAACACACGTACTGTGACCATTCCCGATTAGTCATTCATTCAAAGGAGATCTCTATGAAGCGAAGTTTTATGAATCGCAGTCTCGCGATTGCCATTCTTTTCTTACCGCTGCTGCTGGGCAGCGTGCTCGCCGGCGCGCAGCAGAATGCAAACTCCGCTAACCAGGAGTTGCCCTTGAAGGAAATAGTGAAACTTCCCGGCAAATTGTTGAGCGAAGCAAAAACCACCGGCCAGAGTGGAAACTTAAAGCTGACCGGCTATCGCGTCGAGGAAGTGCAGTTGCCAGGTAACGTCAACGCTGTAGTTCGTGGCCAGCAGGTTGTCACAGACAAAGCGTGGCGCGTGACTGTCACTGGCGGACCATTCCCGGTTCGCACAATGCCCGCCGTGATCTGGATCGACGATCAGATCGCCGGTTACGGCATCGAGAATGAAACACTTTCACAGATCACTGCCGTTATCTTCGACAGTTCGCTGATACACGAAGGCGGTATCGTCTCACTCTCCTACGGTGAGGACAAAGAAGGTCGCGTGCGACTCTCGCCGGCACTCCGACTGAAGAGTGAAGGAGAAAACCAATGACACTCAGAACCAAAATCTACCATTGCGCCATCATGATGGCGTTCTTGTTCGTTATCAGCGCCGGTCTAAGCACCACTTTTGCACAAGCACCCGATCCCGGAACGCCCGGTCCATTGGCTGTGACACGCGAGGAATACGACTTCGGGGACACAGCTTTTCAACCGACTAATTTCCCCGGCCCGGTGGAACTTCGCGCTTCAATCCATTCTCCCACGAATCTCGCCGGCGGGCCCTTTCCCGTGATCGTGTTCCTACACGGCCGTCATGTGACATGTTTCGTCGGCGCAGGCGCGGACTTTTTGGAGTGGCCCTGCAAGGCGCCTCGCCAACCAATACCCAGTTATAAAGGCTACGATTACGTTTCCGAAGTCCTTGCCAGTCACGGCTACGTGGTGGTTTCAATCAGCGCCAACGGAGTGAGTGCTGCCGACAACGGCACGGCCGACTTCGGCACGTTGGCACGAGCAGAGCTGATTCAAAAACATCTCGACATTCTGAACACCTTCAACACCACTGGCGGCGCGCCCTTTGGGACGAAGTTTGTCGGCAAGCTTGATTTGAGCCGAGTCGGAACAATGGGCCACTCGCGCGGCGGTGAAGGTGTCGTGCGCCACTACATTTTGAATAACTCGTTGGGGGCGCCATACGGCATCAAAGCGGTCTTTCCGCTGGCGCCGGGCGATTTCAATCGCTTCGTCGCAAACAACGTTGCGCTCAACGTACTACTGCCTTACTGCGATGGCGATGTAGTAGACTTGCAGGGAGTTCATTATTACGATGACGCCCGCTACAACGTCCCCGGCGATCAGGCGCCTAAACATTACGTGCTCGTGATGGGCGCCAATCACGACTTCTACAACACTATCTGGTCGGTTTCCAGTCCGTTTCCAGGCGGGGACGACGACTGGTTCACACACGTGCCCGCCGGCATTTCGGATTCGCACTGCGGCAACGTTCGCGGAAATCAGCGATTGACTGAAGCGCAGCAACGCGGCACCGGTCTGGCATACATGAGTGCTTTCTTCCGTGCCTACGTTGGTGGCGAAAGTCAATTCATTCCGATCCTGACTGGTGATGCCCCACCGCCGCCGTCAGCGCAGACCACCAATCTGTTTGTTTCGTACCACGCGCCGGACAATCCGCAATTGCGCCTGGACGTGAACAGGCTGCTGGACAACACCAACCTGACAGTCAACACGCTCGGGGCCGCGGCGACGCAAACCGCGCTGTCGCCATACGAACTCTGTGGTGGCGAGGCGCCGCAGCCGCCAAGGTGTCTGGAGCAGACGAGGTTGCGACAACCGCACACGGCGCCGAGCCTGCGATCGCCTAAGCGCGGTTTGAGTCAACTCAAAACCGGGTGGAACGACTTAACCGGCAATTACAAGAATGAACTGCCTCCCGCGTTGGAAGATGTTTCGGGATTTCAGGCGGTTCAGTTCCGCGTCAGCGTTAACTATGATGATGTGCGTAACCCGGCCGGCGTACCGCAGAACTTTCGCGTAGTGCTGACGGACGCCTCGGGCTCGAGCGCTTCGGTGCGCGTCAGCGATGTTTCGTCTGCGCTGTTTTACCCACCAGGGTCGGTACGCTCGATTCGGGATCTCAGCTCGGGGGCTGCGCTTGGGCCAGTTCCCAGACTGGTGCTGAATACAGTGCGCATACCGCTGAGTGCGTTCGGTGGAGTTGATCTCAAGACCATTCGCTCGGTGCAGTTCACGTTTAATGAGCAAGCTCAGGGTGGAATCGTTATTACGGATGTCGCC
>Ga0068863_100001841_pt1 | contig 21082 bp, 21 predicted proteins | sample KBSSwiS62_FD_66596 | JGI IMG/M metagenome (GOLD analysis project Ga0068863, IMG submission 66596) | Switchgrass rhizosphere microbial communities from Kellogg Biological Station, Michigan, USA - KBS Switchgrass S6-2 | ecosystem: Host-associated > Plants > Roots > Rhizosphere > Soil ...
CAAATAAGCCGGATAGGAGCCGCGATGCAAGCCCCTGGCCAAGGTCATCGAACCCTCGATGAGGTGGCAAATCGGTGTGCTAGAGGTATAAGCGCGGACGCTTTCGGCGCACGCCGTCGGCAGTTACGTCGCAGCTGAGGCTGGGCTCTCCGCATACTCAACAGGTGCGCACTCGATCGCTGCGCGCTCAATCGGCGCGGCGTCTTCGGGCCTGCCGATCGCGATCACGGCAACTGCCAAAGGGTTACTTTCAGTCAGCGGCCAGTCCGCGGGGGCGCCACGAAACGCGCCTGCCGGGTCAGCCGGGTGCCGGGAGCGGGACATGACGTTGGTCGCGGGAATCGACTCCTCGACGCAATCGACGAAAATCGTGGTCTGTGAGGCGGCGGACGGCAGAATCATTCGGGCAGCCGCCGCGCCGCATCCGGAAGGCACCGCCGTCGATCCGGAAGCCTGGTGGTCGGCGCTGCGCACGGCCGCCGGCGACGGGCTGCTCGACGGCGTCGCCGCGCTCTCGGTCGCCGGCCAGCAGCACGGCATGGTCGCGCTCGACGACGCGGGCCGGACCGTCCGCCCGGCGCTGCTGTGGAACGACATCCGCTCCGCCGACGACGCCGACGACCTGGTCGCCGAACTCGGCGCGGACCAGTGGGCGGCGGCCACCGGCAGCGTGCCGACGGCGAGCTTCACCGTCACGAAGCTGCGCTGGCTGGCCCGCCAGGAGCCGGCGAACGCGGCGCGCACGAGAACCGTACTGCTCCCGCACGACTGGCTTACCTGGCGCCTGCGCGGCGGCGGCCCCGCGACCGGCGGCCCAGGCGGTCCCGGCGGTGCCGGCGGCGAGCCGGGAAACGGCCGGGCGGGAAACGGCCGGGCGGGCGCCGGTGACCGGCCCGACCTCCCGGCGACGACCGATCGCGGCGACGCCTCGGGCACCGGCTACTGGTCACCCGCGGCCGGCGAGTACCTGCCTGACCTCGTCGAACGTGCCCTCGGCCACCCACTGGACCTCCCGCGCGTGGCCGCCCCCCAGGAGGCCGTCGGGGAGGCCGCTCGGCTGGCCCCCGCGGGTGCGCTGCTGGGTCCGGGCACGGGCGACAACATGGCCGCGGCGCTCGGTCTCGCGCCGCGGCCCGGTGATGTGATCGTCTCCGTGGGAACCAGCGGGACGATCTTCGCGACGTCCGGGACGGCGACGCGGGACACCGCTGGCCTGGTCGCCGGGTTCGCCGACGCGACCGGTCGGTTCCTGCCGCTGGTCTGCACGCTGAACGCGGCACGGGTGCTCAGTACGGTCGCTGACCTGCTCGGCGTGAGTCCCGAGGGGTTCGACGCGCTCGCGCTTGCCGCGCGGCCCGGCGCGGGCGGGCTCACCCTGCTGCCCTTCCTCGACGGCGAGCGAACCCCGAACCTGCCGCGGTCGCGCGGCCTGCTCGCCGGCCTGTCCCGGGGCAACCTGTCCCGGGAGAACCTGGCCAGGGCCGCGGTGGAGGGGGTGCTGTGCGGGCTCGCCGTCGGGATCGACGCGCTGCGCCGGCATGGCGTCGAGGTCCGTCGGGCGCTGTTGGTCGGTGGTGGTGCGCGCTCGCGGGCCGTCCGCGCGCTCGCCCCCGCGGTGCTCGGGGTGCCGGTCGCGCTGCCGGATCCGGGCCGGGAGTGGGTCGCGATCGGCGCGGCCCGCCAGGCGGCGTGGGTGCTGTCGGGGGCTGCCGCGCCTCCCGACTGGGCGGTGGCGGCTGACCTCGTCGCGGCCGAGCCCGACCCGGCGACCCGGGCGGCCTTCGCCGACGTGCTGGAGGGGGTTCTGCCGCTGCTGCGCCGCGCGCACCCCGCCCGGTGATGACGTCGCCGCAGGTCAGGGCGTCGTCGCGGGAGCGAGGGCGCCGGCGACGCCGAGTGGGTCGTCGAGGAGGTGGGCGAACGCGAGCTCGGCCGCGCCGAGAATGCAGGAGTTCGCGCCCAGCGCGCTGGGTACCAGAGCGACATGATCGCGCGAGACCGACAGCCCACCGGCACCCATCCGGCTGACGACGTCCGGCTCGACGACTGCGAGCAGCTCGCGCAGCTCCCCGCCGAAGATCACAAGGTCGGGGTTGAACAGGTTGACGAGGTTGCCGACGCCGACGGCGAGCCAGCGGCTGACCTCGTAGAGCGCGAGGCGGGCGTGCGGGTCGCCCGCGACGGCCTCGGCGACGACGTCGCGCACGGTGGCGCCGTCGCAGGGCTCGTGCCCGGCCGCGCGCAGGATGGCGTCGGTACCGACCTCGGTCTCCCAGCAGCCGCGCGCGCCGCACCGGCAGCGCTGCCCGGCCGGGTTGACGATCATGTGCCCGGCCTCGCCGGCGTAGCCGCCGTGGCCGCGCAGCGGTCGTCCGCCGCAGATGATCCCGGCGCCGAGGCCGACCTCGCCGGAGAGGTAGACGATGTCGTCGTGGCCGCGGGCGGCCCCGCGCGCGTGCTCGGCGAGCGCCCCGACGTCCGCGTCGTTGCCCACCTGGACGAGTGGGCTGCCGACCGGTCCGCCGATGGAGCGGTCGGGCAGCGCCTCGGCGAGCGCGGTCCGCAGCGCGGCGCCGAGCGGCTGGTTCTCCCAGCCGAGGTTCGGCGCGAAGTGGACGAAGCCGTCGGCCCTGCGGATGACGGCGGGGACGGCGACGCCGACTCCGACGCAGCGCGTCGCCGGGGCGAACGCGTCGGCCAGCTGTCGGGCGGTCGCCGCCGTCAGCTCGACCACGGCGGTGAAGCCGCGCGCGTCGGGCGGGAGCGGAACGACCTCACGCGACAGCAGCGTGCCGCCGAGTCCGACCCGCGCCGCGACGATCCGGTCGACGCCGAGCTCGAAGGCGATGACCTGGTAGCTCTCCGTCTCGGGCACGACGACCAGCGAGGGCCGCCCGGCGCCGGATCGCACGTCCGGCGACTCCTCGCGGACCAGGCCGGCCGCGCTCGCGAGCTCCGCGGCCAGGGCGCCGATCGTGCTGCGGTTCAGGCCGGTCTGAGCCGTCAACGTAGCTCGCTGTGTCGGGCCGGCGAGGTGCACGTATCGCAGCAGCAGGCTGAGGTTGTGCCGACGTAGCTCTTCCTGCTTGATCCCCACCGGCGACGGGTGCGGCTTCGCGAGACGCATCACGAACCCAGTGTCCCGGACCGGGTCGATGCCGATACGTGGCAGTACGAATGCATACAGTAAGAAGTTCCTCTTGCCTTCGGTAAGTCCCTTGCGTGAGTCTGATCACATGAATATGTTCTGGCTAACAACTTAGCATCCGCATCCTGGGCGACACCGCCCAAGGAAGGGGCCACGCAGATGCGCGGGAAGGTCTTACGACTGGCGACGGCGGGAGCGTGTGTCGCGCTCACGGTCGCGGCCTGTGGGAGCAGCGGTGGTGGCAGTGGGGGTTCGTCGAGCTCAGGCAGCTCGATAAAGGGCAAGATCGGTGTGATCCTGCCGGACACCAAGTCCTCGGACCGGTGGACGAACGACGACGCGCCGCTGCTCGCGGCGGCCTTCAAGGCCGCGGGCGTGCCGTACGACATCCAGAACGCTCAGGGTGACGCCACCCAGATGCAGACGATCGCCGACCAGATGATCACAAATGGCGTCACCGTCCTCATGATCACGAACCTGGACTCCGGTTCCGGAAAAGCGATCGAGGACAAGGCCAAGGCGCAGGGCGTCGCGACGATCGACTACGACCGACTGACGCTCGGCGGATCCGCTCAGTACTACGTCAGTTTCGACAACGTCGCGGTCGGCAAGCTGCAGGGCCAGGGCCTGGTGGACTGCCTCAAGGCCTCGGGCGCGCAGAAGCCGATCGTCGCCGAGTTGAACGGCTCGCCGACCGACAACAACGCCACGCTGTTCAAGCAGGGCTACGACTCGGTGCTCGACCCGCTGTACAAGGACGGCACTTTCGTCAAGGGCCCGGACCAGTCGGTTCCCAAGTGGGACAACCAGCAGGCCGGCACCATCTTCGAGCAGATGCTGACCCAGCAGCCGAAGATCGGCGGTGTGCTGACGGCGAACGACGGTCTGGGCGGCGCGGCGCTCGCGATCCTGGCGAAGAACGGGCTCAACGGGAAGGTCCCGGTCACCGGCCAGGACGCCACCGTCTCCGGTCTGCAGAACATCCTCGACGGCGACCAGTGCATGACCGTGTACAAGGCCGTCAAGAAGGAGGCCGACGCCGGCGCGGCTCTCGCGATCAGCCTGGCGAAGGGTGAGAAGGGCAACGCGCCGCAGACCAGCCACGACCCGACGGGCAACCGGGACGTGCCGTCGGTGCTGCTGCAGCCGGTCGCCATCACCAAGGCCAACGTGAAGGCGGTCGTCGACGACGGCTACGTCACCAAGGCCGAGCTCTGCACCGGCAAGTTCGCCCAGCTGTGCACGCAGGCCGGTATTTAGTCGGACAGCCAACGATCACTAAAAGTGATTGTGATGGGACCGTCCGTGGGTGGTGGCTCCGGCTCCGCCCGCGGACGGCTTCCCGTTTACCTGTGGTGCGCATCACACCTACTATTCGCCTCGGGTGTTTCACCTGTCGCTGACGTGGGCCGACGACCGGCCATGCCCAGGCCCAGGCGAGGAGTGACATGACTGAAAATCCGCCGCCGGCGGGGACCCCCGTCCTCGAGCTGCGCGGAGTGAACAAGAGCTTCGGTCCGGTGCACGTCCTGAACGACGTCGACTTCGCGGCCAGTGCCGGCGAGGTCACCTCGCTGGTGGGCGACAACGGCGCCGGCAAGTCGACGCTGGTGAAGTGCATCGGCGGCATCTACCCAATCGACTCCGGCAGCTACTTCTTTCGTGGCCAGCGGGTGTCGGTCAGCCAGCCGAGGGACGCGGCCGGGCTCGGCATCGAGATCGTCTACCAGGACCTCGCCCTGTGCGACAACCTCGACATCGTCCAGAACATGTTCCTGGGCCGGGAGCGGCGCGGCAGGTTCGGCGGCCTCGACGAGGCCCGGATGGAGAAACAGGCCGGCGAGACCCTGGCCGGGCTCTCCGTCCGGACCGTCAAATCACTGCGCCAGCGGGTCTCCAGCCTGTCCGGCGGACAGCGTCAGACGGTCGCGATCGCCAAGGCGGTGCTGTGGAACAGCTCCCTGGTCATCCTCGACGAGCCGACGGCGGCCCTCGGCGTCGCGCAGACCGAGCAGGTCCTCCAACTGGTCCGCAGGCTCGCGGACCGGGGCCTGGCCGTCATCCTGATCTCGCACAACATGAACGACGTCATGAAGGTCTCGGACCGGATCGTCGCGCTCTACCTCGGCCGGGTCGCCGCCGACGTCCGGGCGAAGGACGTCACGGTCTCGGACGTCGTTCAGATGATCACTACCGGTAGCGCGCCGGGCGCGGCGGCGCCCGTGAACGGCGCGGCCACCGTCGAAGCCCCGGCGGACGCGTCGGTCGTCGTCGCCAAGGGAGGCGCGGCATGAGCCTCACGAAGGTCGAAACTCCCGCCGGCCCGGAGCCGGTCGCGCCGGCCGCCGGCGAGAAGGCGGCCGAACCGGTTGGCGGCCCCGGCCTCCTCGACTACGGGCGTGACTACGTCGACCGGATCCGCGGCGGCGACATGGGGGCCCTCCCCGCGGTCCTCGGCCTGATCGCGCTGTGCGTCGCGTTCGCGATCCTGCGGTCGCGGTTCGTGTCGGCCATCAACTTCGCCAACCTTTTCACCCAGGGGGCGGCCGTCACCGTCATCGCGATGGGGCTGGTCTTCGTCCTGCTGCTCGGCGAGATCGACCTGTCCGCCGGCTTCGCGTCAGGCGTCTGCGCCGCGGTCATGGCCACCCTGACCGCCGAGCACGGGCAGTCCTGGTTCGTGTCGGTGCTCGCCGGGATCGGAACCGGGGTCGTCATCGGGCTCGTCCTCGGCTTCCTGGTCGCGCGCGTCGGAATCCCGTCGTTCGTCGTCACCCTGGCCGCCTTCCTCGCGTTCCAGGGTGCCGTTCTGTTGATCATCGGCAATGGTGGCAACATCTCGATCCGGGACAAGACCCTGGTCGCGATCTCGAACAAGAACCTTCCGCCGTACGGAGGATGGATCCTGTTCGCGGTCGTGGTTCTCGGTTACGGTGCGAGCCAACTGCAGCGCAGCGTCGGCCGCCGCCGCGGCGGCCTCTCCGCCGACCCGCTCCCGGTCGTGGCGATCCGGACGGGAGCCCTCGCGGTGCTGTGCGGGCTCGCGGTGTACGCGCTCAACCTCGAACGCTCCCGCACGGCGATCGTCTCGCTCAAGGGCGTCCCGATCGTTGTCCCGATCATCCTCGTGCTCGTCGTCGTGTGGACGAACGTGCTCAACCGCACCTCCTACGGCCGCCACGTCTATGCCGTCGGCGGCAACGCCGAGGCCGCCCGCCGCGCCGGCATCAACGTGGCCGCCATCCGGATCTCCTGCTTCGTCATCTGCTCCTCGATGGCGGCGGTCGGCGGCATCATCGCGGCCTCCCGGGCGACCTCCGTCGACCCGAACGCGGGCGGCAGCAACACCCTGCTGTACGCCGTCGGCGCGGCCGTCATCGGTGGCACCAGCCTCTTCGGCGGCAAGGGCCGGATCATCGACGCCGTCCTCGGTGGCGCGGTGGTCGCCGTGATCGACAACGGCATGGGCCTGATGGGCTACAGCGCCGGCGTCAAGTTCGTCGTCACCGGCTGCGTCCTCGCCCTCGCGGCCAGCGTCGACGCGCTGAGCCGCAAACGAGCCGCCTCCACCGGCCGCCTCTGACCCTTCCCCGAGGCCCCGGCGCGGCGCGCGCCGGGGCCTCGGGCTGTCACGGCGCCACTGTTCGTTTGGCGGTCTACCGGGCCGTCCCCTATGCTTGCCCGGGACTCTCGCGGGGCTTACCGCGACTGTTCAACGCAATGGGCCCCCATCGTCTAGTGGCCCAGGACGTCGCCCTTTCAAGGCGGTAGCACGGGTTCGAATCCCGTTGGGGGCACGTAGAGCATCCATGTACCGCGCGGAGCCGCAGGCGTCACTGCGAGTGGCATCGGCGATCTCTTCTGCGACGTCCAGCGTTGGGCGTACGCCCGCCGCCGCCGGCAATTTGATCATCATGGTGACCTCCTCTGTTTCTGGGCGGACCTGGACGACCAGTTGGGTGATCTCGAAGAGGCGGCGTTGCAGCTGCTCGGGGGCCTGGTCGAGGGTGAGCGCGAGCATCGGCAGTGCGTCGAGCAACGCGAGGCTGTCGTGGTTGGGCCGGGCCGGCTGGGCCGCCTCGGCGGTGTCGAGTTCCTCGATCTGGGCGAGGGCGGCCCGCCGGTCGGCGTCGAGGGTGTTGTAGCTCTGCCGCAGCCCCTGGCTGAACGGGTCGGCGGGGTCGGCGGTCTGGGCCTGGCGTAGGTTGTTCTCCTGGCGGCGGGCGAGATCGGTCACGGTGCGTCCCAGCCGCTGGCGGGCGGCGGCGCGTGCCTGTGTTTGACGGTCGTCGGTGCGGGCGAGATCGGCGGCGAGCAGGGCTGGCCCGTTCGGGACCGAAGACCCGGTCGGCGAAAACGCCGCGACCGTCTCGAGGACGAGATCCTCGCGGATGTAGACCATCTTCGGGTGGCCGTCGTAGGCCTGGGGCTGGCCCCGGCTATTCCGGCGCGGCCACCAGGCCAGACTTCGACCGCATCGGGCCCGCCAGTCTCAAAATGGAGCATGTCGCCGCAACAGGGGCGCGCCCTCGAGCGCCCGCATTAGAAAGACGACTGGTGGACTAGTGGCTTGCCAACCAAGGCGTTGCGGCGGCGGAATCTGCATGAGAGCGCACTAGGTCTTGGTGCTCTTTGGTTAGCCCTGCGACCCGTGCGAGGTGGTTCGTCAATCTGCACGCGGGTCTGCGGGGAGAGCGGGCGCGGCGACCGCCGCGCTCGCCGGCCAAAATCTAGCGGTGGACGAATCGGGCCTTACCGGGGCCGTGCTCAAGAAAGCTATCCATGCCGATGGTGCGATCTTCGGTACTGAAGAGGGCCGCAATCTCAAGGCGTTCGATGTCGAGCGCCTTGTTGAGGTCGACCTGCAGTCCCTGGTCGATAGCCCGCTTCGCTGCGCCCAACGCCAAGCCGGGACCTGCTACGAACCGTGAGGCCATTTTCCGCGCCGCATCGAGGACTTCATCATCGGGTACGACTGCGTCCACCAGGCCGATGTCAAGGGCCTCCTGCGCCCTGACCCTGCGACCGGAATAGATCAGCTCCTTGGCCATCGTCGGTCCAATCAACCGCGGCAGCCTCTGGGTTCCACCGCCACCGGGAATGATCCCGAGCAGAATTTCTGGCATGCCCAACTGCGAGGACTCTCCGCACACCCGGAAGTCAGCGCACAACGCCAGTTCAAGGCCGCCTCCAAGTGCGTAGCCCGTCAGCGCGGCGACAACAGGTTTGGGGATGCCAGCTAATCTCTCACCCGCCTCGGCTGCGCGTCGCATGTGAGCGAGGGTGGCGGCGGCGTTGAGGCCGCGTAGTTCGGCGATGTCGCCGCCAGCGGCGAAGTTGCGCTCGCCTCCGTGAATAACTACTGCTCGAATCTCCGAGTCTTCCTCGGCGTCTCGAACCGCTTGGACTAGTTCTTGATTGAGCTCTTTGGACAAGGCGTTAACGGGTGGTCGGTCGAGGCGGATTGTTCCGATGCCCTGGCTTGAGTTGAGGCTGACAAACTTTCCCATTCAGGCTCCCTGAGTTCTTGGTTGAGTGACGGACATTGGTCCGCGATAACTAAGACTTTGACTGCCTTCTCGATGCGCGCGAACGCGGGGCCTGCGCTTTCGAGCGGTCGCTAAGGATCGCCTGTTACGTCGTCACAATCGAGAGAAGGCGCTTCGCGATGGTGGCCTCGGCCTCCTCGATGATATTGCGGACGACCTCGTCGCATGAAGCGACTTCGCCCACTAGGCCCTGAGACTGGCCAACCCACCACATGCCGCCCTCGACGTCTCCTGCGCCGAGGACTGCCGCGCGACCTCGGGCACCCGAGGCAAGGTCGGCGATGTCGCTGAAAGTGGACTCCGGGACAGCCGAGATCTCCAGGATGCGCTTGGAGACGCTGTTTCGCGCAACGCGCGCACTGTTTCGGAACTTGCGGAAGACCAAGACCGTGTCCAGCTCGGAATTCGACACGATCTGTCGCTTGACGTTGTCATGTATCGCGGCCTCTGTGGTCGCCATGAACCGAGTTCCCATGTTGATGCCTTCGGCTCCGAGTGCCAAGGCGGCAACGAGCCCGGCTCCGGTTGCGAAACCGCCTGATGCAATCAGTGGGACTTGAACTCGCCGAGCTGCGGCTGGGATGAGCACGAGACCCGGGACGTCGTCTTCTCCCGGGTGGCCGGCGCACTCGAAGCCGTCGATGCTCAGAGCGTCAACGCCACTGGCTTCAGCTGAGAGGGCATGCCGCACACTCGTCGCCTTGTGTATCACCTTGATGCCGGCCGCTTTGAGGTCCGGCAGATGGGGGGCGGGGTTCGAGCCCGCCGTCTCTACAACCTTGATTCCGGACTCGATGATCGCGGCGCGGTACTCGCCGTAGGGAACCTCATCCAGGGTCGGCAGGATCGTGAGATTGACGCCGAATGGCTTGTCGGTCAGGTCGCGAGTCCGGGCGATCTCCCTCACCAACGCTTCGGGGCTCGGCTGGGTGAGGGCCGTCAGGAATCCAAGAGCGCCGGCATTTGCGACGGCTGAGATGAGCTCGGCCGTCCCAACACCCATCATGCCTCCGCACACGATGGGATGTTCGATGCCGAACAACTCGGTGATGCGGGTGCGGATCATGATGCCTCTTCCTCGGTTACGGACTTCGCAAGTCGACAGCGGTGCACAACCGAACCGGTGTGCCGGGCGGAGTTCCCAACGCGGCTGTCGGCGTGCTGGAAGTCCAGGGAGCGACAAGCCCCGGGGGGTGGGGGAGCGAGGACGTTACGCATATTTGTTGCGGCTTTCGCCAATTGTTTGGTAGTCAGCGGAACTTTTGGGGTGAGAGACGCCGACGGTTCCGCTGCTCGTCTCATGGCAGTCAAGACCGGCGATCAGGACCCAGTGCATCACGCGCGATCACGGTCTTCATGATTTCTGTGGTCCCGCCGTAGATGCGGCCCACGCGTGCGTCGGCGTACGCTCGAGCAATGGGGTACTCGAGTGAGTATCCGTATCCGCCGTGAAGTTGGAGGCAGGCGTCAACGACGGTGCCTTGTAATTCCGTCGTCCAGTACTTGAGTTTGGCGGCTTCTACGGGAGTGAGCTGACCCTCGTTGAAGGCTCGGACGCAAGTGTCGAAGTAGGCGCGTGTGACATCTCGCTGCGTCAGAAGCTCCGCCAGAACAAATTGTGTGTTCTGGAAGCGGGCAAGCGGCTGGCCGAATGCCTCGCGCTGCTTGACGTAGGGCAGCGTCCACTCCAGGGCCGCCTCGATGCCCGCCATGGCGCCAGCAGCGATACCCAACCTCTCGATCGGGAGGTGGCGCATCAGTTCGCGCAACCCCTCCCCGACGGTCCCAAGCACGTTCGCATCCGGAACGAAAACTTCGTCGAAGAACAGCTCCGCGGTGTCCTGGGCAACGAGTCCGACCTTTTCGAGTTTGCGGCCACGACGAAACCCGGGCATGTCGGCTTCGACAACCAGCAGGGTAAGAGCGCCCGCCCTCGCGTCAGTGTCTGTGCGCGCGGCCACAACGATGAGGTCAGATTGAATGCCGCTGCTGATGAAGATCTTCGAGCCATGGAGGTTCCAACCGCCCGCGACGCGCTCCGCCTTGGAACGAATACCTCGGAGGTCGCTACCCGCTTCAGGCTCTGTCATGGCGATCGAAGCAATGAACTCTCCAGAGCAGAGCTTGCCAAGCCACCGTTCCTTCTGCTCTGGGGTGCACAGATCGGCGAAGTAAGGGATCACAACGTCGTCCTGCAGACAGAAGCTGGTCATCAGGGCCCCCGCACGGGCCCGCGTCAACTCTTCACAGAGGACGACGCGGTAGCGGTAATCCAGCGTGCCGGGCTCGTCCTCTTGGCCGATTGTAAGCCCCAGCATCCCCTGCCTGCCGGCGGCGCGGTAGATGGATCGATCGATCAGCCCCTGCTCGTTCCAACGCTCGATGTTCGGGGCAACCTCCCTGGCGATGAAAGTCTTTACCGCTTGCCTGAAAGCCTCGTGATCGGCTTCGAACAACGTGGAGTACTGCATTGAAGTCACCCCTCTTCTGCGACTTGGTTTGCGCTGATCTGCGCTTGGATTTCACCAGGACCACTGGCGACAATCGGCGCTCCATCGCGATACCGGACCGATCCACTCAGACCCGTGTCGCCGCAGGCTTGACGCTCACGAGTCAGAAGACGCGCCACAGAAGTTGCACCGTTCGGCGCGGCGCCGGCGCTGTTGTCACCAGAGCGCCGTTCGGTGCTCATAGAGGTAACGGGTCGTTCGAACTGCGTTTGAGCTCGACGGTGACGAATTCGAGGTGATCGGTGCCGGAGTTCTCAAGGTCGTGCAGCAGATACTCGCCGTGAGCGAAACTGAAGAACCGGGTGTCGCCGGCTGCATAGGTGACGCACCGCGTTGTCCCATCGGAGGTGCGCTGCGTGCTCGAACCCGCGCGAACCGCTGTCCAGAAGTAGTCGAGCACATGGCGATGGAAAGGCAGTCGCTCCCCGGGCGCAAGTTGAATAGACCACACCCGCAGCAGGTCGTTCTCAAGGTTCAAAGTCCCGCCGACCCTGCCGTTAAAGGCGTTGGTCTTGAGTTCCGTCAGGTGATCGCTTGACCACCCTTCGAACGCGGTACCCACCAAATCGCCGGCAAGCGGCGCCTTGGTGAGATGTAACTGTGAATGCTCTGTCATTCCGGCCTCCGTGGATACTAGTTGGTGCGAAGGATCGACACCTGCGAGTTGTAGAAGATTCCGCCCGTGGCCACCAATGCGGAGGATGCGTCCGGCACCTGACGCGCACCCGCCGTGCCTCGAAGTTGGACGATCGCTTCGCGCACATGGCCGCTTCCTTGAGTGGCGCCTTCCGTGAGACTTCCGCCATGCGGGTTGAGAGTTCGACCTTTTAGGGAGAGGCGCTGGCTTTGGGTGTCCCAGCAATCGGCCAGCCAGCGAAGGCCCTCCCCTGGAGGGCAGAAGCCGAGGTTCTCAAGCCAAAGAATCGGGATGATGGAGAATCCGTCGTAGATCGCGAGCACGTCGAAATCGTCGGTCCAGACGTCCGAGGAGTTACGGGCTTGATCGGCGGCGACTCGCTGACTGGTGTGACGCAGGTCGATGGAAGCTGTGTCGTTCGACAACGCACCGCGGCCGAGCGTGGCCGAATGCAAAAGCACCGGCTTGTGAGCGAGGTCGGCAGCCCTTTCGGCAGTTGTCAGGACGAAGGCATCCGCGCCGTCGACAACGACGTCCATGTCGTAGACGCAGAATGGTTCGCGGACCATGCGTGCATTCATGTAGTCATCGACGCTGAGGGGGAAGCGATGGATCGCATCAGGATTGTCGAGCGCATTCGTATGAGCGTTCATCGCGACCAGCGCTAGGTCCTCGCGGCTGCCTCCACTTTCATGGAGGTAGCGGATCGCCCAGGACGCATACGGAGTTGAACCGAAAATCCCGTAGGGCTCCGGCTCCACATGGCCCACTCCAAAGAAGCCGCGATAGTCGTTGCGCTCTTCCAGTTTGCTGGCTCGAATGCGAAACGGATCGGCTGCGATCGACTTGGATTGGAACGGAAGGCGGAACACCGAATGATAGATGAGAACCGTGCTCGCGGCGCCGGACCAGATCGCGTTGCGTGCGGCAACGATTTGGTTTCCGATCAGGATCTCTGGATTGCTAAACCAGGTGACATGGCTGAGTCCAAGGCCGAGCTCGACATACTGAGAGTTGACCTGTGACCCGCAAACTCCGTCGATGTCCTCCGGCTTGAGTCCGGCATCCAGGATCGCGTTCTGGCATGCCCGCAAGGTGAGTGCTGCGAGTGAATCGGTGCTGTTGTTGTCGCGGTGGTAGCCGGCGCGCCCGATGCCGACGAACGCCAACTGGTCTTTCGCGGGATTATTGCTCACGATCGTTCCTCGATCAGTCGGAACATGATGCGTGGCGCGACGCTGCCCGTCGACCACACGACTTCAACCCTGCTGCCAATCAACGCGGCCGGGTCCACCTGGTTCACGATTCCTCCGACCACCCGCAGATGCGGCTGCTCCTCGAGATCCACCAAAGCCAGAGTTACGGGTGGGTCATATTTCAAGCCATCGATGGGAGGGCCCTGGTGAAGTCGGGTGTAGGAGTGGATCACGCCTCGGCCCGAGACTGCCTGGTGCCGGATGTCCCACGACCAGCAGGCGGGGCAGGTCGGACGCAGAGGCTCGCTATGCCAGTGTCCGCACTCCCCGCAACGATTTAGCACAACCTGGTGCGCCAGTAGTCCTCGGTAGAACGCAACGTTGTCGTGGTCGATGAGAACCTCGGGGAATTTGTCGAAGACCTCGAGGTCGTGACTAGCCGCAGTCGTCATGACGCGTCCGTTCCAACAACGATGGGAAGGCGTGCTACGCCGCGTGACATGATGAGGGGTACCCACTCCGGCTCGTAGCCCGCTGCGAGATCGAAGTGGGGGAAACGCTGCAGGAACGCTGGAATGGCCGCTGCGGCCTCCATACGCGCCAACGATGCTCCGATGCACAGATGGATCCCGGTGCCGAACGAGAGGTGGCGAGACGGACCTCGTTTGAGGTCCAGATCGTCGGGTCGTTCGAATGCTTCGGGGTCGTGATTGGCCGCGCCCAGGACCAGAAGCGCACGGTCGCCCTTGCGCAGGTTCTGGCCCTGACGGACGTGGTCCTGCGCCACGTCACGAAAGAACGCCTTGACGGGGCCGTCGAACCGCAAGAACTCCTCAATGGCGAGGCGCGGTTCAACTTCTCCTGCGAGCATCTGACGGCGTGCTGCGGGAAACCTGCAAAGATTCAGCAGCGAGGTCCCGATGAGGTTGGTCGTCGTCTCGTGGCCGCCGAAGATAATGAGGATGACCGAGGAAATGAGCTCGTCTTCGGTCATCGCCTCGTCTTCGAAGGCGGCGGCGGTGTAGGCCGAGAGCACGTCATCGCGGGGCTGGCTGCGGCGCTCATCGACGGCGGCACGCACGTACGCCTCCAACTCTACGAATGCGTCCCTCGCGCGGGCGTGTCGGTCCGGTGCACCGAACGCGCCCAGGACCAGCAATGTCAGTTCTTCTGACCAGTGACGGAGTCGCTCGACGTCATTGTCAGGGATTCCCAGGATCCGGCTGATCACCGCGGAGGGCACAAGAGATGCGAATTCGCGGATAAGATCGACGTCTCCCTCGCGTGAGAGAAGTTCAACGCGGTCAATCAGTTGGTCGACGACCTCCACCGTCTCTGCTTGGTGCCGCTTCACTGCTCCAGGCATGAACGGAGCCGAGAGGACTCTGCGCAAGCGGTGATGTATCGCTCCGTCGTCGTAGGTGAGCCATCGGGACATGATGCGAAAGACAGTCTCCCCGCCAGCGTCCCCTCCGGACCGCTCGGTCAGTTCGCCTTCGAAGCGCTTGATGCGCTCTGACGTCATCAGTCCATCGGTCAAGGCGGCGCGGACCTCATCGTGTCCGGTGAAGATCCAGCCGCCCCAACGACTGTTCCACAGGACGGGCGAAATCTCGCGGTAGCGACCGAAGTAGGTATAGGGGTCATCCAACGCCTCCGGAGTCAAGAGGTCTTCCAATTCCGGCGGCACAGTTAGCTTGGTCGTCATTTCTGCGGTCCTCTTGTCGGAGATGTGAGTCCTGGTGTCGCTAGATCAACGTGGACCACCGGCCGCAGCCAGGCTGGATTCCAACGCTCGCCGGAAACTCAGGAACTGTGCGGGCTGGTTGATGAACTCCCCTGCGACCGGGACACCGTCCCTCGTGTAGACCACGTGAAAGCGGGTGGGGTCCTCGCTGAGTCGAGCCTCTATGTCCTCACCTCCGGTTCGAAGTCCCGCGAGCTGCAGCTTGACGTCGTACTGAGTGGACCAGAACCAGGGCACCTCAGCCGGCGAACTCGGTAGACCGGCAAGGTCAGCGGCAACAGCCTTGGCTTGGGCCACGGCATTCTGCACAGAGGTGATCCTGTGTCGATGTCCGTCGGCCTGCTGGGCACGTATCGCACAATCGCCAGCTGCGTGAACGCGAGGATCGCTGGTGCGTCCGCGGCCATCGGTCACAATGAAGCCGCCATCGACCTCCAAGCCGAGGTGAAGGGCAAGCTCTGAACTCGGGGAGGCTCCCACCCCGACGACGACGAGGTCAGCGGCAATCCACTCCCCGTTTTCGAGCACGACGGCATCGACGTTACCGACCTCGTCGACTGCGATCCGGCGGACGCCTTGACCGAGATGGAAACTGACTCCGCGCCCGAGGTGGATCCGTTGGAGGTGATCAGAGACTGTCTCGGAGACCGCGTGCTCCAAGAGCCGGTGCGCGGTGTCAATGACCTCGACGTGCATGCCCATCTCGATACAACTGGCCGCGACTTCCAGACCGATGTACCCGGCGCCGATAATGGAGATCTTGTTCGCATTCGCCAGCCCATGTTGAAGGCTGACCGCGTCCGAGGCGCTACGCAAATAGTGGACACGGCGGGCCTCTGCTCCCGGGACCGTGAGCCGGCGGCTACGACAGCCGGTTGCGAGCACCAGATTGTCAAACGTGAAGCTTCGTCCGCTCACTGCCAGCGCCAATTGCCGATCGAGATCGACGTAAGCAATGTGTTCGCCGGTGACGATCTGGAGGTCACGTGCGATGAACCAGTCATCGGCTCGTAGGCTGAGCGATCCGACGTCGATGTGGCCGCGAGCCAGTTCTTTCGACAACGGAGGGCGCTGATAGGGGCTGTGGGGCTCCGCACCGACCAAGGTCACCGGCTCGGCGTAGCCGAACTCCCGGAGGCTGGCGGCGACCTGCACTGCCGCCTGGCCTGCGCCAACGATCAGCGTCCTCATGGCTACATCTGTTCCGGTGCGATGCGGAACTCGACGCCGTCGACATCCGGCGGGGCAACTTGGCACGACAGGCGGCTGCCTGGCTCGCGAGGTGAACTCGTCAGGTCCAGCATGGCGTCCTCGTCGGAGCCAGCAGTCGGTGAGCCGATCAAGTCGCGCCACTGCTCGTCGACGTAGACGTGGCAGGTCGCACAGGTCAGGTTGCCCCCACACTCCGCGACCATTCCGGGCACACCGTGAACGACGGCCGCCATCATGACCGATTGCCCCGGTGCGGCGTTAACATCGTAGACGACACCGGCCGGGTCAATGAATCTGACGAGCGACACAGGGCTCCTCCTCTAGAGTCGAATTCCCCGAACCGCTAAGCGACGGCCGAGGCGGCCAGGGTCTTGAAGGCGTCCGACCGATCGGGGCCGAGGTGGTGGCCGCGCAGGTCTACGACGCCAGGCGGGAACTGATCGCCATCATCTTCGGCCACTAGAGAGACCTCGACCTTGGATGCGATCGCAGTGCGTGCTGCTGCGCTGACTCGCGCCGACCACATCGGGTTGGCAACCAACGACTGTCGAGACATCCTGCAGATCAGTTCCGCGCGGTCAAGTGTTCCCGGGCGCGAAACGACCAGCGACCAATTTGCGATGCCATCAATCACCCGCAGCGTGTCCTCCAGCGCCGGAGTGTTGACCCAGCGACCTCGCACGACCAGGTCATCCCCCACGGTGTGCAGAGGGGCCGAGAACCTTCCGCTACCGTCGGCCGAGACAACCAGGCCGGTGCGATATAGCTCCGCCGAATTGGCGAGCCAGCCAGGTCGTAGCACCAGCTCGCCCAGGCCAGAACCGAGAACATCGTCGTCGACCAGCGACGCGACGAACGCCTCGGTCTCCAACGGCTCGAGCGACTTTCCTGGGCTGCCGTGGGCGATGGGGACTCCAAACAGCGGGTCCGAGCACACCATCTCGACCGGACACTCAAACTCATAAACCAATTGACGAAGACGGGATTTGTCCACGATCTCGCCGATGAGTACAAGCCTGCGCAGCCCGAGGTCCGCCGGATCCAGACCATGCTCGCCGTGGGCCATTGCCAACAGATCAAGGGCTCCGCAGGGAGTCGTGATCAAGGTGTCGGCCGAGAGCTTCCTGATCGTACGAAGAGTGCGAAGCCGCGCTCGCGGCCCAACCGAGGCCACCCCACCAGCGATCTGCGACGCGGCAAGAGCGGGGATGAGGCCACTCAGTTCGCCTTCATTGTTGAGAGCCACCACCACACGAGACGTGGCGTCAAGTCCGCATGATCCCAGGACGCCGGACGCCAACTCGACCGCACGTCGAAGCTCATCAGGCTGCATACCTACGGCGAAATGAGCCGACGGTCCAACAGACAGGAGGCCCGACGCGCCCCGCAGCTTGTCGCTGAGCCCCGCGCGAGTGTGCCAGGCCGACATCAGACCGCGACCGAATCTGCGGCAAACGCCCGCTGATAAGCGGGGATTACCTCACGGCTGAAGCGGGTCATGGACTCGACCACGTGTTCGTGATCCAGCCCGCCCACCTGGAACTGCGCGAGTAGGTCCGTGGTACCCGTCGCTTGAATCTCGCGGATTTTCTCGACGGAGCCCTCGACGTCGGAGACAACGATCATCCGGTGCTCAATGAGCATGTCGAGTGCTTCCTCAGGTGGGAGTCCTGAGGCAACGTGTGCAAGGACGCCTTGGATCTCACCGCGAGCGGTGAGATAGTCAGGCGGCAGAAGCAGATTGATCTGGCGCTTGCAGTACCAAAGCATCGCGTCCATCGCCACCTCGCGTGCCTCCTCGACCGTGTTGCCCACGTACCAAGGCACAAGCATTCCGACCCGCCGCGAATCGCGCCCATACCCAGAGGCCTCGAGCTGGTCGAAGTACTTCACCAAGTCCTTACCGAGCGCCGGAAGCCCAACCAGCAGGGGCATGCACAGCAGGTTGAGACCCTTCTGCGCAGCGGGAATGAACCCGCCAAGGGTCGTCGAGGCGACCCACGTCGGCGGGAAAGGCTTCTGCACCGGCCGCGGATAGGCAGAGACACCGGGAATCTCCCAATCACTGCCGGACAGTGTCACCGGCTCGGTGGCGCCGGCACGCCACAACGCGTGCACCGCCTCCAACTTCTCATCCCAGAGTTCACGGCTCTGCTCAAACGGCTTCCCAAACGTCTTGTACTCGAGCGGAGATGCGCCGCGACCCGTGCCGAACTCAACCCTGCCACCGCTCAATATGTCGAGAGTCGCCACCCGCTCGGCGACCTGTACAGGGTGCAAGAAGGGCAACAGCATCACACCGAGTCCAAGCCGAATACGAGTCGTCATACTGCTGACCGCAGCGAGCGTCAGGTCAGGCGCTGACGAGTGAGAGTAGCCTCGGCTGAAGTGGTGTTCCACCAGCCATGCGGACTCGTAGCCCAATGCATCACCCAGTGCAATCTGACTGACGACATTATTGAAGGTGTTGGCTTCAACGGTGTCGCTTCGCCCTCGTACCTCAGTCTCGAAGTACATTCCGAAGCGCAGTTGCTCAGGCAAGGTCGCCTCCAGTCGGTCAGCCCTTAAAATTCCTGGAACGTCCGTTCAGTACAATACGTTGTGCTGCTGGCCCCGTCAAGGCGCGGAGTACCGTGCGGACCTGCCCTCGGTCGGGGAGTTGCAGATCTGCCGCTCGCGGCTGACGCCCTGAGCCAGCCCAGACCGGGACGGGCGGCGAGGTGGATGGACAATGCGGTCAGGCCGAGGTAGGCGGGCGTGGCGACGAGGGCGACGGGAATCGCCTACTCGAGGCCGCGCGGTGAGCGGAGCCAGTCGAGGGCTCGGTTGGACGGTAGGTAGACGCGCAGGTCGCTGCGGATCGCGGCGCTGTCAAGGGACAGCGGGAACGGGTCTGTCAGCGATCGTGAGATGATGCCCGCCCTCTTGATCATGTGATCACGGACAGGTCCGTCCAGGCGCGATCATCTTTGGTTCGCCTGTTTGCTGATCGTGGCTTGCCCGCGGACCGGGACACGCTGCTGCGTCGGGTCCGCGTGCTGCCCGACCTCGACGTGGGCACGGTAACCAGGCTCGGGGCGATGACTTCGCGCTGCGCCGCCGCATCCGGTACGGCACCCTGCTGCTCGGCGACGGCCTGGTGCATGTCGTCGGCCATGGGCCCGTCCGCGATGGGCACCAGGCACGGTCACCATCGAGCACGCGGTGGCCTGGGCGATGGTGCCCGCCGACGCGGACCCGTGGTGGTGGGCGCTGCGGCTGTCGCCGGTCGGCGGCATTGCCACCTACCTGCATTCCCTCGACTCTTCGGCGCAGGTGCCGCCGGCCGGGCTGATCCCGGCCCAGCACGGCCGGGCGAGACCGCATCTCTACTCCGACGCCGACCTCGCCGCGCTGCTGGCGGCGGCCGGCCGGATCTGCCGGCCGCTGCCCACGGCCACCTACCAGACCCTGCTCGGTTCGCTCGCCGTCACTGGAATGCGGGTCGGCGAGGCGGGGGGTCCAGGGACACCGAGGTGAACGAGTTCACCGCGAACCCCGAGGGGTTTGGGCCCACGCGGGAGGTGACCACCGCGACGCCGGTCGCGTAATGGCCGAGAATCTCGCGCATCGTCGCGGCGTTGGGTTCTCGCATTGCTTCATTGACGTCCATCACGTCACTTCTGGATCAGTCGGAACCTGGCGCCTCCTGTGTCGGTGCGGCGATTCACGTTGCGACAGCCGCCGACGAGTGCTCGTGAACGGGGACGTACGTCTCGGTATGCCACACGGGAGGAACTGCGAGGTCGTGGCCGAGGAGATCGCGCTTGGCCCGCAGGTACCGCGCGTTGTCCGGTGTGACGAAGGTCGGCATGGGGAGCAGGCCGGCGATATCGATACCGCAGGTCGCGAGCTCGGACCTCTTGTGGGGACTGTTCGTCATGAGTCGCACCCGCAACGCACCCAGATCCGCGAGAATCCCTGCGGCGACGCGGTATTCGCGGCCGTCGACGGGCTCGCCCAGGCGCAGGTTCGCGGCCACCGTGTCCAGGCCGTCCTCCTGCAGCGCGTAGGCACGGATCTTCTGCGTCAGGCCGATGCCTCGTCCCTCGTGTCCGCGGACGTATACGACCGCGCCGCGTCCCTCTTCGACGATGTGTTCGAGGGCTCGGCGCAACTGCGAGCCACAATCACAACGCTGGGACCCGAAGACATCGCCGGTAAGACATTCGCTGTGAACCCGAACAAGGACGCCGTCGTCGGCCGGATCGTCGCATCGCACGTCGCCGAGAGTGAGCGCCAGGTGATCCAAACCGTCGTAGGAGGCATAGGACGTGACGTCGAAGCGCGCGAGGTCGAGCGGCATCTCAGCGCGGCCCGTCCTGGTTACCAGTCGACGCGCGAAGGCCGGAGATCCGAGGATGTCGTCGATGGTGATGAACGGAATACCGTGCCCTCGGGCGAAATTGGTGAGTACGGCGCCGTGCATCGGCACGCCGTCGGGACTGACGAGCTCTGTGATGACGGCTACGTCGCCGACCTCGGCCATGGCGAGCAGGTCGAGCGCGGCCTCGGTGTGCCCGGGTCTACGAGCGACTCCTCCAGCCCGCGCCACGAGCGGAAAGACGTGCCCCGGACGGCGCAGGTCTTCCGGCGTGGTGCGCGGATCGGCCAGCGCCCGAATGGTCTGCGCTCGGTCCGCCGCCGAGATCCCGGTGCCCGTGGCCACATGATCGACCGAAACCGTGAACGCGGTCCGGTGAGGATCAGTGTTGTCGGACACCATCGGTGCCAGCCGTAGCTGATCGGCCCGCTCGGCCGTCATCGGAACGCAGACGATGCCACTCCCGTGCCGAACCAGGAACGCCATGTCGTTCGGCGTCACGGCACGAGCGGACATGACTAGATCACCTTCGCCCTCGCGGTCGTCCGCGTCGGCAACGATCACCACGCCGCCGGCCTTCAGGGCTGCGAGTGCACCCTCCAGCTTCTTCGCCATCGCCCCTCCATCGTACCGACCAGTCCATACAATGATAGGCGGCCTGCGATCCATGTCAAGCTCGACAATGTACTGTACGGTCGTTACCGAACGACGCCATCGACG
>Ga0068863_100001843_pt1 | contig 21076 bp, 17 predicted proteins | sample KBSSwiS62_FD_66596 | JGI IMG/M metagenome (GOLD analysis project Ga0068863, IMG submission 66596) | Switchgrass rhizosphere microbial communities from Kellogg Biological Station, Michigan, USA - KBS Switchgrass S6-2 | ecosystem: Host-associated > Plants > Roots > Rhizosphere > Soil ...
CGCTATGTGCTAAAAGCGGCATCCTCTTCCGCCGAACCGCACAATAACGGCAGGCGTCCAGCGACTGCCGGCGCGATGAACAACATTTGCAGGAGGCAAGATGGCAACTTCCAAAGTGGCGATAGCTGCAATGAAAGCAGCGCAGATTTCCAAACCGGGAGGCGATTTCGAAATTGTTGAACGCGAGATACCCAAGCCGGAGGCAGGACAGGTACGCATCAAAGTACAAGCTTGCGGTGTGTGCCACAGCGACGTGCTTACCAAAGAAGGCGCTTGGCCGGGCATTCAGTATCCTCGTGTACCGGGACACGAAGTCGCTGGCGTAGTCGATGAAGCTGGTGCGGGCGTAACCGAATGGAAGCAGGGGCAACGCGTCGGTGTCGGCTGGCACGGCGGCCAAGATGGTACATGTCTGGCCTGCCGGCGCGGAGATTTTCGGAATTGCAAGAATCTTAAAATTTCGGGGATCAGCTATGACGGAGGCTACCAACAATACATGGTCGCTCCAGTCGAGGCGCTCGCCGCGATACCCGATGCCCTGAGTGACGTGGAAGCAGCGCCGCTGCTGTGCGCCGGAATCACAACCTACAACGCGCTGCGCCACAGCGGTGCTAAGCCGGGCGATCTGGTTGCCGTGCAAGGGATCGGCGGGCTCGGTCACCTGGGAGTTCAATTTGCGAACAAGTTTGGCTACAGGGTGGCGGCGATCGGGCGCGGCGCAGAAAACGGCGGGCTTGCGAAGAAGCTCGGCGCGAACGTGTACATCGACAGCAAGGCCACAAATGCTGCGCAAGAACTGCAAAAATTGGGAGGCGCGCAGGTCATTCTGGCGACGGCGCCTAGTTCCAAAGCGATGTCCGAGTTGATTGACGGCCTCGGCCCGAACGGCAAATTCATGGTCATAGGCGCTGCGCTTGATCCCATAGAAGTAACACCGATACAGCTGATTTCCGGAAGTCGCAGCATTCAGGGCTGGGCATCTGGAACGGCTGCCGACTCCGAAGACACGCTACGCTTCGCCGAACTGTCCGGCGTGCGGGCCATGATCGAAACGTATCCGCTTGAAAAAGCGGCAGAAGCTTACGCGCGCATGTTAAGTGGCAACGCCCAGTTTCGCGTCGTTCTGACCATGTGAGTTTGCGGAGCGCGGACCGGCACCGGCGCATGACGCTCTATCGTTGGTTTGCATCCTTGACAATCCGGACGGCAACGATTGGCTGCTGCAGGAAGTGAAGCAGAGCACGCGCGGAATCGCCTGCCGCAGAGCGTGCACGCCGCGAGTATAATCGCGCGCATGGGTCTTCCTCGTGTGCTGTTCCGGGTTGTGGTTATTTTTCTTGCGTTGTTTCCTGCGCTTTCGATCGAGGCGCAGACGACGGCCAGTTGGGCTGGCGTCGTGCACGATTCCGCCGGCGAAGCTGTGGCCGCGGCTACCATTGAACTCTCCGCGAGCGGCCGCGTGGGCGCGGAATACCAAGTGACTTCGTCGACGAATGGAGATTTTGCGATCGCGGCGATTCGACCGGGAACGTATGAAGTTGCGGTGCACGCGATGGGCAAAACTTGGCAAGCCGCAAACGCGCTGGAAGTAAAGGCAGGAGTGACGCTTACGATCGGATTGCAGTTCGCTGCAGAAGGAGGATTGGTATTCGTCGCGTCGTCAGGAGGTAAGGTGGCAAACGCCAGAGCACAAGGGAGCGGAGGGGAGAGGCTTTCGAGCGAAGAGGTTTCGAATTTGCCGCTGAATGAGCGGGACTTCAGCAAGTTGCTGTTGCTGGCGGCGGGGACGATGACGGACACCAACGGTGCCGCGAATTTCACGCAGCAGTTTTCGGTGAACGGGCAGCGCGGCGCAGCGACGGTATTTGCGCTGGATGGAGCGGACACGACCGATCCGGAGCTGGGCGGGGCGACATTCGCAAATTTCAATGTGGACGCGATTCAGGAGGTGCAGTCGAATTCGGGTGTGATGACGGCGGACATTGGGCATGGCGCGGCAGGGTTCACGAACGTGGTCAGCAAGAGCGGTGGAGAGCAGGTACATGGGAGCGCATTTGAGTTTGTGCGGAATGCAGCGTTTGACGCGCGGAATTTTTTTGATCATGCGAATGCACTGGACCCGCGTCGCATTCCACCGTTCGCGCGGAATGAGTTTGGCGTGACCAATGGCGGGCCGGTAGTACTGCCAGGCTTGTACAACGGGCGCGGGAAGACTTACTACTTTGGAGAATATCAGGGATTCCGACAGGTGCTGGGAACGACGCAGGTGCTGGCGGTACCGACTGCGGCCGAGCGCGCGGGGTTGGATACGACCGCGTTTCCTGGGGATACGCTGACCGTGCCAGTGAGTCCGGCGGTGCAGGCGATACTGGCGGGATATCCGATGCCGAACGAACCGCAGGGAGCGTTCGGCGAACGGACGTATGCGACTTCTTCGAAAGTACGGACGAACACGAACCAATTTTCGATTCGAATGGAGCACTACTTTTCGGAGACGGCTGCGCTGATGGGCCGGTTCAGCCTAAACCAAGTGGATGGGCCGATCAACAATCCGGACCAGACGGCGATCAATCCGACATTCGGGGTGAAATTCTTTGATCACCAGAGAAATGCGACGGTGAGATTTACGAAGGCGATCACGCCTCGGCTGAGTTCGACGAGTCAGTTTGGGTACATCCGCAGCACGCCTTTCTTCCCTGCCGAGAATCACACGCAGCCGGCAATTACTTTTAACGATGGGCTGTACGCGGGGTACAACAATCCGGACGGATCGATTTTTGGGTCGTTCGGGAACTTGTACCAGGTGAAAGAGGACATCGCGTTTAAGCACGGGGCGCACGCGCTCAAATGGGGCGTGGAGATTCGGTTGAATAAAGATGCGACGATTTTCGGGACGAATCCGAATGGGCTGTATGCGTTTGGAGGAGGGCCGGCGTATTCGCCAGTGTCTATTGCGTCGGCGAGCGGGCAGCACGACATCCTGCCAGGGCAGCCTTTGCCGGACGCGTTGACGGGGTTTCTGACCGCGGCGCCGTTTTCGTACACGATCACGGCGGCGGCGAATGTGACGCCTGTGGGCGACAAATTCGATGAGGCTTCGGTACGGCGGGAGGCTTACAACTTTTTTTTTATGGACGCGTGGAAGGTGAACGCACGGCTGGCGATCAACTACGGATTGCGCTTCGAATTGAATAGCCGAATCAAAGAGTCGAAGAAGCGGACTTCGATTGCGATACCGATTGACGCGAGCGGGAAGGAAACCTCGTTTTTGACGCCGGGCGCTTCGCAGCTTTTTGTGTATAACCCGCAGCCGGTGTATCCATTGGACAAAAATGGCTGGGGGACACGAGTTTCGGTAGATTTCGCGGCGACGAGGCATACGACGCTGCATGGGGGAACGTCGATCACGACATTGCTGCCGAATCTTTGGCTGCAAAACTTTGTGACCGGGGGATTTCCGCTGACGTTTCAACCGCTGGTAACGGCGAAGCCGGGCGTTCCCGTGCCGTTTACGGATGCGGTAGTTCCGGTGACGCTGCCCGACCCATATACGACGAGCGGGCAGTTGCTGTTTCCAAACGGAGACAGTTCGCGGGTTCCGGCAAACTCGGTCATCGATTTGCAGCGCTATCAAAACGATTTGGCGGCACTGACGCCAGGGCGCGAAGTGCAATTGTTTGCGCCAGCAGTGATTTCGCGGAGTTTCAAGAATGGCTATCTGGGGACGTACACCGCTGGAGTGGATCAAGACCTCGGAGCTGTGAAAGTGACGGCTGCTTATGTCGGGCTGAGCGGAATTCGCTTGCCCAACGGATTCTTTCCGAACGGATATTCGGGCGCTTCACCGGAGTTCGCGCCGTTTACACAATTCGATGCGAGCGGAAATATTCTGGGCGGGTTCGGGCCGGAAGCAGTGATGACGAACGGATCACATTCGAGTTATCACGCGCTGCAGACCAGCGCCACGATGAACCGGTCGAAAATTGGATTGAGTTTTCAGGCCAGCTACACGTTCTCCAAGTCGATCGACAATACCAGCGCGATTTTGGGCGGGCCAGCGGCAAACACAGGAGTGATTCTGCAGACGGTGCCGCAGAATCCTCTGGATATGGACGCGGAGCGCGGGCCATCAACGTTTGATGTGACTCATGTGTTTACGCTGAGCGTGTTTCAGGCGCTGCCGTTGGACGAGGTGGGCTTTTTACGGTCGGTGAGCAAGAAACTAACAGGCGGGTGGCAGATTTTGAATATCACTACGCTGACGAGCGGTTCACCGTTTACGGTGTTTTCGGGAGTGCAACAAACAGGGTTTGGTGCAGCGGGAGCAGACCGGCCCGATCAAATCGGGGAGCCCGATTTTTCAACGAGCCGTGCAGTGCGAGAGGACTATTTCGGTATGGGAGCGAACAATAACTCGCTTTTTAGTATTCCCATTGGAGTAGCAGGCGGAACAGGGCCAAACAGCGGCAGATTCGGGACGCTTGGCCGGAGTACGTTTCGCGGACCGGCATATCACAACTTCGATTTCAGTCTGATCAAGGACACTTCGTTGGGAAGCCGCGGGAAGAATGAGCTGTGCATTCTGCAGTTCCGGGCGGAGGTTTTTAACATGTTCAACATTGTGAATTTTGGATTGCCGAACAATGTGGTGCGCGGGAGCGGGTTTGGGATCATCAACAAGACGGCGGGGACTTCGCGGCAGATACAGTTTTCGTTGAAATTGATTTATTGAGAAAAACCGAGCCTCTAAGGCAATTGGTCGGAAAAGCGCTTAGGCCGTTGAAACGCGGACGACGCAAGAGGAAGACCTTAGGGGATCATGCGTGACGAGCTGTTGGCGAGTACAGAGCAAGATTGCAATAAGGGGATGAAACCTTGAAGAAACTGGCCGTGGCGTTGGTTGGTGCGTCTGCTGTGTTGAGTTTCGGGGGATGCAAGAAGGAAGTGCCTGCGGAGAAGACGGAATGGCCGGGAAAAGAGTGGTCGATGAGCACGCCTGCGAACGTTGGGCTGGATGAGCACACATTGAACGCGCTGGATGCGGACTTGAAGAACGGAAAATATCAGCTGGTGGACAGCTTTGCGGTGTTTCGTTGCGGGAAAGAAGCGTTCGCGAGGAAGTACCAACATGACTACGGGAAGATTTACGAGAAGCAGTCGAAGCAGCGGGGGCCGCTGAACGCGCGGCTGACGGGGCCATACAACTATTTTGATCCGCTCTGGCACCCGTATTATCAAGGAACCGGGTTGCACAGCATGCAGTCGGTGAGCAAGACGGTGAGTTCAGTGATTATCGGGATTGCGATGCAGCGTGGTGACTTCAAGGCCGACCTGGATACGCCAGTGCTGAAATACTTTGACGTGGCGAAAATGAAGAACGTGGATGATCGTAAACGGCGGATGACGCTTCGGCATGTGATGACGATGACAGCAGGGCTGCAGTGGACAGAGGACGTGCCGTATGACGATCCGCGGAGCGATTCAAGCTTGATGGAAGCGACGGACGACTGGGTGCAGTATGTGATCGACAAGCCGATGGCGGCGGAGCCCGGAAAAGTTTTCAATTACAGCAGCGGGGTTTCGGAGCTGCTGGCGCATATTTTCTTGAAGGAAACGGGGCAAGACATCGATTCCTATGGCGAGAAGTACCTATTTCAGCCACTGGAGATTGAACATTTTTGGAAGAAAACGTATCTGGGCGTGGTGGATACGGAAGGCGGACTGTACTTGCGCGGCGAGGACCTGGCGAAGATCGGGTATTTGTATTTGCACGGCGGAAACTGGAACGGAAAGCAGATGGTTTCGAAAGACTGGGTGACGGATTCGATGACGCCGTTTATTCAGGCGGAGGAAGATTACAAGTACGGATTAAAGTGGTGGCTGCTGCCACGCAAGGATTCGGGCGATTTGGTGTGGATGGCAAGAGGATTCGGCGGGCAGAATTTGATTGTGTATCCTCGCGAGGGGTTGATCGCGACCTTCACAGCATGGGACATCCTGGGTACAACGGATCCGGAACATGAGTTTGTGGCGCGGGTGTTCTCGGCTGTGCGCGCACAAAGCTGTGCAGCCGGCGCCAACTGAGATCGGAGGCAACCGTGCGAAAAGTAGTATACGGAGTGGGAATCAGTCTGGACGGGTACATCGCGCGGCCGGACGGGTCGGTGGATTTTTTGTTTATGCCGAAAGACTATTCGATGGGGCCATTCTTTAAGCGCGTAGACACAGCCGTGATGGGGCGCAAAACCTATGAGGTCGGCTTAAAAATGAGCGGAGGTTCCGAGTTCAACGGATACGGATTGAAATGTTTTGTCTTTTCGACCACACACCCGCCTGGTGCGAGAGGCGGGGTTATCTTTGTTAACGAACCTCTCAAAGAGTGGCTGGCTTCATTGCAAAAGCAAAAGGGCAAAGACATCTGGCTGATGGGCGGCGGAGAGTTAATGCGCGCGTTTTTGCAAGACGACCTGGTGGACGAGTTATATCTGGGAGTGGTGCCAACACTGATCGGCGAAGGAATTCCGGCGTTTGCAAATGCTTTTCCGCAGCGCGAGTTTGCGCTGGCGGAGAACAAATCGTTTTCGAGGGGATTAATTGCGCTGCGATATGAACGCTTGCGGAAAAAGAAGCGCAAGGCGGCGTAGCGAGCCGGCTGTCTGGAAATCCCGCGCGGCAATTTCCTAGCGGCGCTTAAGCTTCTTGGCGACGCGCTTGATGGACTTCTTGGCGGATGCAGCGACCTTCTTCGCGGACTTGACGGCCTTCTTCGCTTCCCTTTTACCCTGTTTGACAACGCGACGCGTTTCGGATTTGACCTGAGCGGCGGCGCCGGCGACGCGGTCCTTTTGTTCGCCGATGGCGGTGGCGGTACGTTTGGCGGTGGCGACGACTTTGCCGGCCGTAGCGCCGATGGTTTCGCCAGCGTCGATCAGGGTGTTGTCAAAGGAATCGGCGGAAGTCATGCGTTTTCTCCATCGGAGGATGTTCCAGGCACGGCGCATGATACCCGCAAAAGTAGGAAAGCAACAGGGGGAAAACACCTGACCCAACGGAAATGGAAGCGAAAGCTATCACCTCCCCATGCGAAAGTGCTGGTCTATTGTATGCGCACCGATGAGATGCGGTTATTCCAGGTATGGCCGCCCTGGTAGGACCAGTTACGGAGATCGGGTACGTCGCCGCGGGTCTGCGCTTTGCCGCCCCGGAAGTTACGGTCGTTAAAGACGACAACGCGAGCGCCGCCAAAAACACGGATGGAGGAGATGTCGTCACCCAAGTTACCTAGCTCTTCGCGGCCTTCACCGCGGTGCAGGCAGAAGTAATTACCGCCGAAATTACGGTCCCGATAGAAGCAGGCTCCGCCCCGGCCCCAGTTGCCGCCATGCCAGTTGTCACGAGGGGGCCAATCACCACTGGGCTCCGGATCCCACCAGCCGCCACCCGGGCCTCCAGGTCCACCCGGACCGCCATACCGTCCAATTGCAAAAATGGCGCGACAGCCGCGTTCGACCCACAAGCCTTGCCGGTCCACGCCCCAGCTTTGCCCCTCGATGCAGGGGGAACCGCTGATCTGCTGGTGCATTCGAACTTCATCGGGCCGAAAGCTACCACAATATTTCCGATTGTCGTTGTTCGCTTCGCACTTGATGGTTTGCTGCGCGAAGCTTATGGCGGGGAGCAAAAGCAAGCCAAGCGGAAGGCCTATCAAGCGAAGGACGGCGCTTAGTTTCATGAGATCTCTCCGGTTAAAGTCAGGCCACGAACGACGCCAAGCGAGCTCAGCGGACCTGGCTTAGAGGCGCGCTGGGCGAGAGAAGCGTACCACATGCGGAGCGCAACGGGCCAAGGACACGCGAAAAGCACACACCGGTCATTCTCGGTGGGCGGCATCACCGCCTGCCACTGGATGTTCGACGAAACGCGGCGGCTATTTCTTGAACAGATTTTCGAAGGCTTGGCGGGCGTCAAGCGGGCGCGACGGCATAGCTTCCGCAACCGCGGCTGCCTGTGCGGGCTGTTGATAGGAAGTTGGAGCGGTGTCCTTCTCCACGGTCATGCGAAATTCATAGAACTTGCAGCTGTTCTTGCCATCCTTGGGAGTGATGCGTTCGGGAATGGGCTGCATGCATTCAAACTTGGCGCCGGAATCGAAGAAGCGACACTGCTTGCAGCTGTGCAGTTCGGTATTACATTTGGGGCAGGTGCCATTGGGATCGAAACCGGGGGCGAGAACCGCTCCGCAATTGGCGCAACGGGCGCGGGTGACGGTACCTACCATGCGCGGTGTGCGGGGGCCGAGATGATCGTTCTGCCCGCGTGGGCCGCCGGAGGGCGGCTTCTTTTCAGGACGTGATTTCTTGTCGTCTTTTTCGGAATCGCGGTAACCGCGATGGCTGTACTTACGATCCACAACGCCTCCGTGCACAAAAAAGCCTGCGGGGAGCCTGGGAAAGCGGCCCCTGGACTGCAGAGTTACACCCTCAGGCCGGGGAAATGGGCGCTTCAAAGCTCTTCAAGCTTGATACGCTGTTCTCTGGTTATCCCAGGGTCTGTAAAGCCAACCCTGAAACCCTGTCTTGTCTCAGATTTTGCAAACAATCTCTGCAACTTGATCCAATCGGATTGCTACACTCGGCGCGGCAATGGATACTGCATTAGGATTTCAGGTTCAAAAGGATTGCCAACATCCGAGAAGCAGGAGATGGGACATCTTTGTTTGTAACTCTATGGGAATTCGAAGTCAAGTCAGGAAGTGAAGAATTGTTTGAGGAGGCACATGGGCCGGAGGGCGAATGGATGCAGTTGTTCCGGCACGGATGCGCGGTATCGGGCCACGCGGCTGCTGCGCGAGGTGGGTCGGGGAGCGCATAAGTCACGATGGATTCTTGGGAGTCGCGTGAGGCGTATGAGGAGTTTAAGAGGAGATACGCAGTGGAGTACGCGGAGATTGACAGCAAATGCAAGGGTCTGACCGTGAGAAAGAGGTTGCTATTCTAGAATCTGCTCCTGACAAGAAGGTCGAGGTTGGCTTGGCCGTCGCCGCCCCGCAACGATGGGGCAGGCTGCTGGGTATATGGCGTTCGTTCGAATTATCCTTGAGGGACGACTTCAGTAGTGTGGTGGCTTAAGGAAATCTAGGCAAACAGCCGCGAGAGTCCGGAGGCGGGGAGGTCGGGCTGGAGGAATTGTTGCGCGGATCCGGCGGAACGGAGGACGGCTTCGGCGGCGAGGTAGCCGCTACGTACGGCGCCCTCCATGGTGGCGGGCCAGCCAGTGGCGGTCCAATCGCCAGCTAGGACTAGTCCGTTTGTTGTGGTTTCCTGTCCTGGGCGCCATTGATCGATGCCGGGCTCTGGGGAAAAAGTGGCGGCGGCTTCCTTGATTACAGTGGCCTTGACGAGTTTCGCGTCGCGAGCGGCAGGCAGCGCCTGGCGGACTTCCTTCAAACACAATTCGATGATTTCCTCGCGGGATTTTTTGAGCAGTTCGTACGAGGCGCTGATGACGAGTTGAAGATATTGTCCGCCGAGTTTTTGCCGAGAAACTTCTTGCATTCCATACAGAGCCGTTTTGTTGAAGATCCACTGGGTTTGCGTGTCTAGCAAGGTGATGAAGGGCTCGTTGGTGACTTCGCGGTCGAACCAGAAATGCACACCGGTGATGGGAGAAACTTTGAACTTTTCGAGTTGGGCGAGCGCCGGATCAGCAGTGCGAATTTCGGCGGGCAGTAGTTCGTTTAATTTGTCCGGCGGAATAGCGAGGACAAAAGCATCCGCCGACTCTTCCCTGCCTCCATCGAATTCGACCGCGGCCAGGGCGCCATCCTTGAAACACAGACTGCGAACCGGCGAACGCAAGATGACTTCGCCGCCTTTTTTTTCGATGGCGATGCGGCATCCGTCATAAAGCTCGGCGAGAGGAACCGACGGAACGCCCATGCGGTAGCCGGTGCCATTCTTGAGAAAAGCTTTCCAGAAAACGTCAATGCCGAAGCGCGCATCGGTGCGGTCGAGTTCTTCGTCGAGTGCGCTGACCAGAACTACGCGCCAGAAGCGGTCGATGGCACGCGGCGTCTGCTTGTGCCGCTGCAGCCAGGCGAGCATGGAGACAGGCTGTGCGGGAGGATAGGCGTCTTTGGGCTGGCCACCGGCAAAAAGAATTGCGGCGAGGGCGCGGGCGATGGAGAGCTTGTCTTTTAACGAAAGCGGCGCGAAGGCAAGGAACGAACCCGTCATGTGCATGGGCGCGGGAAGAATGCCAGCCTGCATGACACCGGTACGGCCCTGCGGGTCGAGGAAAAACAGGCGGTCGAAAAATCTGATTTTGCCGGCGGAGCCAACACGTTCGTAAAAATCTTCGAGGTTGGTGCAGCAGCCGAGCGTGACGTGCTGACAATTGTCCACGTGTTCGCCATTCGGCAGCGCGTAGGAAGTCGCGCGGCCGCCGAGGTAGGGGCGCTGCTCAAAGAGTCGTACGCGGCAGCCTGCGTCAGCCAGCGCGACGCCGGCCGCCAGTCCGGCCAGCCCGCCGCCAATCACGATCACGTTTTTCGAGCACATTATCCCGTGTATGTCGCCCAAAGCGTGCGCGGGCGATGAAGAGCATTTTTTCAGCTTTGCTGAGACGGACGCGTTCGCCGAACACGGCGAAATCAAGTGACTCGATGCGCGCGAGGAGCACGCTGTAGGTGTGGATCAGCAGCCAGAGCGTGCCACGGCTGTCGGCTTCTATCAGATCGAGCAGCTCGGAACCTTCGTCGTAAAGCTGGAAGGCGCGGTCGGCTTCAAAGCGTAGCAATTCGCGGACGCCGAGTGTAGCTGCGTTCTTGCAAAAATCATGCGACGAAACATTGAAACGTGCCAGGTCTTCGTCGGGAAGATAGATACGGCCGCGCTCGGCATCTTCGCGCACGTCGCGAATAATGTTGGTGAGCTGGAACGCGAGGCCGAGCTTTTCGGCAAGATCAAGCGCGCGAGAATCCTTGAAACCAAAGATATGCGTGCATGTCAGTCCGACGGTGCCGGCCACGCGATAGCAATATTCGCGAAGGCGGTCGAACGTCGAATACGATTTGATAGTCAAATCCATTTCGGCGCCGGAAATTTGATCGTGCAGATAGCGCGCTGGCATGTTAAAGCGGCGCGAAGTATCGGCGAGAGCGGGCAGCACTTCAGCCGCCCCTTGCGGTGGGGATTGGAGCGAAAGAGCGGAGCTCCCGTCCAGGAATGCGCCAAAGCCTCCAACTGCTTCGTCGAGAGCGGCGCGCCATTTGGCGAGGCTGCGCTGCTTGGCCGCGAGGTCGTCGCCATCGTCGGCGACGTTGTCCACTAGGCGCATGAAGGCATAGAGGGCGGCCAAGCCGTCCCGTTTCGCTTTCGGAAGAAGATAGAACGCGTAGTAGAAATTACTGCGCGCTGCGCGGGCGATCTGGTGGCAGGCTTCATAGGAAGCTGCGACGTTCGTTTCGTCAATAGTTGCCGAGCGAGACGCGGCGGAAGAGGATACCGCATGCCGAGCTGCTTCGGGACCAGCAGTGCTCACTTCAGGTTTCCTCGAGAACAACTGCTTCCACAAGACCGTCGCGAGTAGCAATGCTTGTTTGGTCTTGCTGATCGACGGACGGCGGTTCAGCGTGTCATAGCCTTGCGCTTCGATGGCATCCAGAACGGCGATGCCGCCGCGGCTGAACATTTCCAGGTCAACGCTGAGCTTGCCTTTGACTTGCTTGGCCAATGGGAGGCCCTGGTCAAACAGCGTGCGCGTGCGGGCGATGAGGTCTTTCATCAACTCGACATAGTGTTGGCTGAAGCGCAACGACACGATATCTTCTTCGGTCACGCCATGGCGCGCAGCTGCGTCCAGTGGGATATAGATGCGGCCCTTTTCCAAGTCGCGCGAAACGTCCTGCCAGAAATTCGCCAGCTGCAATGCGGTGCATGTAGCGTCGGAAAGCTTCTGGCGGGCGTCGTCGGCGTATCCGCAGAGATAAAGAACCAAGCGGCCGACGGGATTTGCCGAATAAACGCAATAGTCGAGAACGGCTTCCCACGTGGGATAGCGTTTAACGGTTTGGTCCTGACGAAAGGCCTTGAGCAGATCGGCGAAAGGGCGGTGCGGAATATCTTTCGCCACGATGGTTTCGCGGAGCGCCACGAACACCGCGTGCGACGGGCGGCCATCGTAACAGAGATTCAATTCGTGCTCCCACCAGTCGAGCAATTCCACGGCGCGGTGCGTATCGGGAACTTCGTCCCCAAGATCGTCAGCCCAACGGCAATAGGCGTAAAGATTATAGAAGTGCTGGTGCAACTCCTTGGGCAGCAGCCACGAAGCCACATTGAAATTTTCATAGTGATGCGTGGCCAGCCAGCGAGTGTATGTCTGCGCAGACTCCGGCGAACAACCCTCGGGCGGGGCATTCTTGGCGATTTCGAGTTCACCGGGACGCAGCATCAATAGAAAAACTTAAACACAGAAAGCGCCGGGAAGGCATGCAATGCGCACATTTTGACAAGAAGCCGGCACTAAATCACGGGCGAACGGCCAGCTTGATTTCGCCGCTGCGCGCTTTCATGCGCTCGAAAGCCTGCGGCAGGTCGGCGAGGCGGATTTCTTCGGTGACAAAGTCCTGCGCGGAGATATCGCCGCGGCGGACCGCTTCGAGAGCTTCGCGAATGAATCGCGGCGTGTGATGGAAAGTCGAAATGACTTTGATCTCGGAATAGTGGATGGCGGCCGGCTCAATTTCCACCTTGGTGCCGGAAGGCAAGCCACTAAAGAAGTTGACAACGCCACCGCGACGAACCATGCCCAGAGCAAGTTGCCATGCGGATGGGTTACCGGCGGCTTCAACCACGGCGTCCGGGCCGCGCTGATCTTCGGTAAGGGCTCGCACTGTGGCCACGGGGTCCGGCGTGGTGGAAACGTTGATCGTCGCGTGGGCGCCGAGCTTGCGTGCGACATCGAGCGGCGCATCACGGCGAGCCAGCGCGACCACGCGGATGCCGCGGCGCGAAAGCATCCGTACAAACTTCAATCCAATCGGGCCGCAGCCGATTACCACCGCCGTGTCTCCGGTGCGCAATTCCATTTCGTGGATGCCACGCAACACGCAAGCCAGCGGCTCGACCAGCGCTGCGCTCTGATCGTCCACTGAGTGTGGCACTTCCAGCATGTTCTCCGTAACGATACGGCCGGGGATGCGCATGTATTCGGCATACGCTCCGTTGTTAAAAAGCAGGTCGTCGCAGAGATTCTCCTGGCCGCGGCGGCAATGGTAGCAGCGGAAGCACGGCGCGGAGTTGGCTGCAACCACGCGCATGCCCATGCGCCACTTGGCATCGACGCGCTTACCTACCGCGACGACTTCGCCCACGACTTCATGGCCGAAAACGGCAGGCGGACGAATCATCTTGGCGTGGTAACCGCGCTTCCAAACTTTGAGGTCGGTACCGTCAGTGAGCGCCAAACGCACACGCAGCAAAACTTCATCGGGAGCCAGCGAGGGAACTTCGATTTCTTCAATACGCAAGTCTTCACTGCCGTAGAGCACAGCGGCAGTCATCTTAGGCGGAACTACGCGCCGCGCCAGCGCTACCACTTCATCAATGGCCGCTTCGATGGTCTTCTTTGCGGATGATGTTTTCATTCGTGCGTAATCAAGACTTTCAGCGACTCGGCGGTCGGGTTCGCAGCCAGCTCCAGCCCCTCTTGGATTCTAGCCAAAGGAAACCGGTGCGTGACGATTTCCATTACCGGCAGTTTCTTCTGCAGCACCAGGTTCGCGGCATCCTGTTGGATATCCACGGCTGCGCTGTAGCTGCCCAGGATTTCCTTTTCGTCGATCCCCACGGCAGAGGCGGGAAACGTAATCCGAGTTACGGGGTCATTGGCGGCAAACAATAAAATGCGGCCCCCAGGGCGTGCCGCTGCCAGAGCTTCCTCAACCACAGCGGGATGCGCTACAGCCACTAGAACCGCATCCGCCCCCCGCCCCTCAGTTCGAGCCTTGACCTCTTGCACCAGCTTACCATTTGTGGGGTCAAAAGACTCGATGGCGCCTAGCGTCAGGCTCTTGGCCCGGCGCTCGGGCATGGGATCGCTGGAATAGATGCGCGCACCGACCAGTTTGGTAACCATTAAAAGCTGCAGGCCGATGGGACCGCAACCAGCGACCAGCACAGTTTCACTGGCAGCGACGCGAGCCTTCTGCACAGCTTTCAAAATGGTGTTGATAGGTTCGAGAAAAGTCGCTTCTTCGAAGCTAACGTTGTCGGGTAATGGGATGATGCCGCGTTCTGCGACCCAAGGCATGGCCTTTACGTACTCGCCGAAACCGCCGCCGTTGGGCGTGAAGCCCGCCGTGAGACCGGTAGTCTTGTACTGCTTACACTGAGAAAACAGGCGACGCTCGCAGTAGAAACACTTCTGGCACGGAATGTGATGGAAGCTCATTACACGGTCGCCGGGATTGAACTTGGTGACGCTCGGGCCGGTGGCGACCACGGTGCCCGCGAGTTCGTGGCCGAGGATTTGTGGCGGTTCGACGTAGCGCTGGAAGATCTTCTTGATGTCGGTACCGCAAATGCCGCAGGCGGCTACTTTGATGAGGACTTCGTTAGGGCCGACCTCGGGAACCGGGACTTCTTCGACGTGCACTACACCCTGATCGCGATACACGCCCGCGCGCATGGTTTTGGGGATAGGGCCAGTGAAGGCGTTTGCACGGGCCATGGTTTCGACAGTGCTCATTCCGTTTGCGCCTCGGCAGCTTCCTGACACAAAACTTGGTCATTCAGCGTCTCTAGGAAACTATCTATGAATTGAGTCAGTCTGAACGCCGCCCTTCTGCTGCGGACTCCGAATCGAATCAAGTCCGGCGTTTTCGAGGGACGGCGCCAGAGTTGCTTTATCAGCGGAACCTTTTTGACCTGTCCTTCCTCGCTCAACACCTCGCTGAAGTCGATCGGCAAGTCCTCGTCGCTTTTGTCGCTGATTCCCCGGATCGTTACAGCGGGAATGTCTTGCAAGGCCGCTTCACTCATAATGACGTGAGACTCCATGTCCACCGCTTCGCCGAAAGTTGCCAGCCGATTCTTCTCTTCGCTGGTAGAGACAATGTGATCGGCGGTAAGAAGCACATCAATGGGCTTAGCGCCGTGCTCCTCGGCCGAACGCACCAGTGTGGAACCAGCCTTCAGGCCGTTGGCGTCGCGGAGCGTTCCGATGCGCCGAGGTACCACGACATCGCCCACTTGATATTCTGGCTTGAGAGAACCAGCCAAGCCTGAGGAAATCACAAAGTCTGTTTCGGCTGCCTGAGCACAGAGGCCTAAGTGGTGCGTTTTCTTCAGGCGAGCTCCCACGCCTGTCAGATGAACCCAAATGATGCGGCCCGCAATTTCTGTCTCGAAAACCTGTATCCCTCCTGACCAGTGTTCCGGTACTAAGTGTTTTTCGCGAAACGAGCGAAGTTTGCGCCAGGGGGCGAATTCGGCTTCTACGGCAAATGTGACGAGGATGCGCATGGCGAAATCGAAAATCGAGCACGGCACAGGCGGAAGCCTGTATTACCAAATTCAAGCCTTGGCGTACGCAATTTTTTTGGCGCGACGTGGCGCGATGTAATGATTCGCCTCGTACCAGCGCACCGCGCGCTCAAGAGCACCGGCCACCGGGCCGGACTGAAAGCCGAGCTCGCGCACTGCTCGCGAGCAATTTACAAACATCACGTGCCGCGCAATCTTCACGCCTTCTACTGGGATCTGCGGTTCGCGTCCGATCAACCGCGAAAAAGCCGTCTCTGCATAGGCTACACCCAGCGCCAGGCCGTGCGGGATTTTTAGCGATGGGGCGGGCAGACCAGTCATGTCCGCCAGCAGGTCCAGCAAGGCCTTCAGGGTCAGATTCTCCGCACCGAGGAGATAACGTTGGCCGGCGATTCCCTTTTCTGCGACCAGAATGTGCCCAGCGGCGCACTCCTCCACACCGACAAGATTCAGCCCGGTTTCGACGTAGCCAGGCATTTTACCGTTCAGAAAGTCGAGAATAATTTTGCCGGTGGGCGTCGGCTTCCAGTCCCACGGACCAACGGGTGTGGTCGGCATTGCAACGATCGCCGGAAAACCTTGCTTGGCCGCATCGAGCACTTCTTTTTCGGCCAACCATTTGGAACGCTTGTAGTGCCCCACCATTTCTTCGAGTTTCGCGTCGGTAAATTCGTTTGGATGTTCGGGACGGTCTACCGCGATCGTCGCTACGGTGCTGGTGTAAACAAACTGCTCGATGCCGGCGCGTTTCGCTGCTTCCAGCAGATTTTTGGTGCCACCAACATTGGAGTCGTAAATGTCCTGTGAACGCTTGGACCACAGACGGTAATCCGCTGCAACATGAAAAACGCGCTGGACGCCAGCCAGGGCGCGATCGAGCGAGGCGGTATCACGCAGATCGCCGGTCATGTACTCGAGCGGAAGGTCTGCGATCGCGCGATTGTTGCTGGAAGGACGCAGCAGAACGCGAATGTCAGCTCCACGAGCGGCCAGTTGCCGTGTCAAATGGCTTCCCAGAAAGCCGGCTGCGCCGGTGACCAGGATTTTCGGTCCCGAGCTCATACGGTCTCCTCGACGGTTTCACTTTCGGCAACGGGAACAACGGGCGCAGGGACCGAAGTATTTTTGCTACGGGAGGCATAAGAAGCTTCGAGCAGCCGCGAAAAATCCTCCCAGCGTCCGCAGCGCGCGAGGGCGCGAATTTCTTCATGGCACTCTTGCGCGGCTGAATGGTCAGGCAAAAGAGTGCGACCGCCTGACGTCACGATATAGCCATCCACGTCAAAGCGGCTCAAAAACTCAAAAAGTTCGCCGGTTTCGCAAACTTCGGTTTTGTCGTTTACGCTCACGTGAACACATACGTGGAAGCCGGAAAGCTTTGCGGCGCGGATTCCTTCTATGGCGCGGCGGAACGCACCGGGACGGCCGGTGACCCGATCGTGAAACCCTTCCCGGCCTGCGAGTTCGACGGTCAAAAACAGCCGCGGGTCAGGATGAAATTCGTGAATGCGTTGGCGCAGCCGCTGGCCGTCCGTATGCAGAAAAACGTTGCGCCCCTTACCATTCAATGCAAACGCCACGCGGCCGACTTCGGAGTGTTCGAACGGCTCGCTACCGCCGATCCACAGTATCGGCGCGGCCGTGTGCGCGGCAGCTCGGACGGATGCCGCGGCGCAGTGGCCACTTTCGCCGGACACATTTTTGCCACCACTTTCGTGAAAAGCGGGCAGCGCCTCAGCCGGCAAGTGGCAAATCACCGCATTGCTTCCACCGTTTGCAAAAGTCCGAGACAGGCGACTGCGCCAAAGGTCCAACGTCAGCCGTAAAGGGAACTTCATGCGCGTGTCAGAAGCCGCTACGCAACCGGAATTCTTCCGGTCGGAATTTGAAGCCGCAAAATTCCGCTTCACCGGTGTTTTGCGTTTGCTTGTAGTAGCGCGCGAGCGCATACACGGGGAATGAATTGCGGTAGAGGTGATACTTCAAATAGAAAACGCAGGGAAAGCCCGTTCCGGTGAACTCGTCTTCGCTCCAGGAGCCATCCGCGTTCTGCTGCCGCACCAAAGATTCGGCGGCTTTCCCGATTGCAGGATCTCCTGCGTCGGCAGCGGCCAGCAATCCGATCAAGCCCCAGGCAGTCTGCGAGGGCGTCGCGTTTCCTTGTCCCTTGGAAGATTCCACGTGATAACTACGCAGTGATTCGCCGAAGCTCCCGTCCGATTTCTGCACCGCCTTCAGCCAGTTCACAGCACGCTTGCAGTAATCCTGTGCGTTGAGCGAAACAGTTTCGAGAGCGCGCAGCACGCCGCTCGTTCCATAGACATAGTTCACGCCCCAGCGGCCGAACCATGAACCGTCTTTACACTGATCTCTCAGCAGAAATCTCACGCCGCGCTGTACGGCGGGATGTTCGGCAGTCCAGCCGAAACGGCCGAGACACTCCAGAACGCGGGCGGTGACGTCTGCAGTCGATGGATCGATCATCGCGTTATGGTCCGCGAAAGGAATGTTGCACAACATTTTGTGGTCGTTGTCGCGGTCAAAGGCGGCCCAACCGCCGTCGCGATTCTGCATGCTCAGCATCCACTGAAGGCCGCGACGGATAGCGCCTGCCATGCGTTTTTCGTCGGGAAACTTGACGCGCTGCAACGCCATGAGCACGAACGCAGTGTCGTCAACGTCGGGATAGTAGTCGTTGCGAAATTCAAAGGCCCAGCCACCCGGCTCGGCATCCTTGTTTTTTACTTGCCAATCGCCGGGTCCCAGGATCTGCTTCGACAAAATCCAGTCCGCGGCTTTGACGAGGGCAGGATGATCGGGCGCCACGCCAGCTTCTTCTAGTGCGACCATGGCAATGCAGCTATCCCAAACCGGTGAAACGCACGGCTGTAGGCGGATGGTGTCAGCTTCTTCAATCTCGAAACGGGAAAATTCTTTGATCTCGCGCCAGGTGAGTGGATCGTCTGGTCCGTGTCCCAGCGCCATCAGCGCAAAAATCGAATTCATCATCGCGGGATAAATCGCTGCGAGTCCGTCGGTACGTTCGATGTGCTGCAGCATCCACTGCTTGGCTTCACGAATGGCGCGTTGCCGCAGCGGCTTCCAGGGTAGCTTTTCGTAGACTTTCAGCGCGCGGTCCAGCGCAAGAAAAAAATTCTTCCAGGAAATGAGCTGCTTGCTCCAGTCAAATGCGGCTGTTTTGTTTGACGGATCCTTGAATAATTCGTCCACGCGGGCGTGCGGCGGCAAACGCCAGTCCGGCCGAAGCGCGCTCAGGATGGCCATCGGAATCACGATGCCGCGCGTCCAGGAAGACATTTCGTAAATGTTGATGAAAAACCAGCTAGGCAGAAGCATCAGCTCCGGCGGAATTGCTGGAACCAATTCCCAGCCGACCGCACCGACCAGCGCCAGGTAGAACCGCACATAAGAATTTGCGTGTTCGAGGCCGCCAAGACGATGAATCGTATCGCGCGCAGTGATCAGATGAGGCGCGTTCGCATCATCACCAGCCAGCTTTAACGCAAAATAAGCTTTGCAGGTGGCATTGAGCTCCGACGGCCCACCCGGGTAGATGCTCCAGCCGCCATCTGGCAGTTGCCGCTGGCGCACATAGTTAGCCAGCTTTTCGATGCGTATCGGATCGGCTTTGCCGAGAACAAAAAGGTAGTAGATATAGTCGGATTCGAGCGTGGTATCGGCCTCGAGCTCGCCCAGCCAATAGCCTTCCTTGGCTTGCAGCGATAGCAGGTGCTCCGCGCCGCGTTCGATGGAATCGGGGAGTTTTTGAGCCCAGTCCTGTTGCCGCACCGGTGTTGGCGCGGTAGTGGTGGACGAATACTCTTCACCCATTCTTACGAATGAGGCCATCTCAGCTTTCCCCCCGAAAAACCCAAGTCCGCCAGATCGACTCCCAGCATGACCCGGCTGCCTCTAACCCTATATTTTACTTACGCTTCCAGAGTGGTCAGGCTAGCTTGCATGCTTCTCCGTACTACCCTAAGTATCCCTTCATTCGACGGCACGGGTCAACGCCCAAGATGTCCCGTTTTTTGGATTCGACACTGCCAGAAAACGCTACAAGCTATTGCCGCCGATTACCGGGCAAACATCAGATGGCTACTGTCGGGGTCGCTTCCAGGATGCGCTTTACCAGTTGAAAAAGCGGGTCGGGGAGTGGCTCGCCCTCACGTTGTAGTAGCGACGGCTTTCCGCGGAGGAGCTGTGCGGGGAGCTGCAGCCAAGGCGGGCTGATGATCCCGCTTTCCTCGAGGCCGCGGCGAAACACGAAGACGTCTGCACGATCGAGCATCTGGCGTGCCGAATCCTTGAAGTCTTCGCGGCTTGCGTCAAAGACTGTTACATAAAGAGACGGCTTGACGAATTGCAGCAGCGAATTACTCTCGATAATGACGTTGGGCGATTCGCCTGAGTTGCTGGAGCTGGCAGTTGTCGCCGCGGACGCCAACGATTCGCGGAGCAGTGGCATGCCTTCGGCAAGGTAGCCTTGCTTAGTGCGCAACCAGAAAGCACGTTGGGCGCCAGCTCGCAGGAAGCGCGCGCTGTCCGATCCTGGATGAGTCAGCGAGTTGTCGGCCGCTTCCCAATCCAGTGCCACCACATGGTCGGTCGGAGCACAATCGCAGTCCTGGCCATTTTGCGCGCAGACCCCGTGACCGTACTGGGTGATTTTTCCGGCAAGCCATTGCGCTTGCGGCAACGCGGCTATCAGGTCGCAGATCAGTTGCGTCTTGCCGATGCTGCGCGTGTGGCCGCCGACGACGATCAGGCGGCACGGCGCTGATTTCTGCGCTGTTATAGAACTTAGCAACTTTGACCTCTTAGCTTTCGTTCCCCTCTAACCTTTTGATGCGCGCGGCCAGTTCCGGAAGGCGCGCAAACCACGCGTGTTGTTCCTTGAATTTCTCCAAAGGCCGCGCCGGTGTGCCCCAAACTACTTGTCCGCCGCGAATTATCTTGCCCGTCGGAATACCAGCTTGCGCTCCGGCGATGGCGCCATCCTCGAGCGTACAATGATCCGCAATGCCTACCTGTCCGCCGACAATTACATGATGACCCAGCACGCTCGAACCGGAAATACCGGTCTGCGCCGCCACGACTGTGTGCGCACCAATCTGCACGTTGTGGCCGACGTGAACCAGATTATCGAGCTTTACGCCTTCTGCGATGCGTGTATCGTTCAGCGAACCGCGATCAATAGTGGTATTGGCACCGATTTCAACGTCGTCGGCAACCTCGATGATTCCTGTTTGCGGAAACTTCCAATGGCGACCTTCTCCGTAAGCGTAGCCGAAACCGTCTGCACCCAACACCGCACCGGAGTGAATTTCCACGCGATCGCCGACGCGGATATTCGCGTAAAACGTAACTCGGGGATGAATGCGACAGTCGGCGCCAACCCAGCAGCCAGCCCCGACGACGCAATGCGCACCAATTTGCGTATTGTCGCCAATGTGAGCGTCTTCGCCGATCACCGCGTACGGACCAATGCTGGCACTCGGCGCAAT
>Ga0068863_100001846_pt1 | contig 21046 bp, 18 predicted proteins | sample KBSSwiS62_FD_66596 | JGI IMG/M metagenome (GOLD analysis project Ga0068863, IMG submission 66596) | Switchgrass rhizosphere microbial communities from Kellogg Biological Station, Michigan, USA - KBS Switchgrass S6-2 | ecosystem: Host-associated > Plants > Roots > Rhizosphere > Soil ...
CATCTCCGGCGACGAATGGAAGGTGCTCGATCGCGGATTGCGCCAGCGTGTGCAGGCGCTCAACGCGTTTTTGCACGACGTCTACCACGATCAGGCGATCCTCAAGGCCGGCGTCGTGCCGCCCGAGCGCGTGCTCGGGAACGCTCAATACCGCGCGGTGATGCAAGGCGTCGACGTTCCGGGCGGCATCTACGCCCATATCGCGGGCGTCGACATCGTGCGCGCCGGCGCAGGCGAGTTCTACGTGCTGGAAGACAACCTCCGGGTGCCTTCGGGCGTGTCCTACATGCTCGAGAACCGCAAGATGATGATGCGGCTTTTCCCCGAGCTCTTTGCGACGCAGAGGATTCGACCCGTTCAGCATTATCCCGACGTGCTGCTCGCGAACCTTTACGCGCTCGCGCCCGCCGGGGAAGAGCGGCCGACCGTCGCCGTGCTGACGCCGGGCGCGCACAACTCGGCGTATTTCGAGCACGCGTTCCTCGCCCAGCAGATGGGCGTCGAGCTCGTGGAAGGCCCGGACCTCTTCGTCCAGAACGACACCGTCTACATGCGCACGACGCACGGCCCCGAGCGCGTGCACGTGATCTATCGCCGCGTCGACGACGACTTTCTCGACCCGCTCGCGTTCCGGCCTGATTCGATGCTCGGCGTGCCGGGCCTGTTCTCGGCCTACCGGGCCGGACGCGTAACGCTCGCCAATGCGATCGGGACGGGCGTCGCCGACGACAAGTCGATCTACCCGTATGTGCCGGACATGGTGCGCTTCTATCTGGCCGAGGAGCCCATCCTCGCCAACGTACCGACGTTCCTGCTCCACAAGAAGGAGGACCGCGACTACACGCTTGCCCACCTCGCCGAGCTCGTGGTCAAGGAAACGCATGGCGCGGGCGGCTACGGGATGCTGATCGGGCCGTGCGCCACGGTGGCGGAGCTCGAGGCGTTCCGGCAACGCATCCTCGCCGCGCCCGAGAAGTACATCTCACAGCCGACGTTGTCGCTTTCGACCTGCCCCACGTTCGTCCAGAGCGGTCTTGCGCCCCGCCACGTCGATCTGCGGCCGTACGTGCTGTCGGCCAAGACGGTCAATCTGGTGCCGGGCGGCCTCACGCGCGTCGCGCTCCGGGAGGGATCCCTCGTCGTCAACTCGTCGCAGGGCGGGGGCACGAAGGACACCTGGGTCCTGGCGAACTAGCCGCGGTCGACGCCCATGCTTTGCCGTACCGCCAACGAGCTTTTCTGGATGTCGCGCCACATCGAGCGCGCCGAGAACACGGCGCGCATGCTGGACGTCACCTACCGGATGAGCCTGTTGCCCTACGACGTGGTCGAGCCGGGGCTCGCCTGGGCCGAGCCCTGGGCGGTTCCGCTCATCACGAACGGCCTCGCCACGGCGTTTTACGAGCGCTACCCGGTGCTGTCGGCGGAAAACGTCCTGCGCTTCCTGATCCTCGACGCGGCGAACCCATCGTCGATCTTCTGCTGCCTGCGCGCCGCGCGGGAATCGGCGCGCTCGGTTCGCGGCGCGATCACGTCCGAAATGTACGAGGACCTGAACTCGCAGTGGCTCGAGGTTCGCGGCTACGACTACGCGCGGATCGAGAGTGGGGGCGTGTCGGAGTTCCTGGAATGGGTGAAGATGCGCTCGCACCTCTTTCGCGGCGTCACCGTCGGCACGCTGCTGCGCGATGAGGCCTTTCACTTCATCCGCCTCGGCACCCACCTCGAGCGGGCCGACAACACGGCGCGCATCCTGGACGTCAAGTACCACACGCTGCTACCGAGTGCCGCGGACGTCGGCGGCGCGGTCGACTACTATCAGTGGGGCGCGCTTCTGCGCTCCGTCTCGGGCTTCGAGGCGTACCGCAAGATCTACAGCGACGTGATCACGCCGCGCCGCGTCGCCGAGCTTCTGATCCTGCGCGAGGACATGCCGCGCTCTCTGCACAACTGCATGAACTTCATCCACGGGACGCTCGAGCAGCTGTGTGACGCGCATTCGCGCGAGATCGAGCGCGCAGCCGGCGAGCTTTACTCGAAGCTTCGCTACGGCCGCACCGATGACATCATCCGGTTCGGGCTGCACGAGTACCTGATGGACTTCGTGGAGCGGATTTCCTCCCTCGGCAACGAGATCAGCCGCCATTTCCTCGTCCCGGCGTGAGCGCGAGGCAGGCGCCGGCAGTTCAATGGCGGCGACGCCGCATCGGCACCATTAGGTAAAATCGGATCGATGAGTGCGAGGACCGCCCTGAGGGCGACTGATGACTGCCCCGAGGCGACCGATGACTGCCCCAAGGCCTGAGCGATGACGTACTGCGTGGCCATGTCGCTGGACGCGGGCATGATCTTCGCGTCCGACTCGCGCACCAACGCCGGGGTCGACCAGATCGCACGCTTCTCCAAAATGCGCGTGATCGCCAACGACGGCGACCGGCTGATGGTGACGCTGTCGTCGGGCAACCTGTCGATCACCCAGAACGCGCTCAACATGCTCGAGGAGCGCGCGAAGGCGGAGGATGGCTCCCGCAACCTGTGGAATGCCACGTCGATGTTCGACGTCGCGCGCCTCATCGGCGACTCGCTGCGCGAGGCGAAAAGCCGCGACGGTCCGTTCCTGATGCAAAGCAACATCGATTCGTCCGCCAGCTTTCTCTTCGGCGGCCAGATCCGCGGCGAGCCCCCGCGGCTCTTTCACATCTACAGCGAGGGCAATTTCATCGAGGCGACCGCCGACACGTGCTACTTCCAGAGCGGCGAGACCAAGTACGGCAAGCCGATCATCGACCGCGTGATCAACCGGCGTGTGTCGCTCATCGACGCGACGAAGTGCACGATGGTCTCGTTCGACTCCACGATGCGCTCCAACATCTCGGTGGGCCTGCCGATCGACCTGCTGGTCTACCACACGGATTCGCTCCGGGTCGGAATGCAGCGACGCATCGACGAGGACGATGCGTACTACCAGATGGTCCACCGCCAGTGGGGCGAGGGCTTGCGCCGGGTTTTTGCGCAGCTGCCGAACCCCGATTGGATGTGAGGGCAACCAGGGTGAACCGCCCCTGATGGCCATCCGGGTCGCCCTGCAGCACCGGACGACGTATCGCTTCGATCGCATGGTTGGGCTGGGGCCGCACGAGATCCGGCTGCGGCCCGCGCCGCACTGCCGCACGCCCATCCTCGGGTATTCGCTCAGCGTTACTCCCGAGAGGTATTTCCTCAACTGGCAGCAGGATCCGTACGGCAACTGGGTCGCGCGGCTCGTGTTCACCGACCGGGCCGAGAAGCTCGAGATCGTCGTCGACCTCACTGCCGACATGACGGTCATCAATCCGTTCGACTTCTTCGTCGAGGAGTATGCGGAGGTCGCACCGTTCGCCTACGCGCCGGAGCTCGCGAAGGAGCTGATTCCCTTTCTCGAAACCGCTCCCGTCGGGCCGCGGCTCGGCGCGTGGCTCGAGCGATTTCGGCCGACGATGTCGCCGCGCGAGAAAACCGTCGACATGCTCGTGCGGCTCAACCAGCAGCTGCAGCACGAGATCCAGTACCTGGTGCGGATGGAGCCCGGCGTGCAGGACCCCGACACCACGCTCGATCGCGCCCGCGGCTCGTGCCGCGACACGGGCTGGCTGCTCGTCCAGATCCTGCGGCATCTGGGGTTGGCCGCGCGCTTCGCGTCGGGCTACCTCATCCAGCTCACGGCGGATATGAAGCCGCTGGAAGGTCCCGCGGGACCCGCGCACGATTTCACGGATCTGCACGCCTGGGCGGAGGTGTATCTACCCGGCGCCGGCTGGATCGGTCTCGATCCCACGTCGGGGTTGCTTGCAGGCGAGGGCCACATTCCGCTCGCGTGCTCGGCCGATCCCGGCAATGCGGCGCCGGTCATTGGCCGCACCGACGTGTGCAACGTCGACTTCTCGTTCGCGATGAGCGTCACGCGCGTCCACGAAGACCCGCGCGTCACGAAGCCCTATGCGGACCTGCAGTGGGCGGCGATCCTCGATCTTGGGCGAACGATCGACCGCGACCTTGCCGAGCACGACGTGCGGCTGACGCAGGGAGGCGAGCCGACGTTCGTCTCGGTCGACGACATGGAAGGGCCCGAATGGAATTTCACGGCGCTTTCGCCTAAGAAGAAGGAGCTGGGAGAGGCGCTCTTGCGTCGTCTCTCCGCCCGTTTCGCGCCCGGCGGCTTTTTGCATTCGGGGCAGGGCAAGTGGTATCCCGGCGAGCCGTTGCCGCGGTGGGCGCTGGGGACATGGTGGCGCACCGACGGAAAGCCGCTGTGGCGCGCCCCGGAGCTGATTGCGGACACACGCGCCAAGGGCAGCGCCGATCTGGCAGCGGGCGAGCGCTTCAGCAAAGGACTCGCGGAGCGTCTGGGCCTCGATGCGTCCTGCATCATGACGGCTTACGAGGACGTGCCCCAGCTCCTCGCAAGTGAAGCGGCATTGCCGACAAACGCGGATCCGCTCGCGGCGGACCTTTCGCGGCCCGACGAGCGTGCGCGGCTTGCGCGCCTGCTGCAGAAAGGTCTCGATCGTCCCGCCGGCTTCGTGCTGCCGTTGCGTCGGGCGCCCGAACGCGACGCTGCGAACGCGTGGCAGAGCAGCGCCTGGCCGATCCGGCGCGAGCGCCTTTACCTCGTGGCCGGCGACTCGCCGCTGGGGCTGCGCCTGCCGCTCGGCTCTCTCCCAGACGTCCTCCCCGAGGACGCGGAACACGACCCGCCGGTCGACCCGTTCGCGCCGCGCAACGAATTGCCTGCAAACGCCGACGCAGCGAAGCGCCCCGTGAAGCGCACTGCGAAGGACGGAGCGCCTGCGCCGAAGGACGTGATCAAGACCGCGCTATGCGTCGAGGTGCGCGATGGTCACCTTCACGTCTTCATGCCGCCGCTGATGCAGCTCGAAGACTATGTCGACCTTCTGTCTGCTCTCGAGGCGACGGCCGCGGCGCAGAAGCAGCCTCTCGTGATCGAGGGCTACACGCCGCCGCGGGATCCGCGGGTCCGTGTGCTGAACGTGACGCCGGATCCGGGCGTGATCGAAGTCAACGTGCACCCGTCATCGTCGTGGGACGAGATCGTGGCCCTCACCGAGACCCTCTACGACGAAGCCCGGGCGGCCCGTCTGTCGACCGAGAAGTTCATGCAGGACGGCCGCCACACGGGAACGGGCGGCGGCAATCACGTGACGCTCGGCGGTGCGACGGCCACGGACAGCCCGCTCCTCCGCCGCCCCGACTTGCTTCAGAGTCTCATCACGTACTGGCAGAACCATCCTGCGCTGTCCTATCTCTTCTCGGGCACTTTCATAGGGCCGACGAGCCAGTCCCCGCGCGTCGACGAAGCGAGGGACGATCGCCTCTACGAGCTCGAGATCGCGTTCCAGGAGCTCGCGCGAAATCACGATGGCGGCGAGGTGTCGGACAAGCCGTGGCTCGTCGACCGGCTGCTCCGGCATCTCCTGACCGATCTCACCGGCAACACGCACCGCGCTGAATTCTCGATCGACAAGCTGTACTCGCCCGACACGGCGACCGGCCGGCTGGGGCTGCTCGAGTTCCGAGCCTTCGAGATGCCGCCGCATGCGCGGATGAGCCTCGTGCAGGCGTTGCTGCTGCGCGCGCTGGTCGCCCGCTTCTGGCGGGAGCCTTACCGCGCGACCCTCGTCCGCTGGGGCACCGCCTTGCACGACCGCTGGCTGCTGCCGCACTTCGTCGCCGCGGACATCCGCGATGTCGTCGCCGACCTGAACGCATTCGGCTACGCGCTGGACCGAAGCTGGTTCGACCCTTTCGTCGAGTTCCGCTTTCCGCGCTTCGGCACCGTCGCGTACGACGGCGTCACCATCGAGGTGCGGCAGGCGATCGAGCCCTGGCATGTCCTGGGCGAGGAGGTGAGCGGCACCGGGACGGCGCGGTACGTCGATTCGTCGGTCGAGCGGCTGCAGGTAAAAGTGAGCGGAATGACGGGGCCTCGCCACTGGGTCGCCTGCAACGGACGGCCGCTGCCGCTCGCGTCGACGGGAATTCCCGGCGAGTACGTCGCAGGCGTCCGCTTTCGCGCGTGGAATCCGCCGTCGGCGCTGCACCCGACGATCGGCGTCCATGCTCCGCTCGTATTCGATCTGGTCGACCGATGGGCGTCGCGCGCGCTCGGCGGCTGCACGTACCACGTCTCGCATCCGGGCGGTCGCAGCTACGACACGTTCCCCGTCAATGCGAATGAAGCGGAGGCCCGCCGGTTCGCGCGCTTCTGGGCGCACGGCCACAGTCCGGGCGCGATGACGCTGGCCGAGGAGCCGCCGAATCCCGCGACCCCGACGACCCTGGACCTGCGCTGGGATCCGCGCAAACACTGAGCGACGATGGCGACGGTGCGCACACGCTTTGCTCCGAGCCCGACGGGATTTCTGCATCTGGGCGGCGCCCGCACGGCGCTCTTCGCCTGGGCGTACGCGCGCCGCCATGGCGGAAAGTTCATCCTGCGCATCGAGGACACCGACGTCGCGCGCTCGACGCCCGAGGCCGTGCAGGCCATCCTCGATGCCATGGCATGGCTTGGGCTCGACTACGACGAAGGCCCCTTCTACCAGATGCAGCGGATGGACCGGTACCGCACGGTGCTCTCGGAGATGGAAGAGCGCGGCCTCGCCTACCGCTGCTACATGCAGCCCGCGGAGCTCGAAGAGCTGCGCGCGGCGCAGATGGCGCGCGGGGAAAAGCCGCGCTACGACGGTCGCTGGCGCCCCGAGAACGCGCAAGGCAAGGCGCCGCCGAAAGGCGTCGCTCCGGTGATACGGTTCAAGAACCCGCTGGATGGCAGCGTTGCCTGGGACGACCGGATCAAAGGTCGGATCGAGATCGCCAACAGCGAGCTCGACGACCTCGTGCTCGCGCGGCCGGATGGCACGCCAACGTACAACTTCTGCGTCGTCGTCGACGACATCGACCTCGCGATCACGCACGTGATCCGCGGCGACGACCACGTCAACAATACACCGCGGCAGATCAACATCTTTCACGCGCTGGCCGCCGAGCCGCCCGCTTTCGCGCACGTGCCGACCGTGCTCGGCGAGGACGGGCACAAGCTATCCAAGCGCCACGGCGCCGTCAGCGTGATGCAATACGAGGAGGGCGGCTTCCTGCCGGACGCAATGGTGAACTTCCTGGCGCGGCTGGGCTGGGCGCACGGGGACGACGAAGTGTTCACGCGTGACGAGTTCGTCTCGTGGTTCAGCCTGGAGCACGTGAGCCCCGCACCTTCGCGGTTCAACGCCGACAAGCTGCGCTGGCTCAACCACGAGCACCTAAAACGGCTTTCCGCGTCGGAGCTGTCGAACAGGCTCGCCACGTACCTCGTTCGTGCCGGACTCGATCCCGCCGATGGCCCGCCGCCGGGCGACGTCGCGATGCTGTTGCGCGATCGGGTCCAGACGCTCACCGACATGGCCGCGGCGGCGCATTACTTCTACCGTGATCCGCAGCCGGCGGCCGAGCTCGTCGCGGACCTCGTGAGCGACGCGACGCGCACGGCGCTCACGGATCTGGCGCGAGAGCTCGAGACCCTCGATTGGACGCGCGAATCGCTCGGCGCCGCGATGAAAGCCGCGGCGGCGCGGCACGGACAGAAGCCCGGCGCGGTGATGATGGCGATGCGCGCGCTCGTCTGCGGCACGCGCGAGACGCCCGCGATCGACGCCGTTCTCACGCTGCTTGGACGCAACACTGTCGTCGCGCGGCTCGCGCACAACTTGGGTGGCAGCGGATGATTCCGGTAGAATAGCGATTTCCGAAGCCTGTCGCCCATGCCCAAGTACGTGTTCGTGACCGGCGGCGTCGTTTCCTCCTTGGGGAAGGGCATCGCCGCCGCGTCGCTGGCCGCGATTCTCGCTTCCCGCGGCGTCCGCGTTACCCACCTCAAGCTCGATCCGTACATCAACGTCGATCCTGGAACGATGAGCCCGTTCCAGCACGGCGAAGTCTTCGTCACCGAGGACGGCGCGGAGACCGATCTCGACCTCGGGCACTACGAGCGCTTCACCGACGTCCGGATGAGCCGGCGCAACAACTTCACCACCGGCCAGATCTACGAAAGTGTGATCCGCAAGGAGCGCCGCGGCGATTACCTCGGCGGAACGGTGCAGGTGATCCCGCACATCACGGACGAGATCAAAAGCTGGATCGCCGCAGGCGCGGTCATCGACGGCAAGGAAGCCGAGGTCGCCGTGGTCGAAGTGGGCGGCACCGTCGGCGACATCGAATCGCTGCCGTTCCTGGAAGCGATCCGGCAGATGGGCATCACGCTCGGCCGCGACAACGTCTGCTACGTGCACCTCACGCTCGTGCCTTACATCGCCGCAGCCGGCGAGATGAAGACGAAGCCCACCCAGCACTCGGTCAAGGAGCTTCGCGAGATCGGTATCCAGCCGGACGTCGTGCTGTGTCGCGCGGACCGGCCGTTGAACGACGGCGACCGCCGCAAGATTGCGCTCTTCACCAATCTCACGCCCGAGGCCGTGATCCCGGCGCTCGATACCGACACGATCTACAAGATTCCGGGTGCGCTGCATGCCGAGGGTCTCGACGCAATCGTCTGCAAGAAGCTGCAGATCGATCCGAAGCCCGCGGACCTCTCGACCTGGAACAGGCTCGTGGAAGCGCTCGAGCATCCCGAGCACGCGGTTCACATCGCAATGGTCGGCAAGTATGTGGATCTCACGGAGTCGTACAAGTCGCTGTCCGAAGCGCTGACGCACGCCGGCATTCACACGCGCGGCAAGGTGCACATCCATTACGTCGATTCGGAAGCCGTCGAGCGCGACGGCACCGATTGCCTCGCCGGCATGGATGGCATCCTCGTTCCGGGCGGGTTCGGCAAGCGCGGCGTGGAAGGAAAGATCGCGGCGATCCGCTACGCGCGCGAGAAGGGCATCCCTTATCTCGGCATCTGCCTTGGCATGCAGCTGGCCGTCATCGAATATGCGCGTCATGTGGCCGGCCTCGAGGGCGCCAACAGCACCGAGTTCGACCCGGAAACGCAGCATCCGGTCGTGGCACTCATCACCGAGTGGCAGAATCGCGACGGCACGATCGAGCGGCGCGCGGCGAACTCCGACATGGGCGGCACGATGCGCCTCGGTGGACAGCCGTGCGAAGTGGTTCCCGGCTCGTTGGCGCACCGGGTCTACGGCTCGACGACGGTCGCGGAGCGGCATCGTCATCGCTACGAGGTGAACAACCATTACCTGCCGCGGCTCGAGACAGCGGGTCTCGTCGTGGGTGCGCGCGCGAAGAGCGAGGCGGCCGGCGATCTCTGCGAGATGATCGAGTTGAAGCAGCATCCGTGGTTCTTCGGCTGCCAGTTCCACCCCGAGTTCACGTCGAACCCCCGCCGGGGGCATCCGCTGTTCATCGGCTTCATTCGCGCGGCGCTCGACCGCCAGCGCCGCGCGTCAGACGGCAGCGAGCGCGACGCCGTGGCGGAACTCGTCGCGAGCTTGTAGACATGAGGCTGTGCGGCTTCGACGTTGGACTCGACCAGCCGCTCTTCCTCATTGCGGGACCCTGCGTCGTCGAATCGCGTCAGCTCCAGATCGACGTTGCCGGCAAGCTGAAGGAGATTTGCGCCGCGCTCCGCATGCCCTTCATCTTCAAGTCCTCCTACGACAAGGCGAATCGCAGCTCGGGCACGTCGTTTCGCGGACCGGGAATGGCAGAGGGACTTCGAATCCTCGCCGACGTGAGACGGCAGATCGGCGTTCCGGTGCTGACCGACGTCCACGAAACCGAGCACGTGCCCGAAGTGGCCGCGGTTGTCGACGTGCTGCAGACGCCGGCGTTCCTGTGCCGGCAAACCGATTTCATCCATGCGGTCGCGCGCGGCGGCAAGCCGGTCAACATCAAGAAGGGGCAGTTCCTCGCGCCGGAGGACATGAGGGAGGTCGTGCGCAAGGCCAAGGCCGCGAGCGGCGTCGACAACATCATGGTCTGCGAGCGTGGCGCGTCCTTCGGCTATCACAACCTCGTGTCCGACATGCGGAGCCTCGCGATCATGCGCGAGACCGGGTGTCCCGTCGTGTTCGATGCAACGCATTCCGTGCAGTTGCCCGGCGGCCATGGATCGTCGAGCGGCGGGCAGCGCGAATTCGTCCCCGTGCTGGCACGGGCCGCTGTCGCATCCGGCGTCGCGGGCATTTTCATGGAGACACATCCGCAGCCGGATAAAGCGCTGTCCGACGGACCGAATTCGTGGCCGCTGGACAGGATGCGGCAGCTGCTCCAAACGCTGCGGGAACTCGATGCGACGGTGAAGCGCGCGGGCTTTCCCGAGAACGAACTGATGGAAGCGGCGCGTACATGAAGGTGCGGGCTCCTGCTGTCGCGGCGCGGGTTCGGTGCTGCTTCCACGCTGTTTCCATTTAGCGCTTACAGAACGCGAAAACCTAAAACGGGAGAACCATGAGCGCCATTGTCGATGTCATCGCCCGGGAGATTCTCGACTCCCGCGGCAATCCCACGGTGGAGGCGGACGTCGTGCTCGAGTCCGGCGTCTCGGGCCGCGCCGCCGTGCCGTCCGGCGCGTCGACCGGCTCGAAGGAGGCGATCGAGCTTCGCGACGGCGACACCGCGCGCTACTTCGGCAAGGGCGTGCTGCGCGCTGTCGAGAACGTCAATACCGAGCTCTGCGAAGCGATCCTCGGTCTCGACGCCTCCGAGCAGGCACTCATCGACAAGACGATGATCGACCTCGACGGCAGCGAGAACAAGTCGCGCCTGGGCGCGAATGCGCTGCTGGCGGTGTCGTGCGCGGTCGCCAAGGCAGCTGCCGACGAATCGTCGCTGCCGCTTTACCGGTATCTCGGCGGCGCGGGCGAGATGCAACTCCCGGTGCCGCTCATGAACGTGATCAATGGTGGCGCGCACGCCAACAACAAGGTCGACCTGCAGGAGTTCATGCTGGTCCCGCTCGGCGCGCCGTCGTTTCGCGAGGCGCTGCGCTACGGCGCCGAAGTCTTCCACACCCTCAAGAAGATCATCGACGAGCGCGGCATGCCCACGACCGTGGGCGACGAAGGCGGCTTTGCGCCGAACCTGCCGAGCAACGAGGCGGCGCTCAAGCTGCTGATGGAGGCAATCGAGAAGGCGGGCTATACGCCGGGCACCGACATCGCCCTGGCGCTCGACTGCGCGGCGACCGAATATTACGGCGACGGCGTCTACAACCTCGAGTCGGAAGGTGCCAAGCTCACGCGTTCGCAGATGGTCGATTACCTTGCCGCCTGGTGCGACAAGTATCCGATCATCAGCATCGAGGATGCGATGGCCGAGAACGACTGGGACGGCTGGAAGCTGCTGTCGGACCGGCTGGGGAAGAAGGTCCAGCTGGTCGGCGACGACGTGTTCGTCACCAATACGCGCCTTCTGAAACAGGGCATCGCGAAGGGCGTGGCCAATTCCATCCTGATCAAGATCAACCAGATCGGCACGATCTCCGAGACGTTCGCGGCGATCACCATGGCGAGCCGCGCGGGCTACACGTCCGTCATCTCGCATCGGTCGGGCGAGACCGAAGACAGCATGATCGCCGACATCGCCGTCGGCACTAATGCCGGGCAGATCAAGACAGGCTCGTTGTCGCGCTCCGAGCGGATGGCGAAGTACAACCAGCTGCTGCGGATCGAGGAAGACTTAGGCGATGCCGCAAGCTATCCGGGCCGCGGGGCCTTCTTCCAGCTCCGATAGATAAGGTAGGCGCCCCATGCGCTGGCTCGCACTCGCGTTCGTCGCTTTGATCGTCGTGCTGCAGTACCCGATGTGGCTCGGCAAGGGCGGCTGGCTGCAGGTGCGCGAGCTCGACCGGCAGCTCGCGGCACAGAAGGAAGCGAACGCGAAGCTCAAGGTGCGCAACGACGCCCTCGATGCCGACGTGCGCGACCTCAAGGCGGGCGTGGAGGCGATCGAAGAGCGGGCGCGCTCGGAGCTCGGGATGGTGAAGCAGGACGAAGTATTCTTCCAGTTGCGCCAGCGTCCGGATGCGGGTCGCAACGATCCCGACGGCGGCAAGCCATCATCGCCAGGTCCCACCTCGCTGCCGATCCGGCCGGCGAGTTCATCGACCGACAAGCGCTGAGCGCACCGTCCGCTCCGGTGCGCCGAGCGTCACCGAGCGGATCCCCACCGCCGCCTTCGCCTCGTGCAACACGTCACTTCGAGGAACAATCCGCGGCTTCGTGAAGCGGCGGCGCTGATTGCGTCGTCGCGCGAGCGGCGCAAATCGGGGAAGTGCGTGCTCGAGGGCGAGCACATCGTCACGACGTATGTGGAGCGGCACGGAGCGCCGGAATCGCTGATCGTGACCGCAGCGGCGCTTGAGATTCCGGCAATCCGCACGCTGACCGAAGCCCATCCGGCGCGCATGCTGGTCGTATCGGACTCGCTGTTCGCAGCCACGTCGTCGCTGCCTGCGGATGTCGGCGTGCTTGCCGTCGTCGCGACACCGCGGCCCAAAGCGCTCGGCTTCCCCGACTTCTGTCTGCTGGTGGACGACGTTCAGGATCCGGGCAACATCGGCTCCATGCTGCGCTCGGCCGCAGGCGCCGGCGTCGCCCAAGTGCTGCTGTCGAAGCAAAGCGCGTTCGCGTGGTCGCCGAAAGTGCTGCGAGCGGGGCAGGGCGCGCACTTCGCCGTGGACATCCACGAGGACGTGGATCTTGCCGCATGGGCACGCGCGTATCGTGACAACAATGGAGAAATCGTCGCGACGGTCGTCGAGGGCGGCACATCGCTGTTCGAGGCGCCGCTCGGCCAGCGGATCGCGCTCGCCATCGGCAACGAAGGGGCAGGCCTTTCGGCAAGCCTTGCGGAGCTGGCGACACAGCGGGTGACGATTCCGATGCCGGGAGGCATGGAGTCGCTCAACGTTGCTGCGGCCGCGGCGGTCTGCCTCTTCGAGTGCGTGCGGCGACGAAGCGCCGCGAAGTCGCGCGCCGGCTGAAAGCGAATGAGGCCGGCTGACGCCTAACCCAGCGAGCGAGGACGCACGCCGACACGGAACGTCGCCGCCAGCGTCTCGATGGCAGCGCGATCAGGCATTGCTGCCTGCGCGCCTTCGACGGTGCAAGCGAGAGTGCCGGCAGCGACGCCTTCGGCAATCGCCCGGGTCCACTCCGCACCACGGTCGAGCGCCGCTGCGAGGGCACCCACCAGCGCATCGCCCGCGCCCACCGTGTCGATCACGCGGACCTTCGGCGCTTCGACGGCGAGCAGCCCGCCGTCGACCGCGGCGATGGCTCCGCCAGCGCCGAGCGTGACGACGACCGCGCATGCGTGGCGGCGATGAAAGGTGACCGCGAAGTCGGCCGGCGCTTGGGGCAGTGCTCCCGACGCCGCAATGGCAGCCGCTTCGTGCTCATTGACGATCAGCACATCGAGTGCCGCGATCAGGTCGCGGGAAAGCGGATGGGCCGGAGCGGCGTTGAGAATGACTCGAATGCCGCGCCGCTTCGCACGGACTGCGATGGCGGTGACGGCCTCCAGGGGAACTTCGAGTTGCAGGACGAGCGTCGTGCCGGGTCGCAACGTCGCGTCCGTGACGTCTTCAGGGTCGGCATGCGAATTCGCGCCCGCGATGACGGTGATCGCATTGCGGCCCGCCGCGTCCACGTGGATCAGCGCGACACCCGTGGGCACGTCGACCCGTCGCATCGCTTCCAGGTTGACGCCCGCCGCGACGAGGTTGCGCAGTGCCGCTGGGGCGAAGCCGTCGGCACCGACGGCGCCCGCCATCGCAACAGTCGCGCCCGCGCGCCGTGCCGCAAGGGCCTGATTGGCGCCTTTGCCGCCCGGCAGCGCGGCGAACGACGTCCCCGCGATCGTCTCGCCTTCGCGCGGCAGCCGGTCTACCCGCGCGACGAGATCGAGATTGACCGAGCCGAAGACGACGATCATCGCCTCGGTGCAGGCGAGTTCTGCGCGCGTATCGGCTCGTACCGGTTGACCACGCCCTTGGTCAGCAGGATGTTGCCGTAAGGGCGCAGCTCGGCAGTCCGTACCAGCGCGAACGCGCGCGACGCGCGGTCGTAGAACGCCTGCCGCTCGAGCGTCGCGATTTCGCTGTCGGCGAGCCCGTGTCGCGTGAACGCTGCCGCGAAGTCCATGACGGGCTCGGGTACCGCCGCGGCGTCGCCGACGACCTGCATCGTGTGCGCGGCCGGCTCGCTGCCGGCATCGAGCGGAAACAGCGTGAGGATGGCGTCCAGCACGTCCGGCGACGACGCGCCGCGGATCTCGATGAGACGCGAAGCGAGGGTTGCCGCGGGGAAATTCGCGTCGACGATGCCGATCTCGTCCCCATGACCCATCGCGGCCAGGGCATGCAGCAGGTCCGGAGCGAGAAGCGGATGGATGTTCTTGAGCACGGTGGACGCAGTGCCTGTCAGCCGCCCTTGACGCCGCCGTGCGTCAGCCCGACGACGATCTCCTTCTGGATCACGATCGTCAACAACAGCACCGGCAGCGTCACGATGATGGCGGCGGCAGCGAGCGGACCCCACGCGAGCTGCTCGAACGTCAGCACGTTGTAGACGGCCACCGGCAGCGTTCGCGTCTCGCGGCCGGCGAGCACGGCACCGAACACGAAGTTGTTCCACGAGAAGATGAACGCGAGGATCGTGCCGACGACGATTCCCGGCCGTGCGAGCGGCAGCGCGACGTAGAGAAATGTCTTCCAGACGCTCGCGCCGTCGATCAGCGCGGCTTCCTCGAGCTCCCGCGGCAGCGTCTCGAAATAGCCGGCCATGAAATAGACGATGATCGGCACGGTGATGACTAAATGCGTGATGACCAGCGCCGTCAGCGTGTTGTTGAGTCGCAGGAACTGAAACACCGCGAAGAGCGGGATCAGGAACGAAAGCGCCGGTGTCATCCGCGCGATCAGGATCAGGATCACGAGTCTTCGGGCGCCGAGACGAGCGATGCCGAAGCCGGCCGGAACGCCGATCAGAAGCGCCAGCATGGTGGCGCCGCCCGACACGACGATGCTGTTCCAAAGGTAGCGTCCGATGGAGTTCTGCTCGAACACCTGCACGAAGTTCACGAAGGTGGGTGGATTGGGAATCAGCACCGGCGGATAGGCGAGGTTGTCGATCTCGTTCTTGAGCGAGAGGGACAACATCCACAGGAAGACGAGGATGGCCGGAGACACGATGATCGCCACGGACAGCCAGAATCCTGCCTTGCGCAAGAGGCGACGCAGAACCGCGCTCATGCGCGCCTCCGAACGATCTGAGAAATGCGGCTATTCCCAAGTCGGCGCGGGACAATCGGGCGTCGGCCCGCCCTGCGGGCCTTGGCTGCGCCCGCCGCGCTCATGTCCACTTCGTCTTCTCGCGCACGTACAGCAGCAAGAGCGCCATCGCGAGCACGATCACGAAGAACACGACGACCACGGCGGACGCCGTGCCGATGTTGTAGAACGAGAACGCCTGCAGATAGAGGAACAGGTTGATCGTCTCGGAAGCCGTGCCCGGGCCGCCGCCCGTGATCACGTAGATCGTGTCGAACGCCTTGAGCGCGTCGATCGTCCGGATGACCGCCGCGACCAGGATGAACGGCGCGACCAGCGGCAGCGTGATGTACCGAAAAAGCTGCCATTCCGTGGCGCCGTCGAGGCGCGCCGATTCATAGGGCTCGGTCGGCAGCGCGGCGAGCCCGCCCAGCACGATCAGCATCACGAGCGGCGTCCAGTGCCAGACCTCGACCAGCACGAGGCTCGGTATGACGAGCGTGGGCGAATAGACCCACAGCGACGGCGGCAGCCCGACGAGCGACAGGAGGTAGTTGAGCACGCCCTGCTGGGGATGGAACATCATCGTCCACACGAGCGCGACGGCCACGGGCGTCGCCATCATCGGCATGATGAAGACGCCGCGCAGCACGCCACGGAACGGGAACTCGCGGTGGAAGACCATCGCCGCCCACGTGCCGATGACGAGCGGCGCGATCACCGCCAGCGCCGTGAAGTAGAACGTGTGCAACACCGCCTCGCCGAAGCGCCGGCTGGTGAAGATCTTCTCGTAGTTGCCGAGGCCGACGTAGTGCGCCGTCGAGCCGATGGTCCAGTCGAACGCGCTCATCCATATCGTGTAGAGCCACGGGAAGATGATCACCGCGCCGACGACCACGAGCGCCGGCGCGATGAACAGGAAGTAATTCCTGCGGCGGCGCGCGAGAAACGCCGCGCCCCGTGCGGGAGGCGTCGCCGCAGTCGACATCGGTCAGCAAGAACGGGCCGCGGGCGCGGCCCCTACGCCTTCTCGCTCTTGTCGAGAATCGGCTGGAATTCGGCCGTTGCCTTCTTGAGCTCCGCCGCCGGATCGGCGCCGTTGATCATGTTGGTCAGCGCAATGCCGAACACGTCGCGGAATTCGTTCACCGGCGCGATGACCGGGAGACCGGGCTGGGCGATGCGCGCCGACGTCAGCATGCACTCCACCCATTCTTTCGGCGCCTTGAAGTCGGTCGACGACTGCGCCGCGGCGTAGGCCGAATTGCGCACCGGCGCACCCGCCGCGGCCTGCAGCACCCGCGTCTGGTTGGCCTTGTTCGACGCCCACTGGAGGTAGAACCACGACGGACCCTTCTTCTTGCTGTACGTCGAAATGCCTTCGCCGTCGCCGAAAAGCGCCGAAACCTGCTGCTTGGGTCCCGCCGGCATCACGCCATAGCCCACCTTGCCGACGATCCGCGACTTCGTCGGGTCCTCGAGCGGTTGCGCGAAGCCGATGCCGTCGAGCCACATGGCCGCCTTGCCCTGGAGGAAGAGGCTTTGCGCTTCATTCCAGTTGAACCCTGCGACTCCCTGCGGCCCCGACTTTGCGAGCAGCGTCTGGTACATCTTGCCGGCGTCGATGGCCTCCGGCGTTTCAGTCATCAGCTTGCCTTGGGCGTCGACGAACGCGCCGCCGTTGCCGAGAAGGAAGCTCGACCACACCGGCACATTGGCGTTCTTGAGCCCGCGCGCGACGAATCCGCAGACGCCCTTCGAAGGGTCGTTGAGGCGCGCCGCGGCGTCGACCATTTCCGCGAACGTCTTGGGATAGGCGATGTTCTTCGCGGCGAACAGCTCCTTGTTGTAATAGACGACCCACGGGTCGAGGTTCAGCGGCAGGCTGTCGATGCGGCCGTCCGCCTGCGTCGCGTAAGTCAGGCCACCCTTCGCGAAGTCGGCGAAATCGAGATTGGGATCGGCGAGCGACTTGTCGGCCATCATGGGCCGTATGTCCTCGAGCCATTTGTTCTTGCCGAAGAGCCGCTTCTGGACGTGATACGAGATCGCGATCACGTCGAAGCTCGTGTTGCCGGAGTTGAACTCGATGACGGCCTTCTGCCGCTGCTGCTGCTCGGGAATCATCTCGGAATTGACCGTGATGCCCGTCAGGTCCTCGAATTCCTTGTGATACTTGGTGAGCAGGTCGCCGCGGGGGCTCTTCACGAGGAAGATCTCGATCTTCTCGCCCTTGAACTTTTTCCAGTCGAAGGCGCCCTGTGCATTCGCGGCGAGTTGCGCCGCGCCTGGAAGGACGCCCAGCGTCGCCGCACCGACGCCAGCCTGCAGCAGCCGGCGCCGCTTGATCTCGATGTTGGAACGGTCGTGGTCTGCCATGGTTTCCTCCGTTGTGATGCCGGCGTGAATCATACTGCGCGCGACGGCCCGACGCGCATCCCCGCTTTCTCGAGCGTGCCGAGCAGCTCTTTCTGCGCAGCCTCGGGAAGTGGCAGCCACGGCGGTCGCACCGGCCGCCAGTCGGGGTCGGCATTCTGTGCCGCGACGATCACCTTGAACGCCGGCAGGAACGGGTACTCGAACAGGATCGAGATGAATGTCGCGATGCGTTGCTCGTCGGCGTGCGTGACCGACGTTCCCAACAGCGCGCGGACAAGGTCGGGATAGGCGTTCGCCACGCCGCAGATCGTCCCGGCGCCGCCGGCACGAAGCAAACGGGGCAGGTGCGGTTCGTGGCCTACGAGGATGGCGAGTTGCGGTACTCGCTCGAGCAACGCCGACGTGTTCGACCAGTTCCCTTCGCTGTCTTTCACGCCCGCCACCACGCCCGGAAACGCCGACGCGAGCCGTGCCACGAGATCGACGGACAACGGAATGCCCGACACCTGCGGGATGTGATACAGAAAAACGCGCAGCCGCGGATCGGCAACCGCTTCGATCACCCGCGCATACCAGGCGTAAAGGCCGTCGTCGGACATGCCCTTGAAGAAGAACGGCGGCAGCACGAGGCAGCCGGCACAACCCGCCTGGACGCTGTCGCGGGTGAGTGCGATCGTCTCCGTCAGCGCAGCGCAACCCGTTGCCGCGACGAGGCGCTCCGGTGGTATGTCCCCGGCGAGCAGCGCAGCGAGCCCATCCGAACGCTCTTTCACGGAAAACGACTGGCCTTCGCCGGTCGTTCCGAACGGTGCGACGCCATCGACACCCTGGGCGAGAAGCGCCTTGGCGTGGCGGACGAAACGGCGGTGATCGACGCCGCCGTCGGGCGCAATCGGCGTCAGCATCGCGCACCAGAGGCCCTGCACGGCGTGAGTGTTCGATTTGGAATTCATCAGGTGTCCAGGCTCAATAGACGTGGCGTTGCAGCTTCGCACGGTAGATGATCGTCGTGGCGATCTCCTCGATCGACTTCTGCGTCGTATCGAGCGTGGGGATCCCTTCGCTTCTCATCAGTGTTTCGCACTCGCGCACCTCGTAACGGCAATTGTCCAGCGCCGAGTATTGGCTGTTGGGGCGCCGTTCGTCGCGGATCTTGTGCAGGCGCTCTGCATTGATCGTGAGGCCGAACAGCCGTTCCTTGTAGGGCCTCAGCGAACGCGGCAGCGCGCGGTCGACGAAGTCGTCCGGCGTCAACGGGAAGTTCGCGGCGCGGATGCCGAACTGCATCGCGAGATAGAGCGACGTCGGCGTCTTGCCGCACCGCGAGACGCCGACGAGGATCACCTCGGCGCGCCCGAGCTCGCGGATCGCCGCCCCGTCGTCATGCGCCTGGGCGAAGTTGATCGCATCCATCCGCGCGAAGTACTCGTGGCTGTTGGCGATGCCGTGCGAGCGGCCGGCGGCGTGCGAGCTCTTCGCGCCGAGCTCCGTCTCGAGCGGACCGATGAACACCTGGAAGAAGTCGAGCGAGAGTGCGTTCGTGTTGCGGCGGATGCTGTCGCTCACCGCGTCGTCGACGATCGAGCTGAACACGATCGCCGGCCGGCCCTCGCGCGCAGCGGTCTCGTTGATCTGCTCGATCACCGCCGTCACCTTTTCGGGGGAATCGACGAACGGGATCGTGAGGCGCGAGAACTCGATCTCCTCGAACTGCGACAGCAGGCTGTTGCCGAGCATCTCGGCGGTGATGCCGGTGCGATCGGACACGAAGAAGACGGTGCGTCGAATGGGCACGCCGTGTTCACCGGCCGGCACGCGGCATTCGCGGCGCTACCAGTCTTTCCACACGGGCTCCACGCTCGCGGGGAATTCGGGCAGGTCGCCCAGATCCATCCAGCCTTCGCCGGGGCCGTGCCAGTCGCTGCCGCACGATCCCCGGAGCCCAAGCACCCGGGCGTGGGTCGCGAACTCCTGGTATTGGGCCGGCGTGTGCGACGGCGACAGGATCTCGAGGGCGTCGCCGCCCGCATCGCGGAACTCGGTCAAAAGCTTGCGCATGCCGGTCGGCGTCACGCGATAGCGGCCCGGGTGGGCGAGGACGGCCTGGCCGCCCGCCGCGTGGATCCAGCCTACCGCCTGTGACAGCGATGCCCACGCATGCGCGACGTAGCCGGGCTTGCCGGGCGTGAGATACCGGTCGAAGACGTCGCGCGAATCCTTGGCGTAGCCCGCGTCGATCAGGAACCGCGCGAAGTGCGTCCGCGATACGAGGTCCTCGTTGGTCACGTAGCGCATCGCGCCCTCGTACGCGCCGCCGATTCCGGCCGCCGCCAATCCGTGCGCCATCAACCGAGCGCGCTCGCCACGGCCTCCGCGGATCGCGGCGAGGCCCTCGATCAGCTCGGCGTTGTCTGCGTCGATCCGAAGGCCGACGACATGGATGGTGATTTCCTTCCATGTGACCGACAGCTCGGAACCGCAGACGAAGCCGATGCCGGCATCCTTCGCTGCCTGCTGGGCCTCGGCAAGGCCGCTCACCACGTCGTGATCGGTCAGCGCCAGCACATCGACGCCGCGCTGCGCCGCACGTGCCACGACCGCGGCGGGCGCAAATAATCCATCGGAATGGGTGGAATGACAGTGAAGGTCGTAACGCGGCATCAGTGCAACTGCGCGACCTGTGGCCGACAGCTTGATTCGGCTCGAGTTTCCGGGCTCGGAGCAGGTCCCGATTCTAGCAGAGCAAGTGCGGTTCCCGGGCTCCGAAGCGCCCAAAAACATGATTCTGCGACCCGAAATGCGATCAAAACGTTGGAAAGGGGTGGAAGGGGCGGGGCGCGGAGCCGGATGAGCGGGCCTTGCGCTTCCCACCAATTTCTGTCATCAATATGCTGCTGGTATGCTTCTCGCTTTGCGCTTCAGGAGGCCGACGCGATGTGATGCGTCCCTCTATCCGACGACTCGACACTCGATCCAGAACGCTTACGCATGAAGCTTTTCGAACGTGTCCTGAACCCGCGCGAAATCCGCCGGCGCCTGGGCTTGAACCAGGAGCAGTTCTGGACGCAGATCGGCGTCACCCAGAGCGGCGGCTCGCGGTACGAGAGCGGCCGCGAAATGCCGAAGCCCGTCCGGGAGCTGCTGCGGCTCGTGCACGTTGAGCAGGTCGATCTCTCGCAGGTGAAGCGGGTCGACTTCGAGATCATCAACTATCTCAAGACTTCGCACCCGGACCTGTATCGGACGCTGCGCAAGGCCGTGAAGGGCAAGGAAACGGCGGGCGCACCTGTCACCGACGCCGCCGACATGGACTCGGGCGATTCGATCCGGCTTCCGCCGGAAGAGGAAGAAGAATCGAGCACGGGCCGTCCCTGA
>Ga0068863_100001851_pt1 | contig 21022 bp, 21 predicted proteins | sample KBSSwiS62_FD_66596 | JGI IMG/M metagenome (GOLD analysis project Ga0068863, IMG submission 66596) | Switchgrass rhizosphere microbial communities from Kellogg Biological Station, Michigan, USA - KBS Switchgrass S6-2 | ecosystem: Host-associated > Plants > Roots > Rhizosphere > Soil ...
GTCAACCGCGGCTGGAGCGAGCCGGCCGCGGGCACGAAAATCTACATCGCCGACAACGGCATTCATGCCGACATCATCATGCCGGTCGAAGCGCAGGGGCTGAACTGGGCACCGCTTTTTCCCAAGCGCGATTTCGCCGCGGCCGACCCAGATGCACGCTGGATCGCCTTCGGGTCGGGCGAGCAGCGTGTCTATCTCGACACGCCTCGCTGGCAGGACATTAGGCTCAGGACGATCTGGTCGGCGCTGGCTGGCGGAACACGGGTGATGCACGTCGAATATGTGCCCAGCCCTTATTATGCGGTCCGCGAGATCCGGCTTCGGCCCGAGGAATACCGCCGTCTATGGGCTGCGATCCGGTCGGATTTTCTGCTCGACCGGCGCGGCAAACCGCAACTGGTCCACCATCCGGGCTATGGTCCATCAGACGCATTCTACCGCGCAAGCGGAAAGTCGAATGCAATCCGCACCTGCAACGCGGTCGCGGCCGGCTGGCTGAGGCTCGCGGGGGTCAAGACGAGCCTCTGGCCGCCATTCGTTAATGGACTCGCCTGGCGCTACCGGCGGGTGGGGCGCTAGCTACTTCTTCTTCGGCGGCGCCTTCGCGGCAGACTGGGCCGATGCTGCCTCAAGTTCCGTCTTCGACATGCTCATGACGAGGCCCTTGTCGTTCTTTCCGAAGCTCGAAACGGGGATTTCGGCGCGAGCCTTGCCGGTGCTGACGACGGCGCCCTTTGCGCTAACCGATTCCACCTTTCCTACGACGCCACCATTCTTGTCGAAAACCGGAACGCCGGCTTTCACGTCTGCCGCCGTGGCTGCGGTGAGCGTCGCGCCGGTGGCGTCAGCAGCAGGCTCGGTCGAAGTTGTCGTGGTCGTCGTCGTCGGAGTTCCAGTCGCATCCGGTGCCGTCGTGGAGGTGGACGTGGTCTGGCTAGTGGAACTTTGCGCCGGAGCGCCGGAGGCCGGCTCAGTCGTTGTTGTCTGGGTGGTGTCCGTGGATTTCTGCACGGCCACATTGCCCGCCTCGTCAGATACCGGAGCGGTCGTCGATTTGGTCTGTATCGTCGTCGTCTTGGTCTTCGCCGGAGTGTCAGGTTTCACGGCTGGCGCCGATTGTTGCGGCGGCGCCGGCGGGGCAGCCTGAGCATAGGCGATGGTCGAGCAGCCAAGAGCGAGCGCGCCTGCAATCGTTGGAATCCGTAACATTGTGATTTGTCTCCAATTTTATGGATGGAGACGGAACGAGCCGGGTGCGGATCGCGACGCATCCGGTTCGGTGAGCCGTTCAGCGGGTGGGACGGGTGCGAAAGCTAGAGGACGTAGCGGCTGAGGTCGGCGTTCTTGGCGATCCCGCTCAGCTGCCCTTCGACGAAGGCAGCGTCCACAACTAATGCCTCACCACGCCGGTCCTCGGCATTGAAGCTGACTTCCTCGAGCAGCTTTTCCATGACGGTCTGTAGCCGGCGGGCACCGATGTTCTCGACCGCTTCATTGACCTCTGCAGCGATGCGCGCGAGCGCCTCGATGCCGTCCTCGGCGAAGCTGATGCTGACGCCTTCGGTGCCGAGCAGCGCCTGATATTGCTCGGTCAGGCTGGCGCGGGTCGCGGACAGGATCCGGACGAAATCCTGCTGGGTCAGCGCCTGCAATTCGACGCGGATCGGAAGCCTGCCCTGAAGCTCCGGAAGCAGGTCAGCGGGCTTGGCAATGTGGAACGCGCCAGACGCAATGAACAGGATGTGGTCAGTCTTCAGCGGCCCATATTTGGTCGCGACCGTGGTCCCCTCGATCAGTGGGAGAAGGTCGCGCTGGACACCTTCGCGGCTCACGGAGCCGCCGCGCACGTCGCTGACTGCGATCTTGTCGATCTCGTCAAGGAAGACGATCCCGTTCGCCTCGGCATCGGCCAGCGCGGATCGGTTGACGTCGTCGGGATCCAGCCGTTTGTCCGCTTCCTCGTCGCTCAGGCGCGCGAAAGCCTCCGGCACCTTCAGCTTGCGGCGCTTGCGCGGTCCCTGCCCCATGGCCTTGCCCATGATGGACTTGAGGTCGAAAACCTGCGCGCCCATCCCGGGAATCTCGAAGGGCATCGATGACGCCTCGTCGACCTCGATCTCCACTTCCGCCTGATCCAGGCTTCCATCGGCGAAGCGCTGCCGGAAGCTCTGGCGCGTGGCTTCGCTCGACCCTTTGCCGGTGAGTGCGTCGAGGAGCTTATCCATGGCGGCATCTTCGGCTGCAGCACGGACTTTGGCCCGACGGCGATCGCGTTCGAGGCGCACGGCTTCCTCGACGAGGTCGCGGGCGATCTGCTCGACGTCGCGGCCGACATAGCCGACTTCGGTGAACTTGGTCGCCTCGACTTTGACGAAGGGCGCGTCAGCGAGCCTCGCGAGACGCCGGCTGATCTCCGTCTTGCCGCAGCCCGTCGGCCCGATCATCAGGATGTTCTTCGGCGTAACCTCGTCCCGAAGCTCCGGACTGAGCTGCTGGCGACGCCAGCGATTGCGGAGCGCGACTGCGACGGCCTTCTTCGCATCGTCCTGCCCGACGATATGCTCGTCGAGCGCAGCAACGATGGCCTTGGGTGTGAGCTTGTCTTTCAACACTTCGCCAGAAGCATTCGCCGATTGGGGGATGGTGGTCTGATAGTTCATTTCCGCAGATATGTCGGCACCGCCGATGCGCCGTTCAAGCCGTGCAGCGGAATCCGGCGAAGAAGCGCTTGTGATCGGCGATGATGCCGGCGATGTCCGCCGGGTTGGGCGTCGGGTCCCACACGTCCCGCTCGAACGTGCCGCCGAGCAGGATGCCGTCGGCGCGCGGGAACATATAGCCGAAATCGCCTTGCGCTGCGTAGCGGACCTCCGGCTGCGGCTCGAGGATCGCAAGCTGGCCGCGGATCGGCTGCAGGAGCTGATCGCCGAAAAGGTCGCGGCTGCCGAGGCCGGTGCAGTTGAAGACCAGATTCTCCGGCAAGGGGACAATGTCGGCGGCCGTCGCGAACTTCCGCACTTCGATCTTGCCGCCCGCGACCTGAACGTCGCGGGTCATCTGGCGAAGGTAGCGGCCCGTCTCGACATACATCGTGTCGTAGCGCCGAACGCTGTCCAGCGGAAATGGGTGCTCCGCCCGGGAGAGCATCCGGTTGACCGGCGGGAAGTTGGCGATGACCTTGTCTTCCGGGCTGCCCGATTGGACGTAGGTCGGAAGCCAGCGGATTCCGTAATCGTCTCCAACCATGATCTGGTAGCGGCGCCAGCTATAATCGAGCGCCCTCGCGAATTGCCCCATGAACTCGGGGGTCACCTCGCCCTCATGGAAGACGGCGAAGGGATGGAATTGGCCGCCGGCGACGTTCGAGGTTGTATCCGGCGGAAGGGCCGCGGCGTAGATGGCGACGGGGAATCCCGCCTCCTGCACAAGCCGGGCGGTCGCCAGGCCTACGGCTCCCGAACCGATCACGGCGACTGGTCCGCTATGGCCTTGCAGCCCGAGCTCGGTCGCGAGCTTCGATGTTCCCCAGCTCAAGGTAATTCCGCCGCCGCCATGACCGTAATTGTGGACGAGGCGCTTCTCGCCCAGCGCTTCCTGACGGACGACGAAACCCTGGCGACGGTAAGGCCTGAGCCCGGCGATTGTTCGAATGATACGCGACTGATCCACGATCACCGGGGCGAGTGGAGTGCAGTCGGCGAAGGTCCGCGGTCGCGCTCCCGCCGTCGCGCAACCGGTAAGCAGCGCGGCGGAGCCAGCGGCGAAGGTGCGGCGATCAAAAAGCACGGACGCAAGCCTAACCCGGCTTGGCGTCAGCCTTCAATCGTCTCGACGGTCAGCCGATCGTTGGTGAAGACGCAGACTTCCGAAGCGATCTGCATGGCGCGGCGCGCGAGGACTTCCGGATCCTGTTCGTAGTCGGCAAGCGCCTTGGCCGCGGACAGTGCGTAGTTCCCGCCAGAGCCGATCGCCGCGATTCCCCCTTCAGGCTCGAGCACGTCACCGTTGCCGGTCAGGATCAGCATGATGTCCTTGTCGGCGACGATCATCAGCGCTTCGAGGTTGCGCAGATATTTGTCCGTCCGCCAGTCCTTGGCCAGTTCGACCGCGGCGCGCATCAGCTGGCCATTATATTGCTCGAGCTTCCGTTCGAGCCGCTCGAACAAGGTGAAGGCGTCGGCGGTCGCGCCGGCGAATCCGCCGATGACATCGCCTTTCTCGCCGATGCGACGAACCTTCTTCGCATTGGGCTTCATCACCGTGTTGCCCATCGACACCTGCCCGTCGCCCGCAATGACAGTCTTTCCACCCCTCTTTACGCCGAGGATTGTCGTTCCGTGCCAGTTTTCCAAAGCTTGCTCCTTTGGATTTGAGGTGGGAGGCAGTCCTTCGCCTTGCAAGCGCGGCTATTCGATCAGCCGGTCGAACCTCTTGTCGGGGATCAGCCACATCACCGCCACGGCGACATAGATCGCAACCGCCACCAGCGGCCACAGGAATGCCGACGCAATCGCGATCAGGTAGGCCATGATCGTGATCGGCGCCTTGCGCCGGAGCTTCACCAATCTTGCGAGCGGGGCATCCGAATCATTCGCCTTGCGCAACGTCAAGAGAAGGAAGGCGAACGAAAAGAAGCAGAGCAGCATCAGCACGCCGAATGCGATCACCGGGTCGCGCGATACCCCGGCGTCGCCGACCCAGCGGACGAGGAAAGGAATGAGGCTCAGCCAGAAAAGGAAGAGCAGATTGGCGAGCAAGACCATGCTGTCCACCCGTCGTGACGCCTGAAGGACATTGTGATGCTGGAACCAGTAGATCCCGACCTTCACAAACGAGAGCGCGTAAGCCGCGAACAGCACGGTGAATGGCTGCAGCGCAGCGATTCCCGGAGATTTGGGGACTGGAAGTTCGAGCACCATGATGGTGATGATGATGGCGATGACGCCATCGGTGAACGAGGTCAGCCGGGATGGAGTCATTCCTCGGGCCTCTCGAATAATTGCCGTTCAAATCGCCGGTCCGGCACAAGCCACATCAAGGCGACACCGATATAAATGGCGATCGAGATGTCGGGAGAAACGAATGCGAGCGGCAGCGCCGCAACGTATCCGCAAAAACTGATCCATTCCTTCGAACCGCGACCGACGGCTCTTTTCACACCCGAGCCATCCCCCTCAGCCGCGACCAGAGCACGCTCGAGCAGCACATAACAAATCGAAGCGCCGACCAGGACGAAGCCGAAGGACGCGACTGGCCAGGCCGTAGGCCCGGTCTCGTCGATCCACCGGATCATCAGCGGAAAAAGCGTGAGAAAGAACAGCAGCGAGTGGTTGGCCCATAGGACAGCGCCGGTCACCTTCCGCGCCGATTGCATCATGTGATGATGGTTGTTCCAGTAGATGGCGACATAGATGAAGGCGAGCAGGTAAGCCGCAAGGAGCGGAAGCACCGCGAGCACAGCCTGTAGTGACGGCTCTTCCGGGATATTCAGCTCGAGCACCATGATCGTGAGAACGATCGCCACCACACCGTCAGTGAGTGCATTGAGGCGGCCCGGACTCATCCTCTTCCCCCTTGGCGATTAGTCGACTTGCGGACTCGCTATAGCCTTGGGTCTGTTGTCAACCTCGGCTTGGCGGCGAACCCAGTTGATGAGTTCGTCGAGCTGGATCGCCTGTTCGGTCGCGGTCAATTGGTCCGATCGAGAAAGTCGGTCTTCGCTGGCGGCTTGAGCAGCTCTGCCGGCGGAAGCGGCCATGCCGGACAGTGTCGAGCCTCGGCCATGACCGGGATCGGCCTGGGCGCGGCGGCTGCGCAGCCGGTCAAAGTCAGCGCGAGCAGCGGCAAGGCGGCGTTCAAATTCATCTTCAGTCCTTTCGTTGATGGCGCGGCTTTCGGCGGCGACGCGTTCGGCCTTGGCTTTGTCCGCGGCGCGGGCCTGCTCAGCCGCGGCCCGGTAATTGCCGACGGTTGCGACGAAGGCCGCCTGCTCCCGACGATAGAGTTGTTCGAAGCCGGCGCTCTCCTTCTTCCAATGCCGGGTCTCGATCTTCTGGACGAGAACAAGCGCGGCGAGCGCTAGGCCGACAGCGATCCCGGCGATTCCCTGGATGTTGAGCAGACGCAGGATCATTGGCCATCGGCCTCAATAGATGCGCCATCCTTCGACGCGCTAACCCTGAACCTGCCGACCGGCCCACCGGCCAGAAGCCCGACAATCACGACGATCATCGCGGCGATGAACCCTCCGAGCGACCAGCCGAAGATGATGACGATCTGGTGTTCCTCGGACGGACTCCAGCCGCCCCACATGAGAAGCGCGATCAACAATATGGAAGAGGCGCCGGAAGACATGCCGGCGGCCGCGGCGAGCAGGCCGTAGATATAACGCTGGCCCTCGGCGAAGGTGAGCGGCGGCGGAAGCGATTTCATCGCATTTTCCAATCTGAATCTTCTCAATCTTCGCAGTGACCACGCGTGCGCGCGCGGAATCATTGCTCACCAATACGGTTCGCGAGCCATCCGTAGAGGAACGCCTCGTTAGAGGGCCGGCGCTCGGCCAGCCGCAGGTAGCGTTCGCCCTGGAGCGCTTCGAGCGCGCGGAGAAGGACGGTCTCACCGCTGGGGCGGCCGCGAACTGAAAGAAAGGATTCCAAGGCTGAAAGGGTGGCCGGGCCGATCCTGCCGTCGGGAGTCTGGTCGGGAAAGTCCTTGCCGCCGCGATTGAGCGCGGTCAGCGCGCGCTGGAGAAAGGTTACGGCGACCGCGGGCCCCATGTTCACGCCCGTGTCGAACAGCTCGGCGGCTATCCGGTCGCTGAGCCTGGCGACCTCGTCGAAGCGCGGGCGCAGCCAATAGAGGCGGCGGTAGATTGCGGCGGCCTCGCTTCGCGGCAATGCGCGAATTGGTCCCGCATAGGTGTGCGCCCGCGCAACGGGTTACGTAATCCCGAAGCAGGTCGGGCCGCCTTTGTCGGCGGGGTGGTCCCACATATCCACCCTCCCGTTCGATGAGGGCCTCGATCAACGCGTCGATATCGGTTCGGACTTCCATGGACATCCTCCTTCGAGTCGCGTCGAACTAACCAAATAGGCACAATGTAGGAAAGAGTGAGGGTCCTGACCGGCTTGTCGCAAAGGGGTCGTCAACCGGAGAAGCGAACGACTATGGCGTTCAAATGACTGACGACCTGATTGCCCGCATGAGGGATCGAGTGAAGCGTGTTCGAAAGATCATCCACCTCGCCCACGATCCTAAAATGATCGAGCTGCTCGAGCAGATGGTCGCCGAAGCCGAGGCCGATATTCGGCGGCTCGAAGACGAGCGCGATGCCTAGGAAAGCGGCCAAAGACAGGAGCGGCCCGGCAAGTTTACCTCGCCGGGCCACGAAGGAGCGGAGCCGCTGCGACCGCGACTCCGCCATTTCGTTATGCTCCCGTAACGGACCTTCGTCCAGCGTCCTTACCGAAGGATAGTGACGCCCAGGGAAGGCGCCGCTAACTTCGAAGCATGAATTCACGAGCCCAGATCATAGTTGGAGCGTTCGCGCTCTCCTTCTCCCTCCCCGCGGGTGCCGCTTTGTCTCCGGCGGAGCAAAGAATGATCCAAACGGTCGATGCCGAGCAGCAGCGAACGGTTTCGATGCTCGAAAGATGGGTGAACCAGAACAGCGGGTCGTTGAATCTTGCGGGAGTGGAGACTGTCCGGCGGATGGTCGAACCTGAGTTCCAGCAACTGGGGTTCAAGACCGAATGGATCGACATGAAGCAGGCCGGACGCGCGGGCCATCTGGTCGCTCGACACAACGGCAGCCGTCGGGCCAAGCGCCTGCTCCTGATTGCGCACATCGATACGGTATTCGAACCGGATTCGCCGTTCCAGCGCTGGGCACTCGAGGGAGCCAAAGCGCACGGGCCGGGCGCTGGAGACGACAAGGGCGGTGTCGCGGTCATCGTGGCAGCGCTTCGCGCGATGCAGGCTGCGGGGACGCTCAAGGATTCAAACATCACCGTCTTTCTCACCGGCGACGAGGAGGATGCGGGAAGCCCGCTTGCCATCTCTCGCCGCGACCTGATTGCGGAGGGGAAGAAGGCAGGCGCGGCGCTCGATTTCGAGGATCTTGCCACGGAAGATACTCCCGACGGGCCGATGGACATGGGATCGACAGCCAGGCGGAGCGCCGGAAGCTGGACGGTAACCGTTACCGGCCGGAGCGCGCATTCAGCGGGGGTCGGAGCGAACAATTACGGCGCGATCTATGAGCTCTCGCGGATCATCGACCAGTTTCGGCGCGAACTGCCCGAGGACAAGCTGACCTACAATGTCGGCCTGATCGGCGGCGGCCAGACTGCAAAAATGGACGAAGGACGCATCCGCCTTGAAGCGACGGGCAAGACCAACATCATCGCGGCAACCGCGGTCGCTCGAGGGGACATGCGCGCAATCAGCCAGGACCAGATCGAACGGACGCGGTCCAAGATGCGGGCGATCGTTGCGCAGTCGATTGCGGGCGCCCATTCCGAGATCAGCTTCGACGAAGACAGCTATCCGCCGATGCCGCCAACGGACGGCAATCGCACCATCCTCGCGCGGCTGAATGCTGTGAACAGCGACATGGGTCTGGCACCGATGGGAGAGCTCGATCCTTCACGACGCGGCGCTGGAGACATCAGCTTCGTCGCCGCGGACGTCGACGGCCTGGTCGGTCTCGGCCCGTCGAGCGACGGCTCGCATACCGACAAGGAAGTGGTCGACATTCCGTCCATCTTTAAACAGGCGAAGCGCGCCGCAATCCTGATGAGCCGACTGGCCAAAGAACGGCGTTGAAAGGGTTGTCAGGACAACGCAGACGAAAACAACCCTTCCTTCGACTGCAACCGCAGGTGGAGTTGGGGGTTGTCCGTCTGGCGCCGGCCGATCCGTTGCGGTGGTGTAAGGAGTAAAGGCCTTGGCGGGGCTTACCGAGCTTGCGGACATTTCCGATGATCCATTCCGGCTGCTCGTCCAGTCGATCGTCGATTATGCGATTTACATCCTCGACCCGACAGGGCGGGTCACCAGCTGGAATGCCGGGGCCGAGCGCATCAAAGGCTTCAATGCCGACGAAGTGATCGGCAAGCATTTTTCGCTTTTCTACACGGAAGAAGATCGCAAAGCCGGAACTCCGGACCGGGTGCTCGAAACCGCCCGCCGCGAAGGCAAGTTCGAAGGCGAGGGGTGGCGGGTCCGAAAGGGCGGCACGCCGTTCTGGGCAAGCGTTGTCGTAGATGCGATCAAGGACGAGCAGGGCAAGCTGGTCGGCTTTGCCAAGATTACCCGCGACATGACCGAGAAGCGAGCCGCGCAGCAGGCACTGTTCGATGCCGAGCGACATTTTCGGATCCTCGTCCAGGGAGTGACAGACTACGCCCTGTTCATGCTTGATCCGAATGGACAGGTGACCAGCTGGAATGCCGGGGCGCAGCGCATCAAGGGCTATTTGCCGGACGAAATCATCGGCCAGCATTTCAGCCGATTCTACACGGCCGAGGATTTCGACGCAGGAGTGCCGAAGCGAGCGCTCGAAACGGCACGCAAGACCGGCCGCTACGAAGCCGAGGGCTGGCGCGTTCGCAAGGACGGGACCCGGTTCTGGGCAAGCGTGGTGCTTGATGCGATCCGCGACGAAGAGGGCGAGCTGATCGGCTTCGCCAAGATCACTCGTGACATGACGGAGAAGCGCGAAGCCCAGCTGAGGCTCGAGGAGTCGCGGGAGCAATTGTTCCGGGCACAAAAAATGGAAGCGCTGGGGCAGCTCACCGGCGGCCTCGCGCACGATTTCAACAATCTTCTGACGGCAATCCTCGGCGCCTGCGAGCTGGCCCTCCGCAACGCAGATAATCCCGAGAAGCTCAGGCGGATGCTCGATGGAGTGCGCAATTCGGCCCAGCGCGGGGCGGGCTTGACCAAGCAGCTGCTCGCCTTCGCCCGCGCCCAGCCGCTCGAGATCAAGCAGATCGACCTCAAGCATTTCTTTTCGGACGTGACGACGCTGATCAGGCCGTCGCTGCGGAGCAACATCGAGCTCGTTACCGAAATCTCGGATCAGCTTTGGCCGATCGATGCCGACGCCGGAGCGTTAGAGCTCGCAATCCTCAACCTCGCATTCAATGCGCGCGATGCGATGAAGGATGGAGGGAATCTGCGGATCAGCGCGCACAATGTCGTCCTGCATGGCGAGCCCGAGGGCTTGAGCGGCGAGCATGTGGCGATGAAGGTGACGGACAGCGGCACCGGAATGAGTTCGGAAGTCATCGAGCGCGTGTTCGAGCCCTTCTTCACGACCAAGGGCTTTGGTGAAGGAACCGGCCTGGGGCTCAGCCAGGTGTTCGGGTTCGTCAAGCAGATCGGCGGAGCGATCACCGCGGAGTCGCAGCCCGGGAAGGGTGCAACGTTCACGCTCTACCTGCCGGCGAGCCGCGGAGCGACGGCGGCGGAGACGCGTCTCAATGGCGGAAATGCGCTCGGCCGCGTATTGATCGTCGAAGACGATACGTTCGTCGCCGAGCTTGCCGCCGGAATGCTCACCGAACTGGGCTTCGAAAGCACGATCGCACACAGCGCGAAGGAGGCGCTCGAAAGACTCTCCAATGGGGAGAAGCCCAAGCTCGTCTTTTCGGACATCATCATGCCGGGCGGGATCAGCGGGATCGAGCTTGCGCAAAGGGTCCGCAGCCGCTTTCCAGAAATGCCGGTGCTGCTCACTACCGGATACAGCGAACAGGTCGGTGGAACGCACGGCTTCCCCGTGCTTCAGAAGCCTTATGAAATGGACGGCCTTGCAAGCGCGCTCGGCAAGATCCTGAAACGGGAAATCACCGCAAACTGAGTGGCTTGAGCTGCGGCAGTTGACAGCCACGTGGATTGGGAGCCTCATCCTCCAAGCCGCGGAGAGCGGCATGCCCGTGGAGGGGGAATCCAATGGCAACCACCGTACAAGCTCGGACTCCGGCGCACCTCTGGATCGTCGGCGTCCTGTCACTCCTGTGGAATTGCTTCGGTTGTTACGATTATCTGATGACGAACCTCAAGAACCAGGCTTACCTGGCGCAGTTCACTCCAGACCAGCTCGCTTATTTCAACAGCCTGCCTTCGTGGCTGACCGCATTCTGGGCGATCGGCGTGTGGGGCGGACTTGCGGGCTCGATTTTGCTGTTGATGAGGAGCCGCCATGCAGTGCTCGTCTTCGGTTTGTCGCTGATCGGCGCGGTCGTTGGGATGGGTTATCAGATGTTTGTCGCCACGATGCCCGAAAGCCTGAAGGCCGGATTCATGGGCTTCATGCCCTGGGTCATCATCGGGATCGCGGCTTTGCTGTTCTGGTATGCGTGGACGCAGGAGAAGAAGGGCGTCCTTCGCTGAGTCCGGTTACGGGCCGCGCAAGTCGCGCAGCCCGTAACATCTGTTGCTGATTTGCAGCAGTCGGCGGCCGTCTCGCAGGAGATGGCCCGCCGGTACTTGCACCAGTGTCGATAATGGCGACCATGGCCCTCGCGAGTTTCGGCCGCTGCTCGGCGGTCTTGTATGGGAGGGAATTCCATGAATCGCCGCTGCATTTCGCGCGCGCTTGCCTGCGCGTCGCTCATCTCGCTTACCGCCTTTGCTGCCCCAACCGCGGCGCAACAGGTCGACCGGATCGTCGCGTTCGGCGACAGCTATGCCGACACCGGCAATGCCTTCGCGCTCGGCTACGCCAATCCGCAGGCGCTGGCGGTCTATCCGACCGGCCGTTTCTCGGGCGGAAGCATCTATATCGATACCCTCGCCAACATCCTCCAGGTGCCGGTGCAGGATTTCGCCATCGGCGGAGCGTTCGGCGGAAGCAACAGCGGCACCTTGTGCTTCGACTCCTTCTACGCGCCGGGCGCGTCGCCGCTGTGCGGCAAGGGCCTGCAATATGAGATCGACCAGTTCCTGAATGTCGGAACCCAGTCTTCCGTGTTTCCCAATGCGGCAACGACCTTCACTCGAAGCGACCTGTTAGCCGTGTCGATCGGCGGCAACGACGCGCGCTTCTACCAGCAGGCGGGAGGCTCGCTTGCGGGCGCGGCCGCGGCCGGGACTGCGGCCGGCGTAGCCACGGGCGCGCAGCTCAACCGGCTTGTCGCACAGGGCAATCCGACGATCAGCTTCCTTGCACTCAATGGTGCCACCGCTCCCGAAGTGGCGACGAACCCGACCGCACAGGCAATCCGCGGGGCTTATTCAACGGCCTATTATAGTTCCCTGCAGCCCGTGCTGGCCGGCTATGCCGCGAACGGCGCAATCGTCCACTATCTGGACGGAACCGTGCTCGCGCAGCAGGTCGCGGCCAATCCGGGCGCATATGGCTTCACCAACGGTCTCGTCTGCCCGATCTTCCCCAACACCACCTGCGTGGTGAGTTCGAACGGCTACCTATTTTACGGGGACGCGCTTCACCTGACATCGCAGGGCTTCGCGCTGGTCGCCCAATATGTGGCGCGGCAGCTCGCCGCGCCCCTTACGCTGCAGGCGCCGTCGGACCTCGGCTTCGATACTGCGCGGCAATGGGGCCGTACTCTGTCTAGCCGAACGGATCTTTACGGCCGTTCGAACGGTCCGGATGGCTTGCGCATCTACGCCGTCGGCGATGCGTTCACGCACGACATTGGAAACAGCGAAGCGACGTCGCAGTTCGAAGTTCGCGGCGCGGGCGTGACGGTCGGCGCGGAGTATGGCTTGCCCGGAGGACTGATCGGGATTGCAGGCAATTACAGCCGGCCGAAAGCGCGCTTCAACAACAACGCTTCGGACGTCCGCGCGCACAGCTGGCAGATCGGCGGTTACGGAAGCCTCGCTATGGGTGGCCTCTTCGGCCAAGCCTATCTTGGCTACGGCAAGGACCATGACGACGTAACGCGCACGGGCGTGTTGGACGACATGGCCGCGTCGCCGCACGGCAATCACACGATTGCCGGTGCGAAGGGCGGCTACCTCATGGACTTCGTCGGGCTCAAGGCCGGACCGATCGTCGCGCTCGATTATGCGCGCGCGAAGGTGGACGGTTATACCGAGAGCGGCGACGCGGCACTCACATTGAATGTCGGCGATCAGAGCCTGAAGGCTTTGACGGGTCAGGCCGGCGTCGAGGTTCGCGGAGACCTGACTGGCCTGCATGCCTTTGCCGATCTGACGGCCGAGCATGACTTCACCGGAAACGACCGGACGATCAGCTTCTCGCAAACCAGCGCGCCGACGATCGTCAATCACTGGGGCGTTCCGCGCGGACAGGACACATATGCGCGCCTGGCGATAGGAGGGAGCGCGAACGTCACCGCCGGATTCAGCGTAGATGCGTTCGTCTCGACCACGTTCGGCCGGGACGACGGCCAGGAGACGGGCGGCCAGGTAGGAGTGAAGGCCCGCTTCTAGCCGGTTATCAGGCTGGGCCGCGGCGGCCGCCGAAGCGCGTCCGCTGCTGCTTTCCGAAGCGGCCCTTGCGAGTTCCGGGCTTGCCCTCGGTCGAATGTCCAAGAGGCCGAGGCGCAACCCTTTGGTCGTGGGGTATTCCCAAGTCGTCTTCTTCGAGGCGGCGGATCTCGTCGCGCAGCCGCGCAGCCTCTTCGAACTCGAGGTCGGCGGCGGCCTTGCGCATCCGTTCCTCGAGGTCCGAAAGATAGGCTTTGAGATTATGCCCGACGAGATGCGGCCGCTCCTCGTCCCCGGTGTCGACTACCACCCCGTCGCGCTGCGTTACGTCCGCAAGGAGGTCATGAATCTGGCGCTTGATGCTCTCGGGCGTGATCCCGTGAAGCGCATTATATTCAAGCTGCTTTTCGCGGCGCCGCCCGGTTTCGGCGAGAGCGCGTTCCATCGAGCCGGTCACGGTGTCGGCGTAAAGGATCACTCGACCGTCAACGTTGCGCGCAGCGCGGCCGATCGTCTGAATCAGCGACGTTTCCGACCGAAGAAAGCCTTCCTTGTCGGCGTCGAGGATCGCGACGAGCCCGCATTCCGGAATGTCGAGACCCTCGCGCAGCAGATTGATGCCCACCAGCACGTCATAGACGCCGAGCCGAAGCTCCCGGATGAGCTCGATCCGCTCCAGGGTCTCTACGTCCGAGTGCATGTAGCGGACCTTGAGGCCCGCCTCGTGCAGATATTCGGTGAGGTCCTCGGCCATGCGCTTGGTCAAAGTCGTTACGAGTGTTCGATAGCCCTTGCGCGCCGTCTCCTTAGCCTCGTGCACGAGGTCGTCGACCTGGTCCTCGACCGGCTTGATCTGGACCGGCGGATCGATGAGTCCGGTTGGCCGGATCACTTGCTCCGAGAAAACCCCACCAGTCTCGTTCATCTCCCATGGACCGGGAGTCGCGGAGACGAAGACCGACTGCGGACGCATCGCATCCCATTCGTTGAAACGCAGCGGCCGGTTGTCGATGCAGCTAGGCAAGCGGAATCCATATTCGGCCAAGGTGATCTTCCGTCGGTGGTCCCCGCGTGCCATCGCCCCGATTTGCGGCACGGTCTGGTGGCTCTCATCGATAAAGAGCAATGCGTTGTCGGGAAGATATTCGAACAGGGTCGGCGGCGGCTCTCCCGGGAGTCGTCCGGTGAGGAAGCGCGAGTAATTCTCGATGCCCGCGCAAGAGCCGGTAGCGGCGATCATCTCGAGGTCGAAGTTGGTGCGCTGCTCCAGCCGCTGAGCCTCGAGTAATCTCCCTTCCGAGATCAGCTCCTTGAGGCGCTCCGCAAGCTCATGCTTGATCGCTTCCATGGCCTGCTTGAGCGTCGGGCCCGGCGTCACATAGTGCGAGTTCGCGTAGACCTTGACGCTGTCGAGCGACGCGATTGTCTTTCCGGTCAGCGGGTCGAACTCGCTGATGTCTTCGATCTCGTCACCGAAGAAGGAAATGCGCCAGGCCATGTCTTCATAGTGCGACGGGAAAATCTCCAGGCTGTCGCCGCGCACTCGGAAATTACCGCGGGCGAACGCCTGGTCGTTCCGCTTGTACTGGAGGGCGACAAGCTTTCGGATCACCTCGCGCTGATCCTCGATGGCGCCCTTCTTCAGCGAGAAGGTCATAGCCGAATAGGTTTCGACCGAACCGATGCCGTAGAGACAGGAAACCGAGGCGACGATGATCACATCGTCCCGTTCGAGCAGCGACCGCGTCGCCGAGTGGCGCATCCGGTCGATCGCCTCGTTCACGCTCGACTCCTTTTCAATGTAGGTATCGGTGCGCGGGACGTAGGCTTCGGGCTGGTAGTAATCGTAGTAGCTGACGAAATATTCGACCGCATTGTCGGGGAAGAAGCTCTTGAACTCGCCATAGAGCTGGGCGGCGAGGATCTTGTTCGGCGCAATCACCAGCGCCGGCCGCTGCAAGGTCTCGATGACCTTCGCCATGGTGAAGGTCTTGCCGGAGCCGGTGACTCCGAGAAGGACCTGGCTGGTCTCGCCATTCTCGCCGATGCCTTCGACCAACTCGCGGATCGCAGTTGGCTGGTCGCCCGCGGGCTCATAGTCCGCCACGAGCTTGAACAGTTTACCGCCTTCGGCCTTGTCCGGCCGCGCAGGCTTGTGCGGAACGAATGTCTCAGCGGTTTCGGGTTCTGCGAGCGAAGTACGGATTTGAATCGCCATCTTCGCCTATATGGTCGCCCGACGCGGCAGGAACAATGGAGGAACAGGCATGGGAGGCTTCGGACGCTTCGGCATTTTGGCCCACAGCTCTGAAGGAGCAGCACTCTGTTTCCTGACCTTCTGCCGCGAAGGTTTTCGCGAGATTGGGCAGCACATGCATCCCGATGTGATGATGGATTGCGCGGCCATGGGGCACGTCATGCCTGCTTGGGATTCCGGCGACCATGCTGTGGTCCGGTCGTTCCTCGCAGAATCCATTCAGCGCCTTGCGGATGGCGGATGCGACTTCTTCGCCTGCCCGGACAATACGGCCCACATCTCGCTCGAACTCCCAGGGCCCGAGTTCCCGCTGCCCGGCCTCAACATCGGGGACATCGTGGCCGAACGCGCGCAGGAACTGGGCATGACAAGGGTTGCCGTCTTGGGCACGCGTTTCACCATGGCTGGACCAGTCTATCGCCGCGCCTTGCCTGCTGTGGGCATCGAGCCCCGCTTTCCGAATGATGTCGAACGGGAAGATATCGACCGCATCATTTTCGACGAGCTGGTCGAAGGAAAGTTCACCGAACAGTCGCGGCGCCGCTACGTCGAAATCATCCAGCGTCTGAAGGATGAAGAGGGGTGCGACGGAGTCGCACTCGTGTGCACGGAAATCCCTCTCCTGATCACTGCCGAACTTTCGCCGTTGCCCACATTGGATTCGACCCGGCTGCTGGCGCGCGCAGCGTTCGAAGTGTGCGTCGGACACCGCCCGCTGCCGAGCTGGCGCGGCGGGCCGATTGGCTGATCAAACCAGCAATGTTACGACAGGAGTACGGGGGGAACCTGCCATGCGAAATTTCGCGATCGTACCGATCATGCTGGTTGCACTGTCTGGCTGTGACAAAGGCGGCGTCGAGATGAAGAATGCCTCGGCGAACGATGTTGCGGAAACGATGCGCAAGGAAGGACCGGAACAGTTCATCGATCCCGGCAAGTGGGAGCAGAAGGTCACGCTTGTTTCGATCGATGCGCCCGGAATGCCCAAGGAAGCGCGCGACGCCATGCAGCAAGCGATGAGCAAGGCGCAGACCAACGAAGTCTGCCTCTCCGAAAAGGACGCAAAGAGTCCGCGGGAGGACTTCTTCACGGGCAAGGACGAGAACTGCCGCTACGAGCATTTCAACTGGGGCAGTGGAAAAATCGACCTCAAGTTGATGTGCAACCACCCCAACGCGCACCAGGAAATGACGCTCGCCGGGACCTACGAACCAAAAAGCTACTCAATGACCATGACCATGGCGAACCAGGGCAAGACCCCCGAAGAGCAAATGAAAATGACGATGAAGGTCGACGCGAAGAATGTCGGCCAATGCAGCGTAAAGCAGGGATGACGCGTTAGCGCCCTCATGGCGCCTATTGCTGTTCTCCTCAATCGCGGCGGCGGCGCCCTTGCAGCCGATCCCGAAGCGGCAACGAAAGTGCAGACCGCGTTTGATCAGGCCGGACTCGAGGCCGAGATCGAGTTGATCGGAGGCGGCGACTGCGCGGTTCGCTGCCGCGCTATCGCCGAACGCGGTGACGAACTGATCGTTGTCGGAGGCGGCGATGGGACCATCAGCGCGGCGGCATCGGTTATGGCGGGCAGTGAGACTCTTCTTGGGATATTGCCGCTTGGAACCTTGAACCATTTCGCCCGAGACCTTGGAATTCCACTGAACGTTGAGGAATCCGTTCAGCTGATCGCCGAGCGTCCCGAGCGACGTGTCGACATTGCGGAAATGAACGATGAGGTCTTCATCAACAACAGCGCGATCGGCCTTTATCCGCTGATGGTTGTCGACCGCGATCTCCAGCGCAGAAAGCTCGGCCGAAGCAAGCGGCTGGCAATGATCGTCGCGTCGATCCGAACGCTTGCCCGGTTCAATCACCAGCGCCTCACCCTCACGGTGAACGACGAGCAGGAGCGGGTCGACACGCCTTTGCTGTTCGTCGGCAACAACGACTATCGGATCGACATTGCAGCTCCTGGCCGGCGCGAGAGCCTGGACGATGGAAAATTGAGCGTGTTCGTGATGCGCAAGAAGACGCGCCGCGGCTTGATTGCAGCGAGTGTGAGGGCGCTTCTCAATCGAGCGCGCGAAGACGATATGGTGACCATCGACGGTGTCGAGAGGCTTCGAGTGACGAGCCATCGCTCTTCGCTGGCGGTTTCGCTTGACGGTGAAGTCAGGCGCGCAGCACCGCCGCTCGATTACAGGATCCGCAAGAAGGCGCTTAGAGTGATTGCGCCTTGATGGAACTTCCAGGCCACTGTCTGGGTTCGCGGCACGAAACAATCGGGGGATGCGCTTGGCAACAAGGCCTCATCGATCATGGACTGACCTGATCCGGGCGCGAGGATTACGCGTCGCAGGAATCGCGATCATCCTGTTGGGGATCGCCGCAGCATTTCTTCCGGCGGGCAAGGCGATCCATTCCGACATGGTCGGGGGCCTGCTGGTCGCAGCGGGGCTCATCGAGCTGGTCGCCGGCTCTCTCAGGCGGGAAGCACGGCCATTCGCAATGGCGGGGGGCATCGTCACTGCGCTCGCGGGCCTCCTGTTCGTCCTCAATCCTGAAACCCATTTCTTCCCCAATGTCTGGCCCATCGTCGGCTGGCTGCTCCTACGCAGCCTGATTCTGGGCGGAGCAGTGACCGAAACCTCGGGATCGGTCCGGCGCTGGACGATCGTCTCCGCCGGAATGGACTTCCTGCTAGCGGCGATCGTGATCACGGGGCTTTCGATCTCCACCATTGTCGTCAGCATTTTCGGACCCACGCCCGAGCTCGTCGCCAGCTTTTCCTGGATCCTGGCCGCGAGTTTCGTGGTGAACGGGCTGATGCTGCTCGAGGTGGCCAGTTGCGAACGCGAGGCGGCGGTCTAAAACCGCCTCATGCTGGAGGCCACCCCAGACCTTTCGGTCAACACCGTCGCGGAAATCGTCCGCCTGGCGCTGGCTCCGGTCTTCCTGCTGAGCGGCATTGGTGCATTCCTGAACGTGCTGGCATCGCGCCTTTCGCGGATCGTCGATCGATCGCGGGACATCGAGCCGCGCCTTCTCGCCAGCCGCGGGTCGGAACATGATCGCTGGATTGGGGACCTCAAGGTCCTGGACCGCCGAATGTCACTGATCAGCTGGGCGACCGGGCTCTCGGTCACGTCGGCAATCCTGACCTGCCTGGTGGTGATCCTGCTCTTCGCCGCGAACCTCGTCCGGACCAGGCTGGGGACCGAGATCGCCTGGCTGTTCATGGCTTCGATGCTCGCGATCGGCGGCGGCTTCGCCGTCTTCCTGATCGAAACGACGATCGCCGCGAGGGCAGTCCGCATCCGGTCCGAGCTGCTCCAGCATACGGTGGACGAGGCGGATCAGGCCGCTTAGGGGCAAGCGACACCTTTCATCACGGGAGCTTTCCTCAATCATGAGCCGTACCGCCGGGAGCCATGTCCTCGACCGAGTCCTCGTCCTTGAAATGGTCCGGGTGACGGAAGCCGCCGCAATTGCCGCCTCCAGCTGGATCGGGCGGGGCGACAATGACGCAGCCGATGCCGCCGCTGTCGAGGCGATGCGGACGGCGCTGAACGAGCTTCCCATGGACGGCACCGTGGTCATCGGCGAGGGCGAACGCGACGAAGCCCCGATGCTCTACATCGGCGAGAGGGTCGGATCGGCGCAGGACAGCGGACCGAAAATCGATATCGCGCTCGACCCTCTCGAGGGCACAACACTTACCGCCAATGCCGGACCCAATGCGCTCGCGGTGCTGGCGATCGCCGAGAATGGCTGCCTGCTCAACGCGCCTGACGTCTACATGCAAAAGCTGGCAATCGGGCCTGGCTATCCCGAGGGCACGATCGACCTTCGCAAGTCGCCTGCCGAAAACGTCCGGGCCATTGCCAAGGCGAAGGGCGTGGAACCCAGCGAGATCATCGCCTGCGTGCTGGACCGCGATCGTCACGCAGGAATCGTTGCCGAGCTGCGCGCGCTCGGCTGCGGGATCAAGCTGATTCCGGACGGCGACGTCGCCGGAGTGATCGCAACGGCGGATCCCGAGACGGGCATTGACGTCTACATGGGCAGTGGCGGCGCTCCCGAGGGCGTGCTCGCGGCAGCGGCGCTTCGGTGCGTCGGCGGCCAGATCCAGGGCCAGTTGTTGTTCCGCAACGATGACGAAGTCGGCCGCGCGCGCCGCTGGGGAATCGACGACCTCGATCGGGTCTATACGCTGCAGGACATGGCCAAGGGCGATTGCATCTTCGCGGCGACGGGAGTCACTGACGGGTCGCTTCTGAAAGGCGTGCACCGAAAAAAGAAATGCGTCTCGACTGAAAGCGTCGTGATGCGCGCGAGCACCGGGACGGTCAGGCGCGTATCCACAGAATATCACGACCTCACGCACCGCGGACTCTAGACGCCCGACCGGGCCAGCCATAGCTTTGCCGCCATGCCGGCAGCGTTCAACATCGAAAAGTCAGTGACTGGCCAGCCGTGGCGCTGGCGGCGGCCTGCGGAGCCCGGCCTCGGCATGGACGCGCTGGTCGACGAGCTGCTTCTCGCTCGCGGCGTCGTGCGGGAGGATCTGGCCAGGCACCGCGATCCGCGGATTCGGGACTTCCTGCCCGATCCCAGTTGCTTCAGGGACATGGACAAGGGCGCGAATCGGATCGCCGACGCGGTTCAGACTGGCGAGAAGATTGCCATCTTCGGGGATTATGACGTCGACGGGGCGACCAGCGCCGCGCTGCTCGTCCTCTTGCTTCGTCGGCTGGGTGCAGATCCCATCGTCTACATCCCCGATCGTCTGACGGAGGGCTACGGCCCCTCCGGAAAGGCATTGGTGGAGCTCAAGGAACGCGGCGCCGCAATTGCGATCTGTGTAGATTGCGGGGCGCAGGCCTTCGATGCGATCGAGGAAGCCAGAGCGGCCGGTCTCGACGTTATCGTCGTCGATCATCATCAATGCGCGAGCCTGCTTCCGGCGGCTTTCGCATTGATCAATCCGAACCGGCTCGACGAGAGCGAGGATGGAGCAGCTCACGGCCACCTCGCGGCCGTCGGCATGGCTTTCCTGCTGGGCGTCGCGCTGCTTCGCGAGCTTCGGAGCCGGGGATTTTTTGAAGCGCGCGCGGAGCCCAAGATCCTCGACCTTCTCGACCTTGTCGCGCTCGGCACCGTCGCCGACGTCGCGCGGCTGAAGAGCCTCAATCGAGCCTTCGTGACTCAGGGCCTGAAGATCATGGCCGCGCGCCAGAACGTCGGGCTCGCGGCGCTGGCGGAGGCGGCAAGGCTGGTGAAAGCGCCTAGCTGCCGCGATCTGGGCTTTGCGCTGGGACCTCGGATCAATGCTGGGGG
>Ga0068863_100001854_pt1 | contig 21002 bp, 23 predicted proteins | sample KBSSwiS62_FD_66596 | JGI IMG/M metagenome (GOLD analysis project Ga0068863, IMG submission 66596) | Switchgrass rhizosphere microbial communities from Kellogg Biological Station, Michigan, USA - KBS Switchgrass S6-2 | ecosystem: Host-associated > Plants > Roots > Rhizosphere > Soil ...
GTACGACACGGGCGAATGGGTGACCGTGCCGGACCGTGAACCTCCCTTATTTCCTGACGAGGAATACGACCCCGATGCCGCCATGGACATTTATGGTGAGGACGATGACGATGATGATGACAGGGAGAGAGAACACAGAGACAAGCGACCGCGCTTGGAAACTAAATGTCTCGCTTGTCAACAACCCTTGTTATCTAACAGATACCTGCTGGCAGCATGCAGCGCGGAGTGCATGCGTGTGTATTACAAGGGTGAACATGATAATTATTAAATAGTATTGCCAGACCATGTTTTTTTTTCGGAAGGGACAGAGTACGGTCGTCCATGTCCTGTCCAATGATTTTCAGTGAAAACAGCGAAGTGCATCTCCAAGGAATTCGATTTTCGAGACCCCCATTGAATGCAACTTTTTTGGGGGTCGGTGCCCATGGCGGCCGCCGCCGTCGGTATTTTTTTTGGGGCGGCGGCGGCCGTGCCGTGCCAGAAAAAATTGTCCGTCCGTCCCTGTCGCCGCGCCTCGTCATTTCCACGGAGAAAAGCCGATCGAAGGAATTGGAATTTTTTGGAGACCCCTCGAACGTGACTCAAAAAAAATTGACCACGGCGGCGGCGGCGGCCGTCTCGGTGTGCCGGCACGCAGAAAAAACCTTGGCTTGTCGGACGTCCCTTCCTTGCCTGGTCTGGCCGTGACGGATTTTTCAGTGAAAATCAGGAAGTGCACTTCCAAGGATTTGAAAAATTTGGAGACCCCCCTCGAGTGATAAGAAAAAAAGTTCACGGCCACGGCGGCGGCCAACCCTGTGCCGGCACACGATTTTTTTGGGCGTGCCTGCGTCAGCCGTCCCTGACCTGTCGGGCACGGTCAAAAATGCAGGGCGCACCAGACCGTCCCTTGCTTCTTGGTCTGCACGGCCAGCTTTTTTTTCACTGAAGCGCAGGAAGTGCAGGTGTGAGGATTTCAAAAAAATTCGGGACCCCCTCGAACGTAATTTCTGCCCATGGGCACGCCGGTCAACCCAAAAAAAGTTTGACCAGGGGGCATGACCGTGGCCGCCCTCACCCCCAAGAAAAAAATGTGCAAGGGACGGCCACGGCCATGGCCATGCCCGTGCGCAGGTTGGGTCGGTCTGCACCCAGACGAAATGCACTTGGAGTCAGGTCGAAAGTTTTCGAGACCCCCTTCTCAACATAAAAAATAAAGGGGGTCGGCCGCCGCCGCCGCGGCCATGGACATGGGCACAGGGACGGACGCTCCATGCTGGGCACGGAAAACTTGCACTTTGAGACAACTCAAAAATTCTAGACCCCCTCGATACACATGAAAAAATCTTGCCGTCGTCACCGCACGGCAGGTCCGTGCGCCGGCACAGAAAATCTGCACCTCGGAGGATTCGAAATTTTCCAGACCCCCTCGATGAGCAGAAAAATCCTTGGCCACGCCAGTCATCCACGGTGGCGGCGGTCGGCACCGAAAATCTTGCACTTTGGGGAGGGGGTCGAAAAAATTCAGACCTCCTCGGCAAGCACAAAAAATCTTGCCGCACGCTGGCCACGGCCGCCGTGTCTGACACACAGAGGAGATGTCGATGGAAGAAGTCCAAAAATTTTAGACCCCCTCGATCAACATAAAAATCCCATGGGCACGCCGATCACCCTGACGATGGCAGTGGCGGCCGAGACATTGGCGCCTGGCTCCGCGGATCCATGCACCTTGGGAAGGGTCGAAAATTTTCAGACTCCCTCGACGGCGAAAAAACTTGCCCACGCATGGCCGCGACCGACGGCCGCCATGTCTGACACCCTGAAGAAATGTCGCTTCAAGGAATCCCAAAAATTTAGACCCCCTCGCTCAGCATAAAAAATCATGGGCACGTCGGTCAATGGCGGCGGCAGGCGTCCTGGGCACGGCCGAAAAAAAAAGGGACGTGGTGGGCAGGGCAGGGCATGGTCGGCCGCCGCCGCGCCCAAGAAATTTTCATGTTGAGCAAGGGGGTCTAGATTTTTGGGGATTCCTTGAACCTCCTGTTTTTTTGGGATGGCCACGCCAGCGCGTCGGGCGCCGTGCCTGGGCAGGCAAGATTTTGGGGGATGGCCGTCCGTCATCCTCCCTTCCCTTGTCCTCCCTCCCAGCGAATTATGTACCAGCCCTGCGCAGTCAGATTCAGATAGGTCAGTGTCTTTTTCGTGTAAAAGAGGTCCGCCCTAAGCGCCTAGGCAAGCTTCCCCCCAAGCAAGGGACGGCGGCCGCCGGTCAAAAAAAGTTACACAAGCGAGGTCCTACTTGGCGAAAAAAAAATCGAACGCCTTCCTCACATGCATTTCACTGAATTCGATATCACATATACAGGAGAGAGTGGGTGTGTGTGTGCAGGCGTCGGCCGTGTCATGCATGGTCAGTGTCTTTTTCAGAAAATATACATACTCCCCCTCCCTCTCCTCCACAATCACATACACACCCACACACACCCTCCCCTTCCCCCTTTTTCCCTGTCGGACAGACCCAATTTTTTTTGATCGTGCCGGACAGGGTCGGAGGTGGGATGGGGTTGAGTTAAGGGGGGAGGGGAGGGAGGGAGGGAGGATGATCACAACCTTGTCCACCGCCCTGGTCCTGTCTCCTGCCAATTTTTTCCATGGCGGCATCGGACACGGACACGGCGGCACGGTCACGACCCTCCCTGCCTAAAAATTCAAAAAAGCGCAAGCGCGCCTCGGCCGACCCAGACCGAAACCCTCAGCCGCCTCCTCGTCCCCCTCCCACCTGGATCGACCTGCTCGAGTCCTCTCAAGATTTCGAAGACCCACCCCAGGGTCCGGCATGGACCGACTTGTTGGGCGGCGAAACTTCTTCCTCTGGTGAAGCAGGAGGGGAGGAGGACGACCCCATGCCCGGCATGGAAAGTACGGTCAGCACCCAGGGCACCCAGCCCGAGGCCGAGGAAGAAAATTGGTGGGATTTATTGGCGGCCAGCGAGAGTGACGATGGGATGATGGACGTGGAACCTGTCCCTGCCCCTACCCCCCTCCCCTCTGCCAAGAAAAAAAAGAGTGGCGCGTCCGACCCTGTCCGTGTGCCCTTGTATCGGACCATGGTCAACCATGAGTACGAGCAAGGCGCGCAGCAGCTCCCCTTGGCCGCGCGTCAACAAGCCGTGGCCGCGCGTGCCCATACCAAAACGTTGGTGGTGCCGCCGCCGCGTGAACAGTCGATGCGTGCGCTGCTGCCGCCGTCGGCCAAGCCCATGATGGACCTGGTGAGGGAACAAAGTTTTTTCAACAGCCCGGACCTCGAGGCGATACAGGTATGTCCCTCTCCTTTTTTTTTTCACCATGGCCGCCGCCACGGCCGTTTGACCGCCGTCACCAAGAATTTTTCATGTTTGAGGGGGTCTCGAATTTTCGAGATTCCTTCGACCTGCAATTTCTTAAGGGATGGCCGACGCGCGGGTGTCAAGCACGGCGGCCGACACACGGAGAAAATCGGAACGAAGGAATCCCAAAATTTTTAGACCCCCTCAAGCATGAAAAATTTCTTGGACGACGGCGGTCAACGGCAGTGGCCGACGGCGGCGGCCTTTTTTTCCTGCAGTGGCCAGGACGACACTCGACGGCGGCCGCCGTTGACCGCCGTGCCCAAGGGATTTTTCATATTCGAGGGGGTCTAAAATTTTTCGATTCCTTCGGTCGACATTTCCTCAAGGGCGCGGCACTTTTCCCTCCCTGTCCTAAAAATTTTTTGTGACCAGCGGCGGTCATCCTCTCTGGATTTTTTTTGACCATGGACCGTAGGTGCTGAGGACCGAGTATGCCACGACGATTTTTCGTCAGGCGGCGGCCATTCGCAAGCACCCGGACGCCACGCCCAAACAGCTGCGCGCGGCACGCATCATGGCGGCCACGGACACGGCCAGTCTTCGCCGTGCCATGCATGAACCCCAACCGTTGATGCACGACCTGCATGCGCCCAACTTGTTGACGGGTCCGACGAAAAAGGCGGTGCGGCTGGTCGACGAGACGCTTGGGCCGATTTTTCAATTGGGCCCCGTGCCTCTGCCGCCGACCGTCCCTGTCCCTTCCTCCTCGGCCAAAAAGAAGAACACGTCGGTGGCCGAGAGTTCCAACCCTGTCCGTCCTCCCAATAAAAAAAAGGAGAGGGAGCAGGAGCAATTCAATGCCGAGCGGCGTGCCGACATGGTCCGATACTACTCGGACTGGGACGAGGAGCCGGACCCCGACATGCCCTTTGGGCTCCCTCCTGGTGCCTACCATGCCTATCCCTTAATGATTGAAGAGCGTGCCCAGCAGTATCATGCTCGACATGAGAGGGCGAGAGAGGCGGCCAATCGTGTGGAACGCAAGAGTGTGGAGACCGTGTTGAGAGCCTACTGTGACAAGTATCGCCGGCCGCTGTCGAGTTTCCCTGCCAGTGAAGAACGCCGCGGCTGTTGCAACCTGCGAGGGTGTGTGGTCTATGATCTGGCACGACAGGGTGAGCAAGAAGCACGGCCGCACTGGGGCTATACCCTGCCGGAATTCTTAACTCCAAGTCAAGAAGAGCAGAGGATGTTGGATCTGCATAGTGGAAGCACGAAACGTGCGGCCAAGTGGCGTGAACCTGCCCTTCCTGTGGGTCCCTGCATTGCCTGTGAACTGCGCCAGTATGCGGCGGTGGTGCAGCAGAATACAAGGACACGCAAGCCCGAAGCCGACCCTGTCAACCGATTCACCGTTATTGTGGGTGCAGGCGAGTATGGCCTGGAGGCATTGATTGGTGAGGAACAACAAGGCGTGCCTACGGGTGTGCGAGGCCACATCCCTGTGTTTGATTCGGTGCATTACCATTTTGACCCACAACCAGGAGACACGGCCATCCTGCGTGAAGTCAATGTGGATTTTCACATGCGCCTCAACCAATGTAATGCCTGTCTCGGGGCGCGCAAGTCGCGTCCCTTGGCAGGTGTTAACGGTACTATCTCTTCTTGTGTTACTTTCTGTACTACCCCCTCCTAGGGAAGCGATGCATCCCCTATCAATACCAACGGGGTCATTTTCACCCTGTGACATGGAGCAGCCCTCTGTGGCGCACGTATGCGCTCACACTGCCCATGCCCTTGATGGCGGATCGCGCGCTTTTGCAGCAACAACAGCAACAGGTGCCGACGGTGCCTGCCCATTGGCTGAGGCGCACCCTTACAGACTATTTAAACCAAGAACAAGATAAGATGCCCGAGTCGGTGCGACTGCAACTCCTACAGTGGTTCCCAGGGTATACTGTTCCTGCTCTCTTGTCCCTCCTCCTCGACAAGGCCTGCACATCCTTTGAGACTTCGCTCGACTTTGTGCATGCGCAATGGAACTCCCCCCTGATCATCATCCCTCTATCTCTCCTGTACTGGGAGAAGGGGGAGACCTTCGTCAACTACATTGCCGAAGCATGGGCCGAGCGTGCCTTTGGCAAAGAACATAATGACAAGCGACTGCCGCGCCCACCTTTGCCTTTTGGCCCCCGACACTGGTGTTCTCACCCCGAGGGACAGAAGTGGACCCTTTACTTGACCTGCTTATGGCGCTGTGCCGTGTCCATGTTGTTGGAACATACACTGACAGAACCCTGGGCCGCGCATGAACCCGATCCTCACCTGCGTCTACGCACGTATCGACAGAAGATGCATTATTTTAGGTGCACCCACCTCGACTTCCTGTCCCGCTGTGGGGCGAGGTTAGAACAAAAAGTGGATGCCAGCAACACGTACTGGCTCTCTCTATCCTCGGATGCGACACACAAGAAAGAGCCCGAATTCACCCATGTCTACCCTCAATGCACCCGAGTGTGCTGTGCTGAGGAGCTGCCCAGCCTCGTCCCCTTATTCTATGCCGTCAGTCAATGGCACGACATGTCCAGTCGTAAGACCAACATTTCCATGCGTCTCATCCTCGCTCAATTGTACCTTAAGACGGGCGCCCATGTGTGCATGATGAGGGGTAGTAATGACATTTGTACGCAAGCGATGGCCCACTACCCCGCGATTCAACGTCTCGTGACTCTCGTGTTGCGTGCCGGGTGGCTTGGCACACTGGGAATGGATAGTTGTGGCATGGGCGCTCCTCCCTTGCACGCCTTGATGCGCATCAATGCCTCCTTTGCTCCCCGAGATGCATTGTTCCCCCACCCCTCGCCCGGAGCGATCCAAATGCATGAGGAGATGATTCGAACATGGTCCAAGGCCCATCCTGTGTTGACACTGTGGTTCCTGCGTGAGCATTTCCTCTACACTTGTGAGAGTTCCCTAGTGTTGGATCGTATCTTTGGTGCCACACGCAAATGGGAGAATTTCAAGGCCGTCGTGCGCATGGCCAATACGACCTTCCGGCGACAAGTGGCCGCGTGGTTAGCAGAGTATGGAGCAGGGACCGTGCCGTGGCGTATCCTTGAGAATCGACGCAATGGAGCAAAATCGAGTACGGGCGAAATCGTCAAGTGGCATGCCAAGGCCAAGGAACACAATACGAAGCTCTTCAAGGGCACCGAACACGAGTTGCTCCTGAGAAAAATGCAAGTGGAGAAGAAGGAGCATTTTGATGTTCCTGCGATCCGTGCGTGGTTGGAGCAGGATGGAAGGTTAGAGGCTATTAAAGTGGCGGCATGGACGGCGGCGCATCAAGTTCATGAACCTCTGCCTGATGGACGCATTCGTCCGGGTCTGCCCACCGCAATCCTGAAACTCCTCGGCATGTCCGAGCACGGTTTCATGCGCGTGCGTGCGTGGCTGCATGCCTCTGTGGAATATCACACGGCCGACAATGCGTTTGTGCTCTTTTCTCGAGAACAACTATGGCAATACGACTGGCGGGACTATGTGATTCTCAAGCTCTACCTGCGGCTCATGGATGTGTACATGGATGATGTGTTGTGTTTCACGTCGGCCGAGCAATGGCGAGCACAGAAAATGGCGCAGCGGAGGAACTTGACCATTCCCTGGGGTGCCAACAACGAAGTGCTGGGCGTGGCGCACTATTGTGAAGGATGTAACAAGTGGGCGCATGCCGTCGTGAGGCCTTCGAGAGAATACACGGGTCTCCCACCTGCCGCTGCTCAACGGCAGAGACAGGCAGGGAAGAGCAAGAAAGGGAGTTTCACGACGAACAGAACGGTGAAACACTATCGACGCAACAAGCAGACCACCAAACGCCCACGGCCTTGGCTGCCTCGACCCATGGGTTTGGGCGATGGCCGTGCCCATTGCATGACGGGCATGGCGTTGAATCCTTTAGACGGCTTAAAATACTGCATTCGTGGGCACTTGGATACGAACAAGCAAGAGGCGGCACTCGTGGCGGCGGAGGCACAACAAGAGAGAGAAGAGAGGGAAAGGGAACGTGCACTCTTAGAAGAGGACGAAGAGGAAGACGACGACGAGGATTCAGATACAGAGGACCCGGATAGCGATGACGATGATGATGAAGAGGATGATGAGGACGACGACGACGACGATGATGAAGCACCTGCTCCTGTAGAACAGCCAGAGACGACCGCAGGGGGAAGAAAAAAAGCGAGTAGCAAACCCGACTTGTCACGCATGCTCCTCGCGCCTGAACTCACATGCCGCGGCCGACCCTTATCCCCTGTCGATCTCACGGGGGTGTACAAACGACTGGGCCATCGCCTAGTCAGTCGGTGTGTGTACTGTGCCCGACCCTGCGAAGTGGTCTCGAGCAACGTGACCAATCGCGGATTAAGCTGTGGCGAACATGCTCTCATCCATGAGTACCCCGTGTATCATCGTATATGGCGACACATTCAACGTCCTGCCACTGCTGACGAGGATATCATGGCCGCATCGCGCCTGCCGCACCGCTGCTGCAAATGTGAACAATACGACTCACAGGGGATGACGACGGTCTGGGTCTATGATGTGTATTACAAGGCGGCGCGTGTCCACCTATGTAAATGGCATGCCAATGCCGCCAAGCCGGAGCTGGCACGACCGATGCATGGACAACAACCGGTGCCGGTGCGCTGGAATGAATTCTGGAAGCAACTCGAGCAGGCAGGATAAGTGGTTTATATATTATAAAGTAATCTATGATATCACATTTATTGGTGCGATTGAACACGTTCCACATAACTCCGTGCCATATCTTCATGCCCGTCGGAATTCATGATTGGGTGAAATCGCCACTTTGTACAGAGGTCGGCATCATGTCGAATCACCTCAACGACTGTCTGAGAGAAGAGGCCACTCAGGTGTGACATGGGGACGCCAACACCAATCTCTCGCTCCAGCAGGAGATCATCCAGCTCATTCATGGTCAGGCGTTGTGCCCATGTTTCTTGGAGTATGAGCTTTAGCAACGCATCTTGTGGTAAAAAGGGTTTCTTGGCAATGGCCGCGACCATGTGGCAACAACGACATGCGGCACGATGCTGACATTGTGGTGTTCCGACCGCCTTGTGCCACCTGTCCCGCTCTGCCTCAGCCATGCGTAACATGACAGTGTCGTTCCAGCGCCCCGTCTGCCAGAGCCAGCGCGCGGTGATAGAAGGTAGTGAGGCATACTGGATACAGAGCGTCCAGAGTGTTTCAGTGAGGTTTGGGAAAAGCTGATACTTCTCCACGACCTTCAGGACACTGTCCAATTCCACCAAGCGGGGTTCAAGAGCATCTTGGGAGACCCACTGTATACTGTTTCGGATGGAATCATGCAGTGCCGCATAGAGAACATGACGCGGCACAGAGAAATCCGAACAGAAGAATTCGACCAAGCAAAGAGAAATCGGTGTACACGAGAGAACCGATTTGATGTGTTCCTTGTTTACATGCTTCACCAGCACGGGATAGCGTCGAAATAAAGTTTGAAGAAAGAGAAGTTGGTCGACATGTTTCGTGTGCCGAAAACAAGAATAGAGAAAGCCCTCCAATTGCGCTGTTGTCTGCTCGGTCGCATAAGGGGACGCCGCATGTGAAATAAAAACTTGGAGATGTACAGATTCGACAAAATCCAGTCGGCCCATGGAACATAGAATATCAGGAATAATATTGTTCTCGGTTAAACGCACCCGCCTGTGAGTTCCCTCCATGAGGAAATACGAGTAGCTCGGCAACCAACGCCGAGATTGCAGGAGGGTCATGAGCGCGTCGAACCATGCGAGAGAGGAGGTGGCCTTATCAGAAAACTGAGCAGTGATGCCTTGCACGATGCTCTCGAGATTGCCATCCTCAATGTGTAATTTAAAATGGGCCAAATCCAACCAAGCGGCGATTTCTGGTGTCACGTGGGTACAGAAGGCACGTAGCCATTCATTCTTTGACCACCACGTGTACATCCACGAGCGCAGCGTCTTTGAGGTTCGTTGGAGCACACTGCGTGTAAAGGCGTCACACGAGGGGAGAATATATTCTTGCCAGAGCTCAGGCAAGATAGGGCCCATGGGACTCTCAAGTTGTAAGTGGGAGAGCATGAACTGTGGGAGGATAGAGAAATGCTTTATCTTAGAGTGTTGTTGCTGCTGCTACGCGGTTCATTTTTCTCTGTTAAAATGGAATTCGACTACACCAATCTCTTTTCCGAACTGCAAGTTCTCGTGCGTTCTTCTTGCACACCTTCAGCACGCAGCATGCTGGGGATGACATGCCGTGCCGAGCGTGCTTCTGCCGTGGAAAAGGATCGAACCCACCTCCTCCTATATCTGGCCTTTGAGGGTGATCCATATGGTTTTCTTCTGGATCAGCTCGGTTCGATAGGGGAGCAAGGGACGATAAAACGAGCCCGTCGTCTGAATCGCAAAGCAGAAGAGAAGAAGCGGGAATGGCGCGATCACGAATTGACCGAGGAGTGTGTGCGTGGTGGCCACCTCGACTTGCTCAAAGGCATTCATAAGGCCTACGCTGGGTATGACTTGCCCTGGAATCCAACCGCCTGTCCTCAGTGTATTCAACTTGCAGTGGCCACTGCCAACCACTCCTTGATCCTCTACGTGATGCAATGCTATGATGCCGAAGACAATGGTCCAATCCCAATGGCGGCTGGGAGCATTGCGACGGTCGAGGCGATTCGTTTTAATGACATGGACCTCCTGTGTTTTCTGAAAGAACAGAAATACCTGGACGGCGACGTGGATTTTGCGTGGGATCAGCCGATGCGTCAGGACGGCCCAAATGTATGTCTCGTGGATTGCGGCGATGCCATCCACTGGTTCCTCACCGATCATCATATCTCGAACGATTGTCTCTTCTATCTCTTTCGTTGCGTGTTACAGAGCATGATCTACCATCAATGGGACATGGTGCGCATCGAGGATTTTATAAAAAATCACATGCACGTGAAATTGCGACCGTTCTGGCAGCCAGGGCAATATCGGCAGAATCACTGTGTGTTTCTATTAGCCCACAGCCTCGCGTTAGACAATGCAGAGATAGCACGGTATGCCATGGAACAGTGTTGGATCTATCGATTTTATATTGGCTTGAGTCATCTTGAGAATGTCATTGTAATGCACACCAAGCACAATTCAGTGGCACGCGAAAAAGCGTTGACCTTCTTCGGTCTTCTTTCTGTTCTCAAATAAAAGAATCAAACGTCACTTCCCTCTCCCAAAAATGCAAGACGAAGCGATGCAGCGACGACAGGCCCAACTCCTGTCCGTGGCGATGCGTGGCCAGGAATCGGACGATGAACTCCCTCCCCCTCTGGACATTACTGACCCTGTCGATATCCCCCGGTTCATGTCCGAGCATGAGCGTCTAGAGTGTAATGATCGTGCGATGGAACAGGAGATTGCCCAAACGACGAAGCAGTGGTTGGAGGTGCGCAGTCGCTTCCAGGACTTGTGTGCCTTGGCGGCAGGACAAGCAAGGGTGGAGCGGCTGCGTCTGCAAGAGTTGCTCACGTTGATGGAGGAACAAGCGTTAGTGCCCTATGAAGTGCAGTATAAGCGAGAGAAACAGCTGGTGACGCAAGTGCTGGACAATGTCGACATGCTGGTGCGCCCGGTCATGGATATGGCCCTGCATCGACCTGCCGATATGATTTTACCGGATCCAGGAACCATGATGCAGGTGGCCGTGGATACGCCCACGAATGGACGTGCAGTGACAGATGAGGAGTTTTTATTGCATAATTATGGGCTGGATATATCGCTCAAGTAAAAGAGTCTCGCGTACTCTGTATAACATACAAAAAAAATTAGGATATCTTCTCCTCCTGTGTCTCTTTCTCTCCCTTCTTTTGTTCGTAGCGTTCCACGTCGTGTCGCATCTCCTCACATTGCTTCTTATGCTCTGGCCAATCCTTGGCCTGACATGCTGTACTGCAATACGCTGCAATGTGACATCCACCACATCGACGCGGCTTACGGTCCGCCTTATGACACACACGACAGCCAGGATCGCGCTGTACTTGAAGGAGTTTCATTGGATAAGGACCTTTTTCGTTGCCCATGAGCATGGCCATGTGTTTGACCATGAGTTGCGCATTCTGCCGCCCTAGGAGGATGATCTCTGAATCAGAGACAGGGTGGCCACACATTTTTTCATAGGCTTGTCTCATGGCAGGAGCACAGTCTCTTGCAAAGACAATGTTCTCAGGGGCAATCCCAATCCCAATCATCATCTCCCGTCGTTCTTCAGGCGGGAACGTGTCGATGGATTGCCATTTTTGGATCATGCGTATGTGCTCATACACGGCGTACATACACACGTAGCCGTCCACATCAATGTAGAAACAACCGCCTTTGGTAAAAATATCGATGAATTTAGTGCGGTTCTGTGGCTCCAAGCCGTCGAGGAAATCACCGGACAAACAGAGCTCGTCACCAGGGAAGTAGAAAACATTTCGCAGGACTAAGGGGTCAGCAACTGGGATGGCGCTTCCTCTGGCAATCAGCGCCTCTTTCTCTTCCTTTGGGAGGCGATACTTTCTCGCTTGTTCCACGTCCTGCAAGGTTACTTTGTTGGTCTTGGACATGCTGCGTGATCTCACTACCAGCAGGCAACAAGAAAATGAAAAAAAAAACAAGAGAGAGATTAAGCATGATTTTACGCGCTTGTCCTTCACAGTAAAAGATATCTTTATTTCTCCTCCTTCTCCCTCCTCTGTTGTTTTTCGTATTCCTCGTAATCACGTCGCATCTCCTCGCATTCCTGCTTGTGCACTGGCCAATCCTTGCTCTGGCAAGTGGTGCTACAATAAGCAGCCAAGTGACAGCCGCCACACCGACGCGGCTTACGATCATTGTTGCCACAGACACGACAGGCGGGGTCACGCTCTGTCTGGATATGGCGCAGTGAAATATCGCCTTTCTTGCCACCCATGAGACTCCACACCTGATTGCCATATAGTTCGGCGGCTCGTTGACCGGTACAAATAATATGATTGTCCGGTACGGAGTGCCCATGCATGGTCTCGTAGGCCTGACGAACAGTGGGATCACACTCACTAACAACGACGAGATTCTTCCGTTCAATCCCAATGCCGGTGAGCATCTCCAGCTGTTCTGCGACAGGCAACGTATCGAGGTTTGTCCATTTCTTGAGGAGAAGCTTACGTTCGTACTCGCGGTGCACACAGGGCGCGCCGTCCTCGTCCACGTAAAAACAGACGCCCTTTGCAAACAGGGTCATGAACATAGCACGCTCGCGCTTGCCTAGTTGGTCAATAAAATCGCCTGGCATGAACATGCCATCACCAGGGAAGTAGAAGACATTCCGCAGGGACATGGGGTCAGGGACAGATTCAGCGCCGTGGCTGAGCACTTTGTGCTTTTGTTTCTCTGTCAAGGAGTAATGTTTCGCTTGCTCGGCATCGTACAAGAAATCTCTCTTGTCCGTGGGTGTGGTTTTATTTGCCATGCTTCGTCGGGGAGTGTATAACGAAGAAACAAGAGAATGGACAGACACAGAAATATATTATCTCATTTTGGTATTCCCCATATACGAAGCTCGTGTTCTCGAATCCGTGTAACAACAACGTCGAGCTCTGCCTTGAGTTTTGCCATGGTAGCAGTGAACTCTTCTCGTGTGATGAACTCTGTCTTGTCATCCACACGCGGCTTCTTGGCAGCGGGTTGTTCTTCTTTTTCCTCCTTCTCCCCCTCGCCTGTCTCCCCCTCCGACATTCTCTTGCGCTTCCCTGGAGGAGCAGGTGACGTCTCGAGATTGGCTCCGATGCCATCATGTTCCTCGTTCATTTTTGCCACACGCAATGGCCTGTCATGGAACTAGACAAAGGAGAAGAAAGAAAAGACACACACAAACAAGGAGAGAGCGAGTTACATCCCTGCCGTTCAAGTCGCGTACGGCACGTTGCACAGTCGCCTCGTCTGCATATTCACATTGCCCATAGCCTTTGGGCTTGCCCGTGTCCTTGTCGAAGACGAGACGAAGGGAGACGACAGGACCAATCTCACGGCAGAGTATAATGAGCTCCTCTTCGGTGGCTTCATAGGCAATGTTGCCTACTAGGTAACATGATGGAGGATGATCAACAAAAAACAATACAAATGGGAGGTACAGAAAACACTGCGTGAAGGCATGAGTTGATCAATGGTGTGTGACCACATACAATCAAAGAAATAACTATCTTGTCAAAGCATGAACAAGGACGGAGCGCTCGCAAAGGAAATGGCAGAATACAGAATACAGAAAACAGAATATGGAATAGCTCGTCTTTTTCGATTTTCCTATTTCTTATAGGTCATTCCTCTCTCCCACTGGAACGCCAAGTACCGAATGTTGAGCAAAACAAAACCCAAACGCAGAGATGTTTATCAGCGGCAGCAAGAAGAACGTCATGTACGCCACTTTCTGCGTGTTCCAGAACTCACCGCTGGCCGTAGAGTCGCATTATGATGGAATAAGTGCGCATCAGACGAATTCAAAGCAGGAAAATCCAAGTCTCTCTTATATTGAATTTGTTCTCTGAAGACACTTGATAGCCGGTATAAACACATACACACTAGTCAGTATTCTATTATCATGTTCGTGCTCACAGTCCATGTCTTCTGAATATGCTACCGCAGCCCACGTCCATGAACGCTATGACATTGCCCGCAGCAGCCTTCGGGCCTGGGCCGAGTCTGGGAGGATTGCCGCCCTCCGCGTCGGCGGCACCGGCAAGCGGCTCTACAAACTTGCCGACATTGAGCGCATCCTCGGCATCGACGAGCAAGAAAAGAAAACGGAGCGTATCAAAGCTTGTTACACCCGCGTCAGCAGCCAACACCAGCGCGGCGACCTCGAGCGCCAGTGTGCTTTCCTCCAACATCACTATCCTGACCACAAGCTCTACAGTGACGTCGGCAGCGGCCTCAACTTCAAACGGCCCCAGTTCAAAGCCCTTCTGGACGCCGTTCACAACAACGCTGTCGAAGAAATTGTCGTTACCGACAAGGATCGGCTATGTCGCTTCGGTACCGAGCTGGTGCAGTGGCTCCTGGACAAGACTGACACGAAACTCGTGGTTCACAGCGACCCAGCATCAGCCGGTGCCATCGGTGATGAATCCAACTACAACCACGAACTCAGCGACGACATCATCAGCGTCATTAGCTTCTTTACTGCGCGTCATAACGGACAACGTGCAGCAAGAAACCGCAAACGCCGCCGCCAAGACGCTGTTGTCGAAGAAGAAGCCAGCCAAGAAGAAGAGAAGGAAGGAAAACGAAAACGAGCCCGAAAAGGTGCCAGCCGCTCTGACTCGGAAGATTCGAGTGTATCCCACGCCTAAGCAACGTGCGGTGCTTCAGCAATGGTTTGGCTCGGTCCGTAAGACTTACAACACATGTGTTGATGCGGTGGAGAAGCTGAAGCTACCCAAGAACCTCAAGAGCTTGCGAGCACATTGTATTAATGCGGGCTCTCCTGGTCTTCTTATGTATCCTTGGCTCGCGAAGACCCCTTATGACATGCGAGACGAGGGTATGCGCGACTTACTGAAGGCTTACGATACGGCGTTTACCTTACTTCGAACTGGGAAGCAAAAGCATTTCAACATGCGTCACCGGTCCTCGAAGGCACAGAGCCAGAGTATCGTGATCCATTCCAAATACTGGAAGGACACGAAAAAGATATTCTGGGCAAGCGCGTTTGAGAAAGCAAAGGCAGAAACAACCCTGCGAACGAGGGAACCCTTACCTGATAGCATCAACTACGACTGTCGCCTGCAGCGGACGCGGTTGGGTCACTATTACGTCTGTCTCTTACTTTCAGCAATACCAACTACGCCAAGTGTACAAGGGAGCGATAACCAAGCTCCTTTGGTAAATAACATGCCGCGTATTTTGGCTATCGATCCTGGGGTCCGCACCTTTGCGACTGGCTACGACCCTGTTGCTGCTTCTTATGTGGAATGGGGTAAAGGGGACATGAAGAACCTCGAGCGACTCTGTATTCATTTAGATGATCTTGCTTCACGCACAGCGAAGGAGAAGAACGCACGTCGCCGTTACAAGATGCGGCGTGCACAGATGCGGATGCGCCTCAGGCTTAAGCATCGAGTAGATGAGTTCCACAAGAAACTCGTTGCTTGGCTTGTGGGGAACTACGATGTCATCCTCTTGCCTTCATTCGAGTCCAGTAGTATGGTCAACCATGTCGATCGCAGGATCTCTCGGCCCACAGTCCGCACTCTCTTGACTTGGTCCTTCTATCGCTTCAAGCAAAGACTCATCTGTAAAGCAAAATTGGAAGGTGAGCATTGTCTGGTACAAATCGTGGATGAACATTACACGACCATGACTTGTGGTAGCTGTGGGCGGCTAAACTCTAACGTGGGTGCCGCGAAAGTATTTCAGTGTCCTCATTGTGCAATCACATTGCCACGTGACTGGAACGCAGCGCGCAATATCTTCCTACGTTATATCACAACATCGACCTGGTGGCAAAGTCTACCAGGCTTGAGTCTTGGCTCCTCGGGTCCCGTAAAGGGACGCGTGCAATAAGTTGTCGAATGCAAAAAGGTTCGGAAGTGGGCGACTGACACTTCTGACCCATTTGACACTTTAAATCCAAGCGAGATGGTCGAATTCTTTCCTGTGAATGTGCCCGGCGAGACGCTAAAGGACGTGTTGGATCGTCTCTTGCGAGCGCACCATCTGGACCCGACAGGGCGCCATCTGGAACTGTTGTTTCCCATCACAAATGCGACAGTCACTGGCCTGGGCGGACAAGACGAACTCGAAGCGCAATTGGGACCCTTGAATCAGACGGTGCAAGGGGTACTGCAGCGTAATGGCATGCCGCAGGAGATGGCACAGCAGGTGAAAGGGAACGTAGTCACAGGAGAGGAGAAGACACTGCCATCGGATTTGGTGGGGCGTGATGACTATATCATTTATGCATCGATGCCCCACGCCACCCTGTTGTAGAAGGTGTCATTGCGGGCGGCAGTGCAAGAAATAAAAATGATAGAATATGTTTTTTATTTTTTATTTTTATGCTCACTGCTACGATGGCGTGCCCAATCCAACTTCTGACACTCTTTGCTGCAGTAATTAACCTGTTCACAAGGACAATGTTTCGCTCCTTCTTTCTCACATTGCAACCAAGCACAGAGCGAACGACAATGCGAGCAAGCACAACGAAATCTAAAGTGCGTCAAGAGCTGTTCGCGAGCGACACTGGGAGGCGACTTCTGCAATTCACTGCGATAGTGGAACGTTAGCTCTTCTCCTTTTTTGATATCGCGCAAAGCAACGAGCGTAATGGTCGGTTGGGGTTTCATGGGTTTCGTATTGGGCTGGCAGGAATGGTTGAGACGCGATAATCGAGGAAAGAAACCATGGCGATCAGGGAGTGCAATCCCAGAGACCGCCGTTCCCTGAATGATGACCCCTCCCATGGAGAGCACAGCCACTCCAGCGGTGAGGCAGTTAGTAACCATCACATTATAGAGATAGCGAATGCGGTCGGGGGTTGCTGAAATTCTTTGGAAAAGTGCTCCAGAACGGCTTGGTCTTCCGCAGTCCAGGGTGTTGCTTCGCCTGCCATGGTCGCATAGCGCTGTTCTTGTAGAGTTTTACACAAGTCTTCGACCGAGCGACTGCACTTCAGTGCGTCCTCGACAACACCCCAGTTGAAATCGCCATCGTAGCGTTTGGGATCCTGATTAATCGCCGTCAATGTCGGGGAGAGAAAACGTGCGGTTTCAATCAAAATGGCCTCTCCCTCAGCAAAATCACGTGTAGCAAAAGCACCCAAGGATTGAGGAACTAACAGGGAGGGTTTAATGTCCATTTTTTTTCAACAGAGAATAGGAATGACTATGTTGTTTTGTAAGTGCTAGGAGCTCTCTGTAGACTGTCAAAGGATGGAAAACAGAAGACATATTACCGAATACCGAAAATCCAACATGCTGCTTCCAAGAACCACCATGTTCGATTTTCCAAACTATGTAACACCATTCTGTCCACTCCCAATCTGCTGTAGCAGTCTCTCATTCTCTTCTTCTCCAATGGAACGTGATTTCATCTATTTCCTAAGCACTGGAGCAACCTGCTATCGTCGCTTATCCAATTTTGCCGATGCTCGCATCCAGCTTCGCTTGTCCACTGTACCCATGTATGCCTCGCTCATTAGCCCTCGCATCCCTCTCCATCAACTGCCCTCCATCCTATCCTTCCCCTCGAGCGAGCATGCGTGGCAGGCACTCAAGGCGGATGACCTGGACACCTTTCAGGCCTTCATGACGGATGGGAAATTCGCCGTGTTCAATACCGAGGTGATTGTGCGCTTCATTCAGAAACAAAACGAGAGCAACGAGGATGCATTTGCACGTGCTCTAAAGAAGGTGGTCTGGTACACACGGGATCGTTTATCCTTGGTGGGTGTGATGGCCAAGTATGCGGCGAATCCGAAACGAGCCAAGCGCATGGGTTACCCGTTGCGGCAGGACTGTGAGTTGCTGCCTGCGGAGACAGAAAAGATGGTCTGGCATGAACTGCTCATGGCCAAGTTCAAGCAGAATGACGCTGCGCGACATGCCCTTCTGGGCACTGGGAACAAGCAGTTGGTGGAATTGGATAGGGGAGCACGTACCCGTGGGTCGCACTGGGGTGGTTTGGTCGAAGAAGATGGCACTCTTATTGGAGACAATAAGATGGGACAGTTTCTGGAGCGCGTGCGGCGGGAACTGCAGGCAGATCCTGTTTATATGCAAGAATTTATGGATGTGGAAGAGGCAATGCCTGTTGTTTCTAGGAAGCGCAAACGTCAGAATAAGAAGGAAGGATCGTCTGCGAAACGTGCTCGGTTAGCTCCTGTTCCAGCCATTGTAGAATCCCAGTAAGAATATACTTTTTCCAGTCCTCTCTTTCTCTCTCCTTGATAAACATTAAAAACATGTGGGAAACATGGTCACCAGAAACAGATGACGGCAGCTGGGAATATCTATTTGCCCCGGGACAAACGACTCATCTGGTTCTTGCTCAAGATGTGCGCGGACAATCCTCCCCGTACCTGACCCCAATCCTCGTCCAAAGTCCCCACGCCCTCATTGTCGATGGCATGGCCTACACCATTGCCTGCGGTCAATTGATGCGGCGTGAGGTGGCCAGCCGTCCCTTCCTGATTCACATCTGGAACAAGGTCGACGAGCTCTACGACCTCTGCCCTCGACGCGACGACTCTGCTACTGCCCGACGCATTGGAGCCGTGCTCGATACCCTGGTCCTAAGCCGTGTGCAGATGCCACGCCGTTCTGTGTTTGAACAGATTCAACAGGCGCTGGTGATGATTAAACGGGAGCGTCGACGCTGCAAGAGCATGTCCCCAAAACTGTTTGAGGGACTGCAGAAGATTCATGACTTGTTCTCTTTATTGGATTTTGAAAAGGAGTAAAAACTAGCTGCGCTTGAGACAATCCGATAGACCCTCAAACACGAAGCGTGTCTCATAATCTTGGCCTTGTTCCATCAAGTCAATACAATAGAGCGCCTTTTGCACAATATCCGGGTGATTGTCGTGAAGCATGGCGAGGACCCAGTAGGTTTTGACCGCGTCCCTGTGGTAGGGACAATAGAGGGAGAAGGGGACGAATTTACAGTAGAGACCAAAGCTGAGGCCCCTCACAGCCCAGCTGTGATATTGACCTCCTTGGTCGATGCGTTGTTTTAGGTCCGACATTGAACGAAAAGAGACAAAAAACCAGAAGAGTGAGACTATACAATGACGGAGAAGCTTTTTTGTATTAAAAAGGATCCTCTGCAAAGAACAAGACAACATGGGCTGTAAGGAACATTTGATCACTGGCCATCTCCCACTGACCAAAGTCTTTGACTGTGAAGAGCTGTGGCCAATGGCGAAGGCAAAGCTTCACGAGCTTCTCGTTCTTGGGGTTTTCATCTTTTTTGTTTCGCAGCATTTCAATGGCGCAGAGGAGCGTTCCAACGAAGCAGTCGGGGACATTTCGCTCCTCATTATTACGTTCCTTGCATTGCAAATCAATGGCATGGTGAATTGCTTCCTTGATCACGACGGCTTCAGGGGTCGACGATGGTGACCATTTTATTTGTTCCAAACCATTGTCCGCAATTTCCAGTGGAGCAATGAAAAAGTAGGGCAGGACTTGATCGATACGTGCTTTCTTGTTTTTTTGTGCTATGGTTTCTTCTTCTATTTCCCGTGGTCGTTTCGCGACCGCTGCATCACCAAATTGACGTGTTGCAATAATCTGTTCGAATCGCTCCGAGCGTTCCTTGTCGTCCAGCGCCATGACACAATGAAAAGAGTGATTAAGCAGCGCACTTCAATGCGCTCATTAGTAGAGCATTGTAGATGTACAGAAAACAGAAGATCTTCCTTGTCTCTTTCCTCGAATCCCATGATCCAGATTCTGGAATACAGAAGACAGAAAATCGAATATCCAAGCAGAAGGGATTCTCTCTGTTTATCTCATCATTTCCTTGTGTTTCCACACTCATGGCAACAACAGAGGCAACACCCAATTGGGCAGCTCCACAACAATCCGAAAACGACTACGAACGTGTATGGCGCATGCAACAGGAAGGATTTGTACAACGAGCGCGTGAGAATCAGTGTCAGCGCGTCGACTACAACTTCACGGTCGAGGAGCAGATTATCCCACGTGGTAAAGAAACAAAAGCCAATGTCAAAGTGCCTGCTGTCGGTTGCATCATTCATCGCAGTGACAGTGGCCGCGAGGACAATTGGATCGTAGTCGCACGAAGCTATGCCCAGAAGACCAAGGCGCCCAACAAACTGCACCTCAAGAAGGTCTACGGCATCGACATTGGTATCGGCCTAGCTGATATGCTTCCTGGTGAACCCGGCAAAGCGGCAATTAACATGGACGACGACTGCATGCTGGTACTCACCCTGCGTTGGCAAAAGAATGGAGAAGGCGGATGGGAAGCGGAATTTGATCACTACCACGACAAGCATTGGAGTCAGGACTATTTCTCGCTTGGAAAATATAAACAGTCCGACATGGGATTTGATAAATAAATATTTGTATTACACTTGACAGCTTGCGTAAAACAGGAGAAGCTTATTCGCATCCATGAGCGCGAGGATGCCGTCGTTGCTCAACGTCAAACGCATACCCTGGCTGCTCTTGTGGCTGCCTGTATGCCACAATGCTTCGCTCGACCGTTGAGAGTAGAGGACGAGATTACCATCATGGTGTTGAAACGTGAGTTTGGCATCGTGATTTTTGTAATACGAGTTGGTGCCTGCGGCCCAGCATGCCGTCGGTTCAGACCATCCATGTTTCTGGTACAAGACCAGGTTGCCGTCGCTCTGAGTCATCAGGTAGTACTTGCCATTGGCGGATTGCAGACGCATGCCGGGAAACAGCGTGTCGCCTGGATTCAGGACGGAGACAAAGACCGAGCGAATGGTGGGTAGGGCAGGGTCTTCCTTCTTGGATCCATGGGAGGTCACATAGGCGTCCCGAGCGACGATACCCGCAATGAACGCGAAGACAAGAGCGACGCATAGACCGACAATAGTTCCAAAGAGCACACCACCAAAGAAAAAGAGTCGAGA
>Ga0068863_100001856_pt1 | contig 20993 bp, 19 predicted proteins | sample KBSSwiS62_FD_66596 | JGI IMG/M metagenome (GOLD analysis project Ga0068863, IMG submission 66596) | Switchgrass rhizosphere microbial communities from Kellogg Biological Station, Michigan, USA - KBS Switchgrass S6-2 | ecosystem: Host-associated > Plants > Roots > Rhizosphere > Soil ...
CGAGCACCGGAAGACCGATGGCCTGCGGCCGCAGAGGACGTTTTCGCCGTGACGCAATGGGCGGCGCGTAATGCCGAATTGCTCGGCGGCGATGCGAGGCGCATCGTCGTTGGCGGCGACAGCGCAGGCGGCAACCTGGCGGCCGCGACCGCACTGATGGCCCGCGACCACGGCGCACCTGCGCTCGCGGCACAACTGCTCCTCTACCCAGTGATCGCCCCGGATTTCGACACCGAGTCGTATCGACTGTTCGGAACGGGTTACTACAACCCGCGTCCCGCGCTGCAGTGGTACTGGGATCAGTACGTGCCTTCCGTCGCCGACCGGGAGCATCCGTACGCTTCGCCGCTGAACGCAGACCTGCATGGACTGCCGCCTGCGGTCATCGTTGTCGCCGGTCACGACCCTTTGCGGGACGAGGGAATTGCGTTCGGCGACGCACTGGTCGCTGCGGATGTGCCGGTGACGCGGTGCTACTACGAGGGCGGCATCCACGGCTTCATGACGATGCCAATGCTCGACGTCGCTCAACGCGCCCGCGTCGAGGCGTGCTACGAGCTGTCCGGTCTACTTGAAGCGGTGGGCGACTCCGTCGGTACATAGTGCACAGGCGCCGCTGGTTGCGGGAGGGGTGCACTGTGTGCCTGCCGTTCCGAACCCGGTGTCACCGCGATTCATGTCGCGGAGTCGAGATATCCTGTGCCACAGGGTGGTACCCGGTAAACTACAGTCGCTGATGATCGGAACTACGCGGATTGAAGATTTCTGCGCTGCCGATGGTTCACCATGGCTAGTATTTCATCTCGCCGCGATCGACAGCGATTTGAGAGCCAGATAGCGTGGCGGAACCGTCGCCGGCCAACCATACGACGACATCGGAAACTTCTTCTGGCGCCATGATTTCGGAATTGCTCGTTTTGCCCTCGCTGCTCAGCGGGCGGAGCGGCATCGGGTGGAAACTGTGTAGAAAACTCGGGTACTTCGCGAAAAGACCCATCAGCGCTTCCTGTTCCACCATTGGGGTGTCGACCGAATATGGGTGAATGGAGTTCACCCGGATCCCGAACTCGCCCGCCTCTATTGCCAGGGAATTCGTCAACCCCACGAGGCCGTGCTTGGACGCCGAGTAGTGCCCGTTTCCCGGGGTCGCCTTCAGGCCTGTCGCCGAACTGACGATGATGATGGATCCGCCGTTGCCGGCGTCGATCATCGCCGGGACGACGGCGCGCACTGTGCGCCATGTACCCGACAAGTTGATGTCGATGACGATGTCCCACTGCTCCTCGGACAACTCCCACAGCCGGCCCCAACTCAGTACACCGGCATTGGCCACGAGAATGTCCAGCCGACCAAACTGCTCGACACCGTCGGCAATGACCTGACCGGTGGCGGCGCCATCGCGAATGTCAATGCTGCGTGCCAAAATCTTGCGGCCCTCAGCCTCGACTGCATCCACGGTCTCGGCGAGGTCCTCCGGAGTGGCCGCCGGGTAGGTGATGGTGTCGGATACGGGGGCACAGATGTCGAGGGCGATGATGTCGGCGCCTTCACGGGCCAGTCGCACAGCGTGGGACCGCCCCTGCCCGCGGGCGGCACCGGTGACGACAGCTACCCGACCTTCAAGCATTGCGCTCCGCGCTACCATCCCGTGGTCCTTTCAGCCGCGCCCCGGGGCATACGGACGTTCTTTCCGCACATCAATCACGCCCCCGCACGGGCTGGGCCGCCGTCGTCAAAGGCCGGCAGTGCCCCGCCTGCGCGAGCGGCGGCCGGGATCTGTTGTAGCACACTGCCGTTGCGCGAACGGACGCTGTTCCACTGAGCGGACAACGGTTGCGGCGGCAATCCCGCACGGATAGAACATCGGCGTCTCTAGGTCGCGTCGACGGGCGTGTTGGCGTGCTAACGCATTCCGGCGAACACCGCCATCCCGCTGACCGGCACAGCGCGTTTGCCTGCAGGCCGGGCCGTGCCAGCATTCGACTCCGCAGGCCTGCGCGGCGAACTACGCGCTCTCGGAAGACTCGTCACGGAGATTTGATGTCTGATCCGCTTATCCCGAACTACGACCCGAGCACCCTCGTGCGCTCCATCACTGTCGAGATCGACGCCCCCGCCGGCGTCGTGTGGGATGTGCTCACCGACCTCGACAACTACCGACAATGGAATCCGTTCTGCATCTCTGCGATATCGACACTGGCGATCGGCTCTGCAGTAGAAATGGTTCTCGTTGACTACTCGGGTGCGGGCGGCACGTTCCCCAACACCGAGTACGTGTGCGCATTCGTTCCCGAACGTCTGCTTTCCTGGGAGCTGCGGGCAACTGCAGAGTCACCGTATGCCGCGCGACGCGACCAAGTCATCGAGCCCGTTGGTGATAGCCACTGCCGCTACTACTCCACGGATGCGTTCCTCGGGGACCACGCGCACGACATCATGGCCGAGACTGGCGCCTGGGTGAAACGCGCATTCGACGACACCGCACTCGCACTGAAACAACGCAGCGAGCACCTCCAGGCCGAGCGCACCGCCGCGCACAGATAACCGTCGTGACGCCAGCTTGACCGAGTGCAGATCCCCCAAATCCGCTGAGCCAAACCAGAAAAGCGCATTCAGTGCGCCCGTTGGGCTCGGTTCACGTATAAACCGGGTAGAAATGGCCAACATTGCCGAGAAAGCGTACCGCTGAGCGGACGCTTCCCGTTCCACCCGGCACGCTCCCCACCTAGCGTTCGAAGGCATGTTCTCCGAGCTATTTGCAAGCGCGATCGCCGAAGCCGAACAGCTAATCGCGACCGCACCGCACATCGACGGTGACGCTGACCTCGCCGAGGGTTTGCAGTACCTGGCAGGCGGCGTCGCAGCCTGTACACATCTGGCGTTCAATCAGCACCCCGACCATCCGTTTCTGCTCTCCGGCACTGGCCCATTCACAAAGATGGGACTTGACAACCCAGACACCCTTTATTTCGGCACCAAGATGCGCGCTGGCTTCGAATACGTGGTCACCGGATTGCGCGGCACCACCACCGATCTGAGTTTTCAGTATCTTGCCGGTGAGTACACCGATGACAGCGTGCCCGACAGCGAGGTCGCGTTCGATGATCGCGAACTCGATATTGCTCCCGACGGCAGTTTCGAATGGCGGTTCACGCCGCGACGGTCCGGGCAACTGGTGATCCGCGAGGTGTACGGCGACTGGTCACAGCGGCGAGGGTCCCTGGCTGTATTCCGCACCGATACCGTCGGCACGGCGCCGCCACCACCGACTCGCGAGCTGGTCGAAAAGCAGTTCGCCACTGCGGCATCCGAACTGATCAACCGCGTGAAGACCTGGCTGCAATTCCCACAATGGTTCTACCTCAACCTCCCGGTTAACACCCTGGTGGCCCCGCGCGTCACCCCCGGTGGGCTGACCACCCAGTACTCGTCGGCCGGACATTTCGACTTGACGCCCGACCAGGCGCTGATCCTCACGTTGCCGATGAGCAACGCCCCCTATCAAGGATTTCACCTCGGCAACATGTGGTACACCTCGCTCGACTACATCAACCATCAGACCTCACTGAATGGGGCTCAGACGCAAGTCGACCCGGACGGCAAGGTTCGCATCGTGGTCGCTGATCAAAACCCCGGACTGACGAATTGGGTTGAGACGCTGGGCCATCGGCGCGGCTATCTGCAGTTCCGGTGGCAACGGTTGTCGCAGGAGGTTACAGAAACCGACGGACCCAGAGTCGAGCTCGTCGATTTCGACGCGATACCCGCCACACTTCCGTTCTTTGCACACAACAAGATCTCCGACGAGGACTGGAAGAGCCGGATTGCGTTGCGGCAAGCCCAAATCAGTCAGCGAATGCTGGGCTGAGCAATGACAGCTCTACTCAGGAATAAGGTCGTTGTGATTACCGGCGTCGGACCCGGTCTTGGCACGACACTCGCGCGGCGATGCGCCCAAGAAGGTGCCGACCTGGTGTTGGCGGCCAGGTCGGCCCCTCGCCTCGAAGAGGTCGCCAAGACCATCACCGACATGGGTCGGCGCGCGGTGACTGTGCCGACCGACATCACCGTAGACACCGACGTTGCCGAACTCGCCCAATCGGCCCTGGCGGCCTACGGCAAGGTCGATGCCCTGGTCAACAACGCCTTCATGTACCCATCGATGAAGCCGTTCGCCGACACCACATACGCCCACATCCGAGACTCCATCGAACTGACCGTTCTCGGTGCGCTACGGACGACACAGGCTTTCACGCCCGCACTTGCAGAATCGAAGGGATCGATCGTCAACCTCAGTTCGATGGTGATCAGGCATTCTGACCCCATATACGGTCCCTACAAACTGGCGAAGACAGCGTTGCTGGCGATGTCGCAGTCGCTCTCCAGCGAGCTTGGCTGTTCCGGTATCCGTGTGAATTCTGTAGCGCCAGGCTATATCTGGGGACAAGTGCTGCAGGCCTACTTCGACCAGCAGGCGCACGAGTCCGGCCTCTCCGTCGACGCGGTCTATGCGGCCGCCGCGGCGAATTCCGACCTGAAGCGCTTGGTCACCGAAGACGAAGTCGCCTCGGCCATCCTCTTTCTGATCAGCGACATGGCCAGTGCCATCACCGGCCAGACCCTTGACGTCAACTGTGGGGAGTACAAGGCATGACAACACGAACCGACATCGGCACCGCAGATGATCTGTGCGTCGAAGCCATCGAGGCAGCCGGCCACAGTGATTTCGGGACCGACGACGACAACTTCCGCGAAGCGCTCGGGGTACTTCTCGACTCCTATTCGCGCGAGGCGGATTTCACGCCGCTGGGCGCCACGATGACGCGGCACAACCTGCGCGCCGGGCTGGTGGCAAGGCTGCTCAGTGAGGCGGCACGGAAGCGCTTTCCGGCCCACGCGGACGTCACGATCGAGCGCCCCATCTTCGTGACGGGATTACCCCGGACCGGGACCACCGCGCTACACCGTCTACTCGGCGCCGACCCAGCTCATCAAGGGCTGGAACTTTGGCTTGCGGAGTACCCGCAGCCGCGTCCGCCACGCAAGCAGTGGGAATCCTTTCCGGAATACCGCCAACTGCGAGCCTATTACGCCAAGGCTCACCGGGAGAACCCCGATTTCCTAGGTCTGCATTACATTGCCGAGGACGTCCTCGAAGAATGCTGGCAGCTGCTTAGACAATCCGTGCACTCGGTGTCCTTCGAATCACTTGCCCATGTGCCCACCTATGCGCAATGGCTGGCAGAGCAGGACTGGGCGCCGTCCTTCCGGCGACATCGCAAGAACCTGCAGCTGATCGGGCTCAACGACATCCAAAAGCGTTGGGTGCTCAAGAACCCCAGCCATCTCTTCTCGCTCAACGCCATCCTGGAGGTGTACCCGGACGCACTCATCGTGCAGTGCCATCGCCCCCCGGAAACCCTACTGGCATCAATGTGCTCGCTGGCCGAACACTCCACCGAGGGATGGTCGAACACCTTCGTCGGCCCCCAAATCGGCCAGGACGTACTCGACACCTGGGCTCGAGCCATCGAACGGTTCGACACCTCCCGCGCCGGCCACAATCCCGACCAGTTCTGCGACGTGGACTATTTCGATTTCGTCGCCGATCCAGTTGGCACCGCGTGCGGCATCTATAGGCACTTCGGCCTACCGCTGACCGACGAGGCCGTGCTAGCCATGAAAGAAGCCCACGCCGAGGGCAGCCACGGGCCTAGTGCGCCCAAGCATCGCTACTCGCTGACCGACTACGGCTTGACCGCCGACGTGGTGCAGGCGCGTTTCAAAGTTCGGTAGCGCCTTCGTCCGCCCAAGCCACAACCTTAGGCCGGGATTACCATCAGCGGGAGCAACGCGATCGTGACTGCCGGTCCTGGCTGATCCACCATCAGCCGGTGCCGGATGACTGGGCACTGCGGCAGGTGTGCTCATCGCACGCTGCCTCTACGAGGGCGGTGTCCACGGCTTCATGACGATGCCGATGCTCGATATCGCGCACCAAGCCCGGCGGCACGCCTGCGGCGAACTAGCTCAACTGCTCGAGGGGTAGTGCCCTGGCGCTACTCGGCACGGCTGGACCGTACCGCTGATCAGGGTCGAGCACGCAGTGTGTGCGGCCGAAGACAGTGACCATGCACTTGTTGTTGTGGGTGCAGCGGCCTCGGGTCCCTGGATCGGCGATCATCTTGTTCACCAGATCCGGCTCGCGCAGCAACGCGCGGCCCATGGCCATCAAGTCGAAACCCTCACGCAGGCCCGTCTGCAGATGCTCGCGGTTGGTGATACCGCCCAGCAGAATCAACTTGGTGTTGGCAACCGCCGGGACGAATTGTCGTGCCGCGTCGAGCATGTACAGGTCGCGGTACGGATAGCTTCCCATCGCGCGTTTGCCAGCCAGCCGGATGCCCGGACGCAGTGCTGCAGGCATCACCCGTGCGAACTCCCTCACCGGGACGTCACCGCGGAACAGATACATCGGCTTGTAAACCGATGAGCCCTGGGTCAATTCGATCGCATCCAGCGTGGCGTCGGCATCGAGCAACTGCGCGGTGCGCAACGCCTCGTCGATCCAGATGCCGCCGGGCAGCCCGTCGTCCATGTTGAGTTTGGCGATGACGGCGATCTGGCCGTCAACCACCTCGCGCACTCGAACGGCGATCTCACGGACGAGTCGCGATCGGTTGTCGATCGACCCGCCGTAGCCATCCTTGCGACGGTTGATCAGCGGGCTCAGAAACGAACTTGGCAGATACAGATGACCGAAATGCAACTCGACAGCATCGAATCCGGCATCGATCGCCACTTGTGCCGCGGCGCCGAACTGGTCGATGACCACGCGGATCTCGTCGCGGGTGATCTCCCGGCAGTATGCGAACGACGTCGGATTGATGAACCGACTCGGCGCGACGGCGGTGACACCGGTCAGCTTCTTGGGCGCGACCACTCCGGCGTGCCCGAGCTGCGCCGAGATCGCGGCGCCCTCACGGTGGACAGCGTCGGTGAGCATGCGCAGGCCGGGGACCGCGCCCCGGCTCATCACGATCTGACCCGGCGCGCTGGCCCCCTCGGGCGAGACGCAGCAGTAGGCGACCGTGGTCATTCCGACCCCGCCGGCGGCGAACGCGCGGTGGAACTCGATCAGCTCGTCGGTGACCAGGCCGTCGGGCGAGCGTCCCTCCGACGTAGCGGCCTTGACGACCCTGTTGCGGAGCGTCACCGGCCCGAGCTTGACGGGAAGGAATGGATCCGGCGACTCTGCAGGCATCCCACCACGGTCACCCAACGCGCGACGGGGTCAAAGGTGCTCTCCCGATGGCCGGGAGCGCTCGTGCGCCATGTTCGTCTGCGTCCCTAACCTCGGTTCATGGCTGACGGTGCGGTGTTCGTCGTTGACCGCGTGGTGACCCGGCCCGGGTGCGCCAGGAAGTTCGTCGACACCTACCTCGCCGAGTACGCCCCGGGTGCGCGGGACCGCGGGATGACGCTTCGCGACGTCTTGGTCAGCCCACCGATCTGGTTCGACGATCAACCCAACACGGTGACCATCACATGGTCGGTGCCCAGTCCGCAGGCGTGGTGGGAGATGACGTGGAAGGGTCGGCCGGACTCCACCCTCGGGCCGTGGTGGGACACCATCGGCGAACTCGTGCAGGAACGCACGCGCAGCGTAGCCGCCGCGGCCGACGACGTCGACCGGCTCTGCGATGTATAGCGTCATCAGGCTGCTCGACGTCGTTGAAGGCGACCGCGCCCGCGTACTCGCCGTCGCACGAGCCAGCGCTGCCGCCACAGCGGCGCGACATCAGCTCGTCGAGCCGACGCTGCCCGGCGTTCGCAACGGCGGCGACATCCTGGTGCACCTGCGTTTCGACACCGAAGGCCAATGGCGGTCGGTTGAAACAGATTTCGCGGCGATGCTGACCGACCCCGCGATCACTCGGGTCAACGGCGCATGCTATTCGGGCGAGACTTCTCGTGGCGCCCAGGCAGGCACTGTGTATCGCGCGCTGCTGCTGCGCGTGCTGCCCGGCACCGAAGCCCACGTCGTCGATCGTTTCGAAGACGAACTGCGGCTGATGCCGCGGTACGTGAACACCATCACCGCTTGGCAATTGAGCCGCGTCGAGGAGGCGGTCGGGACGTCGGAGTGGACCCACGTCTTCGAGCAGGAGTTCACCGACGTCGACGGACTGATGGGCCCCTACCTGATGCACCCGATCCACTGGGCGGTGATCGACCGCTGGTTCGACCCCGAATGCCCCGACGTCATCGTGCGGGATCGCGTGTGCCACAGCTTCTGTCGTTGTGACACAACGGTCTTGAGCTGACACTAAGATTGCGCTCAGGGCTGCAACCTAACGAAAATCACAGCCCTCAGCGCAAAATCAAGAAGTGGGCGCTACATGCCCGCGGGCAGGATGTTCGGGTTGGCCGTCGCAGGCGGTTCCAGCGGCGGCAGGACCGCGGCGCCGTCGAGCGTGTGCACTGGCAGCTTCTGTGACCAGGGAAAGTGCAGACTGAACGCGACCAATCCGGTGCGCTCGGCGGCGGGCAGGTGGCACATCGCCAATACGGTCTCGGCGAGATACTCCACGGGTTCGGTGGGAAAGGTATCCGGAATCAGTTGAGACGCACCAGGAGTGCGGATCGCGGTGGATGGGCCCACACAGTTGACGGCGATGTTGGCGTCCACGAGTTCGGCAGCTACACCCTGAGTGAACCGGTGCAGCGCGGCCTTCATCGACGCATAGATCACGTCGCCCGACGTCTTGTTGTACTCGCGATAGGGACGCACCGGTGCCACTCCGGTCACCGAACCGATGTTGACGATCCAGCCGGCACCCTGTTTGCGCATATGCGGGGTCGCGGCGCGAGTGAGCATGAACGGAGTGCGCAGATAGTGCTCGACAGTGCGGTCGAAGGTGTCCAAAGACATGTCTTCGACAAGTCCGTAGTCGGCGAATCCCGCATTGTTGACCAATATGTCGATGCGTCCGGTCCTGTCGAGCACCTCATCCACCAGACGGTCGCGCTGCGTGGTGTCCTCGAGATCGGCGGCCACACCGAACGCGACACCGCCTGCTCGCTCGATCAGTTCGATCGTTTCGCCGATGGTGCCCGGAATCGCCTGCGCCGACCCGGCACGCACAGACGGGGATGGTTCGTAGGCACGTGCAGTCACGACCACCGTCGCGCCTTCGGAGGCAAGTCGCTGGGCGATCGCTCGGCCAATCCCGCGGCTGCTTCCGGTAACCAAAGCCGTTCTGCCGGCCAGCTTTCCACTCATTGCAGGACGAAATGCGCTTCGATCGGCGCGCGATGCTGCTGCCACATGTCCACCAGCCGGTACGGGGTTGCGACCACGACGCGGCCCGACCCGGATCGGTAATAGGTATGTGCGTTGGGCGTATGACACCACACCGTGCCCGCCATTGCCTCATCGATCCCCGCCACGTAGTCGTGGTAGGCCTGCTGCGTCACTTCGATCGTCGTCGCACCACGCAGCGCCATCAGCTGCAGGCACTCGATGATGTAGTGCGCCATGACCTCCATCGAAAAATTCGCTCCCGCACCGTGCCCGGGGCTGTAGTTGGGAGCGGAGTTGATGAACAGATTCGGGAATCCGGGAACCGTGCCGCCACGGTAGGACCGCGGACTGTCACCCCACTCGTCGGCCAGCTTCTTGCCGCCCCGGCCACGAATATCCAGCGTCGACAGGAAGTCCAGGTGGTATCCGGTCGCATAGATGATCACGTCGAGGTCGATTTGCCTGCCGTCGGCGGTGACGATGCCGTCGGCGTTGACCGCGGCGGGCTCGCTGGCCTCCACGTCGACGTGCTCTCGCGTCAGTGCCGCGTAGTAGCCGCCGGGGTCGCGGATGATGCGCTTGCCGTACGGCGCGAAGTCCGGGGTAACCTTCTTCGCCAATTCCGTTCCGGCTCCGAATGTCCGGTCGATGTACTCCAGACACATCTGCAGCAGCACGTCATTGGCCGGCGAGATCGACAGGTGGTCCTTCGCCCATTCAGGGTCCTGCAGGATGATCGGGTAGTTGTTGTCGGCGGTAGCCCAGTAGGACTTCAGCCGGTTCCAGTTCGCGTAGTACGGCAGGTGTCGGCCCAGATAGCGGCGGTGTTCGGGTACGTCGTCGGTGAGCCGTTTGCGGGGAGCTACCCAGTGCGGCTGGCGCTGGAACACCGTCAGGTGCTCGACCTCGTCGACACAGGCGTCGACGATCTGCACGGCGGTGCAGCCGGCCCCGATGATCGCCACCCGTTTACCGGTAAGGTCCAGTGACGGATCCCACTGTGCCGAGTGAATGCTGGTGCCCGCGAACGTATCCCGGCCCGGCAGCTCCGGCCAGCGGGGCCGGTTCAGGTAGCCGGCAGCGGTGACGACCACGCGTGCGTAGCTGATGTCACGGTTGCCGTCGCCGTCGACCGATTGGATCTGCCATTGCTGGCGATCCTCGTCCCACCACAACGCCTCGACCTCGGTGCGGAACCGGATGTGCTCGCGCAGTCCGTGCTTGTCGGCCAGCGCCACCAGATATGCCTGGTACTCGGCGCCCTCGGGGTAGTAGCTCGACCAGTCGGGGTTCACCTCGCGCGACAGCGAGTAGTAGGCCGACGGCGTGTCCACGCCGATGCCCGGGTATGTCGTGGTCAGCCACGTTCCGCCGACTTCGTCGTTGCGATCGAAGATCTCGTAGGCGACCCCGGCATCGGCGGCGGCGAGCGCGGCGATGATGCCTGCCAGGCCCGCGCCGATGATCGCGACGTTCACGGTGTCAGGAATCGGCACAGTGCGGGGCAACGTCGGCCGCGACAGGACAAAGCCGCCCTGCTCGAGCAGAAGATCGACGTGCTCGTCGTCGACCTCGGAACCCAACGCCAGCGGCAGCAGTCGGGTGAACAGTTCGCGGTCGTCAGCGGCCCCGGCACCGCGGGCCGAGTCCAGAGCTTCGACAATCGCCTCCACCAGCGCCGCGGCGGTGTCCGGGTCCGTCACGCCGGCGCGCTCGGGCGGGTCGGGCACGTGAGAGATCGAAGGGCCGAACCGATCGATCACCGACGCATCACCCGTCAGCTGCGCCAGCACCGCGACCAGCACACCGGGATCGGCCTGCCGCAGATTGTCGCGCAGTTCGTCGGGGTCCTCTGCTGCGATTGAGCTCCCCGGCGACGTCGATTCGGTGGCTGCGGTCATGAGACCGAGTATCGAAGTGCGCGGGCCCGCCTGGCACCGCTCTGTCTACTCAGCGGGAGACGAACCGCCCAGGGCAGGGCCGCGGTCCTAGCATTCCGCTCATGCTCGAACTCGACACCGTGATCGCGCGAGCGCGTAGTCAGGCGCTCGGTGATATCCCCCGCCGGTCGGCCCGCAGACAGCCGGGTAAGACCGCGATCATCGACGGCGACACGGTGCTCACATTCGCAGAGTTCGAGAAGCTGGTCGATCGAGCAGCGGCTGCTTTGCACGACAACGGGTTTCGCGTTGGCGACCGTATCGCGCTGCTGTCCCACAACTGCTGGCAATATGCCGTGCTCGCGTTCGCCACGGCGCGGGCCGGCGTGGTGCTGGTGCCGGTGAACTTCATGCTCACCGCCGAGGAGATCGCCTTCATTCTCGACCACAGCAAGGTCAGCGGGTTCATCGTCGAGGCCGACCTGACCCCAACGGCCGAGGAGGCCATGAGCCGGGGCGGGGCCGTCACCACGAAGGTGGCCCTGACCAGCGGCGGCGGATCCGCACCCGCCGACTGGACGGATTTTGCAGAGTGGTTGACCACCACGTCACCCGCCCCGCACCCGCATATCGACGACGACCAGCTGCTGCGGCTGATGTACACCAGTGGCACAGAGTCGCGGCCGAAGGCGGTGATGCACTCCAGCCGCAGCCTGATGTGGCAATACATCAGCACCATCGTGGCCGGTTCGATGTCGGGCGACGACATCGAGGTGCATTCGCTGCCGCTCTACCATTGCGCTCAGTTGGACAACTTCCTGGCCACCGACATCTACCTCGGGGCGACCAGCGTCATCCTGCCGCGGCCGGAGCCCGAACTTGTGCTACGTGCCATCGAGCGCCATCGGGTGACCAATTACTTCGGGCCGCCCACGGTGTGGATCTCACTGCTGCGCAGCCCGGTGTTCGACGAAGTCGACCTGTCCAGCCTTCAAAAGGGTTATTACGGTGCATCCGCGATGCCGATCGAGATACTCGGCGAGATCCGTGAGCGGCTCCCCAACTTGAGATTGTGGAACTTCTACGGCCAGACCGAAATGGCGCCACTGGCATCCGCGCTCGGACCCGAGGAGCAGGACGCACACGCCGGTGCGGCCGGGCGTCCGGTGGTCAATGTGGAGACGACGATCCTCGACGACGACGACGCTCCGGTCGTCGCAGGCGTCGTCGGCGAGATCGCCCACCGCAGCCCACATTTGATGCTGGGCTACCTCGACGACGAGGAGAAGACGGCTCAGGCCTTCAAGGGCGGCTGGTTCCACTCCGGCGACCTCGGCTACTACGACGAGCACGGCTTGTTGCATGTGGTGGACCGCAAGAAGGACATGATCAAGTCCGGCGGCGAGAACGTCGCCAGCCGGGAGGTCGAGGAGGTGCTGTATCGGCACGGCGGAGTGCAGGAAGCCGCGGTGTTCGGGCTGGCGCACCCGATATGGGTGGAGGCCGTGGTGGCTGCGGTGATCCCCCGCGACGGCGTCACCCTCACCGAGGACGACGTCATCGCGCACTGCCGCGAGCATCTGGCCGGGTTCAAGACCCCCAAACAAGTGTTCTTGGTCGATTCACTGCCGAAGAACCCAAGCGGCAAGCTACTCAAGCGCGCGCTTCGGGACCGTTTCAGCCTCGAATCCGTCAGTCACTGAGAGGAATTCAGAGTCCGTGTTCAAGGGACGCATCGCGCGATTCGACGCGCCAGGAAAGCCGTTCGAGATCGAGACAGTCAGCCTGCCGGAGGTGGGCCCAGGCCAGATCCTGGTCCGGGTCAACCGCGCCAATATCTGCGGCTCCGACCTGCACGCTTGGCACGGCACGTTCGCGACCCGCGGACTGGGCGGCCAATTGCCCACCGTGCTGGGCCATGAGATGGTGGGCGCGGTGGAGGCCCTCGGCGAGGGGGTCAGCGCAGACTCCAACGGCACGCCACTCGACGTCGGCACCCGCGTGGTGTTTCCGTACTTCTTCTGTTGCCATACCTGCCGAAACTGCTTGGCCGGCAGACGCAATGCGTGCCTGAACCTGAAGATGGCGATGCTCGGCCGCGCCGACGAGCCACCGTACTTCGTGGGCGGGTACGGCGACTACTTTCTGCTGCCCGCGGGCGCGGTGGTGTACACCGTACCGGACGCAGTGTCCGACGATGTCGCCGCCGGCGCGAATTGCGCACTGTCCCAGGTCATGTACGGCCTCGAACGTGTCGACCAGCAGCTCGGCGAGACGGTGGTGGTCCAGGGCGCAGGCGCACTCGGCTTGTACGCGATCGCGGTCGCCAAGGCGCGCGGAGCTGGATGCGTCATCGCCATCGACGGGGTACCCGAACGCTTGGAGCTGGCGACGGCCTTCGGCGCCGACCACCTGATCGACCTCAACGCCGAGACGACGCCCAAGGATCGGGTCAAGGCCGTGCGCAAACACTCGGACGGTCAGGGTGCCGATGTGGTGGTCGAAGTGGTCGGGCACCCGTCCGCCATCGAGGAGGGACTGCAGATGCTCGGGCAGTTCGGACGCTACGTCGAGATCGGCAACATCAACATCGGCAAGACCTTCGAGTTCGACCCGGCCCGATTCGTGTTCGCCAACAAGTCGATGGTCGGCGTCTCGCTGTACGACCCCGCCGTGCTGTCACGGGCATTGACGTTCCTCGAGCAGCACCAGGACCGCGTGCCGCTGGACCGCCTTGCGGCAGCCACCTATTCGCTCGATGACATCAATGAGGCCTTCGCCGCCGCCGAAGGCAAGCGCGACGTACGCGCGAGCATCATCCCCTGACTTCCCAAGGACCACCATGCACAACTATGACCGCACCACGCTGTTTATCGACGGGCAGTGGGTTTCACCCGCCGGCAGCGGTGCTATCGACGTGATCGACCCTGCGACAGAACGTGTTATCGGCTCCGTGCCGAACGGCACGGAGGCCGATGTCGACGCCGCGGTTGCCGCAGCCCGTCGTGCCTTCGACCCGCTGATCGGGGTTTCCGAGCGACGAGAGCGCGTGGCCGCGGTGATCGATGCCATGGAGAAGCGCCTGCCGGACATCGCCGAGACCATCACCCTCGAGATGGGCGCGCCCGTGCGCATCGCGCAGACCGTCCAGACGCAGGTTCCGTTGGCGGTGGCCCGCGGCTTCGCGGACGTGCTCGAGCGCTTCGATTTCGAAGAGCGCGTGGGTAATTCGCTGGTGGTGCGTGAGCCGTACGGCGTCGTCGGTGCGATCACCCCGTGGAACTACCCGCTCTATCAGGTGATCGCCAAGGTGCTGCCGGCGATCGCGGCGGGCTGCACCGTGGTGCTCAAGCCGAGCAACGAGGCGCCGCTATCGGTGTTCGAGTTCGTTGAGGCCGTCGAGCAGGCGGGTCTACCCCCAGGCGTGCTGAACCTGGTGTCGGGTCCCGGCCGGGTGATCGGTGAAGGGATCGCCACCCATCCCGACGTCGACTTCGTGTCGTTCACCGGCTCGACCGGCGTCGGAGCACGCGTCGCAGAGCTGGCAGGCCGGTCAGTGAAGAAAGTCGCCCTCGAGCTCGGTGGCAAGTCGGCCAACGTCATCCTCGAAGGAGGCGATCTGGCCACCGCGGTTAAGGTGGGCGTTGGCAACGCATTCCTCAACGCCGGTCAAACATGCATGGCGTGGACGCGAATGCTGGTGCCGCATAACCGCTATCGCGAGGCGCTCGACCTGATCAAGGCTGCAGTCGCCCGCTACGCCGTCGGTGATCCGCTCGATCCGGCCACCCGGATCGGACCGTTGGCCTCCGCGTCACAGTTCGAGGGTGTCCGTGGATTCATCGAACGTGCTCAGGATGACGGGGCGTCGCTGCTCGTCGGCGGCGCCGAAAAGATCCGTGATGTCGGCTATTACGTGGCGCCGACGGTGTTCGCTGACGTCGACCCGGGTTCGGAGCTGGGACAGGAGGAGGTGTTCGGCCCCGTGCTGGCCGTTATCCCATTCAATGACGAGACGGATGCGCTACGCATCGCCAACGGCACGCCCTACGGGCTGTCCGGCGCGGTGTGGGCGAAAGACACCGACAGCGCGATCGCGTTCGCGCGTGGCGTTCAGACCGGTCAGCTCGACATCAACGGCGGCATGTACAACCCGGTTGCGCCGTTCGGCGGCTACAAGAAGTCCGGCATCGGCCGCGAACTCGGCCGCGCGGGCTTCGAGGAGTTCCTGCAGACCAAGTCCCTCCAGTTGCCCACCTCATGAACAGCCCGCTAGTCGTCACCACTGACGGGCCGATGCAGGTTTGGACCATCAACCTGCCCCACGCCGGCAACGCAATCACCGACAAGGGGTTCATCGCCACGTTCGAGGCCGCTGTCGAAGATGCCAACGCCGACAGTGAGATTCGTGTTGTCGTCCTCACCGGAGAGGGCAAGATCTTCTCCGCCGGCGGCAATGTCAAGGAAATGGCCGACCGCCAGGGGATGTTCGGGCTGGACCCACTTGATCAACGCCACGCGTATGTCGATGGAATTCAACGGATTCCGCGGGCTCTGGCCCGCCTCGAGGTTCCCTTGATCGCCGCGGTCAATGGGCCTGCCGTCGGTGCCGGCTGCGATCTGGCGATGATGTGCGACATCCGGATCGCCTCCGATCGTGCGTCATTCGCCGAGAGCTTCGTCCAGATCGGCCTCATCCCCGGCGATGGCGGTACCTGGTTCCTGCCCCGCGCCGTCGGCTATGCGCGCGCCGCCGAGATGACCTTCACCGGAGACCGCGTCGACGCCGCGACCGCACTCGAATGGGGCATGATCAGCCAAGTGGTGTCGCACGATGATCTGCTGGATGCGGCAAGGGCGCTCGCCGAACGCATCACCAAGAATCCGGCGCACGCGCTGCGGATGGCCAAACGTCTACTGCAAGAATCACGCACCAGTCCGCTCGAATCGGTGCTCGGCATGGCGGCGGCGATGCAGCCGTTGGCCCATCGTGACGCCGAGCACGAGCAACGCATCGCGCGCTGGCGAACCCAGTGATGGCGCTCCCCCGGTTGCTGCCACCGGCCGCCGTCGACCACTCGACGACGCAGACCTTGCGCGCCGAGGTGCGCGCGTTTCTCGCCGAACAGCTCGCAGCGGGCACCTTCACCCCGTCCGTGGATGCCTGGCTCGCGGGGTGGGACGAGGACTTCACCGCAGCGCTCGCGGCGCGCGGCTGGCTGGGAATGACAGTGCCCGTCGCCTACGGCGGGCACGGACGCTCGTTCCTGGAAAGGTTCGTCGTCACCGAGGAACTGCTTGCGGCGGGCCCGCCCGTCGCGGCCCACTGGATCGCCGACCGGCAGATCGTGCCGTCGCTGCTGAAGTACGGCACGGAACTCCAGAAAACCGAGTTCCTGCCGCGGATCGCGCGTGGCGAGTGCTTCTTCGGTATCGGCATGAGCGAACCGGACTCCGGCTCCGACCTGGCGAGCGTGCGCACGAAGGGCGTCCGCGTCGACGGCGGCTGGTCGCTGTCCGGCACAAAGGTGTGGACGTCCGGCGCTCACCACGCACACGCGTTCATCGTGCTCGCGCGCACGGCACCGCTGGATCCAGCGCATCGACATGCCGGTCTCAGCCAGTTCATCGTCGACCTGCGCGGGCCCGGCGTCGACATCCGCCCGATCGTGTCGATGAACGGCGCCCACCACTTCAACGAAGTGATCCTCGACGACGTGTTCGTGCCCGACACCATGGTGTTCGGTGAGATCGGTGAGGGTTGGCTACAGGTCACGTCGGAGTTGAGCTTCGAGCGCAGCGGACCCGAACGGTTCCTGTCGACGTTCCCGCTGCTGGCGACCACCGTCGAACGGATGGCATCGCAACGTATTTCGCGCGACTCCGGTCTTGGCCGCCTGGTGGCCCGCATCGCGGGATTACATCAGATGTCAACCGCTGTGGCCGGTGCGCTGGAACGGCACGAACCCGCCGACGTACCCGCCGCTGTCGTCAAGTTGGTCGGCACCACGACCGAGGGCGATATCGCCGACTTCGCGGACCTGCGCGCCGGCGACGATGCGAATTCGGCGTTCGCCGAGTTGGTGTCCATCGCAGCAGACCAGCGCCCGGGCTTCACGCTGCGCGGCGGGACCAATGAGGTGTTGCGCGGTGTGATCGCGCGCGGATTGGGGATGCGATGACGACCGCCGCCGCGATCGGCGTCGACCCGGAAGTGGTCGACATGATGGACGCGGTCTTCGCCGAGTACCGCGAGACGCACCCGCCTGCCGCGAGAGTCGAGCGTGACGCAGAACTGTGGCGAAGCCTCGACGAGCTCGGGCTCGTACGCCTGACCGGTACGGAGTCCTCGGGCGGCAGCGGCGCCGGCTGGTACGAGGCCGCCGAACTGCTCGCCGCCACCGTTCGACATGGGGTGCGAATCCCGTTGGCGGAACACGATTTACTGGCGTGCTGGCTGCTTGATTCGATCGGGCTGCGAGTGGACGATGCGGTGCGGACGGTCTGTGTACTCGACGACCGGGGTGTCGCGACCGCAGTGCCGTGGGCGGCCTACGCCGACCGGATCGTCGTCGTGTGGCAAGCCGGTAGCGGGTATCAAGCCGCGGATGTGGGTGTCGGTGCGGTCGCGATCACCGCCGGCACCAACACGATCGGCGAACCCCGCGACACGGTGACCGCCGATCCCACCACCCTGCCGGGCACAGCCGTCCCCGGCGCGTTGATCGGCCAACTGCAGCTGAAGTCGGCCCTGGTGCGATCGATCCAGGTGTGCGCCGCACTGGACAGAGTTCTGGAGCTGTCGGTCGAGCATGCGACGGCACGCACCCAGTTCGGCCGCCCACTCGCCCGGTTTCAGGCGGTTCAGAATCTGATCGCGGACATCGCCGCTGAGGCCGCGCTTGCGCGGGCGGCGACCGAGGCTTCGCTCAGCGCGGCGGTCACAAGCGAGTGGTCGGCGTCGAATCTGGAATTCCTTGTCGCGGTGGCACGCTCGTGTGCGGGCCACGCCGCATCGGTGGTGGTGCGAAACGCCCATCAGGTCCATGGCGCGATCGGCACCACGCGCGAGCACCGGTTGCACGAGTTCACGCGGCCCGCACTCGCCTGGCGTTCGGAGTTCGGTTCGGTTCAACATTGGGACGAGCAGGTCACCGGAGCGGCGGTGGAGGCGGGAGCGGCCGGGCTGTGGAGCCTGATCACCAACTGAAGCAACGGTTCTGCGACCCGGCCCTGCCTCACGCCATACTGGCTCGATTGATCACACGGGCATGATGGGGATCTTCTTCATCGCACTTTCCCGAGGATCGGGCGCGGCCGCCGCCGCCTTGTGGTTCGCTTCGCCGCGGGTGTAAGTCCAGACGCAAAACGGTTCGCCTTCTGCGAATTTGAAGTCCTTGGGCGGCAGATTGATGTCGAGCTTGCAACCCGGGAAGAACGGGGCGGAGATCCGCTGCTCGAAGGTGCAGTTCATCCACGCGCGCGCGGGCGGATAGAGGCCCTCATCGGTGTACTTCTGCAGCACTTCGCAGCGACGCATGTTGAGCACCACGTGGTCTGGGTTGTACACGATGTACTCACCGCCGTAGCCGAGCGTGCCGTCGATGCTCAGGCAAGCCAACTTCAGGTAGTCGACGACGTGCACCGGCTCGATCTTCATCACTTTGGCCAGCTTGGGGTACTGGTAGTCGATGATCAGTTCGTATAGCCCTGGGAGACCGAGCCAGACCTCTTCCTCCGGGATGATCTGCGTCCACTGGTCAATGAAGTAGTTGTGGCCCTTCAGGTATTGGTCCCAGTAGGTCTTGATCAGCCGCATGAGGGCGTCCTTCGTCAGATCCTCGGTCTGAACGTCGAACGGAATCGCTTGGTACTGCGCGTTCTTCCAGTCCCAGCCCGGAGGTGCGATAAAGCGGCCCATCGGCATCACTTGGCGCATCCCGGCCCGTGACACCTCGGCGGCGATGTCCATCGCGGTGTTGATGCCGACCTTCTCGGAATACGTCTTGACGTGGGCGTAGGGCACGAAGTTCAACGTGTCTTCGAAGACTCGGGCCAAACCCAATAGGAAGTTCCGCGAGAAGTCCTCGATGTTGCCAACCTTGCCCATGAAGTCATGGGTGTAGTCGTCGTAGTTCATTTCACCAGTCACTCGGGTCTCCGTCCCCATCGCAGCAGTAATGTAAGCAATCTGATGTCAGAACCTGCTTATCTGTCAGAATCTGACAGGCCGATGCTAAGGTGCCGTTGAGCGGGAAGCTCAGGGAAATCCCGCTGTGCGGGAGTCGTTGAATGGAAGGCAAATGAGCACGCCGAAGAGACCAACCTTGACTGAGCGGCGCGCCGATGAGCTCCGGATGGCCATTGCGCTCACCGCACGCGACATCTTCCTCGCCGATGGATCGACTTCGGCGACCGTCGAGCGTATCTGCGAAGCGGTGGGCATCGCGCCGCGCACCTTTCACCGCCACTTCCCTGCCAAGGAAGACGTCGTCATGCCGCTCTTCCGTCGATTCGGCGGAGTCACCGTTGACATCCTGCGACAAGCACCACGCACCAGCGACGTCCTGGAAACCCTCGTCGCGGCATTCAGCACCGGGGTCGCCGCGCGCGGCGAAGTCGAAATCGACCGTGAGTTCATGTCGCTGATGATCACCGAAGCCCAGTACCGGCTGCGGTGGTTGGACTGGGGCCAGGATCTGGCGTGTCCAATCACCGAGTTCCTGGCCGACCGTTTCGACCTCGGTTCCGACCCGTTCACTCGTGCGCTGCCGGCCCAGCTGCTGATCCAAACCAGCCGACAGGCCTACATCCGTTGGGTTCAGGATGGAGACGTCGACAGCCTCGAATTGTCCCTGCGGTCCGGCATGCAGATGATCGTTGGGGCGCTGCCGCCGTTGCCGAAGAGGAAGGCGCGGCCCGCGAGCTGAACGTGTTCCACTGAACGGTCAACACTGCGCCGTGGCGTACGCTGCGGCGGTTGACTCACTCGATATGAGCAACGACATCACGCTGTCCGAGGTGCAGGAGTTCATCGCCGGCTTCTGGTATCACTACGACCAGGGCCATTTCGATGAGCTTGCGCTCCGTATTGGTGACGAGATGGAGTACCTGAGCCGCTCCGAATCCGGCAATTGCCCCTTCGAGGATCTGCTCGCGGCCGAGCTCCACGGTGGCGCTGAGACGCTGGCCTGGCTGACCCAACACCGCAACGAGAACCCGTACCCGCTGCGCCACCACGCGACCAACGTCTTCCGCACGGCTGTCGAGGGAGACGTCACAAAGGTCCGCTTCTATCTGTACGTCAACCAGATCACCAACAACATCCCGTTCGATGTGTCCAGCGGTGTCGTCGATGTCGGGATCCGGCGGACGGAGAGCGGTTTGGTGTTCACATCGATGACGGTGGTGCTCGACGCCGAGGATTCGATTCCCTTCGCCGAATACAGCGCCTCGAAGAACGTCGCCGCGGCGGGTTCGTAACCAATCGTGAACGCTCGCGACGTCTTCGGCGGCGGTGTCGCCGTCATCACGGGTGCCGGTGCGGGCATCGGCGCCGGCCTGGCCCGTCACGCCGCACGCCTGGGCATGACGGTGGTTCTCGCCGATGTCGACGCCAAAGCAGTTGCGGCACTTCGGGATGAGCTCGTCGCGTCGGGCGCGGTCGCCGTCGACGCCGTGTGCGATGTTCGCGATCCCGAGGCCGTCCACGCGTTGGCCGAGCGGACTTATCGCGATATCGGACCCGTCCGGCTGCTGGTCAACAACGCCGGTGTCGAACAGTTCGGCTACCTGTGGGATACGCC
>Ga0068863_100001861_pt1 | contig 20976 bp, 18 predicted proteins | sample KBSSwiS62_FD_66596 | JGI IMG/M metagenome (GOLD analysis project Ga0068863, IMG submission 66596) | Switchgrass rhizosphere microbial communities from Kellogg Biological Station, Michigan, USA - KBS Switchgrass S6-2 | ecosystem: Host-associated > Plants > Roots > Rhizosphere > Soil ...
AACAGATCATTGTCAGTACCGGATAAATTCGCGGTGCGGGATAAGAAATTTACAAACCTACGAAAGTTTTCGTTGACATCTACGAACACCTTCGTATAAATTGCATCCCATGAGAGACGCCCATCAACACCTGCCAAAGCCCACGGAAGTCGAACTCGAGCTGCTCAGAGCCCTTTGGGACAAAGATGCAGCTACGGTTCGCGAACTGTACGAGGTTGTCAGCCAAAAGCGGTCCCTGGGCTACACGTCAGTCCTCAAGACGCTGCAGATCATGACCGAAAAAGGCCTGGTGGAACGGACCGAGGCCGGCAAGGCGCACATCTATCGCGCCGTGGCGAGCCAGGAAGAGACGCAGAGCCAGCTTCTGCGTGACCTGAGCACGCGGCTCTTTGCTGGTTCGGCGGCTCAGCTGGCAATGCACGCGCTTGCGATGGATCCTGCAAGCGCAGAGGAACTCGAGGAGATTCGCAGAATTATCCGACAAAAGAAGGAGAGGCAATGAACGACTCGATGCAGGCGCTGGGCTGGACACTCGTGCACTTCTGCTGGCAGGCTGCGGTCATCGCGCTGCTGTATCGCATGCTCGATCTCGCCTCTGCCCGATCGCGCAGCAGCGTTCGTTACGCGCTAGCGCTGGCTGCGATGATCAGCATGTTCCTTGTTGCCGTGGTGACGCTGTGCTATGAAGAGCTGCGGCTGATGCGGGATGGTGGGGCTATCGCCGCTCAGTCAACTGGTGTCACTTCGCCGCATGCTTTCGCCGGCCACGGAGTCACGGCACCATCTGCGCTAGCTGGACTTTCATCGGTAACTCCAAGCGGCGATCTCGTTGCGACGATCGCGGAGATGGTTCCTATGTCGCTTGTGCGATGGATGCCGTGGATCGATTCGATGTGGCTGGCCGGAGTTCTCATCCTGTCATTGCGAACTGTGGGAGGCTGGATGCTGATTCGCCGTTTGCGGCTGAGCAGCATGGTCGAGGTTCCAGAAAGTGTACGGAGCGCATTTGACCGCCTAGCGCAGAGGATGGGCATTGTTCGTCGCATCGATCTGATGGTCTGTGAGCGCATCTCGGGGCCGCTGGCCATGGGGGTTTTCCGGTCCGTGGTTCTGCTTCCTGTTTCCGCGCTGACTCATCTCAACGCCGATCAATTGGAGGTTGTGCTCGCCCATGAGCTCGCTCACATTCGTCGGGGGGATTATCTGTGGAACATGATTCAAACGGCTGTGGAGACGCTGTTTTTCTTCCATCCGGCCGTCTGGTGGCTCGGTGGCCATCTCCGGCAGCAGCGCGAACTTTGCTGCGATGATGTGGCGCTCAGCTGCTGCTCTGACCCGGTCGTGTATGCCACCGCTCTCTTGCGGCTTGAGGAGCAACGCGGCTCGCGGCTGCAACTGGCTATGGCGCTGGACGGGCATGGCTCAGGCTCCGGACTGAAGACACGCATAGTCCGCATTCTCAATGGATCTTCGGGCGATGCTGAGGCGCAGCGCCGCGAACTGGGCCCACTTTCGCTGGTTGGTGTTTCGGCGATGCTTGGTCTGTTCTTCCTGCCCCTCCCGCATGTCTTCGCCGATCATGCAAAGCCTCAGGAGCTTTTGGCCGCAGCGACGATCTATCCTGCTCCGCGTTCACACGTCGTGGAGGGCGCAAGCCAGGTAAAGTGCGCCCCGAAGGCAGCATTTACGTTGCAGACACCAAAGGCGCCAGTGGCGCCAGTTGCTCCCCACGTTGCGGCAGCGGCGCCCTCTCCATTGCCTGCAGCGAGGCATGCTCCGGCCGTGGCCCCTGTTGCACCGCCTGCCCCGGCTGCACCTCCCACCGTGGCCGCTCCTGCTCCTGCACCGACGCCGGTTGTGGCTCCAGCAGTTGTAATCAGTCCGCGGACCGCGGTGATGGTATCAACAGCGATTTCGCAGGCTTACAACGTGGTGACGCGTAACTCGACGATGTCATTGGCGATGAGCCAGGCAGCGGCTGCCGCTGCAAAGAGCGATTACATCAGCGAGATGCGCGCGGCTGGCTATGACGTGGACCTCGACAAGCTGATCGCGATGAAGATTCACGGCGTTACTCCTGAGTATGCGCGGAGCATGGCTCAGCTCGGTTATGGAAAGCCCACTGCCGATCAATTGGTGTCGCTGAAGATATTCGGCGTGAATCCAGAGACGGTGAGCAAGTTGCGCGCAGGTGGAATTGCGCCGACGAACTTTCATGATCTGATCTCGTATCAGATCTTCAAGGTGACGCCAGAGTTCGTGACGGGGATGAAGGATGCCGGCTTCACATCGATTCCTCCCGATAAGCTGACTGCTCTTCGCGTTCAGAACATTACTCCGGAGTTTGCGAAGGCGGCCAGGCAGCAGTACCCCGATATCACCGTGGATCAGCTGATCAAGCTTCGCATCTTTCACATCGACGAGGCTTTCATCGCCTCGGCGAAGAGCCATGGCTTCAATCAGCTCACCATCGACAAGCTGGTACGGCTTCGCATCTCAGGGTTGTTGGATGATGGCAACCAGAAATCGGAGAACAAGTGATGAGCTTTCGTCGCGTAGTTGGAATCTTCCTGATTGTTGTCGGTATCGTGTCGCTGGTCCATGCGGACGAGATCCTCAACGCGCTGAAGGGATCGTGCCGGATTACGGCGTCGACCCAGGAGAATCGCTTCGAGTTGCGGCTTGAGCGCGGTTCCTGCGCCGATGGTCGTCATTGCAACGAAAGTACGATCAGCGAGCCGGCGGATGCTTTTACTGGCCTGTCGCTCGCGGACCTCAAGCGCGACGGCTCGCATGTTGACGCGGTTTTGCGCGAGGAGGCGGGGACTCTGACCTGCTCTGGCAATATCCGCGACTCGTCGGTGATCGGAGAGTTTACCTTCGAACCGAACCATGGTTTCGTGGTGCGGATGGGACAGCTTGGCATCACGGGCTTCGACTCAGAAAAGCTTCAGACGTATACCCTGTTTCGAATCAACTCAAACTGGGTGCAGTCGCTGCAGAAGCAGGGAATCCAAGGCATCAATTCAAACAACCTAATCGCGATGAAGATCTTCAAGGTCGATCCCGCCTATGTCGAGAGCATGACGGCACTGGGATATCCGACTCCATCAGCGGAGAAGTTGATCGCGATGAGGGTACATAAGGTCGACCCCGACGAGGTAAAGCAGTTCCGGGCGATGGGCTACGAACCTACGCTCGATCAACTGGTAGAGATGCGTATCTTCAAGGTGACACCTGAATTCATCGATCGCATGAAGGCGCGGGGTCTCAATAACCTCACGATCAGCAAGTTGGTCCAGATCCGTATCTTTAAGCTGGACGAGTAACGGCAGCAGCCAATATTGAATTCACTCCCGCATCTTGCGATGGCGGCGGATCAAAGTTGCAAAGTATAATCAGCGGAGAGCGGGAGTAGTTCAGTGGCAGAACGTCAGCTTCCCAAGCTGAATGTCGCCGGTTCGATCCCGGTCTCCCGCTCCAGATCCCTTATCTCGGCGCCTGTGCTGAGAAGCGCGCCAGTAGTTTCCCGCCGGAATCGTATAGTTCCAATTGCTGTCCGATGGTTTTCCACGTCCGCACGTCTTGAAGAACGCTCAGGAATGCCGTCTCGGTTTCCATCCCCTGCATACAGGCCATCCGTGTGCTGGCAATTCCTCCAAAGCGAAGCGTATTGCCCTGCAACGTGTAACTTCCCGTCAGCCGGTTGCAGCCGCCCGAGCCGGTTACCCGATTCTGATCGGTATGGAAGGTAAGGCTAGCTTCCCGCTGTTGATCAGTTGGAATAACCTGCTTTTCACCCAATTGCACCAGCTTCCAATAGATCTCGCGCAGAGGTGTGTCTCCGCTTGAGGCAGGGGCCGAAGCGGCCGGCGCAGATGTTGAGACGCGGCGCAGCGTCATCATGGCAATCTCGCTTCCGTGCCCCAGGGTCAGCACCTGGTATCGCTGGTCGCTGGTGAAGAGCAGCTTCTCACCCTCAGTGACGCGGGCGCGCACAACGTAGGTGTGGCTGGTAACAATCTGACCGGGGTCATAGTTGATTGAAAAATGAAACGGTGGATTTCCCGGGCTCTCGATCCGGGCACGCCCGAGCACATTTGCTGTGGCGTCGGCGCGAGAGACATCCTCGAGCGTAGCCTCAAAGACGGCATCAGGCGGCAATGCCATCCGTTCGCGATAAGTGGCGGTTCCATTGATGGTGAGTGGTCCCTGACCGAAGGCCATCGAAGCCGTTAGCAGCAGGGAAGGGACCGCTGCGAACCTGTGTAGTGTCATTGCAGAACCTCCATCTGGCCTAACACTGTAGCTCTATGAGGCAACGAAAAGCGCCCGAAAGTGCTCTCGGGCGCTTCTTCATCTGGTTCTGCAGACTAATGACTTGTCGGATTTGTCTTCTGTGCGAGCTTCAGGTGGTCCTGCAGAGTCTGTGCTTCGGGCAGGTAAGTAACTGCCTTAGCGATCTGGGGATCCCACTCGGCACGAACCTTGAGGCCTTCGAGCTGACCGAACTGCGAGGTAAACAGCTCGCTCTTAATGCTCTCCTTCAGCCAGTCCTGTACCCCGGCGATGTCCTGGTCGGTGTATTCGATGTTCTGGGCCTTCAGGAAAGTCTTGAACTCCTGCATCACCGCATCGTCGACCGTAAAGTCTTTGCTCACTGAGTTGTGGGTTGCAAGGTAGTGCTTGCTGAAGTTGAAGAACGCGTAGTGCTGCAACAGCGAATCCTGGAAGCGATTGGACTTGAGGTTTTCAATAGGCTCGTCCGGAGTGATTCCGCCGCCGCCGTAGACCGTGCGGCCGGAGTCGGTCAACTTCACCTCAAGATTGCTCTTGTCCTTAGCTTGCGTTTTAGGGTCGCGCACGTAGTAGTAGTCGTACAACGAAACATTGCTGTAATTGCGCTGGATCAACCGCCCTGAAGGGGTGTAATAGTGATAGGTCGTAAGCGCTAGACCGGTGTTCTCCGTGATCTGGAAAACCGTCTGCACCAGTCCCTTGCCGAAGGTGGTCTCGCCGACGATCAGCGCACGATCATGGTCCTGCAGCGCGCCCGAAACGATCTCGGCGGCTGAGGCTGTATTGCGATTCACCAGGACGACGATGGGGTACTTCGTGTCCGAACCATGGGCTGCGCGATAGACCTGATCAGGGAAGGCGCGTCCACGCTGCGAGACGACAATTTGTCCCTTCTGCAGGAACTTGTCCGACATATTCACGGCCTCAGTCAGCAGGCCGCCAGGATTACCTCTCAGATCGAGCACGAGACCATTGATGTCGCCGAACTTCTCGAGCGCGTCACCGACCTCCCTGCTTGTAGTCTCCATGAAGTTCGTAACGTGCATGTAGCCGACACCCGGTTTGAGCAAAAACGCCAGATCGACTGAAGGGCGCGAAACCTCGTCGCGGACCAGGTCAAAGACGAGCGGCTTGGCAGCGCCCTCGCGGTTCATCGTTACAAGCACGTGGGTGTTACGAGGGCCTTTCAACATTGATGCGACGCCAGCAGAATCCATACCCTCGGTGCTCTTACCGTCGACGGACATAATGACATCGCCGGGCCGGATTCCGGCCTTGTAAGACGGCGTGCCTTCAAATGGATAAAGCACGACGATCTTGGTGCCGCCCTTGGCGGTTGGATCGGGTTGCGGCTGGATGGTCATGCCGACGCCGTAATACTTGCCATGCTGGTCTTCGCGCATCTGCGCGTAGGCCTTCGGGTCATAAAAATTCGAGTGCGGGTCGAGCACGTGCAGCATGCCCGGAATCGCGCCATCATAGATGGCCTTGTCCGTCTTCTCCTGGGTCATCTTGTCGGCGTAGTTCTGCTCGACCAGCGAATACACATTGGTGAAGTTGTGCAGGCTGTCGCGCAGCGTCGACTCATCGGAGGCCGACTGGGCGGCAACCCTCTGGTTGATCAGCGAACCGGCCACCGCGCAGGTGGCCAAAAAGACGGTGACGGAGAAAAGGGCGCGGCGTGTGCGGGGTGCCATCGATTGGGTGACCTCAAAAAGAGCAGAGCTGCGCTATACTTTGCGCCGAACGGCCTACCAATACTATAGACGCGTCGTAGGTTGGACGGAATATAGCACCGGCGGGTAAGCCTATCTTCTGTGACAAAAGGGGATTAGCCTCTTCGCCCAAGGACGTTTAGAATGTGGGGACGGATACCGTCCGCCGTCGCCGGTGAGTCCAATAGGCGTGCACATAGCGGTTGGTGCGTAAATCGTTGTATCCGTGGATGCTAGGCAAAGAATACGAGTGATAATGACCTTTCGAATTTCGCAGTTCAGGGCAGCATGCGGGCTAGGCCTGCTTGTGCTGCCGGTTGCGGGGCTGTCACAGGCTCCGCGGTACCAGAGCCCCATCGCCGCGCCGAACGCCCCGCAGCAGCAGGTAGCTTTGCCTACGCTGGCGGCTATTACACCAAATGGGGTGGTGGTCGAAGACGTTGTCGTCCGTGTGAACGATCAAATCATCACCCGCAGCGATCTGGAACGCAGCCAGCAGCAGATGGCCATGGAGAACCAGCAGGCCCAGGCCAATCCTCAGGAGGCCGCTGACCGTCAGAAGAATCTTCTCCGCGACATGATCGATCAGCAACTTCTGCTTTCGCGCGCGAAAGAGCTTGGTCTGAACGCAGACGCAGAGGTTATTCGCCGGCTGGACGAGATCCGCAAGCAGAACCACCTGGACAACATGGAAGACCTCGAGAAGGCTGCGCGCCAGCAGGGCGTCTCCTTTGAGGATTTCAAGGCGAACATCAAGAACGGCATCCTCACCCAGCAGGTTGTTCGTGACGAAGTGGGCCGCCGCCTGCAGATGACGCAGGGCCAGGAGCAGGCTTACTACGACGAGCACAAAAATGAGTTTGCCCAGCCGGAACAGGTTCGCCTCAGCGAAATCCTTGTTCCCACTCCTGCGGATGCGAATGAAACTGTGGTTGCGCAAGCGCAGGCGAAAGCTGACAGCATTGCTGCCAAGGTAAAGGCGGGCGAAAAGTTTGACGAGCTGGCGAAGACCTACTCCGGTGGCCCGACGGCCTCGCAGGGAGGCGACCTGGGTCTCTTCAAGCGTGGAGCTCTCGCCAAAGTTCTTGAAGACCAGACCTTCGTGCTCCCCACAGGAGGCGTTACCGCTCCTATCCGTACTCGTCAAGGGTTTGTCATCCTCAAGGTGACGGATCACCAGGAGGCCGGCGTTCCGCCTCTCAAGGACATCGAGCCGCAGATTCAGGAGGCGATGTATTACCAGGCGATGCAGCCCGCGCTGCGTGCCTACCTGACCAAGTTGCGCGAAGAGGCCTACATCGACATCAAGCCCGGCTTCGTCGACTCCGGTGCCAGCCCACGTCAAACCAAGCCAGTCTTTAGCGCCTATGCTCCTCCTGCGCCGAAGAAGAAAAAGGTAGAGCAGCAGAAGCAGCGCTTCGACCGTGGCGGTGCCTTCTCCACGGCGAAGAAGACGACCCCAGCCCCGCTGCCCCCTCCGGTCGCAGCCTCTACAACCGCACCCTCCGCTGCGACGACCCCAGATACAGCTGCCGCGACTACTGCAGCTGCGGACACAACCGCCGCCGCAGCTTCTGCAGTTACCCCAACCACACCGACCACTGCCACGAAGGCAGCTGCGCCGGCGAAGCCAAAGAAGATCAAGCGGGAGAAGGTTCGTTACGGACAGGCGCCACGCAATGCGCTTCCTCCCGGCCCGCAAGAGACGGCCGTCGGTGCCGGCGCTGGTGAGGCGACGTCTACTCAGACCGCAGATGCAGGTTCAGCCGTTGCCCCGGGCGCCGCCATTGCTCCCGTAGCGGGTAGCACAACCCAGTTCTCGCCCACTCCGGACGTCGATCCCCTAGCTCCGAAGTCCACGTCAACCGGCAAGACTCGCTACAGTGATCGAGCCAGGACCGAAGCCGCCGACAAGGCTGCGAAGAAGCAGGCAGCCGTCAAGCAGAAGGCTGCCTTTACGCCGGCACCTGCCTCCGCTGAAGAGAAGGCCGACGTCAAGACCCAGTCGACTCCTCTCGGTTTGAACGGCGACACAGCGACCAAGAAGAAGCCGGTCAAGGTTAAGGGTGCTCCTAAGGAGCGTTTGCAGGACAAGCCGACCGCCCCTGCGCCCGAGCCTCCCGCGCCTGAACCGACTGTGAATCCAGCGTTGGGAGCAACTCCTGCGGGTGTAACGCCTCCTCCGGTCCCGGTGCCACAGACTCCCGCTCCACAGACACAGCCGATGGCTCCCACACCCGAGCCCCAGCAGCCCACGGCTCCTCAGCCAAACAACTAACCCGGCAGAGCTATTTCAGGGTGATGATGCGAGGGCCAAGGCTCTCGCATTGTCGTCTTGGCTAGCAAGGTATTCTGATTGCGATGAAAGACTTCTTTATCGCGGACGCGCCGCGCTTTGAAAACGCCGTTGTCACCTCCTTTTTTGTCCTCTCCTCCCTCCAAATCCGCGAACGCCGCGACGGTGGCCAGTTTCTCAAGCTCACCCTTACGGATAAGACTGGTAGCTTCCCTGCTGTGATGTGGGAGGATTTTGCTGACGTTATCGCACCCTGTACCGAGGGCTGCTATGTCAAGGTGATGGGGCAAGTCTCGCGGTATCAGAGTGGCTTTCAGATATCGCTGCAGAAGCTTCGATTCGCCGCCGAGTCCGAAATCGACCCCGCAGACTATCTCCCGGTAACGCACTTTGATGTCGACGAGATGTGGGCCGAGCTCCGTGGCTACGTCTCACGCTTTACGAACCTCGATCTCCAGCGATTGGTCTTCGCTTTCCTCGATGATCCCTCAATATCTTCTGCGTACCGTACCGCTCCAGCTGCCAAGATGCTTCATCACGCGTGGATTGGTGGCCTACTGGAGCACGTTCTCACGCTTGTCCGGGTCTGCGTCGCCACCGCGCCGTTCTACCCCGAGGTCAACCCCGAACTCCTCGTTACTGGCGCCATCCTTCACGACATCGGCAAGGTACGCGAACTGCATTGGAAGTCGAGCTTCGGCTACACGCTCGAAGGCCAACTCATCGGCCACATCAGCATCGCCCAGGGCATGCTGCAGGAGAAGGTTCGCGCCCTCGAACCATTCCCGGAAAAGCTTCGCATCCTCGTCGAACACATGATCCTCTCACATCACGGCAAGTACGAGTTCGGTTCGCCCAAGCTGCCGATGACTCCCGAGGCAATGCTGCTCAACGCCCTCGACGATCTCGAGGCCAAGATGCAGACTCTGCGGAACTCCTTCGCTGCGGCCGAGTCGCAGGGCAAAGGTCCCGGCGAGCTTACCGATTGGGTCCGTTCCATGGATCGCGCCCTCTTCAATTCTCGCGCCTACCTCGAGGATGGCATGGCCGCCCCAGAGGAGCAGCCCGTCCATCCACCCGTGGATGCATCGGCAGCTATGGTGGAAGAGATTCCCGCAAGCGCTTCCACGCCAATCGAGGACCCCGAGTCGCCAGCCGTAGACTAGCTGCCCTCGCCGTCGTTGTTACAATAAATCTTTCGGCCTCAGGGGCTGACAATCACAAGGGCACCGAGCATAATGCTTCGATTTTCCACAGCAGGAGAGAGCCACGGCGAGAGTCTTGTCGCCCTGGTCAGCGGTCTTCCGGCCGGAGTTCCGGTCGATCAGGAGTTCATCAGCCGAGAGCTTTGGCGTCGCCAGAAGGGCTATGGCCGCGGCGGCCGCATGCGCATCGAGCGCGATGCCGCCCACATCCTCTCCGGCGTCCGCCACGGAAAGACGATTGGCTCGCCCATCGCGATGACCATCGCTAACAACGACTGGAAGAACTGGACCGAGATCCTCCCCGTCGAAGAAGGCGACCCAGCCAAACACAAGGCCGTCGCTTCGCCGCGCCCGGGCCACGCTGACCTTGCGGGCGCACTTAAGTTCAACTTTCCCGACGCCCGGTACGTTCTGGAGCGCGCCAGTGCCCGCGAGTCCACCGCCCGCGTCGCCTCCGGAGCCCTCGCCAAGCTGCTGTTACGGGAACTCGGGGTCGAGGTCCTCTCCCACGTCATCCGCGTCGGCAAGGCCGAGTTGCAGCGGCCAACGCGGTGGGATGAGATCGTCGCACTCTCCCAAAAGGACGAAGTCCTTTTGAACTGCGTAGACCCCGAAGACGAGGCCCGGATGAAGGCCGAGGTTGACGCTGTGCTCCGCACCGGAGACACAGTAGGCGGCGTCTTCGAGGTGGTCGTCCATGGCCTGCCTCCCGGAATCGGCACGCATGTCAACTGGGACGAGCGCCTCGACGGCATTTTGGCGCAGGCCGTCATGAGCTTGCAGGCCGTCAAGGCGGTCGAGATCGGCCGCGGAGTGACCGCCGCCGAGTCTTTCGGCTCAACCGTCCACGACGCTATCGGCTACGACGCCCCAAACGAAGCATTCACGAAGTTCTCCCGCGAGCACAATAACGCCGGAGGCCTCGAAGGGGGCATCTCAAACGGGGAGGACGTCATCGTGCGCGGATACCTCAAACCCATCTCCACACTTCGCCGCCCGCTCGCCAGCGTGTCCTTCGAGACTCGCGAGCCGGTCAAGGCTGCGTACGAGCGGTCCGACGTCTGTGTTGTTCCCGCCGCCGGTGTCGCGGCCGAGGCCATGGTCGCGCTCGCAGTAGCGCGCCAGGTCCTTGAAAAATTTGGTGGCGATTCGCTTGCAGAAACAAAGCGCAACTACAACGGCTATCTCGAACAGATTCGGAAATTCTAACGTGGCAAAGAAGGCAAAGGTTCACGAGATCGTAAAGTACCCCGACCCCGTCCTCGCAAAGCGAGGCGAAACCATTACCGTCTTCGACGACAAGCTGAAGACCCTCGTCGAAGAGATGTTCGAGTCGATGTACGCCGCGCAAGGAATCGGCCTGGCAGCTCCGCAGATTGGCATCTCCCAGCGCCTCACCGTTATCGACGTCTCTTTCAAGAAGAACCCGGACGATAAGGTTGTCCTCATCAACCCCGAGATCATCGAGCGTGAAGGTGAACAGTACGAAGAAGAAGGCTGCCTCTCGCTGCCCGATATTCGTGAGAAGGTAAAGCGCGCAGCTAAGGTCAAAGTCCGAGCACAAAACGTTAAGGGCGAATGGTTCGAGATCGAAGGCGAAGAGCTTCTCTCACGCGCCTTCCAGCACGAGATCGATCACCTCGACGGCGTCCTCTTCATTGATCGCCTCAGCCGCCTCAAGAAAGATCTCACTGTTCGCAAGATCAAGAAGCTTATCAAAAACGGAGAGTGGTAGTCCGACGTGATTGGAGGATAGGCGATGAAGGTTTACATCTTCGCTTGTGTCCACAATGCCGGCCGTTCTCAAATGGCTTCGGCATTCTTCAATCAATTCGCTGATCCGCATCTTGCCTCCGCACGGTCGGCCGGCACCGCGCCCATAGCCCACGTACACCCCGAGGTAGTTCGTGTCATGCGCGAAGAGGGCGTCGATCTGGCGAGAGTACAGCCGCAGAAGCTGACTCATGAACTTGTCGATACGGCCAGTGCGCTCATCACGATCGGATGCGGGGAGGATTGGCCCCCCGTTCCGGGTCTGAAGCGAATCGATTGGCCCATTGATGATCCTCGCGCCAAGGACATTCCAACCGTTCGCGCGATTCGTGACTCCATCAAGCAACTCGTCTTCGATCTCGTTCAGGCAGAGAACCTTGCCAGGAAGGCGAGCATAGGCTCTCAGCCAATTACGATGGAAGTTGAATGAGACTTGTCTTCTGCGGAACCCCTCAGTTCGCCGTTCCCACACTCGAGGCCGTCATCGCTGCCGGCCACCAGGTCGCGCTCGTCCTCACCCAGCCTGACCGCCCTGTTGGGCGTGACCAGCAACTCCAGGCACCGCCGGTAAAGCAGACCGCGCTCGCGCATCGCATCCCTGTCCTGCAGCCCGAAAAGATCAAGAACAACGCAGAACTTCGCGCAGAGCTCGAAGCCATCGCGCCCGAAGCCATCCTGGTCGTCGCCTACGGCCGCATGATTCCGCAGTGGATGCTCGATCTCCCGCGTCACGGCAACATCAACCTCCACGGTTCGTTGTTGCCTAAATATCGCGGAGCCGCACCCATCCAGTGGGCTGTAGCCTCGGGCGAGGTCGTCACCGGAGTCACCACCATGCGACTCGATGCCGGACTGGATACGGGCCCGATGCTCCTTGCGCAAGTGGTTCCCATCGGCGAAGAAGAGACCGCGGTCGACGTCTACGAAACTCTCGCAGAGATCGGTGCGCCCCTCATGGTGGAGACCCTGCGTCGTCTCGAAGTCGGCGAACTCTTTCCAGAGTCGCAGGACCACTCGCTGGCTACTCACGCTCCGATCCTCACTCGGGACGATGGCCGGATCGACTTCACTCGCACCGCACGTGAGACCTACAACCGCTGGCGCGGCTTCCAGCCCTGGCCCGGCGCCTTCACCGCGCTGCGCGGCAAAAAGCTCATCGTGCACCGCCTCCATCCCGTTGAGAACTTCGGCATTGCCCCGGGAACAATCCAGGTGCACGACGGGCGCCTGCTCGTGGGCAGCGGGCAGGGAACTGCCCTTGAACTCGACGAAGTCCAGCCTGAGGGTAAGCGCCGCATGTCTGCAGCGGACTTCTTACGCGGCTATCAGCTCAACTCCGGCGAACGCCTCGGAAGCTGATGCTACTGCGGCGTATCTAGCGGATGCGTCGCCTTCTCAAAGAACTCCTTCTGCAGCCGCAGGCTGTCGTTGTCCGCCTTTATCGCCACGAGGACCTTGCTTACCGCGTCCACCCACCACTTCACCTGGTAATCACCCAGCTCTCTGTTCGCCACGGAGCCGTCTCCCGCATAGTGATCGGGAAACTTCGCGTACCACCAGATTCCCGTGTACACCCCATCCGGCAAGTTAACGTGATGCTGATCGTCGCCCGACTCGCTTTTCGCGCGATCCATGTGCACCAGGTCAGGTCGCACGATCAGCATCTTCGACGTCTCACTCTCGCCCGCGTGCTGATCGATTGTCGTCTTCTTCGCGGGACCGCCTGTGGCCGGCACACGTTGGTCGAAGATGTAGACGACATAGTCGTGAGGCTTCTCTAGTTGCGTCTGCGCAAAGTACGGCAGCAGGTGGTTGTTGCCACCATGTCCGTTCACCACCAAAATTTTCTTGCAGCCGTTGCGGCCCATCTCATCGGTCGTTGCCTGCAGCAGTGCAAGCTGCAGTTCGCGGCTGTATGAAACCGTACCGGGTTCCTGCCGCGCTTCGGCTATCTGGCCGAAGTAGTACTCCGGAAAGACCACGGCATACTGCTGCTCCGCCGCATGCAGAGCCACATAGCGCGCATTCAACAGGTCCGAACCGATCGGCATGTGCGGGCCATGCTTCTCAAGAATCCCGATGGGCAGGATGCACGTTCCCTGTGCCTGCTGGATGGCCTTGACGAAATCCGGCCCGGTCAGCTCCTCCCAATGCGCTGACAGCTTCGTCTGCGCCGAGGCAGTTTGCCCGAGGCTAGTCACTCCACAGAGAACTACGCCTACAGCCGAAACACATCGCTTCCAATTCATCTTGTCGATCCTTTCAGAGCGAATCCAGTATTCAGAAACTCCGCATCTATTCCCACAGGCAAATGGCCTATTTGAACCTCTCAACCTGAGAACATCCGAAGGAAGAACTCAGCAGAAGAGTATCCTTAAGCAGGAAGAAGCCGCTTGCCCAAACCCGCACACCAGCCAAAACCCGTCTCCCCTGCGCGCGTTGCTGCGTTCGACATCCTTACGCTCGTCGCGGCAGGCAGGGGCAATAGTGACGATCTGCTTCACTCTGCACACACAGCAAAGCTATCCCCTGAGGACCGCAACCTCGCAACTGCGCTCGTCCTCGGTACCCTTCGGTGGCAGATCGCGCTGGACGCCCGCATCCAGCAGTTCCTGCAGCGCCCCGACCAGCGCCTCGCCGATCCTGTTGCCATTGCACTGCGTCTAGGAGCCTTTCAGCTTCTCCATCTTGACCGCATTCCCGCACATGCCGCGCTCAACGAAAGCGTCGAGCTCACCCGCGCAAGCGGCAACCCCCACGCCGCCGGCATGGTAAATGCCATACTACGCAACCTCACAAGAGCCAAGCCTGCAGGGCGGCCCCTTCATGAGAGCACCGCCGCTTTCGGCCAGCGACTCGGCCACCCACAGTGGCTCGTCGAGCGCTGGGTTGCAAACTACGGCCGCGCGGCTGCAATCAAGATCTGCGAGTTCGGCCAGGCGGAGCCGGCATCTCCTTCGCTCTTTGCCGAGGAACCCGATGCGGCTCTGCCGCAGATGGACGATGGCTCCCGCCTAGTGGCCGAGTTGGCTGCAGCCTCCACTCTAAGCGCGTCCCGCATATGGGACTCCTGTGCCGCTCCAGGCGGCAAAACTCTGATTCTTGCCCATCGCCTGCCGCAGGCAAAGATTTTCGCCAGCGACGCAAGCACTCGACGCCTCACGGCAATGCGCAATCGGCTTGAGAAGTATTCGTACTCCGCAGATATCACTTTAGAAACTGCCGATGCTACCGATCCGCCCGATACGCTGAACCACTTCGACCTTATCCTCGCCGACGTCCCATGCAGCGGCACGGGGACGCTTGCACGCAACCCTGAGATTCGCCACCGCCTGACTCCCGCGGATATCGAACGACAAGCCACGCGTCAAGTCAAAATTCTGCGCACGGCACTTTCGCGTCTCGCACCCGGAGGCCGTCTGCTCTACTCCACTTGCTCGCTCGAACCTGAAGAGTGCGAGCAGGTGGTCGAGTCCTCTTTAAGCGAAAGCGCCTTACCAGCGGCTGCTCTTCCGATTCAGCTAGTGTTGGAACAGCTTCGCTCTTCCGATGTTCTGCGTGAGCCATTGTCTGGAGTGATCCGCGGCAACTATCTCCGTACCCTGCCCGGCACACATCCCGGAGACGGCTTCTTCGCTGCCCTCATCGAACGCAAAGCCTGACGTACCTTTGGAAACCAAGATCAGTGAGTCAGCGACAGCCGCACAGCGTCTCCGCGTGAGACTCGGTGTCCGGCAAGCGGACTCTGGGCGGCGACGATTCCAGGCGCAAGCGGGGAGAATGAACTCCCAGCCGCCGCTGGCGTTGAGGCGCCAGCCACGGCTGGAGCCGATGGTGTAGTCGCAGCCGTAGCACCAGTCACTGGAGCGCTCACGCTCCCAACTACAGGTGTCACATCCTCCGAGCTCACAATCCTCAGCCCTGCGGCGCTGGCGCGCGCATATGCTCCCGACAGTGTGAGGCCTACCAGGGAGGGCATCACATATCCATCGCCCGAGCCCGTCGAATCTGGGGAATCCTCTGCCGGTGCGCTTAGCAGCACACTCACCCGCGGACGGTCCACGCCCTGTGCATTTGGTGGCGGAGTCTGAGCCACGACAACCCCCGGCGGTCCCGGAGCGACAATATGTCCTACCGTTCCCAACTCCAGGCCCAGTCGCCGCAGATTGATCGCCACCGATCGTTCCCCTTGCCCCTTCAGATCAGGAATCGACACCTGCTGCGAGCCAAGGCTCTCCGTCACGCGCACCGGCCACTGCCGTCGCACGGTCATTCCTGCCGCTGGAAACTGCGCCAGCACCTGTCCCGGAGGAATGTCCGACGAATAAAACTTATTCTCCAATTGCAGCCGCAGGCCCATCGAGCTGGCCTTCCGGCTTGCCTCCGAGATCGTCATATGCGCCAGGTCAGGCACCTTCACCTCGCGGCCGTGGATCGCCAGGCGCATCGCAAGAAACGCCGACACGAGCGCCACGACCACCATCGCCATCGCTCCCAACACCACGTTAAAAAAGCGTCGAACCATTCCCCATCCCGGAACCCGTACCCGGACCTTCATCGGCGATTATCCGTAGCCGGTTCCGGATGAATCAGCAAACGATCCACCTCCGGCGCATCAAGTTTGAATGCTCCTTCAAGCGCGGTAATCGCCGTATGCACACGCTCCATCGACAAATCGTCGGGCATGGTGCAGTGGCAGCTCATCTTCAGATGCGTGCCCATGCGCGTCACCATCACATCGTGTATATCGAGGATCTCCGGAAACGCAGCGGCCACTCGGCGCAGTCTGACCTCCAGCTGACGGTCGCGCTCCTGCGACTCCGGTTGCTCAATCGTCGCCGGTTCGCTTTCGATATGCGTCAGTATCGAGGACACCTCGGGAATCTCCCGCTGTATGTCCGCCTCCAGCCGCGATGCCAGTTCATGTGCCTGGCGCAGAAGCATCTTCTCATTCACCTCAAGATGTTGTTCCACGTGCAGTTCATTGCCGAACTGCTGCACCGCGACATCATGAATCGTCAGGTTTCGCCGCGCCGCCACCGCGCGAATCCTGTCGTGCACGCTCTCCGCCACTGGGGCCATCGGCACGGTATGGATCACAACATCGGCTCCCGGGAGATGGCGTTCCACGACCGCCGTTGCTTCCGTTGTGATCTGCTCAGTGCGCTGGAACGTCAGGTTCCGCGATAGTCCCAGCGTCAGATCTGCGAAGTAGCTCGACCCCGAGCGGCGCGTCCGCAGACGGTTCACCGCGAGCACGCCATCAATCCCCATCAGGTCGTTATCGATCTCGGCCCGTGTCGCCTCACGGGTCTCCTTCGGTGTCGCATCCAGTAGCGCATCGACCGTCCGCTGGCCCAGCCCCCAGGTCACGTACAAGATGATCCCCGAGACCACCAGCGCCGCAAACGGGTCCGCCAGTTGCAGCGCTGGTATCTTCCAGCGCGCTCCCGCATAGGAAGTCGCAAGCCCAATCAGCACTGCAGTCGACGACCAGATGTCGGTGCTGAAGTGAATCGCATCCGCTTCCAGCGCTTGGCTCGAATGCTCCTGCGCGATCCGGTGCAGCTTTCGCGATCGCGTGAAGTCCACCACGATCGAAAGCAGCAGCACCGCAAACGGCCACACCGACACGGCCAGAGATAACCGCTCGCGATATACGATCCTTCGCACTGCCTCTGTCACGATCCACACGCAAGAGCCCAGCATCAGGACGGCTTCCACAAACGCCGAAAGGCTCTCCACCTTACCGTGCCCGTAGTTATGCGTATCGTCTGCCGGACGGTCTGAAACTTGTACCGAAAAAAGCGTAATCCCCGCCGCCACCAAGTCCACAGTGGAGTGCGCTGCCTCCGACAGCATGCCCAACGAGCCTGTCAGTACGCCCGTCAATAACTTCAGGAGCGTGATCCCAAGGGCAGCCAGGACTGAAAACAACGCCGCCGAACGCTTCTCCGAGTGCGTCTGTGAGGTATCTTCCGGGATAGCGGTATAGCTCATCGAACCTCAATCCTAACGGTTCGGTGCAATCTGCGCACCCATAGAGATCATGGCTTTGTCGCCCGATACAGGCCGGCTGTGCCGAACGTATAGCTGGTCCAGCTGGCATCCCGAAACCCGGCTGTGCGAACCATCTCCAGCATGCGCCTCGGGCGAGGGAAGCGTTCCACCGAAGCGGGCAGATAGCGATAAGCGCCTGCATCCCCCGAAATCATTCCGCCTATCCGCGGCAGCACGCGCTTGAAGTAGACGTCATACATTGCGCCCACAAATCCCTCTGGTTGATTGCAGTCCAATATTCCGATCTGACCGCCCGGTCCTAGCACGCGATACAACTCCGCGAGTCCCTCTTCGTAGTTCGCCAGGTTGCGAAACCCGAACGCCGAAACCACCAGGTCAAGCGAACCATCGCTCATCGGCAAGTGCAGAGCGTCCGCCTCGATCGCAACGATGTTCTTTCCGGCGAACTTTGCACGTCCGCGTTCCAGCATCTCGTGAGAAAAGTCAACCGCATAGACAGGTCCTTCGCCTACTCCCACCGGCCGATACTTCATCAGCGCCAGCGTCATGTCACCCGTGCCACAGCAAAGATCCAGAGCTGCCGCATCTGGCCGCGCCAGGAGATCGCGAAAAGTCCTCGCTGCACGCGCCCACCATTGTCGATCTAACCCCATCGACAATAGGTGATTCAGCAGGTCGTACTTAGGAGCAATGGAATCGAACATGTGCTGCACGTTCGTCGCAGCTGCCTCCTCTGTCGTCGCGCCCACTGGCCGCGCTCCCGTCGAAAGCTCGTGCTCCATACGCTCCGCCATCATCGTGTCTTCTTCTTTGTAGCTGCCTTCTTTGAAGACGTGCCGTTCTGCTCTCGCATCAGCGCCAGCGTCCACTCGGCCGCGGCCTTCATTTCATCGCGTCTCACGTCGCGCACAATCGCGACCTCACCGATCTTCACCGGCAGAACGAAGCTCAACTGCCCGCTGCGATTCTTCTTATCATTCGTGGTCAGCGTTACCAGTTTCTCCGCCGTCGCCTTGAAGCTGCTCAAAGGCCCATACCGCAGAATCAACTTGATCATGCGGTCCGCCTCAGCCTCCGAGATCATCCCACGCATCAGCCCCAGTCGCGTCGCTGCAATGCTTCCCCAGCCCACCGCTTCGCCGTGCAGCAGTTGCTTGTAGCTCGTTGCTGCCTCAATCGCGTGGCCCAGCGTGTGACCGTAGTTCAGAATCATGCGCAAGCCGGACTCGCGCTCGTCGTTCGCCACTACATCGGCCTTTACGCGCACGCTCGCCGACACCACATGAGTGAGCGACTTTGCATCTCCGCGCAGCACGGCATCGGCATTCTTCTCCAGATATGCAAAAAGCTTCGCATCGCGAATAATCCCCGCCTTCACCGACTCCTGCAGCCCCGCGCGAAGCTCTGCGGCCGGTAGCGTTGTCAGCACATCGGTATCAGCGAGCACCGCCAGCGGATGATGAAAGCTACCCACAAGATTCTTCCCGACCGCAAGATTCACTCCCGTCTTTCCGCCGACCGAAGAGTCCACCTGTGCCAGCAGCGTTGTCGGAACCTGCACGTATGGAACCCCGCGCATGTACACCGCAGCCAGAAATCCTGTCACATCGCCCACCACACCGCCGCCGAAGGCAACCAGCAAAGCATCGCGGTCCGCGCCGGCCGCGGCCATCTGCTCCAGCAGCGACTCCAGCGTGCGCAACCGCTTGTGCCGCTCACCCGCTGGCAGGAACAAAACCGTCGGTTGCTCGCTCTTTGCGAACGCAGCCTGAACCTGCTGTCCCCACAGCCCCCATATCTCAGGCGAAGTAACGATGAATGTGCGAAACGGCTTGCTGCCTCTAAGTTTTTTCAACCGCACCGGAAGCGTTTTGATCAGCCCCGGTGCAATCGTAATGTCATAACTAGCGCTTGGCGTCTTGAGTGAAATCGAAGGCACAATACCTTCATCCTACCGTAAGCACTTCGCCCAAACCGTCTCACCTAGTAGCATCGAAGATGAGGAAACGCAGTGTCATCCCTTACGCCGCAGGTAACATGGTCCGTCGATCCCGCTAGTCTCGCGACCTCTCAACAGCACACTGACTTTCTCGTCATCGGAGCCGGAATCGCCGGACTCAGCGCAGCGATACGTCTCTCTCGTGCAGGCTCTGTTCTCGTCATCACCAAAGAAGAACTCGCCGAATCCAATACTGCTTACGCGCAGGGCGGAATCGCAGTAGCTATCGGCGGAGAAGAAGACGTAGCCCTTCACTACCAGGACACTCTCGCCGCCGGGGACGGGCTCGTCAACCCCGAAGCCGCCCACGTCCTCGTCGAACAGGGCCCGCAGCGGGTCGAAGAACTCCTTGCTTGGGGTACCGACTTCGACCGCGAAAACGGCGAGCTGATGCTTACCCGCGAAGGTGCACACAGCCGCTCGCGGATCCTCCACGCCAACGGCGACGCTACCGGCAAGGAAATCGCTGTCTCTCTCCTCCGCCACGTCCGCACCATCCCCAACATCCGCCTAATGGAGTGGACCACCGGAATCGATCTGCTCACCGACAAGGGTCGCATCATCGGCGCAACCCTCCTCGACGGCGAAGGAGGAATCCTCTCCGTTCATGCGCGCGCAACGCTGCTCGCCAGCGGAGGCGCCGGTCAGGTCTACAGCGACACCACCAACCCCGCCGTTGCCACTGGTGACGGCATCGCCATGGCCTACCGCGCGGGAGCAGCCGTCTCCGACATGGAGTTCTACCAGTTCCACCCCACCGCCTTTTCGCGGCCCGGGGCACCGCGCTTCCTCTTGAGCGAAGCCCTTCGAGGCGAAGGCGCGTACCTAGTCAACGCAAAAGGCGAACGCTTCATGCATCGCTATCATCCGCTGCTCGAACTCGCTCCTCGCGACGTCGTCGCCCGTGCAATCACCCGCGAAGGCATAGATGGCCCCGTCTACCTCGATATGCGCAAAGCAACCAAAGACCTCCACGAGCGCTTCCCCGGCATCTCGCGTTTCCTCGCGAAGTATCGCCTCGAGCTCAACCGCGACCTTATCCCCGTCCGTCCCGCCGCGCACTATCTCATGGGAGGCATCCTCACCGACGTCCACGGCCGCACTACTGTCCCCGGCCTCTACGCCGCCGGCGAGGCAGCCTGCACCGGTGTTCACGGAGCCAACCGTCTCGCGTCAAATTCTCTCCTCGAAGGCCTCGTCTTCGGAGTCCTCGCCGCCGACGCTATGATCGCCGATACCGCCAGTCAGCCCAACCCCATGATTTCCATACCGAGCCTCCTGCCACCTATCGAGGGCAACACTCCCGATGCCGACACTGAGCGCTGGATCGAAAACCTCCGCAACAGTATGTGGCGATACGCCGGCCTCCTCCGCGATGCCGAAGGGCTGGAGACCATGCAACACAAACTCGAAGCGCTTGCCGCCACCCTGCCCCGCGGCCTCTCCCGCCGCGCCATCGAGGCCCGCAACCTCCACGCCGTTGCCTCAATCATCGTCGCCTCCGCGCTCGCCCGCCACGAAAGCCGCGGAGCTCATTACCGCAACGATTACCCGAAACGCGATCCAATCGCTCGCCACTCCATGATGCGCAACGAAAAACTGACCTTCGAGCCGCAGCCCTCCAGCCGTGCAGAAGTCTGAACCGTTTCTAGCATTCCTTATAAAGAT
>Ga0068863_100001865_pt1 | contig 20961 bp, 21 predicted proteins | sample KBSSwiS62_FD_66596 | JGI IMG/M metagenome (GOLD analysis project Ga0068863, IMG submission 66596) | Switchgrass rhizosphere microbial communities from Kellogg Biological Station, Michigan, USA - KBS Switchgrass S6-2 | ecosystem: Host-associated > Plants > Roots > Rhizosphere > Soil ...
AAAAACTCGTGAATGGCCTCTTTGCCACGCAGGAACGTTCCACCGCCAATGTCGACTACCGCGTCTGGCTCGAACAACGCCGTCATGCCAGTAACATCTCCCGCGTTCTCTCTCGCTACCAACAATCGCTCCAAATCCTGGGGATCGTTGGCCGGCTCTCTTGTTGTTAACTCATTCATCGTGACACTCCGCCAACTGTTGTGGGTTGCTCGACCTTCACTGAACTCTATCGTCGTCACGCGCCGGGCGTCAAACAGCAGCTCTTGGTCTGATACCCACCATTGCTCACAAACCGTGGCCGGGAGACTAGGGTCGCGGCCAGATTTTGACAGTCACATTAAAGAGGGTTATGTGTTGTTGACCTCGAAGAGTTTCCAAGCCCTACGTCGCAGTGGAGCAATTCCCCGAAGCATCGAGTTGAATATCGTCGATTTGCGTTGCCTACGGCCCGCTGATTCCTCAAGCCACGATACACACCGCGATACACATTAGCGTATCTTGCCCAGACAGATGCGGCCACAACGCGTGACTACGATGGTCTTATCGTGCAGCGGATAGTCGATGTCCGGCAGTCCGGTGTAGGTGCGGTTCGCGGGCTACCAGCGCTTTTTTCCAGCTTGCATCAGCACTTTTGGAGTCGCTAAACGAAACCTTCTTCCGCTTCACCCCTACCTCTCGATAACGGTCGCTATTTTTCGCACATTTGAGCAGGATTAGGTCTGGTTGGTAAAACAGAGGGGAGGCGATGGAGCCAACCAACCAGGGAGAACCGACCCGAAGTGGGCTGCACTTTCCCAAGAAGAGCTACAGGCTTTAGATGCCCTTACCAGGAAGCTTGCGCTACCCGCGCCAGATGGCCCATAAAATTAAATAGAATCAAAGGCAGCCATCGAAGCAAGTGAGGTGGATTCAGAGGCATAGAAAGTGTGTTAGTGGCGCGTAGCGGCTTGTCAAATGATCTGGTTGGTCATCATCGTGATATTTCTCGGCGCGGTAGTTGCCGTGATGCAGGTGTTCTTGTTTTTGTTCGACAGCGAGCAGCTCCTAGCAGAGCAGCGAATGGAAGCTCGGATTCCGACAAGAGTTGGGCTGGAGCTCTCTGGTCCAGATGAACCTCTCATTTACGAAATCACCTTCACTGAGAATGTCAGTCGTCACGGAGCACGCGTCGTCACCAAAAGACGCGGGAGCCCGAACGACAGCGTTCTAGTTAAACTGCCCCAAAGCCTCTCCTGCCGTGCGCGGATTACTTACTGTCAGCACTTGAAGGGAGATGAGTTCGCAATGGGCCTGCAGTTTTCTTTTGTGGTTTACGACGCGCCCTCATACGACCCGCCCTCTTACTTCACTTCGGATCGCAAATAGAATCAAACGCAGCCCCGGAAGAGAAACGCTAACCCGCTAGTCCCGCCGGGTTGCCGGCTCTATTGGCAGTCCCGATTATCGGCGGCCCCCAAAGCCCTCGCATTTTCGCCCATTTCTATGCAGAAATGACGCACTTCCCGGCCCATAGGACTCGATAAGTGGTTGAAAAACAATAAGGCTTAGGTGGTACTAGACGTGCTAGAACATTGCCGCCCAAGGAAGGACGCCACCTTGATTGTATACGTGCTGCTTTTAGCCATGGCGGCTTTGGCGGTTGTGACCTTTACTGGTTCCATCACTGAGTCAACGCACAGGCGGGCGACAAAGCGTTAAAAGGAATCCAAGAGGCTTCCCCACGGAAAACGGCGGTACATCACGTCTAACCCTAGGGAGCGATTTAGTCTTTGTTTCCATCAAGCTTCGCCGCGTCCGTACCCAAAAGTATTGGCGGCCTCCTCTCATGCATCACCCCCCTGTTCGTCAGATTACAACCGCGGTGTTTCGCTGATCGCTTGAGACCGCCTTACCTATGTGTCCGCTACGAAAGCAGCAAGTTCCTTAAACCGGAACCCGGGCTACCCGCCCCGTTTTTTATCTGTCCAGACCCCAGGTGAGAATGATTCCGTTGTTGACCAGCTCCTTAGTCTTCGATTGCCTCAACACCAACGTTTTTAAGTCGCTCGAGACCATCCTTCATGGCTTTGAGTTCTTCGGCGGAGTGCCCCTGCCAATTCAGGACCTCGGCTATGACACGAAGGGGATCTTTGGAACGGTATGAAAGCGTAGGGTTACCCGGGTACTTCTTGTCAGTCAGATTGGGGTCGTCTTCAAAAGGGCCAGTCGCCTCCACCACGTAGATTCTGCCGGGGCTCTCACCAAGGGCGAGCTCGGCTCCCCAGATAGCCGCATTCAACGTGCCGGTCAAATAAATGTAGGCCGCCTTCTTCCTCTTACCGTGGTTAGAATTGTAGCCGGGCCTAATGAGATCCCCCGGTTTTAGGTCTACTTTGGTACCGTGGAAGAAACTTCGGCCAGGCAGTTGAGGTTTGATCACCTTTAAATCTCCTGTCGATAGGTCGATGACGAGCTAGCCCTTGCCACTTCGGCCGCAAAATTTCCAACCCACAGAATACTGTGTCTTGCGCGATTTTTAACAACTTAGGCGGCCCTTGGCAGTCCCCGCGGTCTTGTATGTTGTTGTAAAACCTTTTAGGGGGATGCTGTCAAGGCAGAGGTCGCGAGTTCGAATCTAGTCGTCCCCGCCATTCCTTTTCAAGAACCGACCGAAAGTGCTCCATTTTCGCGTGGGCACAAAGAGGCACAAATAGGTATAGGAAATAGAGTTTCTCCGAGCAGAGCTTACCTCTCCTGCGTTTTTTCCCGGAACAAGAGCGCGACAACTGCCCGCTGCGCATTTCGCTTTTCCGTTGCGACTGCCTGCGCGTATGCATCGAGAGTCACACTTATTGTCGAATGGCGCAGCAGCTCTTGCATGATCTTCAGCTCTGCACCCGTAGATCGAAGCAGCGTCGAATAGGCGTCACGAAAGGTATGCCAGCCGCGTTCTGCGAAGATCGTGCGGCGCTAACTTGTCGATCCCAGCCTTCATGGCATACTCGCGAACCACGTGCCAGACCGCCTTTTCCGTCAGCGTCTCTCCCCCGGTTTTCCCATCTTGTGCACCCGACGAAACAACTTGCCCGACATAATGTTCGCTGCCTGGATCCACTGGTCGACGACATTCTTTATCCATCCCAGCATCGGAATTGTGCGGGTATGGCTTGCCTTTCCCTTCCAAATCGACAATGGCCCAGTGTTCTTCACGCTGTTGAATGTGTCCGAAATTTAGCTCAACTGCCTCATGTCGCCGTAGACCACCGGCAAGTAGGACGGCCAGCAGTGCTCGATCACGTTCTTCGTTCAAGCGCCCGCCGCCGGGAAGCTGCCACAGTCTCTGCGACTGTTCAGCGGTGAGCCAGTTTCCTAGCCTCACGCCAATCCTCTTAACGCCTTTAACTCGTCGGATGCCGGCAGCCAGGTGGGGGCTTAGAAGGCCACAATCAGTGGCCTGATAGGCCAGGCGGCGGACGGCTCCTAAGCGAAGGTTGATTGTCCCCGGAGCGAGATTTCGGGATTCGAGATGAATTCCAGCTAGTAGCTTAACCACTAAACTCACTCATGCCGGTTTGTCGGCAACTCTTTTCTAAAACGTATAAACGAAGAATTGCCCGTCATACGCCAAGCGGACGACAGCGGCCTATCAGATAAGGTACTTCCGAAAATGCTTAAGACATATTGCAATCCCATAGAAACCCTGCTATATATATGGGTATCCAATAGGAATCACTATGGCAGATAAAACTGAGGTCTGGCTGGGCACCCTCTCATTGATGGTCTTAAGAACATTAGCGACGATGGGGCCGCAGCATGGGTACGGCCTTGCGAGGCGCATCGAGCAGATTAGCGGCGATCAGCTGTCCCTCAATTACGGCACTCTTTATCCCGCGTTACTCAAGCTCGAACAAGAAGGAGCCGTCGCTTCCGAATGGGGTGTTTCCGATAATAATCGCAAGGCCAAATTCTATCGCCTGACTAGAGCCGGGCGCCGACAACTCGAACGTCAAACGCACGACTGGCAACAGGCGACTGCGATCGTGGCCCGCTTCTTATCGCCTTCCGAGGAGGGCTAATGTCGGAGCTTCGGAGATTATGGATGCGATTGCGCGCCACAATAGGCTCAGGCCATTGCGACCGGGATTTTGGCGCTGAGCTAGAGAGCATTCTCCAGATGCATGTTGACGATAATTTGCGTCGCGGTATGACGCCCGAGGAAGCACGTCGACAGGCTCGCATCAGATTGGGCGGTGTGGAGCAGGTCCAGCAAATCGCGCGTGACCGCAGAGGACTGCCATGGCTGGAGGTATTTGGGCGTGATCTGCGATATGCGGTACGTACCTTGTTGCGGACGCCGGGATTCGCCGCAGTGGCAATGCTAGTGATGGCAATCGGCATTGGCGCAAGCGTTTCTTTATTCACCGTCATTCACTCCGTTCTGTTGCGTCCATTGCCGTTTCCGCACCCGGATCGCCTTGTGGCAATCTACAGTCAGGACGCCGTCTGGTCCCACAATACGGTGGCTCCGGGCGATTTCTACGATTGGCAGAATGCCTCGCACGGTTATGAGCAGATGGCTATCTGGCGCTGGACAGGATTCAACATGTCGGCCAGCGACGGACTACTTCCCGAGTTCCTCAACGCTGGCACCTGTTCGTGGAATTTGTTCTCCACTCTTGGAATCAGTCCAGTGCTGGGACGTTCCTTCACGCCAGCTGATGACAATCCTGGCGCCGCACGTGCCGCGATTCTCACTTGGAGCTTGTTTGAGCGCCGGTTCAACCACAATCCTGCGGTCCTTGGGAATACCGTTCGACTCAATGGTCAGCTGTACACGGTGGTTGGAGTCTTTCCAGACTGGTTTCAATATCCGAATCCGAAAATTGAGTTGTGGGTCCCTTGGCAAATTGAAATACCTCGTGAGATCCAGTGGAGTCACTACGATCACATCGGCTACGTTGTGGGACGTCTTAAGCCGGACAACCAGTCAACGGTTGCCATTCAGGAGCTCAGCGCTGCCCAGCATCAGATCTACCTTCGGCTCAACGGCACCGGACCCGTCAAGCAGGGTGTCATTGCAACACCACTGCTGGAGGACATGGTCGGAGAAGTGAAGACGCCTTTGTATGTGCTGCTATCAGCCGTTGTCTGCCTCCTCTTCATCGCGTCTCTCAACCTCTCTAACCTGCTCGTCGCACGGTCGGCAGCTCATCAAAGAGAAATGGCGATCCGCACAGCCCTTGGAAGCAGCCGCCTTTGCCTGATTCGGCAGCAACTCACCGAAAGCCTGCTGATTTGCCTAGGTGGAGGAATTGTCGGCCTATTATTCGCAAATGTGGGAACTCGCTGGCTGACGACACATTGGGACGGGCTGCCTCGCGCATATAGCGTTCACTTGGACAGCATGGCCGTTGTTTTTGCACTTGGGATCACTGCGACGGCGGGAGTTCTGGCCGGCCTGCTGCCTGCCATCTCTGCGAGCGGCAGTAATGTTCTCTCGGCTCTGCAGGAAAACTCGCGAGGAATTGGCGGAGGTGCATCTCGCACGTCAATGCGCAAAGCATTGTTAACCGGCGAGGTTGCCTTGACGGTTGTCCTGCTCGTTGCTGCGGGTTTGCTCTTCAGGAGTTTTCTCCGCCTTCGAGCTGTCGACTTGGGCTGCACAACAAAGAACGTGCTGACCATGAACTATTTCCTTCGCGGGGACAAATACTCAAAACCCGAACAGATCGTAAACTTTGACACAGAATTACTGGACAAGGTACGTCATATTCCAGGTGTGAAGGCGGCCGGACTCACGAACGTTGTGCCGGGTGATGGCTACTATGGCGATCACGAATTCTGGGTTCCGGAGCATCCGCCTCAGCCGCTTGGAGAACATCACTTCGCCGCATACCGCACAGCCGATCCCGACTATTTCTCAGCCCTTCAAATTCCCCTGGTCCGAGGGCGCTTCTTTTCTGAGAATGAGCGACTGGAGCACGACAAATACGCGATCGTGAACCAGGAATTCGTTCGGCAATTTTTTCCTGCCGAGGATCCCATTGGAAAGCATCTGCGTGTGGCATGGCGGACTCCGCAAGGAGAGAACTACGAGATCATCGGAGTGGTTGGTGACACGAGCTATCAAATCGACCGCTCCGCCCGCCCTATGATGTGGTTTCCCATCTTGGCAGGTATTCCCGGCAATTCCGGTGATTCCGTATTGGTTGTGCGCTCTGCAAAAGACGTAATGCCACTCGCAATTCCGATCCAGATGGTGATTGCCTCTCTGGATCCCGGCCTTCCGGTCAAGAACATATTGACGATGGAGCAAATTGTGGGTGAATCCACCGCAAATTCCAGTTTCACTGCAACGTTGGTGTTAAGTTTCGCGGGATTGTCTCTACTGCTGGCGGCAGTAGGGCTCTATGGTGTGCTGTCGTATCTAGTTACCCAGCGAACGCAAGAGATCGGCATTCGCATGGCACTAGGTGCAGAGCGAGAGCGTGTGCTACGCCTGATGCTACTGGATGGACTGAGGCCGGCGCTGATTGGGCTCGTGCTCGGAATGGGGGCTAGTATCGCTCTCACACGACTGATTCGTACTGTCCTTTACGGGACAAGCCCGCTGGATGGGACCGTCTTGGCCTTGGTCGTGGCAACTTTGCTGATTTCCTCAACTGCGGCATGCCTTGTCCCCGCTTGGCGCGCAGCGCGAATCGAGCCGATGAAGGCGCTACGGTCAGAGTAAGGCGGATGAACGGGATGCAGAAAATCAAAATTATTGCAACCTTGTGGAGCCTAAGAGGCAAGTATTTGTCATGAAGTTTCTCCTCGCAGCCATTGCAGTGCTGGCATACCTCGCGATAGGTGCTCTAGGTCAAACGCCTCGCCCCAAGGCTGCGGTCAAGACTACGACCATCCCGCTGGACAGACTGGATGAACAGCAGCCTCGTAATGTGAAAACGGAATGGGTAACGTACAAAGGACGAAAAGCACTGCGAGTAATTGACACCGCACCGCCAGATGTCGCCGACGGGATTCAACTTGTCATCTTAAATGAGACTGACTTTCGGGACGGCACGATTGAAATCGAGTTGACGGGTGAACCCAGCCCGACGGCAAAGAGCTCGGCACCGCGAGGATTCGTTGGTGTAGCCTTCCGCGTCAATCTTGACCCCCCCAAGTACGCTGCAAAGTACGACTGCTTCTACCTGCGTCCGACGAATGGGCGCGCCGACGACCAGGTGCGACGCAACCATTCGACCCAATACATTTCTTACCCGGACTTCCCCTGGTTTCGATTGCGTAAGGAGTTCCCGGAGAAATATGAGAGCTATGCAGACGTCGTCCCCGGAGAATGGACCAAGCTGAAGATCGAAGTGCATGGTGACAAGGCGCGCTTGTACGTGCAGGGCTCGCCGCAACCGGCCCTGGTCGTCAACGACCTCAAACAAACGCAAGGCAAGATCGCCTTATGGGTTGGAACCGAAACGATCGCGCATTTCGCCAATCTACGCGTATCACACTGATTTCGAGAATCAGAGTTGCGATTGACATCAGTGGTGGTCACACCAGCGGATAAGACTTGGCGCCAACCGGTTCGGGGGCAGTAACAACTTTGCTGGAGGCGGCGCAAGTTGAACAAACCAAAGGACGGATGTGATTGACTCAATTCCGTCCAGTTGGTCGGCAATTCGGAAGCAACTCGCAGCACCTATCTTTCGTGGTGGCTACGCTGCGAGCAGAATCAGTTGCATCCTGAACGGCAGGATAACAAATTCGGATGGTTGCAGACTCGCGCAACCAAAACTTTCTTATCTTTCAAGCACTTCGACCAACCCGCAACCATCCGAATTTGTAGTCCTCCCCGCTAGAGATTCGAGCCACCTGGAGTTCTCCTTCGAGATGCGCTCAACACCTGTCTGGTAAATCGAAATGTCAGCTGGTTTCCGGTTTGCCCGTCACTCGGCCGGCAATCAGAATCGGGCCTCGTCGGCGGCTTCCTACTCGCCTCGCAAAGCCAGCATGGGATCCGTACTCGATGCGCGTCTGGCCGGTAGTGCAGAAGCCGCCAGCGCCAGCAGCAGCATTGCGATAGCAGAAAGTGCAAGCACACTTGGATCGAACGGGCTTACCTCAAACAGCAAGGAACGCAGCAAACGGGATGCGGCCACGGCTCCAAGCAAACCCAAGCCACAGCCAACCGCCGCAAGCCTGGCGCCGGAACCCAGGATGACCAGGATCACTCCGGAGCGCTGGCAGCCAAGCCTCTTGGGTAGGCGCATGTCCTGGGGATGAAGAGAGCGCGGAAGTGAACCGCAGCCGCCGGTCGCCGCAAGGCAACCGTCAGATGCGACGGATTCTGAATCAAGCTGCCCATGCGGCAGCCAAATACAAGGGAAGCATCTTCCAAATTCTCTATCGCCGCTCCGTGCCACGTATGGGACACAATCAAACCATTGGAATAATTGCCCACAAACTTTGTCGCTTGGTCTGGAAGATATTGCACCGAGGAATCCGGTACGAGGAACGAGGCCCAGAAGTCAGCAAAGCCTCCAAGCAAAAGCGCACCCGAAAAATGATCCAAGCACTCCACAGACTTGGTTACCGAATCGAACCGAGCCTGTCTCAATCAGCCATCACAGCATGACCGCGATCTCGGCAACGATTTTCGACCCTGCGTTTATCAGCAGCTTGCGCTTATCGAGTATCGGCAGAAACAGGGACCCGGCTCGTTTCGAGGCGCTTTGAAATCGGTTTGCGGCCTATCGCAATGAGCCGCTGGGCATTGGGACCATACTCGTCGCCGTCCAGACTCCCGTACAGCGTCACGTCAACAAATCCAGCACGTTGCATGCGATCCCGCAACTCTAGTCCGGAATAAATCGTGTGATGGAATTGGAAGCTTCTCACCCTGCCCTTTCGAATCAAGAGCCATTCGTTCCGAACGCGAGTCCAGTCATCAAAAATCTCGTGTCGCTCCACCATCAGGGTACCGTCCGGCAGGATCCTGGAGATTGTAGGCTGAAAAATTTTCGCCAGATATTCTTTCCCCAACACTTCGATCAAGCATGTTCCTCCCGGCTTCAAAGAGTTGACCATGTTTTCCAGAACGATTACATCCTCGCGTTTATCGTCGAAATACCCGAAGGAGGTAAACATGCTGATCACCAAAGCAAAGGAGTCCGGACGTACAAAATCGCGCATGTCCTTCTGGACCCACTCGATCTTGACGTGGGCGGCCCTGGCTTTGGCCTTCGCCTTATCCAGCAGGTACTTCGTTCTGTCAACTCCCGTCACCGAGAATCCCCTTTTCGCAAGCGAAACGCTGCATCTACCCGGGCCACAGCAGAGGTCGAGGACGGACCTACCCGGGGGCTTGGTTAATACCAGGATCTTGGCGATCTGCTCGTCCGCTTGGGTGATTCGCTCCTTTGAAAACATGAACGGGTACAATTCACGCCAGAATGAGTCCTCGTCGAACCACTCTTTTTTACGCGTGGCTTTCATTTGATGCATTGAATATAGCACCGAGACAGTAGATTACCGGCTCGCCTCCTAAGCCTTGGAGCTGAGTCAAGTTCAGACAGATCGGATCACCGGGACAAGTTCTCTGGAACAATTCAACTTCTGCGGTGACCGCCTTGGTCGCAGGTAGGCTTCCTGTGCCGAACATCGAGAGTCGCTGCAATCAACTAAAACTCGGACATCCTCGGATTTCCTCCGTGCGGTGTCTAAATCTATAGGCTGGTGCAGGGAGACTTTAGAGGAATGTCTCGCTTATCGAAGGCTGTGTTAATCGGCCTAGTGATAGTGGTCGTCGTGTTTGCTGCTCCGATAGAACGACTTGAAATACCCGTATCCACCGCAACAAACAAAGAACCAGGGTGACCGCCTGAAGAGCCTGGACCGATTAAATTTGTTACTCCGAATATGGGTTCCGTCGAGCGTCGAGAGTTTCTTAACTCAGACTACAGAATTGTGCGAAGGGTGGCTGACCTCCCTCCTGGAATACGGAAGCTGTACACGGTGAAGGGGGGTCTCGCGTTGCGATTGCAGGTCCCGGAGGAAGATTCGAAGCGACGGACAACATCACCGACCCAGACTTACCAAGGAGAAGCTGATATTTGCCGGTGTCGCTCAAGACCGTGCCTTCATCCACTACGAAGAGGGCGGAATTGCTCATTTCTATTTAGTCGAACTCTTTCGGCTGGACTCGCCAGACCTTGCTGTGGGGCTCTGGAGCGGCTATCGCGGTCCCACCAAGAATCTTGAAGAAATGAAGCGACTAGTGTCGAAGGAAGTCCGCGATTTGTGCTGCCACCAGTCCAGTTGGCGGATAGTACGATAAGTCTTCCGTTCCCCGTCATCAGACAAATGGGGCGCACCAAGTTTCTTAGATTGACCAGCATTACGGGCCCGTCCTAGAATTCGCCGCAAAGTGCCTTCACAGATGCTTAATAGCCACTATATTTCGGAACAATTTTCCAACGGGACACTTATTGCTGGCATCGGGCTCATTATCGTCGGCACGTATTATGTACGCGTTTCGCGCAGCCTCAAAGAAACCTCAGCACCACCCGTCACCCCGGATGCTCCATTCCAACCCGAAAAGCCCTGCTGGCCGGAACTTCGTTATCTGCAATGGGGCGTCTTTGTCTCTGTGGTTTTCTTTATATTTTCCGGCGCAGCCGATACCGGAGGGGACTGGCTGCTCGCACTAACCGGCTGTCTAATGGGGTTTTGTGCGGCGCTGTTTTTCGCCATGTTGGGAATGGGGTTTATATCTATGTTCCATCTCTGGCAGGAGCTGGTGTCACAGTTCATGAGAGCGAGGATCAGATCGCTACTTCTCTCTTTCCCGCTTGCGATTTTTTGGCTGGTTCTTGGCCTGGTAGTGACAGCATTTTTCGGAATGGTCGTCGAGAAAATTCCAACGCTGCCGGAAAGACCAATGCAGGAACTACTGTGGGGCTTGATCGCAATGGTTTTCGGCGGCCTCTGGATCGGCCGAAGCCATGCCGCCTTGATGTTGCGAGGCATTCTCATGGTCTCATTTACCGCAATCGTGGTTGTTGCGGTTGCTTTCGGTTATTGGTGGATCATTCGCCAGACTGAGCTCTTATTGGTTCTGTTTCTTTCCGCAATCGGCGCTTTGAATATTTTGTTCTATTCCCGCTGGGTGCGTCTCAAAGCGTTGAAGGACAATATGCTGAAACCACCGGACCCGGCATAGTCTTAGGGCTTATGTTGAGTCAACCAGCGTGGCATCTCTGTGGGCGCACTCAAATCCGTCAACTCCCGATTTGTCGGAAAATCGGAGACTTGCCAGAGGATGCTCACCTTCGCGGGTTCGCACGCGTGGTCGTTCCAGCGGGACCTTCTGTCCGCCAAACACTACGTAGGTGAATGCGACTATCGCACTAGCCCATCCACTGATGCTGCGGGCTAGTGCGGCTACGAAAAAGAAGAACGACCGCATCGACATGCTGCAAGCTTACGGCAGACTTTTTATTTTACAACGCGGAAATTCGGAGGGTTTCTTCACAGCTTCCGTAACAGGACTTCACTTAATTGCTTGACAATGTCGGCTCCTCTCGACGCGAGCAGTCTCTGGTTGTTAGGCTCAGGAGGAACTACGGAGTTCGGTTCGACTCCCGATGAGCAACCCGGTCTAGGATCCTGCGACGCCCTTGTTCACCAGGACCTTCACCTCAACGCGACGATTCTCGGACCTTCCAGAAGCGCTCTCGTTGGACGCTGCCGGCTGGAATTCGCCCATCGCGCCCGGTGCCACGATGCGCCATACCGGTACGTTGCACTCTCTCATCAAGTACCCGACTACTGCTTTGGCACGATCTTCGCTCAGTTTTTCATTCATGGCCGCCCTTCCGGTCGAATCGGCAAAGCCCTTCACCTCGACGATGTATCCGTTCAGGCTGATGGCTGTTTCCGCGAGCTTTTTCAGTTGCTCCTTATCTTGTTTCGAGATGGTGGAACTGGCGGCATTGAATTTGACGGTTGCTTCGCCCTTTACACCGTAGTCGTCCAGCCGGTCGAAGCGATCTGTAGTCTCCTGGATGTTTTTAATGTTCTTTTCAATCTGCTGAGCATGGGTAGCAATCGCCTCCTTGTTGGCCGCGATGTTCTGCTGATTCGTTGCAATATTCTGTTGATTGGTCGCGACACCCTTTTTGTTGTTTTCGATTCCCACAACGTTGGTAGCGACCTGCTCGGCGGTGGGATGCAGCCCCGCCTGGATCATCTCGGATGCTTCCAAGTCATCGCCGTCCACGGTGATCGTCTGCGCTCTGAACTGACCCAGACTATCCGACGATCCATCCACTCGAACCTTGAGGCCCGGGATCAGGACCGTGGCGGCCATTTCTTGCTTGTCCAGGCCAAAGAGACCCTTGTCGTCCTTGACTCTCGTGTTGGCGTTCATGAGAACCGTTGTTTTTCCGCCAGGACCGCTGACCATTAGCGTGTCACCCGCGCGGGACATGATCATCCCCTCGATTTCGTCACCGCTTGCGCCTGCTGGTAGTGCCAGTGGGAGCAGATACAGCGCCGCCAGACCCGCTATGATTCGGCTTATCTTCATAGTTTCCTCCTCACCCTTCATTGGATTTCTATTCAGGCGGAAATTGGCTCACCAAACTTTCTCGCGACGATTCTCCGCCCGCCCTTCCGCCGTCTTGTGGTTGCCAGTAGACGGCAGACTGCCCCCGCTTACTCACGGTTAGCTCACAGAAAGGCTATGAAATAAGGCCGCTAATGTATGTTCAATATAGGACAATTGGGCACTGGTGGAGACCACTGACTATCACCGCAGATTCAACGCTCCGTCTCGCGTATGCCGCGCCAAAAGAGGATAGACCGGCTTCGACACCTTCACTAAAACGACTTCACTCTGTTCAGCATCGGAGCCAGCAGAAGCATGGGCTAAGGAGTTTTCCAAAACTGGGCAGGACAGCAAGCCTGCCGATGCGAATGCCAGCATACGAATCAGGGAACGCCGCCTGTCGTACGCGGGACAGCTCGGAACCGGACATGATGGGAAGTAAAACACCGTGCACTTGATGGGGCATCCCGCTCCCTCAAAAGAGGGAGTTTGAAGAAGTAATCATGGTCGAAGTACGGATCGAAGAGATGTCTGGGTCGGACTGAAGCCGATCGAAAGATTATGAGCGAGCCGTGGTCGTCGATGCAGAGGCAACCAAGAACCAGGAAGACCAATTTTCGGGGTGAACGGAGTAGTGTGCTCAAAAAAGATTTGACAGAGCCGACATTGTTAGAGATGTCCGGTTTGCGCTGCCGGCTATTCCGCGCGTATCTCGACGTCCTTGAATCCCAAACCTTTGAGCAGACTTGCCAGCGTCCCGCGCGCATTATCTTCCGCCGTTTTCAATAAACCGTCCTGCAGCGCGCCCTGACGTAATTGCCGTTCTGCTTCTTCGCGTACCTGACTCTCCAGATTTGGATCCGGCGATGAAAACAATCCCGTATCGCGCGAGTACACTCGTGTCTTGGCGTTGTCGATTCGCGTGGTAAAAACCTCCGCCTTTGGAATTCGCACCGAGATGGCTTGTCCTCTGACGGAAACGGCGGCGGGCTTCACCTTGCCCAAGTCAATCCCGCCGATCACTTCGCCGTGTACCACCAGTAGTAGCCGGTCACCCGCCAGAAACTTCGGCAAGTAAGGATTTTCATGTTCGCCGAAAATGATTTTGTCCATGGTGTAGTTGACGGTTTCCAGCCGCTGCAGTTGTTGGATTTGCCGCACTACCGTCGGTTGACTTACGTTGATCAGCGTCGTTCCGCCCCGCGCGATTCCCATCAGGCGCAGCAGTCCAACGCCGGTCGAGACCCAAACCGCGGCTCCCACCATAAGGAGGAGCAAAATCGCGCCTGCAACAAAACCCGTGAAGAATCGGCTTTTGCGTAGCTCTTGCACTGCCGTTCCAGAATTTGACACGATAATCGTCCTCAGCAACTTCTAATTCAGCCGCTGGTCCTGATACGAGACAACAATTCTAAGTCGGATTGCCGGCAAAGTCCGGTCCTAGGGCTTTGCGTTTCCGATTACGGCAGTGTTTACCGGGAGTTGACCACGAATTTCACCGAGCGTCAGACTATCTTCCGCATTAGTAGTCCTGTGCCGAAACGGGTCTTCGCCGCCCCAATCAGGTTGAAACCGCACGCAGTGTAAAAATCCGTTGCATGGGGATTTCCGACTACGCAAAGGGCAGTGGATTTTCGTGTGCGGGCAACCTCAGCGCAGTGTTCAACTAACAATCGCGCAATCCCACGCCGTCGCATGTTGGGGTCGACGAACAATGCGTCAAGTTCGCTCTCTCCGTCTCCTCTTGGTTCCACAGCCGCAAATCCGACAATCGTTCCGTTCCATTCCGCCACAAACACCCGGCCAGCGGCGATTTGCGCGAGCGGCAATTCGATGGCATCAGGATGGGCCAGCAAAGCGTCACGATCACCTGCGTTGGTAAGGGACGCCCGCCGTTGCAAGTCCTCAAGCTCCTTTTGTTCGGAGGTAACCGCCTGGCGAATCATAAAATCCCGCATAGCACACTATCCTACACCGGCAAGAACAAACTCGGTCATTTCGATGGCTGGCAAGCAGCGAATGGAGTTATGTGGCTTGTCAAAGGCGCGCGCCCGATCTCATGCAGTGTCTGCCCGGCCTTCCAACGACGCCAGATTTCGTTCTTCTCGATCGCAGAAAGTCCAAACCGTTTCCCCGGCCTCATATAACACCGCCTTTAGAGAGCAGACTTATATCAGATGGTGTTGCATCGACCTATTGAGACCGCCGCGTGACAATCGGGACGTTGTCGCCTAATTGACCACCGCCCATCATGCGTCGCTATAATCTCGACAAAAATGGAAAAAATCTCCAACCAGTGTGCGATATCGTTTGACGTAAGATTTTGTGCACCATGCTGAGTGACCCGCAGATCAGCCAGTTCATCCGCGATGGTTTCGTGAAAATCCCGCAGGCTTTTCCGCGTGAGCTTGCTGACCAGAGCTGCACAATCTTGTGGCGGGACACCGGTTGCGTTGCGGCCGACCCAACGACTTGGACGAAGCCGGTGATTCGTTTGGGCATGTATGGACAGGAACCATTTTTCAGTGCCGCCAATACTCCAGTCCTACACCGTGCATTCGACCAACTCGTTGGTCCAGGCCGGTGGCAACCCCGAAGGGATCTCGGAACGTTCCCGATTCGTTTTCCGTCGCATGACGATCCCGGAGACGCCGGCTGGCACGTCGACAGCAGTTTCCCGCCCAATATCGGCGATCCTAGTGACTTTCTGAACTGGCGCGTCAACGTAAGTTCGAAGGGGAGAGCCCTATTGATGCTGTTTCTTTTCTCCGATGTTGGCGAAATTGATGCGCCGACTCGTATTCGCGTCGGTTCGCATCTTGATGTCGCAAGGATTCTCGCTCCCCTAGGGGAGCTCGGCTTATCGTCTAGAGACCTAGTCGCTCAGGAGGCTTTTGCCGAAACCGCTTCCCGGTGTGAGGTACTGGCGACAGGCGACGCAGGCACCGTCTACTTGTGCCATCCATTCTTGGTGCATGCAGCTCAAGGGCATCGTGGCTCCCGCCCGCGCTTTCTCGCACAGCCCCCACTTCTCCCGGCTGAGCCGTTTTATCTCAATCGCAAGGATGGGGCGTACTCCCCCGTCGAGCAGGCCATCAGGATCGCGTTGGACTGTGCATGAGTGTGGCTTGACCCGTTGCCTTCACGATCCATGCCGTCCAGAGCGGCAAGTCTCGGAAAGTCGCGTAACCGGACGCGTGTCGGTTTGCGCCTTTGTGTCTCTATCTGCGCGCGATTCAAAGCGGCTGGGGTTTTGGGACCATTTGACTTGATTGCATAACAATCTCGGCTCCTCGACCCGAGTACCTTGTGGTTGCTTGACGACCATAGGCTCGGGAGAAAGGAGCTGAACCAGTGATGGATAAGCAGAGAAATTCTATCGAGACCTGAAGCAGCGAGGAATCCGCGTGCGGGTAGGCATGGAGTCTATCGGATATTCTATATTTCTTGCGCTTTTTCTCGGAACAAAAGAGAAACGACGGCTTCTTGCGCATTGTGCTTCTCGGTCGTGACTGCCCGCGCGCACGTATCGGAGCGTCACGCGAAGTATCGAGAGACGCAGCTGCTGCTGCATAATCTTCCGTTTCGGCGGCAGTAGATCGAAGAAGTGTGGAATGGGTATGGCGAAAGGTGTGCCAGCCGATTCGCTTCACAGTGCCGAGTCATCAAGGCGTTAACCAGCGATCTAGGCCCTCGCGGACGAACTCGTCATCGTTCAATTCGGGATATGCTTGGCAGACTCGATCAATTTCTTCGCGCTGTCCTGGACTGAGCCCCTCCTCGGGATCCAAGCACCAGGCTCCAGCAAGAAGTCCTTGGCGCCGAAGAACCTCGTGCAGGCCGGCGATGCAGCCGGCAAACTGGTTGGCGGTGTCGAAAAACGCCGCATTACAGTCAGTGACCTGCACAGCTTTTTGCAACATATGCGCGGGGACCGGCCGATCCACGCTGGTAAGGGCATGGCATTCCCCGAGGAGTTCCACTGCTCGCTTGGTCCACACAGCCCAGTGTCCCAGAATGCCCCCGACCATACGACGCGGCCCTTGCGGCCCGAAAGAGAAAGGCGTAAGCAAATCCATCACGATGTTGTCGTCGTTGCCTGTATACAAAGCGATGTCGCGACCCGATTCGCCGACGGCACGAAGCACATCCAGTGTTTGGTACCGGTTGAAGGGCGCAATCTTGATGGCTACCACATTTTCGATTTCAGCAAAGCGGCGCCAAAAAGAATAGGATAGTAGCCGCCCGCCCACTGCAGGCTGGAGATAGAAGCCAACCACTGGAAGGACTTGTGCAACTTCTTTCGAGTGAGCTATGAGGCGCTCCTCGCTCCAACCGGCAACGGCCGCCAGACTTAATAACCCCGCGTGGTATCGGAGATCGCGCAGCAGCCTCGACTCTGCGACAGCCTGAGGCGTGTTGCCACAGATGCCGCCGATGCGCACCAGCGGGACTGTGCGGTTCAGGTCCGTGCGGTCCATCTCCTCAGCAGCAAGCCGTAAAACCGGTTCAAAAAGACCGATGTGCGGCTGGCGAATGGCAAATTGCGTTGTGTGCACTCCTACGGCGAGGCCGCCTGAACCCGCCGCCACATAATATCGGGTAAGCGCCCGCTGGCGGCGTTCATCCAGTTTGCGCTCCGATGTAAGAGCAAGAGGATGAGCTGGGATTACCGTCCCATGTTTTATAGCCTGGGTGACGAGTGGATTGATGATCTGCGGCATTTGTCCTGGTGGTTGCGGCGCATTAGAAGCGACCGGCTCGCTCTTCAAAGTGCGTCGGCTTGGCGAGCGTCGTGCCGCCTCGGATGACCCAATCGGCGATCCAATCGAGCATCTGACCGATGTTTACCTGTGGTTTGCCGAAAAGCGCGAAGGCTTTGCCGGCGTTGCTCAGCAAAGCGTCATTTGCTTCCGCACCTTCGAACGACGCTGTCTTGCCCATTCTTGCCGCGAATTCCTCGGCCAGCCAGCGGACACGAAGAGTTTCGGGTCCCGTAATATTCAGAACGTTAGGTGGGGTCGAAGCGTACGCAAGTGACTCCAGACTCATCGCCGAAGCATCCCTTTGCCAGATGGTATTCAGATGACCCATGGAAAGCGAAACGGGCCGCCCGGAGTGCACCTTTTGCGCAACATCCAGGAGCACGCCGTAGCGGAGTTCGCTGGCGTAGTTCAGCCGCAGGATTGTCATCTTGGTTTGATTGGCTCTGCTGAAGTGCTCAAAGATTCGCTCGCGGCCGAGACAACTCATGGCGTACTCGCCCGCTGGATTGGCTTCGTCCTCTTCGCGCGAGCCGCCCCGCGATACCTGAGAGAGTCCATAGACATTTCCAGTGGAAAAAACAGCGATCCGACTGCCGCCATAACGATCGGCTGTTAGCCCGGGCAAAAACGTGTTCATGGCCCAGGTTCGCCATTCTTGCCCGGTGGAGCCGAATTTCATTCCCGCCATGTAAACGACGTTTTTGGCATCGGGCAGAGCTGCGAGTGCGTCGCGATCAAGCAAGTCACAGCGAATCGTCTCGATTCCGAGGTCTTCTAAACGGCGCTGCAAGGCGTTCGACGAAAATCGCGAGACCCCGATCACTCGACGCTTGGTTCCCGCCGCGTCAGAAGCGCGCTTCGCCATATGCGCCAGCGTGGGGCCCATCTTGCCCGCCACACCGAGTACGACGATGTCGCCTGCAAGAGTTTCCATCGTGCGAACCAGGGACGCGGTCGGCTGGCTCAGAAGCTCGTCGAGGTGAGCTTCATCACGTATGGAATTGAGTTGCGTCCGCATGTTCATTTTGTTCGGGCGTAGCTGAGGGATTGCCTCACTCGAATTGTACTCAAAATGCCTTTCGACCGTCGGAGAGATTCAGATATGCTCGGCAGATCCGGCTTTTCGGTCCGGCCGATTGGGAATGAAACTCCGCGTGATGACTACGAAAGATATTCCAGGTGGCGTGCGCCTGAACACCCTCGCCGGCTGGAATCAGACCGATGCTGACTGGAGTCGCTTCCTGGTCGCCAGCCCCCACGGGTGCTTTGTGATAGAGGATGGCGCAAAGGTGGTAGGAACCGTCGCGACCCTCGCTTACGGGGATCGCTTTGCCTGGATCAGTATGGTGCTGGTCGATCCTGAGTACAGGAACCGGGGAATTGGCACCGAGCTCTTGCGTCGGGCCATCGAGCATCTGGATGACGCCGGTATCCCCACGCTGAAGTTGGACGCTACGCCCCTGGGGAAACCGCTTTACGAAAAGCTGGGATTCGTTAGCGAATATGAGATTGAGCGATGGAATTTGCGCAGGATGGTCGAAGAGAACCGCGTGGTGAGCGCCCAGATTGTTCCTGCAGCACAGTTGAAAGAAATCATCGCATATGACAGCCAGATTTTCGGGGCCGATCGCAGCAATTTGCTGCGTTCTCTTGCCGAACGGGGTCCGGCTCTCACTTTAGCGGTAGTACGCGGCACACTGGTCGCAGGCTACGCGTTCGGCCGGCGCGGCTTGTTTGCCGACCATCTTGGGCCGTGGATGGCGGGCGATCGTGATACCGCAAAGACGATGCTCGCGGATTTCCTGAGGCGATCCTCGCGCGATACGGTCATTGTGGATGCGTTGCAATCGAACAAGGTAGCCGGCGAAACATTGCGTGGCAGCGGATTTACGATTGCGCGCCCGCTGACGCGCATGTACCGCGGGCCGAACGCCTTTCCGGGCAAATCCGAGTCATTGTGCGCCATTGTGGGTCCAGAATTTGGATGAAATCGCCTGGAGACTCGGAGTAAGCTCTCCCGACACTCGTGACCAATACCAATGCACACGACATAACAACGCCCGGCGATCAGGCTACATCTTCCGGCCGCGGCGCCTATTACGGGTGGTGGATCGTACTGGCGGCCTTCCTGAATCTGTTTTTTGTGGTCGGCATCATCTTTTACGGCTTCCCTGTTTTCTACCCGTACTTCGTGGAATCACTCGGCTTCACCCGGGCGCAACTGACGCAAGGCTTTCTGCTGGGTTTTCTTTTTGCCGGCTTGCCCTTTGGCATTCTGGCGGGAGCACTGATCGACCGCATCGGCGCACGATTCGTCATTCTCGCCGGCGTGTGCCTGGTCGCGGCGGCTCTGATTCTGATGGGCGCGATGCGACGATTCTGGCAATTCGAATTGCTGTGCGTGGTCGAGGTCATTGGCTACGTCTTCGCCGGGCCGATTGCCAACCAAGTATTGATCGCCCAATGGTTTGAGCGGCGTCGCGGCAAGGCCATGGGTTATGCCTATCTTGGACTTGGCTTGGGCGGAGTCGTTGCTCCGATGCTTGTGAACTATCTCGCGCACAGCCTCGGTTGGCGGCACGCCCTGGAACTGATCGGGGTGCTCATCCTGGTGGTGCTTGTTCCGACCGGCGTTTGGCTTACGAGTTCCAAACCGGCTGATCGGAAAATCGACCCGGAGTCATTTGCAGAGTTATCGCGCTTAGAAGGCCAGGTTCCTCATCCGGGCGCGAGTTCCGCGCGGGTGTCTCAAGCGGTTCGATCGGCGCCATTCTGGCTGATCTTGGCCGGCTCCGCGCTCGCCATCGGAGCCATCGGTGCGGTCATCCAGCATTTCATCTTGTTTCTGAAAGATTCGGGATACTCGGCAACGGTGGCGTCACGATACGCGAGCATTCTGCTGATCTCCAGCTTGGGCGGGCGTGTCATTGTTGGCCACATCGCCGACCACTTCCGCAAGTCGCGCATCATGGCCATTTTTTACTTTCTGATCGGCGCGTCGATGTTTCTGCTCGCGTACCCGCAGTCCACTGCGGCATTGTGGTGGTTCGCTCTGGTGTTTGGCTTTTCAATGGGCGCGGACTATATGCTGATCCCATTGGTCGCGTCGGAAAACTTCGGCACAACCGCTCTCGGCAAGATCCTCGCATTGATCATCATGGGTTATTCCCTCGGACAGTGGGCCGGGCCCTGGCTAGTAGGTAAACTCTTTGACATGCAGCACAGTTACGATGTGGCCTGGAAAATGATTGCGGTTCTGGCAATCATCGGCGCCGGCGCCATCTATATGATTCCTTTTTTCGCAGCTCCTCGCCCGTCCGCGCGATAGTCACAACAACTACGCCGGTCGCGGGCGATAGTCGATTTTTTTGTCCTAAAGTCCGCGACCGGCGAGGGTCTTGCCGCTCTTAACTGCGAGAGAGAAATATTGCGACTCTGTCTGTCTTCAGTGGGCCGTTGATGCTTAGCCACTGCTCATCGGCGACGATCGGAGTGCAGGGGCCAAACGTGGCGATACGAATTTCCCGCCTCCTGGATTCCAGGCGGAGCGCGTGCAAAACATCTCGCAGGATGGTGCCGACAAAAGGCGTGTACAAATAGAAGACG
>Ga0068863_100001870_pt1 | contig 20922 bp, 20 predicted proteins | sample KBSSwiS62_FD_66596 | JGI IMG/M metagenome (GOLD analysis project Ga0068863, IMG submission 66596) | Switchgrass rhizosphere microbial communities from Kellogg Biological Station, Michigan, USA - KBS Switchgrass S6-2 | ecosystem: Host-associated > Plants > Roots > Rhizosphere > Soil ...
CCAGCGCTGGAGCGGGCGAAGGGATTCGAACCCTCGACCCCAACCTTGGCAAGGTTGTGCTCTACCCCTGAGCTACGCCCGCTCTCGAGCTGACGCCGGGCGCACTCGAGGCGCTTCCCGGCGGAGGTGAGGCGGGCGCCTAGCATGCGTCCGCCCCGTCCGGCAAGGCCGCTTGTGGCCGCCCGGATACCCGCCCATATGGTCGGCCAGCAGGGCATTTGAAGGAGCATCGACGGCCGTGGCAACCGTGGGCCTGACAGAGGCTGAACGCGAGGCGATCGAGCGGCTGGAGCGAGAGGTCATCCATCCGTCGATGACCGCTCTCGTGATCCTCGATTTCTGGTCGGACCGGTCGCCGATCAGCAAGCAACTTTCGCAAACGCTCGAAAAGGTCGTCGCCGAATATGCGGCCAAGGGCGCCGTCCTGGTCAAGATCGACGTCGACAAGGACAAGGTGACCGCGGCCCAGTTCCGAATCCAGGCCATCCCTACGGTCTATGCGATCTACCGCGGCCAGCCGGTCGCCGACCTGTCCGAATTTCGCACCGAAGCGCAGTTGAAGCGCGCGCTCGACCAGCTGCTCGGCCAGCTGAAGATCGGCGCGGAAGGAGCTGCCGCTGCCGAGGCCGAGATCGAGCCGCTCGTCGCGATGGCAGAGCAGGTGCTGGCCGACGGCGACCCGCCGCGCGCGGTATCGATCTTCCGCCAGATTCGCGACATGGCACCGGACAATCCGGTCGTGATCGGCGGCCTGGTCCGGGCGCTGGCCGCGGCGGGCGAGAAGGACGAGGCGCGCGAGATCGTCGATGCCCTGCCTCCGGAGCTTGTGAAGAAGCCGGAAATCGCTCGGGCCAAGGCGCTGCTTGAAATCTCCTCCGCGCCGCAGGCGGACACGGGCGCGCTCGAAGCCAGGCTCGCCGCCAATCCCGACGACCATGAAGCCCGTTTCGAGCTTGCGGCGGCGCTGAGCGCGGCCGGGAATCGCGACGCGGCGGCCGACGCGCTGCTCGAGATCATTTCCCGCGACCGCGAATGGAACGAGGGCGCAGCCCGCGCGCGCTTTCTCCAGCTGCTCGAGGCCCAGGGCCTGGCCGATCCGTGGTCGAGCGCCCAGCGCCGCCGTCTTTCGGCGCTGCTTTTCACATGAGCCGCAGGCTGCGGATTCCCATCTTCCCGCTGGCCGGGGCGATCCTGTTCCCGAGGGCACAGCTGCCGCTGCACATCTTCGAGCCGCGCTACCGCGAGATGGTCCAGGACGCGATCGAGGGCTCGGGGCAGATCGGAATGATCCAGCCGCTCAACTTCGATGATGAGAATCCGCCCTTGTACAAGGTCGGCTGCGTCGGCGACCTCGTCGGGGTCGAGGAGCTCGACGACGGCCGATTCAACATCGTGCTCTTGGGAACGAACCGCTTCCGGCTGATCCGGGAGATCGAAGTCGACTCGGCCTATCGCTGCGCCGAGGTCGATATCGAAGCGCTCGACGACAGCGAGCCGCCGCCGTTGCCGCTGCTCCAGCGGGCCGAGGTCGAGCGCGACGCGCAGCGCCTCGGCGACGCGCTGGGGCTGGCGGTGGACTGGGCGGCGGTCGGCCGGCTCGACGACGAGATGCTGGTCAATGCGATCGCCCAGGTCGCCCCGTTCGACATCGGCGCCAAGCAGGCCTTGCTCGAGCAGGCGACACTCGCCGGGCGGGCAGACCTGCTGGTCCAGCTGATGCAATTCCACCGCGCCGCCGTGAACGGCGGAGTCGAGATCGAGCCGACGCTGCAGTGATTAGATAGGGATTCCGCGCAGCAACAGCGGCAGCTCGCCGCTGGTCCCCCGGGCTTCGTTCATCAGCCGGTTGCGGAGCGGCGATATCCGCCCGACCAACCCCATGCCGAAGCGGCGGATCGCCGAGGCGGTCTTGCCCGGAACGCCGTAGATGCGGGTGAGGCTGTCGGTCGCGACGGCCACCGACAGAGCGTCGAGCGAGCGCCACTGCTGGTAGCGGTCGAGCAACTGCCGGTCGCCGAGGTCCATCCCGAGGCGCGCGCCCTCGACCAGCACCTGCGTCAAAGCGGCGGCGTCGCGGAAGCCAAGGTTGAGCCCCTGCCCGGCGATCGGATGGATGGCGTGCGCAGCATCGCCGGCGAGCACCAGCCGCTTGGCCGTCATCTGGGCAGCGTGGTGGAAGCCGAGCGGATAGGAGGAGCGCGGTGCGAGCATCGCGACACGCCCCAGAAAACCGCCCATCGCGGCCTCGGCTTCGGCAGCGAAGTCTTCGTCGCTGAGCGACAGCCAACCGGCGGCGTCGGCCTCTGGCACCGACCATACAATCGCCGAGCGGTGCCCGCCCTCATCGTCGGTCATCGGCAGGAGCGCGAACGGGCCGCCTGGATAGAAGATCTCATAGGCCACATTGTCGTGGGCAAGCTCGTGGCGGATCACCGAGACGATCGCCCGGTGCGCGTAGCTCCAGCGCGCGACCTTGATCCCCGCGGCCTCGCGCATCGGCGAGTTGCGGCCGTCGGCGGCGACCAGCAAAGGCGCCGAGAACTTGCGGCCATCGGCCAGGGTCATGGTGACTGCATGGTCGCCGCGGTCGACATCGCTCATGCGCGCCTTCCACAGGATCCAGGCGTTGCTCCCGCTTTCGGCCCGGGCGCGAAGCGCGGCGCGCAAATGCCGGTTCTGATGCATCCAGCCGAGCGGCTCGTCGTCGTCCGGATCGAACTGCAGCCCGCCCGGCTCGAGCCCGTCGGCGACCGAGATTCGGCGGATCGGGCAGCCTGGCTCGGGCAAATGATCGGCGACCCCGATCGCCTCGAGCATGCGCATCGAGCTCGACGAGACCGCGCTCGTCCGCCCATCGAACGCAGCGCCGGTGCGCTCCTCCGGGTCGGCGGGATCGACCACGACCGCGGACACGCCGCTGGCATCGAGCGCCGAGGCCAGGGCGAGGCCGATCAGCCCGCCACCGAGAATGATCACGTCCGCGCGGTCCATGTGTCGCCCCCTAGTCGCATGTCCACGCCAATGCGAGCATGACGCCACGACTTCGCTTGACCGCGGACTCCGGGTGGAGGATTCTAGACTTTCGAACAAACCCCGGGGGTTGGGACATGGCCACCGTTGCAGCACGCGCGCCCAAGCGCGACCTCGCGCCCGACTGGCGCGACACGGTGCGCGCGTCGATCAAGCGGCTGGCGATGCGCACCTGGGGCGCATTGCTGATCGCAATGAGCCTCGCCGGTGCGGTGGCGCTTGCCACCCACAGCCCGAACGATCCGTCACTAAGTACCGCCGCGGGCGGCCCGCCGAGCAACTGGCTGGGCGGCGGGGGCGCCTATGCAAGCGACGCCCTATTATTGCTGTTCGGCCTCGGGTCGATCCTGTTCCTTCCAGTGATCGCCATTGCCGGCCTCCGGATGATACGGCTCCAGCCGGCCGGGCGAGTCATTCGCGGCCTGCTGCTCGCTGCGATCGGCGCGGTGCTGATCGGGATCGCGCTCGGGCTTACGAGCGCTTCCGCGGTGTCGGGACTGCCGGGCGGCTGGGGCGGAGCACTCGGCCTTGGCGGCGCCTATGGCGTCGACCGCGCGATCGGCCTCATCCAAAATCCCACGGTGGCAGGGCCAGTGCGCTTCGCAGCGCTGCTGCTGTTTGGGCTCATCGGCCTCATCCTCGGCTATTTCGCGCTTGGGCTCACCGCCGACGAGAGGGGCTGGATCAGCGGGCTGTTCACGCGCTCACCGCTCGAACCGCGCGCCGCTCCGCGAGCGACCGAGCTGCGCGAGGATCGAATCGTCCCCGCGGCACCGCCGCGTTCGCGGCCCGCGGTGGCGGTCGCCGAACCGGCGAAGCCGGTCCCGCCGGCAGGCCGGATGCCCAATCGCCGGGGCCAGGCGAGCCTCGCGCTCGGCGACAGCTACCAGATTCCTGGGCTCGAGCTGCTTGCCCGGCCGCCCGAGAAAAACCGCCAGCAGATCGACCGCGCAGGGCTGGAGCGGAACGCCCGCCTGCTTGAATCGGTGCTCGAGGATTTCCACGTCCGCGGCGACATCGTCGAGGTCCGGCCGGGGCCGGTGGTGACGATGTATGAGCTCGAGCCTGCAAGCGGGATCAAGGCGAGCCGAGTCATCCAGCTCGCCGACGACATCGCCCGCAACATGTCGGCGCTGTCGGCGCGGGTTGCGACCATCCCGGGCCGAAGCGTGATCGGCATCGAGCTGCCCAATCCCAAGCGCGAGTCGGTCTCCCTGAGCGAGCTGGTCGGAAGCCAGGCGTTCGAGGACCAGAACATGGCCCTGCCGCTGATCCTCGGGAAGAATATCGCGGGCGACCCGGTCATCGCCGACCTTGCGCCGATGCCGCACCTGCTAGTCGCTGGGACGACCGGATCGGGCAAGTCGGTCGGCCTCAACTGCATGATCCTGTCGCTGCTCTACCGCTACGGCCCGGACGCCTGCAAACTCATCCTGATCGACCCCAAGATGCTCGAACTGTCGATGTACGACGACATCCCGCACCTCCTGGCGCCGGTCGTCACCGAAGCAGGCAAGGCGATCCGGGCGCTGAAATGGACCGTCGAGCAGATGGAAGAGCGCTACCGGATGATGGCGAACCTCGGGGTGCGCGCACTGCCCAGCTTCAACGCCAAGGTGCGCGAGGCGCGCGCCAAAGGCTCGAAGCTCGGCCGCCGTGTGCAGACCGGATATGACGCCGACACCGGCCAGCCGGTCTACGAGACCGAGGAGCTGGAATATGACGTGCTGCCGCAGATCGTGGTGGTGGTCGACGAGCTCGCCGATCTGATGATGACCGCGGGCAAGGAGGTCGAGTTCCTGATCCAGCGGCTGGCCCAAAAAGCGCGCGCCGCCGGGATCCACCTGATCATGGCGACCCAGCGGCCCTCGGTCGACGTCATCACCGGCGTGATCAAGGCCAATCTGCCGACCCGGATCAGCTTCCAGGTAACGAGCAAGATCGACAGCCGAACGATTCTCGGGGAGCAGGGCGCCGAGCAGCTACTGGGCAAGGGCGACATGCTCTACATGCCCGGCGGAAAGCAGATCATCCGGGTCCACGGGCCATTCGTCTCGGACGAGGAAGTCCGCGCAGTCGCCGAGCATTGGCGCAAGCAGGGCGTGCCCGAATATATCGAGGCGGTGACCGCCGAGCCCGAGGACGGCGGTTACCTGTTCGACGGCCAGCCGACCAGCGAGGACGATGCCGAGACCCAGCTCTACCGCAAGGCGATCCAGATCGTCGCCGAGAGCCAGAAGGCCTCGACCTCCTACCTGCAGCGTCAGCTTCGAGTCGGCTACAACAGCGCCGCGCGGCTGATCGAGCGGATGGAGAAGGACGGGCTGGTCGGCCAGCCCGACCATGTCGGCCGGCGCGAGGTGCTGATCGATCCGGAAGGCCACCCGATCTGAGGCAGCGACCCTGAACGTTTCGGAACCCTAAGGTTCAGTCGGCATTCAACGCGCAACCGCCAGTCCCGCGCGCAAAATCCCAGGAGTTTTCTCGACGATGAGCTTTTCGAACAATTTCGCGCGTGCGCTAATACCGGTCGCGATTCTCGCTTCCGCTGCGCCGGCGGCCGCGGCGGACTCGCCCGACCTCGCCAAGCTGAAGTCCCATATTTCCGCGGTTCAGACGATGACCGCGAACTTCGTCCAGACCGACGCGAAGGGCCGGATGGCGGCTGGAACGCTTCAGCTCAAGCGGCCGGGACGGGTGCGGTTTCAATATGGAAGCGGCGACCTGTTGCTGGTGGCGGACGGCAGGCGGCTCTACTTCCTCGACTATCAGGTGGGCCAGAAGAGCAGCTGGCCGCTTGCCAGCACGCCGCTGGGGCCGCTGCTTTCCGGCTCGCCCGACTTCAACGGCAAGGCCCAGATCCTGCCCAACAAGGACAGTCGAATCCTCGTCGCGCGCGCGAAGAACACCGCCTACGGGCAATTGACCCTGGCCTTCCTGCGCAGCTCGTCCGCGCCCGGTGGCCTGCAGATGTACGGATGGACGGCCATCGACCCCCAGGGCCATCGCACGACGGTCAAGCTGTCGAACGTGCGTTACAATGTGGCGGTGCCCGACAACGCCTTTACCTACGCCGAGCCGAAAAAGCAGAAACGCTAGATTAAAATAGTTTCACATTGCGACCGTTCATCGCAATGTCAGGCGGCAGTCCCTAAATAGGATTTCGATTCCGCATCTTGCTTGGGGTTTCCCCCTGTTACCCGGGCATAGCGGGATCCCTTGCGTGACGAACGCTAGGCGGCCCTCGCTCCATGCCCCCGGAGCGGGGGCCTTTTTCTTATTGGAGGGGACGGGGTAAGCGGGGCTCGTGACTGTTCGGCTGAAAATCGCATCGTGGAACATCAATTCGGTCCGCGCCCGGGCCGCGCTGGTCGAGCGCCTTGTCGCCGAGCAGCAGCCCGACGTGCTCTGCCTGCAGGAGACCAAGGCCAACAACGAGGTCTTTCCGGCCGAGCTGTTCACCCGCATGGGCTATGTCCACCAGCAACTGAACGGCCAGCGGATGCACCATGGCGTCGCCATCCTCAGCCGGGTGCCGCTGGCCGATCCAGGCAAGCATGACTGGCAGGACAATGGCGAGGCGCGGCACGTGGGGGCGCGGCTGCCGTGCGGGATCCGGCTCGAGAACGTCTATGTCCCGGCCGGCGGCGATACGCCCGACCGCACCGTCAACCCGAAGTTCGGCCAGAAGCTCGATTTCATCGAGCGGATGACGCGCTGGTCCGAGGGTCTGAGCGAACCGACCCTGATCGTCGGCGACTTCAACGTCGCACCGCTGGAATGCGACGTTTGGAGCCACAAGGCCCTGCTCAAAGTGGTCAGCCACACTCCGGTCGAGGTCGAGGCGCTGACCAGGCTCCAGCAGGCGCACGACTGGATCGACATCGGCCGACGCTTCGTCCCCGCACCCGCGCGCTGCTATACTTGGTGGAGCTACCGCTCGCCCGACTGGACGCGCAACGACCGCGGTCGGCGGCTCGACCATATGTGGGCCTCGCCGGCGCTGGCGCCGCATCTTGCCGCGCACGAGGTACTGGAACCGTGCCGCAAGTGGGAGCGGCCGTCCGACCATGTGCCACTGATCTGCGAGCTCGAGATTTGAGCGACCCGGTCCGCCGCGCGATCGCAGCGCTCCGCACCGGGCGCGCAGTCAGGATCGATGGCGCGCGGCCGATCGCGGTGCTCGCGGTCGAAACCGCGACCCCCGAAACGCTCGCGCTGCTCGACCCGGACGCGAAAGCAGCGCTCCTGCTGAGCGGCGAACGCGCCGCCGCCTTGGCCCTGACCAACATGCGTGAGGCCGCCGACCCGGCGAGCCCGGTGATGGTCGAGCGCTCGCCCTGGCTCAATCCCGACACTGCGCTGGCGCTCGCCGACCCGGGGCGCGACCTCGACCGGGGGCCGATCGGCCCGCTTCATCCCCTCGCCACGGATTGCGCCGAGGCCGCGGGGGCAGCGCTTCGCCTGGCGCGGACCGCCGGGCTGCTCCCAGCACTGTGGCTGCTCGATCCGGCGACCGCGACGACGGCCGCGGTCTCGGTTGCCGAGATCGACCGTCCGCCGACGGTCGAGCTGGTTGCGCGCGCCAAGCTTCCGCTCGACGATTTGCCCGAGACGCAGATCGTTGCCTTCCGCGCGTCCGACGACGGGCAGGAGCATGTCGCGCTTGTCATCGGCGCGTTCGGGGGGGCTCCGGCGCTGGTGCGGCTGCACAGCGAGTGCCTGACCGGCGACGTGTTCGGCTCGCTCAAATGCGATTGCGGACCGCAGCTCAAGGAAGCGCTGAAGATCATCGGCGAGGCCGGCGGCGGGGTGCTGCTTTATTTGCGGCAGGAAGGCCGCGGCATCGGACTGGCTAACAAGCTGCGCGCATACGCGCTTCAGGACCGGGGGCTCGACACGGTCGAGGCCAACCGCCGTCTCGGCTTTGCCGACGACGAGCGCGACTATGCCCATGCGGCGGCGATCCTCCATGCGCTCGGAATCGACCGTGTGCGGCTGCTGACCAACAATCCGTCCAAGGTCGCCGGCCTCGAGGCCGCCGGGATCAAAGTGGTCGAACGGGTGCCGCACCAAATGCCGGCCAACCCGCACAATGCCGACTATCTCGCTACCAAGCGCAAGAAGAGCGGTCACTTACCCTAGAGGCGAAGGAGGTGTTGCACCTCGTCGAAGCTGTGCGCGACTTCCGCGACCCCGAGCGCCTTCAGAACCTCGTCGTGATCGTCAAGGCAGTGCGAGCCCGCCGCAAGCCCGATCACGCGCGCGCCCGAAGCGAGGGCGCCGGTCGCCCCGACCGCGGAATCCTCGATAACCACGCAGCGCTCGATCGGGACGCCGAGCCGATCCGCGGCAAATAGATAGACGTCGGGCGCCGGCTTGCCGCGCTCGACATGCTCGCGGCCGCTGTAGACGTGCTCGCCGAACGCATCGGCGAGGCCGAGATGATCGAGGTGGGTGCCGAGCCAGCGGGTCGAGCTCGACGAGGCCACCGCCCGGGGCAAATCCGGCGGAAGCGATCGCACGAACTCGACCGCACCGGCGACCGCGCGAACGCCTTCCTGCAGCGCTTGAAGGGTCTGGGCCTTGCGCCGCTCGTGGAACTCCGGGGCCAGTGGACCGCCGACCCACTTTTCGAGCGCGGCGAAAAATTCCGGCCCGCTGTAGCCGACGAAATTCCTGATCGCTTCCTCGACGCTGGTCCTGTGCCCGAGGTCGGTCAGCAGCTCGGCGAGCATGCGATTGCCCTCGAACTCGCTTTCGAGCAGCACGCCGTCGAAATCGAAGATGATCGCCCCGGTCATGAATCTTCGAACAAAGCCGTGCCGACTCGGACCGTGGTCGCGCCGAGCATCACGGCGGCCCTGTAATCGACCGACATGCCCATGCTGAGGCCGCCAACGCCGTGCTCGGCGGCCAGCTTCGCGAGCAGCGCGAAATAAGGCGAAGGCTCGAGCCCCAGCGGCGGGATCGCCATCAGCCCGGCGAGTGCCAGCGGTGACGCGCGCACCGCGGCAACCAATTCGCCGACCTCGCCGATTGCGCAGCCGCCCTTCTGCTCCTCCTCACCGATGTTCACCTGGACATAGACGGCCGGAAAACGCCCGGCCTTTTTCGCATCGCCGGCGAGCGCGTCGAGCAGCGAACCCCGATCCAGCGAATGGATGGTGTCGAACAGCCGCACCGCATCGCCGGCCTTGTTCGACTGCAGCCGGCCGATGCCGTGGAGCCTCACCTGGCCGTGGCGGGCAAGTAGCGGTGGCCATTTGGCCAGCGCATCCTGGACCCGGCTTTCGCCGAAATCGCGCTGGCCGGCGTCGATCAGCGCCTCGATCTCGTCGGCCGTCCGCCCCTTGCTGACCGCGATCAGCTGAACGTCCTTCGGATCGCGCCGGGCAATTTTGGCCGCCGCGGCAATTCCGTCGAGGACCTGGACGCGGCGATCTGAAGCTGCGGACATGGCGCGGCTATAGGAAGACGCCGTTCCAGCCGCCACCACACTATTCAGAGATTGAAGAGAGGCGTCAGAACTTGAACGCGGTTCCGATGTAGACCGCCTGGCTGTCACGGCGGTCGTCCTTGAGCGCCGGTACCTTCTCGATGTCGTAGCGGACCCCGCCGGTCAGCGCGACGCGCCGCGACAGCGAATAGGACCCGCCGACGTCGAGCGAATAATTGTCGCCCTTGCGGAGCGCCGGAAGCGCACGCCCGTCGCTGCGGTCGGCGGCCACCGCTACGCGGCCGGTAAAGCGCTTGAGCGAATAGCTTACGCCGACAACCGCCGATTCGCGACCGCCGAGCGCCGAGTCGGCGTTCTTGGTCTTGGCGACATCGCCGGCGACGGCGAAGCTCCTCCACCCGACAGCGACGCCCAGATTATAGGTCGAGGGCGCCAGCGCCGCGACCGCCGACCCCGGACCAACGTCCGAATCGAGTGACGCGCCCGCGGTGCGTGTGCGGATCGCCACGCGGATTTGCGACGGGCGACCCTTGGCTGCGGCCGGGGTAAACTTGAAATCGGTCAGCGCGAGCGGACGATGGGCGAATTCGGCGGCAAGCCGCGGATCGCCGTTCGCGGGCGTGAAGGAGGAGATCGGATTGAAGCTGAGCGCGACCGCGGCGGGCCGCTTCTTGGCGGTCGAGCCGCTTGCGGCCAAGGCGGGGGACAGTATGAGGCCGACCGCAGCAATCGCCGCAGCGCCCTTCGCTACCATCGATCCACGACCCGTCCGCACGTGCACGACTCCCTGTTTCTCCGAGTCGGATATAGCCAGTCCAACCTGAAGGTTCCATGAGCGGAATCGATTCATTCCGCCGCTGTTGCCGACTCAACACAATATTGTTCATCGGCGGGACAGCTTGCCCGAGGCCATTGACCATCTATAACGCCGTCAAACCGAAGTCCTGACTTTCAAGGATCACCGATGCCTCGTCCGTACATTGCCGCTGTTGCCTTCCTCGGACTCGCGCTTGCCACGTCGGGCTGCGCGAGGAACCGCACCCTGCCGAATCAGCTGGCGCCGTCGAAAATGACGACCATTGGAGTCAACGGCTATTTGTGGAAGGCCGCGGTCGACACCGTGTCGTTCGCGCCTTTGCTGCAGGCGGATGTCAACTCGGGCGTGATCATCACCGACTGGTACACGAACACCAGGGCGCCGGGCGAGCGGGTCAAGCTCACGGTCTCGATCCTCGACCAGGACCTCCGCGCTGACGCGCTGCGCGTTGCCGCCTCGCGCCAGATTTTCCAGAACGGGACCTGGATTGATGCCCCGGTCGCCGGGGCGACAGTGCAGAAGCTCGAGGATATCATCCTGACCCGAGCCCGCGACCTGCGCCGCGCGTCAGTCCGCGGCTAGAAACGCTCATGCCATGACCGGGCGCTTCGACCCGAGCACGGCCGACCGGCGCTGGCAGGAGCGCTGGGAAGAGCAGGGGTCGTTCGTCGCCGACAGCGGCAGCGCCAAGCCCAAGACCTACGTGCTGGAGATGTTCCCCTATCCCTCGGGGCGCCTGCACGTCGGCCATGCGCGCAACTACACCATGGGCGACGTGCTCGCGCGCTACCGCCGGATGCAGGGCATGGAAGTGCTTCACCCGATGGGCTGGGACGCGTTCGGGATGCCGGCCGAGAATGCAGCGATGGAGCGCGGGGTCCATCCTGGCACGTGGACAAGATCGAATATCGCGACCATGCGCGAGCAGCTGAAGCGCCTGGGCTTCGCGCTCGACTGGAGCAGGGAGTTCGCGACCTGCGACCCGGCCTATTACGGCCACGAGCAAGCGCTGTTCCTCGACCTCTATGACGCCGGGCTCGTCTACCGCAAGGAAAGCGAGGTCAACTGGGACCCGGTGGACATGACCGTGCTCGCCAACGAGCAGGTGATCGACGGCAAGGGCTGGCGCTCCGGTGCGCCGGTCGAGCGGCGCAAGCTCGCGCAGTGGTTCCTGAAGATCACCGAGTTCGCCGACGAGCTGCTCGAGGGGCTGAAAGACCTCGACCAATGGCCCGACAAGGTCCGGCTGATGCAGGAGAATTGGATCGGCCGGAGCCGGGGCCTCCAGTTCCGCTTCCGCCTGGCCGAGCCGATCGGCGGGATCGACGAGGTCGAGGTGTTCACGACTCGGCCCGATACGATTTTCGGGGCCAGTTTCGTCGCGGTTTCGCCCGATCATCCGCTCGCCGCTGCAGTGGCCGGGGCCGATCCCAAGGCGGCGGCCTTTATCGAGGAATGCAAGGCGGGCGGGACCAGCGCCGCCGAGATCGAAACCGCCGAGAAGAAGGGTTACCGAACGTCGCTCGAGGTCGCCCACCCGCTCGACGCCGGATGGCGACTTCCGGTCTTCATCGCCAATTTCGTCCTGATGGATTACGGCACCGGCGCGATTTTCGGAGTCCCCGGCCACGACCAGCGCGACTTCGAATTCGCCAGGAAATACCACCTTCCGATCAAGCGGGTGGTCGCGCCGAGCGTCGATTTGGCGTCGGAGCCGATCGGCAAGGAGGCCGAGCCGGAGCCAGGAATCGCGGTCAATTCACAATTCATCGACGGCCTGACCACCGAGCAGGCCGCGGCCGAAATCATCCGCCGGGCCGAACAGGCCGGCTGGGGCGAAGGCACGACGGCCTACCGGCTGCGCGACTGGGGCGTGTCGCGCCAGCGCTACTGGGGGACGCCGATCCCGATCATCCATTGCGAGAAATGCGGGGTCGTCCCGGTGCCGCACAACCAGCTTCCGGTGGTGCTTCCCGAGGACGTGGATTTCAAAACGCCCGGCAACCCGCTCGACCGCCATCCGACATGGAAGCATGTCGATTGCCCGGCCTGCGGCGGACCCGCGACGCGCGAGACCGACACGTTCGATACCTTTGTCGATTCGAGCTGGTACTTCATCCGCTTCGCGAGCCAGCCCAAGGACCGGCCGTTCGACCGCGCCGAAGCCGAGGCCTGGCTGCCCGTCGGCCAATATATCGGCGGGGTCGAGCATGCGATCCTGCACCTGCTCTATTCACGCTTCTGGACGCGCGCGCTCGACCACCTCGGGAAGCTCAGCATCGACGAGCCGTTCAAGGGCTTGTTCACGCAGGGCATGGTCACCCACGAGACCTATCGCCTGGGCGACGGAAGCTGGCTCAGCCCCGACGAGGTCAAGCGCGACGGCGACGACTGGGTGCACATCGAGGACGGTCGGCCCGTCCTTCCCGGCCGGGTCGAGAAAATGTCCAAGTCGAAGCGCAACGTCATCGATTCGGACACGATCGTCGATCGCTACGGGGCGGATGCGGCGCGCTGGTTCCTGCTGTCCGACAGCCCGCCCGAGCGCGACCTCGAATGGTCCGAAGGCGGGATCGAGGGCGCGGCACGCTTCGTGCAGCGGGTGTGGAAGCTGGCCAACGGTCCGGGCGGCGACGGCGAGGACGAGGCGCTGAAGCGCAAGCTTCACCGGACCATCGCCGCGGTCACCGAGGCGCTGGAAGCGCTTCAGTTCAACAAGGCGGTCGCCCAGCTGTACGAGCTCACCAGCGCGATCGAGAAAACGCCGCCCTCGGATACCCGCAGCGAATCGGTCCGTACGCTGATCACGCTGATCGCGCCGATGGCGCCGCACCTGGCCGAGGAATGCTGGGCCCTGCTCGGCGGTGAGGGCATGGTGGCCGATGCCGCCTGGCCGGTCTTCGACCCGGCGCTGCTGCTCGACGACCAGGTGACTCTCGCGGTCCAGGTCAACGGCAAGCTGCGTGATACGCTGACCGTTCCGCGCGGGCTCGACCGGGCCGACGCCGAAGCGCGCGCGCTCGCTTCCGACAAGGTCCAGCGGCAGCTTGGCGGGTCGCCGCCGCGCAAGGTGATTGTGGTTCCCGACCGGCTGGTGAATATCGTCGCATGACCCGGGGCATCGCACCCTTGCTGGCATTCGCGCTCGCGAGCTGCGGTTTGCACCCGCTCTACAGCGGCGGCGGGGCCGGGAGCGTCGCCGCGACGCTACGCACGGTCGAGGTCGGACCGATCGACGGCCGGGTCGGATGGCTGGTGCGCAACAAGCTCATCGACCGGCTGGGGGAGACCGGGACGGCGACCCCTCAATACCGGCTCGACGTGAAGCTCGACGACGATATCACCGGATTCGGCATTCGCGGCGACCGGGCCGCCACCCGCGAACGGCGCACCCTGCGCGCGCGCTATCAGCTGGTCAGCATTCCTAGCGGGACCGTGGTTCTCGACGCGACCGCGGGCTCCGATGCCGGAATCGACGTCGTCAGTTCCGAATATGCGACCGTTGCCGCCGAACAGACCGCAGCCGAGCGCCTGGCAGACGTGCTCGCCGACCAGATTGTCGCGCGGCTCGGCGCCTACGCCACGGCGCCCCCGGCCAAGTGAAAGCGTCGAAATCGTCGATCGGCCGGTCGGTCGATCAGCCGGCCGCCGGGATTCGCTTCTACCTGTTCCACGGTCCCGACGATGCCCAATCGCGCGGGCTTGGCCAGCGGCTGCTGGAAGCGCTTGGGGCAAGCAAGTTCGTCGTGGCTTCCAATGCCGTGAAGGCAGACCCTGCGCTGCTCGCTGACGAAGCCGGAGCGATGAGCCTGTTCGGCGGGCCACGCGCGATCTGGGTGGAGCCGGCCGGCGAGGACATCGCCGCCGGTGTCGAGGCACTTCTCGAGGCCAATGCCGCCGAAAGCCCGGTGGTCGCGATCGCCGGGGTGCTGCGGAAGGGCTCGGCGCTGCTGAAGCTCGCCGAAGCAGCGCCAGAGGCGCTGGCGTTCGCAGCCTATCCGCCCGAGGGCGCCGACGCGGAGCGGATGGTGATCGACGTGGGCCGCCGGTACGGCCTCAAGCTGGGCGCCCCGGTAGCGGTGCGAATCGCGGCATCTTCGGGAAACGACCAGGCGATCGTAGCTCAGGAGCTGCAGAAGCTCGCGCTTTACCTCGACGCCTCGCCGCAAAGCCCGAAGGAGCTCGACCATGATGCGATCGACGCGGTCGGGGCGGATCTCCACGAAGGCGACGTGGCGCGGCTCGCCGATCTGGCCCTGTCGGGCGAGTTGGCTGAGCTGGCCGATGAGCTTGCGCGAGCCCCGGCGGGGCTGGAAGCAATCCCTGTCGTGCGCGCCCTTCAGCGGCGGCTGCTGATGCTGGCGCCTGCTCGGGCCCGAATGGAGCGCGGCGAATCGCGAGACGCCGTCATGACGTCAATGGGCAGGGCGTTGTTCTGGAAGGATAAACCGCTGATCGGCAAGCTTTTGTCGCAATGGGATGCAAAGGGCTTGGCGACTGCTTCGGAGCGCGCCGGGAAGCTCGAGCGCGATCTCATCTTCAGCGCCGCTCCGGGCCCGCAAGCTTTGGGGGAGGAATTGCTGGCGATCGCCCGCGCCGCGCGGCGCCGCTAGATCGGCTCGCCGGACAGGCGCTGGCAGATCATGTCGAGCTGGTCGAGGCTCGAATAATGCAGGCTGACCGTTCCGCCGGCGCCCTTGTGCGCGACTTCGACCTTGAGGCCGAGCATGTCGCCGAGCTGCCGCTCGAGCGCGGCGAGATCGGCGTCGACCTTGCGTGCTTCGGTCAGGACGAGCTCGCGCGGGCCCGTCTTCGCCCGCTTCGCCCGCTCCTCGGCCTGGCGGACCGACCAGCCCCTGGCGATGATTTCCGCGGTCAGCGCTTCCGGGTCCGGAGCCGTTGCAACGGCCCGCGCATGGCCCATACTGATATCGCCTCGCGCTAGCGATTGGCGAACCATCTCCGGAAGTTCAAGCAATCTCAACAGGTTAGCGACGTGGCTTCGCGATTTGTGAACGATCTTACCGAGCTGCTCTTGGGTGTGGCCGTACAGATCGATGAGCTTTTTATATGCATCGGCTTCTTCGATCGCATTCAAATCCTCGCGCTGGATATTCTCGATCAGGGCGAGTTCCGCGGTCCCGGAATCGTCGACGTCGCGAACAATCGCCGGAATCGCATGGAGCTGGGCGCGCTGGGCAGCGCGCCACCGCCGCTCGCCGGCGATGATCTGGAACCCGTCGCCCTCCGGCCGCAGGAGGATGGGCTGGAGCACGCCGCGCTGGGCGATCGATTCGGCAAGCTCATCCAGGGCTTCATCGTCGAAGCGCATGCGCGGCTGGTGCGGGTTGGGCCGAATTCGGGCGATCTCGATCTCGCGCACGCCTTCGGCCTGCTCGCCCGCGACCGGCGCGTGCGCAGCCTCGCCGAGAAGAGCCGACAGCCCCCTCCCGAGCCCCTTTGCCGGACGTTCGGCGCTCACGCCGCCTCCGCCAGTTGCGGCAGCCGGCCGATCAGCTCGCGCGCAAGGCGGATATACGCCTCCGACCCGGCGCATTTGAGGTCGTAGATCAGCGCCGGCAGGCCGTGACTGGGCGCTTCCGACAGTCGAACATTGCGCGGCACGATCGCCTCGAACACGACGTCGCCGAGGCAGGCGCGGACGTCGTCCGCCACGGCCTGCGAAAGGTTGTTGCGCCGGTCGAACATGGTCAGTGCAACACCGAGGATGGACAGCGACGGGTTGAAGGCGACGCGTATGCGCTCGACTGTCTGGAGCAGCTGGCTGAGCCCTTCCAGCGCAAAAAACTCGCATTGCAGCGGCACGAGCAGGTAGCGCGCTGCGACCAACGCGTTGACGGTCAGAAGCCCAAGCGATGGCGGGCAATCGATCAGGCAAATGTCCCAGCGGCCCTGCGGCGCGGCGTCGAGGGCTTTCTCGAGGCGGTGCGCGCGGTCGCCCATGCCGACCATTTCGATCTCCGCACCCGACAGGTCGACCGTCGCCGGCAGCAGGTCGAGCCGGGGTACGCGGGTCGAAATTGCGCTGTCCGCGATGCTCGCGGCACCGATCAGCACGTCATAGCTGGTCCGCTCTCGCGCCGAGGCCCCCACCCCCAGCCCGGTCGAGGCATTGCCCTGGGGGTCGAGATCGATCAGCAGGACCCGAGAGCCGATCGCCGCCAGCGCGGTTGCGAGGTTGATCGCGGTGGTCGTCTTGCCAACCCCGCCCTTCTGGTTCGCGACCACGATCCGGATCATCTTTTCCGCCTCCCCTGGACCCCGCTCAGCACCAGGATGGTCGATTCCGGGTCCGTGATGCTCGCCACCAGGCACGCTTCACACTGCCAGTTTCGTTGCGCCTCTGCCAGTTCGGATTTGGCGCTCCGCCCCTTGGGAAGCACCCAGATCGTGCCGGGGTGCGACAAATGATGACTTATCCCCAAGAAACGGTCGAGCGATGCCACCGCGCGGCCCGTGATCACGTCGAATCGGCCAGTGACTCGTTCGGCTTTGGACTGCTCGACCTTGGCGTCGAGCCCGAGCGCATTGACCGTTTGAGCGAGAAACTCGGCCCGCAGCCGCCGCGGTTCGATGAGGGTGACCGGCCCATCTGCGAGGCAGGCGATGACGATGCCGGGCAATCCGGCGCCCGAGCCGATGTCGACCCATGAGGCGCCCGCTGTCGGCTCAAAGCGCAGGAGCTGCGCCGAATCGAGGACGTGGCGTTCCCACAATTGTCCGATAGTCGAGGCCGAAACGAGATTCTGCGCCTCATTCTCGCGCTTCAAGCGGTCGGCAAATATCTGGATGCGCTCGAATGTTTCACGTGAAACGGGCCGCTCCGCCGCCAACTCCAATGTTTCACGTGAAACAGGCGCCTCGCTCACGCGGCCCTGCGGGCGCTCGCGGCAACGAATAGCGCGGAAAGCGCGGCCGGCGTAATGCCTGGAATGCGCGAGGCCTGGTCAAGGGTCTCAGGGCGTGCGGCGCCGAGACGCTCCATCATTTCATTCGAAAGCCCCGGAATCCCTCGATAATCCATCCCCGCCGGGATGGAGATCCGCGAGTCGTGCTGGACGACTTCCCACTCGCGCTGCTGGCGAGCGACGTAGGGCAGATAGAGCACGTCGGCCCGCCCCTCCTCAGTCTCGGCCCATCCGGCGCTCGAGCGAAGAGCTAGATGATCCTCGATCTGAGCCCGGCGACGATCCGAAACGCAATTCGCACCGATCGCCGCCTCGCCGAGCCGGCTCGTGGCATTGTCCGCGCGCAGCGACAGCCGATACTCGGCCCGCGCGGTCATCATCCGGTAAGGCTCGCTGACCCCCTGGAGCATCAGATCGTCGATCATCACGCCGATGTAGCTGGTGCGACGATCGAAGCGGACCTCATCCAGGTCAAGCGCTGCCGCAGCCGCATTGAGCCCCGCGACCAGCCCCTGCGCCGCAGCCTCCTCATAGCCGGTGGTGCCGTTGATCTGGCCGGCAAGAAACAGGCCGCTGACGTCGCGAACCTCCAAAGTAGAGCCGAGCCGGCGGGGATCGACATACTCATATTCGACTGCATAGCCCGGGCGGACGATCTCGGTCCGCTCGAGCCCCGCGATGCTGCGTACGAACTCCGCCTGGACGTCTGCGGGCAAAGAGGTTGAGATGCCGTTGGGATAAACCAGGTGGTCACCCAGCCCCTCGGGCTCGAGGAAGATCTGGTGGCCGTCGCGGTCGCCGAAGCGCTTCACCTTGTCCTCTATCGAGGGGCAATAGCGGGGCCCGCGCCCCTCGATGGCGCCGGCGAACAATGGCGAGCGGTCGAAACTGCCCCGGATGACGTCATGAGTTCGCACGTTGGTACGGGCGATCGCGCAGCGCAGCTGGGGCCGGCGAACCCCGTCGTCGAGCGCCGACATGGTCCAGGGCACGGGCTCGCTCGGCTGCTCCTCGAGCCGCGCCCAGTCGATCGTCCGTCCGTCGAGCCGCGGCGGCGTGCCGGTCTTGAGCCGGCCCTGCCCCAGGCCGATCTCCCGGACCTGCGCGGCCAAAGCATTGGAAGCGCGCTCGCCTCGCCGGCCACCGGTGAGCGTCTCATCGCCGATGAACATGCGCGCATCGAGGAAGGTGCCGGTCGCAATTACGACAGCTCGGCACGACAGGATTCCGGCGCTGGTCTCGATTCCGGCGATGCGCCCTTCGCGGATGACGAGGCGCAGCGCCTCGGCGATGATGATCTCCACCGCGTTTTCAGCGAGCAACTCCGCGACGGCGGCGCGGTAGAGCGTGCGGTCGGCCTGCACCCGCGGGCCCCACACCGCCGGGCCCTTGCTTCGATTGAGCATTCGGCGGTGGATTGCGGCGCGGTCGGCGGCGCGCGCCATCAGCCCGTCAAACACGTCGAGCTCGCGTACCAGATGACCCTTGCCGACCCCACCGATCGACGGGTTGCACGACATCTGGCCGGCGTCCTCCGCGCGGAAGGTGAGCAGGCCGACCCGCGCCCCCCGCCGGGCCGCGGCGGCCGCAGCCTCGCACCCGGCATGGCCAGCCCCAATCATTAGGACGTCATACATGGACCCGCCCATAGCCGATCGATGTTCCACGTGAAACGCGGCTATTTGCCGAGGCAGAACCGGCCGAACAGCTCATCGAGAAGATCCTCGACCCCTGCCCGGCCGGTCAGCCGGTCGAACGCGCGCCGGGCCAGCCGCAGGTGCTCGGCAACCAGGACGAAGTCGCGCCCGCCGGCTGCGGCTCCAAGTGCCGAGGCAGCCTCGCCAATATGCGCGGCCTGTCTGCGATTGAGCGCGATGGCGTCATCGCCGGGAAGCAGCGACGTTGCCAGCCGGCCGACCGTCTCGAGCAAGGCCGCGATTCCTTCGGACGTTATTGAAGACACCGCGATCGACCCCGCTGGCACAGTGCCGCGCTCGGGTAAATCGCATTTGGCATGGACCCTGACGAGCCGCGGGTGTGGCGGCGATTCCGCGGGCTCGCCGAGCCAGACCAGCACGTCGGCCGCGTCGATCAGCTGCCCGGTCCGCTCGACGCCGAGCGCCTCGACTACGTCACGGCCCTCGCGCAGCCCGGCCGTGTCCGTGAGCAGGATCGGAATCCCGTCGAGTGCCAGCGCGACCTCGATATAGTCGCGCGTGGTCCCTGGAATATCGGTGACGATCGCCCGGTCCTCACCCGCTATCGCATTGATCAAACTTGATTTCCCCGCGTTCGTCGGTCCAGCCACGACGACCCGGACGCCGTCCTTCAACCGCTCCATGCGCGGCCTTGCGAGCCATTGCTCGAACTCGGCCGCAAGCGCAGCGCAGTCGCGCTGAAGCGCTGGGTCGACCTCATCGCCCTCTTCATAATCGATCTCGCGCTCGGCCCGCGCTGCCAAGCCAAGCAGCCGTTCCTGCCACGTCGCGATTTGCTTCCTGAGCCCGCCCTCGGCGAGTGCCAGCGCCGCCTTGCGCTGGCTTTCGGTCTCGGCCTCGATGAGATCCGCCAGCCCTTCTGCTTCGGTCAGGTCGATTCGGCCGTTCTCGAACGCGCGGCGAGTGAATTCGCCCGGCCCGGCAAGCCTCAAGCCATCAAGGGATCCGAGAGCCGAGAGTATGCCATCGACAACGGCGCGGCCGCCATGACATTGAAACTCAACGATATTCTCTCCGGTCGAACTCGCTGGAGAATCAAATCGAAGCACCAGCGCCTCGTCGAGCAGGTCGCCGCTTTGCGGATGCCTGAGCTCGCGCACCGCGGCCGAGCGCGGCTCGGGCAGCGTTCCGGCGATCCGCTCCCCTGCAAGGTGCGCCTCTGGCCCGCTCACCCGGATGACCGAGATGGCGGCCGGCGGCCGGCCGCTCGACAAAGCGAAGATCGTGTCCAACGGCCTCGGTTCAGCCGAAGATCGGCGCGATGTGCGGCGCGACATGATGCGCGCCCTCCCAGATCATCTTCACCGCCACCCAGAGGATCACCAGCAGGCCGACCCACGCAATCCAGCGGTAGCGCTCGATGTAGCGGGCGATGACGTTGGCTGCGATGCCCATCAGGATCACCGACAGGACCAGGCCGAAGACCAGGATCCACGGGTGATCGCGCGCCGCGCCCGCGACAGCGAGCACATTGTCCAGGCTCATGCTGACATCGGCGACGGCGACTCCCCAGGCGGCGGCCGCGAAGCTCTTCGCTGCGCGGGTGCCGGAATGCTCGTCGCCGGCGACCTCCTCGGATCCCGGGCTTTCGCCCTTGTGGCGAAGCTCACGGTACATGCGCCACGCGACCCACAGCAGGAGTAGCCCGCCGGCGAGGACAAGCCCGACGATCTGGAGCAGCTGGGAAACGATGAGCGCAAATGCGATTCTCAGCACCAGCGCCGCGAGCACTCCAATCATGATCACGCGCTTGCGCTGCGTGGGCGGAAGGCCGGCAGCGAGCGCGCCGACGACGATCGCATTGTCCCCCGCAAGGACGATGTCGATCATAATGATCTCGAAGAAAGCGGCGATCGCTTCCGGAGTGAGGAGTGTCGCTGTGTCCATTGCCCTGCCCTAGTCGAGGCCGAGCACGGTCCTCAAGCCCAGCACTTGCTCGCCGCCGACCCAGCCTTCGTAGATCATGCT
>Ga0068863_100001873_pt1 | contig 20912 bp, 17 predicted proteins | sample KBSSwiS62_FD_66596 | JGI IMG/M metagenome (GOLD analysis project Ga0068863, IMG submission 66596) | Switchgrass rhizosphere microbial communities from Kellogg Biological Station, Michigan, USA - KBS Switchgrass S6-2 | ecosystem: Host-associated > Plants > Roots > Rhizosphere > Soil ...
TCGGGCCTGAACTCGTCTTGGCCATTCGGGACCTCGCCCGCGGCGAAGCCCGACATCAGGCGGTAGGTGTTCGCTCCCATCAGGTAGGTGACCTTGGGCTGCTCGCCGAGCCAAGCGAGGTATTCCGGGCCCTCGAGGCCCCAGAACCCGGGCCAGCCCTGTCCCGATGCGTAGCCGTCGAGGGAGGTGATGAAGTCGACGAGAAGCTCTGACATTGTGGTGTCCTTTCCTGGGGTGTTACGAGCTTGGACCGGCCGGGAGCCACGAACTTATCGGCCGCGCTGTGGGGTAACGAGGAACCCATGACGCTGCAGTCGATCTCCCGGCTCGCCCACGCCCGCGCCCAGCGCGCTGCGCCGACCTGACCGATGCCCACCGGCCCACCCGACCAGTCGCCGCCCGTCGAGGCCGACTTCGACTGTCCGGAACTCGACGCGCTCGCGCACCAGGTCATTGCGTTCGCGCACCTGCTCACCCGCCCGGACGACGCCACCCTCACTGAGTGGATCAGAGCGGTCCGCGCGGACGACCTACCCGCGCCGCACTCCTACGTCTCCAGCCTCGAACGCGATCTGGACGCCGTCACCGCCGGCCTGACCCTGCCCCACAGCTTCAGAAGAGGGCAGCGTGGCCTGGCCGGGCGGCCGGCGGGAGTGCGATCGAGCCGCTTCCCGCCAGCACCTCCCGTCGGCGGCCAGGCAACCCCCGACCTGCGGCGATCACGCTCCGTGGTGCCCTGAAATGTCAGGAATGCATCGGTGCGCCGAGGACGGGTAGCTGTGGCGCTATTCGCTATTCACCATAAATGCGGCTTTGAAAAAAAGAGGCACTCGCGGTCTCCCTCGACAATGCCCAGCTCTACAGCTCCCTGGAACAAAGAGTTACTGAACGAACACAGCGACTCGCTACTGCCAACCAGCAACTCGCTACCGCCAACCAGCGACTCGAAACCGCCAACCAGCGACTCGAACAGCTCTCGGTCACCGACCAGCTGACCGGACTGGCCAACCGGCGACGCCTCGACGAGGCCCTCGACGCCGAATGGCACCGGGCGACACGTCAGAAGGAACCCCGCGGGTGGCCCGCTGTGCCGCGGCGTCGTCCAGGTGCTCGGCGGTCAGATCCCGCGCGGACCCACTCAGCGGCTCCGGCAGCACACCGGCGACGACGGCCAGCAACCTTTGCGTCGCCGCGACGTCACTGCCGGAATCCTCGGGCTCGTGCAGCCGCCCGTCGAGCGCGGACAGCACAGCGCGGACGAAGTCGTCCGGGTTGACGCTGTCCTCCAGCGGACCGCCCTTGTACTGGGTCATCGCCGCGCCGAACACCGACTCACAGCGCCGCGACGTTCAGCGCCACACGCCGCGCGCCCGCTGAGCAGACTCGGTTACAGCCAGCCTGTCTGGTGGGTGGCTGCCTGCCCGGGGCGAGGCCGACCGGTTGTGACGGATGGCGCCGGCTTGGTAGACATAGCCCATGAAGCATGAAGTCGCGGTGGTCATCGGGGTTGGCGGGATGGGTCAGTCGATCGCTCGCCGGATCGGTAGCGGGACCCAGCTGCTGATCGCCGACGTCAATGAGAAGCACGTCGGCGCGGTCGCGACGCAGCTGGAAGACGAGGGCTACGAGGTTGCCTCCGCCGTGATCGACGTGTCCTCCGCCGGGCCGGTGGCCGCGCTCGCCCAGCAGGCCGCCTCGCTCGGATCCGTGCGGGCCGTGGTGCATACCGCCGGGCTGTCTCCCGTGCAGGCTCCGGTAAAGGCGATCCTCGCCGTCGACCTGCTGGGTGTCGCACTCGTGCTGGAAGAGTTCGCCGAGGTGATCGCGCCTGGCGGAGCCGGAGTGGTCATTGCCAGCATGGCCGGCGCTCTCAGCCCACCGTTTTCCCCAGAGGTCGCCCGTCAGCTCGCCACGACGCCGGCGAGCGAGTTGCTGGCGCTCCCGGTGGCCAGCGCGGACCAGTTCACCAGCGGTAGCCAGGCCTACGGCTTCGCCAAGCGCGCGAACCAGGTCCGCGTGCAGGCTGCCAGCGTTGCCTGGGGCGCCCGCGGTGCGCGGATCAATTCGATCAGCCCGGGCACGATCGCCACACCGATGAACGCGGCGGAGCTCGACGGCGAGCACGGCGAGCTCATGCGCATGATGGTGGACGCCTCCAACGCCCGCCGGCTCGGCACACCCAACGAGATCTCCGCCGCGGTCGAGTTCCTGCTCAGCCCGGCTGCGGCCTTCATCTCCGGCACCGACCTGCTCGTCGACGGCGGCGTCACCGCCGCGTTTGCGGCCGGAGCACTCGACGCGCTTCAGGCCGCACTCGGCTAGTCCCCGCATCCGGTTGTGATCTTCATGGTGGATTCTTGACCCAGCGCATGGCCGGAGTCTGCGGGGTCTGCGGAGTCGCGTGATCTGAAGCCGCTTTCTCCGCGCCTGGGCGGCGACTGGGCCGCGTACGCCGCTCGCTGACCAGCGTACGGTGCGCGGGGTTATCCGACGGGCCGGTCGGCGTGCGTGCCGAACATGTGGTGGGCGACGCCGAAGCCGAGGTCCTGGACCGGGGGGCGTTTCCAGGGGCGCTGGGCGATGGCGTGGGTGAGGCGGCGGGCGGCGCGGGGGGCCTTCATGATGGTCTCGGCTAGTTCCCAGGACGCGGGGCAGCAGGCGGTCGGCGGAAAGTACTTCGTTGACCGTGAACCCCCGGCGCCCCACCCTGGTGGACATCTCCGCCGCCAAGGCGGCGCTGGCCAGCCTCGGCAAAGCCCTTGCCGAGGAATTCGGTCCCCGCGGTGTCCGGGTCAACACCATTTGGCGACGACAGAAAGTTCGACAGCCGGCGCGACTATGGGGCGATGTAGGCGGGCACGCCGAGGCGTATACCGAGTGCCCAGACATTGCCCAGCCCGAAGAGGAAGCTGAAGGCGATCCGGTCGAGGAGTTCCTGACGGCAGGTTCGTACCCATCGCTCCGTGATCGCGTTTATGCGGGGGGGTACGGACGCCGGTGCGCACGTCCGTGATGCCGGCGTCGGCGAGGATCGCATCGAACAGGGCTGGGTACTTGCCGTCTCGGTCGCGGATGAGGTAGCGGGCGGTCGAGGTGGCGTCGTCGAGGTCCATCGCGAGGTTACGTGTGGCCTGGGTGACCCACACGGCGGTGGGATGCGCGGTGGCGCCGAGAATTCGGATGCGTCGGGTGCAGTGTTCGATCACCGCGAGGATGTACAGGCGCGTGCCGGTCAGCGTCACGGTCTCGAGGAAGTCGGCGGCGAGGATCGCGTGGGCCTGGGAGCGGAGGAGTCGGTCCAGGTGGTCGCGGTCCGGTCGTGCGCGGGGTCGATGCCTGCCTGGCGCATGATCTCCCAGACCGTGGACGGGGCGACGCTGATGCCGAGGGTCAGGAGTTCGCCGGGCATCCGCCGGTAACCCCACGCGCTGTTCTCCCGGGCGAGCCGCAGGATCAGGGCGCGGATCTCCCGGGCGAGCCGCAGGATCAGGGCGCGGATCGAGCGGACGGTGCGGGGTCGGCCGCGTCGCTTTGGGGAGGCGTCGGCGTGGTGGCGGGCGATCAGGGTGCGGTGCCGGCGCAGTACGGTCTGCGGGCGGACCAGTAGTCGCAGGCCGTGCAGGGTTGGCCGCGGCAGCGTGTGCAGGATCGCGGCGGGCAGGGTGCGGTCGGCGGGCTGGAACTGGATCCGCTGGCCGTCGAGCTGGCGTTGCAGCCCGGTGATCTGGTGGCGCAGGGTGAGGATCTCGATGTCCTTGTCGCGATCGCTGCGGGGTAGCAGGCGTAGGAGCGCGAACGCGTTTGTGACACCGAGGTAGGTCAGGCGAAGCAGCACGGAACTGCATCTTCGCGCAGTCGCCGGCGCCGACGGGCGCGGGCCAAGCGCTGGGAGGGCCACGGTCGGTGGCCATGGCTGCGACCGCGCTGAGCAGGGCGGACGACATTTTCGGCATCCACAGGGTCACAGCGGCATCGGATCGCCCTCGTACCTCTGCTTCAGAGCGGCAAGCACCTCCCGCAGCCCCGGCACCGTTTCCTCGGCCGCTCTGCGCCACACGATCCCGGCCCGCAGGATCAGTCCGGGCTCGTCAAGCGGGACCACGCGGAAAGCCGGAGCGGCGAAGACACGCGTGGCGGGCAGATCCTCGTCACCGAAGACCGTGAGGGTCAGTGCGCCGGTGCGCAGCACGTGGGCGGCGGTCTGGACGATATCGTTGTGCGGAAGCTCCACCAGGCGCGTGACACCGCCATTCAGGAGCGCGGTCCTGCTCTCGCCCATCACGGACGGGTGCACCTTGGCCGAGGTCACCAGTACCTGACGGTCCCGTAGATCCCGCAGGGTCAGCGAGGCGCGGGTGGCGAGTTCGTCGGTCGCCTGCATCGCCATGCCGAGGGAGCCACTGGCGATGATCAGGCTTTCCGCGCCAGACGTGCCGGCCGGCAGGTGGACGACGGCGAGATCGATGCGCTCGGCGGCGAGCTCGTCGAGGAGTTCTGACGACGAGGCGAGCGTGACGGGGAGTTCGACACGCGGAGCGGTCTCGCGGTAGACGCCGAGGACCGTGTCCATGACTTTCGGCGGAGTCAGGGGAGCCGCGCCGACCCGGCAGCGCGGGACGTCCAGGTGGTCGTGTGCGAGCTCCCGCAGGCTGTCGAAATCCCGGACCACCGCCTTGGCACGTTCACGGAACAGCGCCCCGAACGAAGTCAGCTCCACGTGATGGTGCTCGCGGACGAACAGGTCACGGTCGAGCTCGTGCTCCAGATCCCGGATACGGCGACTCAGTGGTGAAGCCGTCACATGCAGGCGCTCCGCGGCCCGGCCGAAGTGCAGTTCGTCGGCGACGGCCAGAAAGTAGCGCAGCTGCTGGATGTCCACGGAGTCAGTAGAGCACCCGCCCCGTGTCCGCCTCCAGAGACCTGCGACGTTGCCGTTCCGGTCAGGTGCACATAAGCGAAACAGACGTGTACAGACGCCCGTCCGCGGGGGCAGGCTGCTGCACGGGAATGCGGTGTTCACACGGCCGACGTCAGGCCGCCGCAGGTCTCCGACGTGCGCGGGTACGGGTTTCGCTCCCGACCCGGCGTGATCCTCCCTAGCCCTCGGCCTCGGGTCGGTCCGCCGTGCCCCGCATCGGTGCGCGGCGCCGATCGGCCCGGCCCAGGAGGCGAAGAATGACCGGAGCAGTGACCGGCGGGGACACGTCGGCACCTCTGTACGGGGTCCGGGTGGTCGACACCACCGACGGACGCGGCGAGGGGGTGGGCCGCTTCCTCGCGAGCCTGGGCGCCGACGTGATCCTCGTGGAGCCGCCCGGGGGCGCTCGGGCCCGCACCCGGGCCCCGCTTCACGAGGGAACCAGCCTGTACTTCGCCGTGCGCAATGCCGGCAAGCGCGGCGTCACCCTCGACCTGGACACCGAGGACGGCCGGTGCGGCCTGAAGGCGCTGCTGGACACCGCAGACATCTGGATCGAGTCCGAACGCTCCTGCGTGCCGGCCTTCGACTACGAGAGCGTCACGGCCCGCAATCCCCGCCTCGTCCTGGTCACCGTGACCGACTTCGGACTGACCGGCCCCTATGCGGGACACGCGGCGACCGACGCCGTGCACGCGGCCCTCAGCGGCCTTCTGTGCCGTTCCGGTCTGCCTGGGCGCGCACCGCTTCCGCCTCCCGGTTCGATCGTCACCGAGTCCGCATATCTACAGGCCGCCTGGGTGACCCTGCTCGCGCACCACAGCAGCCTGACGACCGGGCGCGGCGACCACATCGACTTCTCCGTGCACGAGGCGGTCACCCAGATCCTGGACCCCGGTTTCGGTATGGGCGGCTCCGCCACCGGGGGCCGACGCGCCGCCGACCTGCCGCCCGGCAGACCCGCCGCCAGGCATCTCTACCCGATCTTCCGGTGCGCCGACGGCCTGGTGCGCATCTGTGTGCTGAGCGCGCGGCAGTGGCGCGGCATGCGGGCCTGGCTGGGCGAGCCCGGGGAACTGGCCGACCGGCGCTACGAGAACCTCGCCGTGCGCTTCCAGGAGGCCGACCGGATCCACGCCCGGATCGCCGACCACTTCCTCGACCGCTCCCGCGACGACCTCGTACGGCAGGGCCAGGAGCACGGCGTACCCACCGCGGCCGTTCTGAGTGCCGGTGACGCCCTGCGCGCCGAGCACTACCTGGAGCGCGGGGCGCTCGCGGACACCGAACTCGTTCCCGGTCTCACGGCCCGCGTCCCGGCGGGATTCCTGGAGATCGACGGAGCGCGACCGTCCCCGCTGCGCAGAGCCCCGCTGCCGGGTGAGCACACCGACGAGGTCCTCGCCGAGGTGCGTGCGCGCGTCGAACCGGTACGCGGTGAAGCGCGGCCCGAACGCGTCCACCCCTTGGCCGGGCTGCGCGTCCTCGACCTCGGTGTCATCGTCGCCGGAGCGGAACTCGGCAGGCTCCTCGCCGACCACGGCGCTGATGTGATCAAGGTGGAGAACCGTGCTTTCCCGGACGGCGGACGGCAGTCCGTCACCGGCGAGGTCATCACCGCGTCGGCCGCCTGGGGCCACCGCAACAAGCGCAGCCTGGGCCTGAACCTGCGCGACCCGGAAGGCGCCGGCCTCTTCAAGAGGCTCGCCGCCGAAGCCGACGTCGTCCTGTCCAACTTCAAGCCCGGCACGCTGGAGTCCCTCGATCTCGGCCCGGACGTACTCCTTGGCCTGAACCCCCGTCTCGTCATCGCGGACAGCAGCGCCTTCGGCGCGAGCGGTGCGTGGAGCCGCCGTATGGGATACGGGCCGCTGGTGCGGGCCTCGACCGGGCTGAGCGACCTGTGGCGCTACCCCGACGATCCGGACGGCCACAGTGACTCGATCACCATCTACCCGGATCACGTGGTCGGGCGGGTCGGCGCTGCGGCCGTCGTGGCCCAGCTCGCGCGGCTGCGCCGTACCGGCCGCGGGGGCACCGTCGGCATCGCGCAAGCGGAGATCATCCTGGACACCCTGGCCGAGCACCTGGCAGGTGAGTGGCTCAGCCCCGGATCGCTGCACGCCGGAGCCATGACCGCCGACCTGGTGGTGCCGTGCGCCGGTGACGACCAGTGGTGCGTGATCGGCATCCGTGACGACGTGGACTGGAACCGGCTGTGTGCGGTGGCCGGGCCCGCGGGCCTGGCCGCCGCCCCGGAGCCGGCCCGGCCCGAGGGAGGGCTGGCCGACCGCCGGCGGATCGAGGAGGCCCTGTCGTCCTGGACAGCGTCCCGTTCCCCGCGGGAGGTCAGCGGCCTGCTCCAGGCGTGCGGAGTTCCGGCGGCGCCGATGCTGCGGGTCCACGGACTCCTGACGGACCCGCAGTTGCTGGCCCGCGGCTTCTTCGCCGAGCTGCGGCAGCCGACCTTCGACGAGCCCCTGCCCGCCGAGGCCCGCCCCGCTCACTCGCGCCACCTCGCCGACCCGCCGCAGCGCCCCGCCCCGCTGCCCGCCGAGCACACCCGTCACCTCAGCCGCGAGCTGCTGGGCCTGTCCGACGAAGAAACCGACCAGCTCCTCGCCCGAGGAGTGCTGGAGACCCTTGAGGAGACACCGACCGTGACGACCCCTGCACCCACCGTCCTCGTGGAACGCCGAGGCCACGTCATGGTGGTCACCCTCAACCGACCCGAAGCCCGCAACGCGGTCAACGCGGCCCTCGCCCTGGGCGTCGGCAACGCCCTGGAGGAGGCGGACCGCGACCCGGAGATCCGGGTCGTCGTCATCACCGGCGCCGGAGATAAGGCGTTCTGTGCCGGCGCCGACCTGAAGGCGGTGGCCCGAGGCGAGAACATCATGCCGCCCGAGGCCGAGGCGTGGGGGTTCGCCGGCTACGTCCGCCATCACATCGGCAAGCCCACCATCGCCGCCGTGCGCGGCTTCGCCCTCGGCGGCGGCACCGAGATCGCCCTCGCCAGTGACCTCGTGGTCGCGGCCGAGGACGCCTCCTTCGGGCTGCCGGAGGTCAAGCGGGGCATCATCGCCGGCGCCGGCGGCGCCTTCCGGCTCGCCGCCCAGCTGCCGCCCAAGGTCGCCATGGAGCTGCTGCTGACCGGCGACCCGCTCGACGCGGCCACCGCCCGCGACCTGGGCCTGGTCAACCGGGTCGTGCCCGCCGAGAAGGTGCTCGACGAAGCACTGGCGCTGGCCGAGCGCATCGCCGCCAACGCCCCGCTCGCCGTGCAGGCCAGCAAGCGCATCGCCCGCGGCATCACCGCCGGGCGCGTCGACGCGGAGCAGGCCGCCTGGGACCTCTCCCATCAGGAGGCGCGGACGCTGATGACCTCCCAGGACGCGCAGGAAGGCCCTCGGGCCTTCGCCGAGAAGCGCACCCCGGTCTGGCAGGCGCGCTGAACCCGTCATCAGCAGCAGCACAACGAAAGGCACGTGACGTGACCACCTCCTCACACCCCGCTCCCCGAGGCCCCGTCATCGCGGGACTCGGCATGACGGACATGGGCAAGATCTACGGCCGCAGCTCCGCCGACTTCGCGGCCGACGCCGTACGCCGCGCAGCCGACGACGCGGGCCTCGCCCTGTCCGACCTCGACGGCCTGCTCACCAGCAGCGGCGTCGTCGGCGGGGTCGGTCTCGACCTCCAGAAGGACCTGGGCCTGAAGGACCTGCGGCTGCTGTCGGAAGTACAGGCGTACGGCTCCACCGCCGGCGCGATGGTGCAGTACGCGGCGATGGCCGTCCGCTCCGGCATGGCCGAGGCTGTGGCCTGTGTCTTCGCCGACGCACCGCTGAAGGAGAAGTCCTCATCGGGCGCGGCCTACGCGAGGTCCGTCGGCGCGTCCGGCTGGCGGGGCCTCATGGGAGCGGCCGGGATCATGGGCGCCAACCCCTTGTACGCGCTGGCGGCCCGCCGTCACATGGACACCTACGGCACCACCAGCGAACAACTCGCCCATATCGCCGTTGCCCAGCGGGCCTGGGCGGCGACCAACCCCCGCGCCCAGTTGCGGGACCCCATCACCGTAGAAGACCACCAGGCGTCCAGGATGATCGCCGAGCCGTTCCATCTGCTGGACTGCTGTCTGGTCACCAACGGCGGCATCGCCGTCATCGTCACCACCGCCGAGCGTGCCGCCCATCTGCGTCGGCCGCCCGTCCACGTACTCGGCTGGGCCCAGTCCCACCCGGGCTACCCGATGCACCAGGGCAGCGACTTCGGCCTGGTCAGCGGGGCGGCCCAGGCGGGCCCCGCGGCCCTGAAGATGGCGGGCGTCTCCCTCGGTGACGTAGACGTCGCCGAGCTGTACGACTGCTACACCTTCACCGTGCTCCTCACCCTGGAGGACTACGGCTTCTGCGCCAAGGGCGAGGCCGGCGCCTTCGCGGCGAGCGGCGCGCTCGCGCCCGGCGGATCGCTGCCGGTCAACACCGGCGGCGGGCAGCTCTCCTCCTACTACATGTGGGGCATGACCCCGCTGTCCGAAGCCGTTCTCCAGGCCCGCGGTGAGGCGGGCGAACGGCAGGTACCGCGCCACGACGTCGTCCTGGTCAGTGGCAACGGCGGAATCCTCGACCACCACTCGACGCTGGTCCTCAGCCCTCACCCGCACGCCTGACCAACACCGATCCGTGGAGCCACCATGACCACCCTCGACGTACGACGCGACGCCGCGACCGAGAAGTTCTTCGACGGGACGGCGCGCGGTGAACTGCTCATCCGCCACTGCACCGCCTGCGGCGCGCACGCCGCGCCCCAGTTCGATGCCTGCCCCGCGTGCAAGGAGCCCACGGCGGCCTGGATACCGGCCGTCGGCACCGGAACCGTCATCTCGTGGACCGTCGTACACGGCCGCCCTCGCGATGACGCTCCCGCCCCGCAGCAGGTCGTGGCGCTCATCGAACTCACCGAGGGGCCCTGGCTGTATGCGGCGCTGAACGGGCTGCGGGCCGGCGAGCGTCCGTGGCCCGGGATGTCCGTCACCGTCGCCTTCGAGCACCCGGAAGGCGGCGAGGCGATCCCCATTTTCCTGCCCACTGCCTGAGCCGCCCACACACACGAGAACACACCGAGGGAACCTTCCATGAGCACCCTGCACACAGCCCCCGACCTCGCCGGCCCGCAACCCGCTCGATCCGCCGGCGGAGGTTCAGCGGCGGCTGCTGGACGCCCAGCGCGCGGCCTTCCTGGCCGAGGGCCCGCTCGCCCTCGACGTACGGCTCGACCGCATCGACCGCCTGCTGGCCTGTGTCCTGGAGCACGCCGACGAGCTGTGCGCCGCTCTCGACGCCGACTTCGGCTCCCGCCCCCCGCTGACGAGCCTGGCCAGCGGCATCGTCAGCGCCCTCCCGGACGTCCAGCTGATCCGGGAGAACCTGGCGGGATGGATGGCGGACGAGGAGGTCCCCGGTTCCGCCGAGGCCGGGCGACCGGCCTTCGTGCAGACCCGCCCGAAAGGCGTCGTCGGCGTCGTCGGCCCCTGGAACTTCCCCGTGACCCTCGTCGTCCAACCGGCCATCGAGGCGCTGGCCGCGGGCAACCGTGTGATGATCAAGTTCTCGGAGGTGGCCGAGCGGACGGCCGAGGTCTTCGTCCGGGCCGTCGCCTCCCGCATGTCCGTGGAGGAGGTGGTGGTCGTACGTGGCGGCATCGCCACCGCGTCGGCGTTCTCGTCGCTCCCGTTCGACCACCTCATCTTCACCGGCTCTCCCGGGGTGGGGGCCCGGGTGGCGGCGGCCGCCGGGGAGAACCTGGTGCCGGTGACGCTGGAACTGGGCGGCAAGAACCCCGTCGTCCTCGGATCGGACGCGGACGTCGCCCTGGCGGCCGAACGCGTGGCCGCCATGCGGCTGCTGAACGGCGGTCAGATCTGCCTATGCCCGGACTACGTCTTCGTCCCGCGCGACCGCGTCGAGGAGTTCCTGGCGGTGTACGAGGAGTCGGTGCGGGCCCACTTCCCGACCTACGTCGACAACCCGGACGTGGTCTCGATCGTCAACGACCGCAACTTCCACCGGGTGACCGGACTGGTGGCCGACGCCGAGTCCAAGGGGGCGCGGGTGCTGACCATCGCACCGCCCCAGGAGGTCGACGCCCTGCCCCGGCGCGCGGGCCGCCGTATCGCCCCCACCGTGCTGCTGGACGTGACCGAGGACATGGCCGTCGCGTCGGAGGAGATCTTCGGCCCGGTTCTGGCCGTGTACCCGTACGACGATCTCGACGGTGTCATCACCTATGTCAACACCCGCCCCAGCCCCCTGGCCGCTTACTTCTTCGGCTCCGACGGACCGGAGTTCCGGGAGTTCATCAGGCGGACCACCTCGGGCGGCGTCAGCCGCAACGACCTCGCCGCGCACTGGGGCATCGAGGGTGCGCCGTCGGGTGGCATCGGACGCAGCGGCATGGGCGCCTACCACGGAAAGGTCGGTTTCCTGACGTTCAGCCACCGCCGGACCATCGCCGCCAGTACGGCTCCGACGGGGTTGGCCCAGAACCTCCTGCCCCCAGCGGGACAGGCCGAGGCGGATGCCCTGCGGGGCTTCGTCGCCCACACCCTGGCCGACATCCGGCAGCGGATCGGCGACGGCACGTCCTCCCGGCAGCCCTGAGTCATCCCCGCTCCCGCATCCCACCCGGAGAACCCCATGCGCACCCAAGCGGCTGTTTCGTACGGACCCGACACCGGCTTCACCATCGAGGACGTCGAGATCTCGGACCCCCGCCCCGACGAGATCCTCGTCCGCCTCACCGCGGCGGGCATCTGCCACACCGACCTGGCCACGAAGGCCCTGATGCCCGCGGGTGTTCCCGCGGTGTACGGCCATGAGGGCGCCGGCGTCGTGGAGGCGACCGGTGCCGATGTCACCGGTGTGAGCGCCGGAGACCGCGTCGTCCTGAGCTACAGCAGCTGCGGCGGCTGCGCCCGGTGCGCGGCCGGGCGGCGCGCGTACTGCGAGCGGTTCGCCGCCCTGAACAACGCGGGGCGCCGCCCGGACGGCAGCTCGACTCTCAGCCGTCAGGGCGGCGACGTCTGGTCCTCGTTCTTCGGCCAGTCGAGCTTCGCCCGGCACGCGCTCGCCACGCGCGAGAACATCGTCGTCGTCCCGCAGGACACCGACCTCGTGACCGCGGCGCCCATGGGGTGCGGCTTCCAAACCGGCGCGGGATCGGTCGTCAACCTCCTGCGGCCCACTCCTGACTCCAGCCTGGTCGTGTTCGGCGCCGGCGGGGTGGGACTCGCGGCGGTCATGGCCGCCGCGGCCCTCGGCACCGGCACCGTCATAGCCGTCGACCTCTGCAAGGAGCGGCGTGCCCTGGCGACGGAACTCGGCGCCACTCACGCCCTCGACGGCGCGAGCGCGGACCTCGTCGAGCAGATCAGGGAAATCACCGCAGGAGGCGCGACCCATGGCTTCGACACCACCGGGGTCCCTGGTGTGATCCGCAACGCCGCCCTGGCGCTGGCCCCCCTGGGGTCCCTGGTCGTCGTCGGCCTCGGCGCGGTGGACATCGGCTTCGACGTCATGGACCTCATCGGAGGAGGCAAGACGATCCGAGGCAGCATCGAGGGCGACGCGAATCCGCGTGAGCTCGTGCCACTCCTACTCGACTGGCACGCGCAGGGCCGTTTCCCCGCGGACCGCGTCATCTCCACGTTCGCCTTCGAGAACATCGACGAGGCGGTCGCACGCATGCGGGCAGATGTCGTCAAGCCCGTCCTCACTTTCTGAGCCCGGGCCGAGTCCAGAGACACAGGTCTGGCACGGTGACGCGAGACGACCAACAGCGCGTGGTCGATGCCGCCCGCGATACCGATCATCGAGGCGAACGTCGGAGTGGTGCCGGACAGATCGAGGACCTCGGTGAGCGACATGATGGAGGTGACACCGACACCGACGCCTACGACGGCCGTCAGGAGGGGCAGCCCGTCGGCGGCAGTGAGCCGAAGGTGATGCCAAGGATTAGCGCGGCAAGGGCGACACCGACCAGCTCGGTGGACCCGGTCTCCAGCAGTCCGGCCATGGCGGTGCCGCCCGCGTCGACCGTGAGTGGCGCCCGCCTTGCCGACCCGACGATGAGAGCGGCGCGCGTCAGATGGGTCGAGAGGGGGACTGGGCCGAGGGTTCGTGCCGTGCTCGCCGAATGGACGCTGGTGCTGGCGGCGCTGCCCACCACACTGCTGCTGTGCGGGGCGGGCCTTGGCTGGTGGCGTTCCTAAGGCATCGAGTACTCGCCTTCGGAACCAACACCGTCCTGCTGCTGGGCTGGGGCCTGCTCGTCTCCCGGGGCCGCACGTGGGGACGAGCCGTCGGCAGCGGATGTACCGACGCGCTCCTGGGGGCGGCCGTCGCCTTGGTCAGCACCCTGCTGAAGTGACGCGGCGACTGGTCACACAGGCCGGTGAGGAGGGCGTGGCCGATGTCGCTGAGTCGCATCTCGGCCCTGAACCGGCTGGCGGCTTTGCCAGCTCTGGGCTGGGCAGCACGGCGGTCGGGCTTGAGCGGGCAGTGGAGCCGAAGCGCACGGCGATGCTGACGGCGGTGATGCGGCACCTGGAGTCCAAGGCGACCGACGAGGCCCTGGACCTGTTCCAGGTCCTGATAACGGCGAAGTTGATCAGCGCGGCGCTGTGGGCCACGGATCCAAGCCACCTTCAATCGCGTATGGCGTGTGCTCGGCCGAGCGGGACGACGACGGCTGACCTTTCCGCGAGTTGCTCGCGGAGGGCTGTGTTCTCGGCGATCAGGGCCGCGATGACCGTGGCGGCGGCGTCGACTTCGCTCTGGAGTCGTTGTCGCTCGTGTTGGTTGTCTTGCAGTTGGCGGCGGAGGCGGGCGATCTCTGCGGCCTGGGCCTGGTCGTGTTTGCTTGCCGCGCTGTGGCTGACGTGGTTATCCCAGTGGACCAGCACTGCGGTTGCCCGGTTCATCGTGGCCCGGCTGACGCCCGCCTCCCGCCAGAGGTTCTGCTTGGTGAGCTTGCCGTCGGTGCGGATGGGCCGACCAGTGAAGAGCCGTTCCATGGCCTCTCGAAGGGCCTTCTCGCCGTAGCGGAGAGGCTGGGCCGGGCGGGGACGGTCATGATTCTCCCGCCTTGGTGATCGCGTTGCGGACCGACCCTGGTCGGCGAGGGTCAGCTGCGCGAACGCGGTGGTCAGCCATTTGCTGTACGGGGCCCAGTGGCGTTCGAGCAGGAACCCGATCCGGGCCAGGTCGCGGGCCACGTGGGCGGCGAGCATGCCGAGCCGAGGTCGTCGCCGCGGCCACCGGCGCGGCCGGCTACGTCACCAGCATCACACCGACCTCCAACCGACGTAGCCACTTACAACGTGCGACCTCGTGTCACAACCGACGCACCGCAACAAGAACCGCTCGCTCTTGGTTCAGGTCCGGAAATCACCATCCGCCCGGTCTCCACGCAGCTCCTGACCCCGGGTGATGTCGAGTGAGCACTCAACCGGCGACATCATCAATCGAATCGAACGCGCGTTCAGCGGGTCTGGCGGGTCCGGACGCCTCGGTCCGTCTGGTGACCGCGACCGTGGGCCACGCTATCGATCTGGTCCGGAGACGCGCTCGTGCTTGGCGCCGCTGGCGACGTGGCGTTCCGGTCCGCTGGGGTGGTGCCAGTCCAGGCACATCACGGTCGCGTCGTCCTGGAGGTGTCCGTCGCAGGTTTCCAGTACGAGTTGGGTCATGTGCTGCACGAGTTCCCGGGGGTGCAGACGCCTGGTCGTCGCGAGTTCGGTGGACAGGTCGATGCCGGCCGCGTTGCGGTCGACCATTCCGTCGGTGACCAGGAGGACACGGTCGCCGGGGTGGAGCTGGAGGTGATGAACGGCGTAGCTGCTGTCGGGGAACATGCCGAAGGCGGCATCCGGGGGCCAGGCGATCTGCTCGATGGTGGTGGCGCGCATCAGGTAGAACGGGAGATGGCCGGCGTTGACGGCGCTCAGCATCCCGGTGGGCAACTCGATGTGGAGCAGTAGGCCGGTGACGAACTGTTCGAGGTCGGAATGCTCGCTCATCAGGGAGTTCGCGGTGGCGGCCGTCTCGGCGAGATCTTTGTGGGCCGGATCCCGACGGCTGTTGCGGAGACCGTTGACCAGCAGGGTGGCCAGCTGGGCGGCGGCCAACCCGTGACCCATCGCGTCCGTGAGTGACAGGTACAGGTCGGTGCGTCCGAATGCGTAGTCAAAGGTGTCGCCCGCGATCGAGGCCCCCGGCGCCATCCAGCCGGCGATCGTCGCCTGGGCACTCTCGCAGGTGAACGAGTCCGGCAGCAGCCTGTGCTGGATCTCCGCCGCGACGTTGAGGGGTACCGAACGCCGTCCCCACTCGAACAGGTCGGTGTAGCGCCGGTTCAGCACGATGGCGTAGGCGAACAGGTGCGCGGCATCCGACACCTCGGACATCAGCCGCTCGGCGGCACCGCCGGCAGCGGATCCGGCTCGTTCCGAGACAGCGCCGCTGACCGTTCCGGGAAAGAAGACCTCGATGACGCCGATCGCCTCACCGCGCGCCGTCACCGGCGCGACCACCACAACCTGGTCATCGTGTCGGTCCATGGCCGGACGCTGGTCACGCAGTACATCACCCTGCCGCGTTCCGTGGACCGCCACCTGCTCCATCACGGTCTCGCCGTGGCCCGGTTGGGCGAACCTGGCCAGGATGCCGCTGGAGAAGTCCGCGATCAGAAACGCGGTGGCGAGCGCTCCGAGATCGGCCCGAAGCCGTGCCGCCAGCACATCCACGGCATCGGCCGGCGCCGCCCGTTCGATGGCCTTCAGCAGCGCCAGGGAGTCGAACTTCCCGCGTGCGCTCACATCCTCCACCATAGGCAGCAGGACGGTCAGCCGGCATGGCGCGCTGAGGCAGCCACGGGGAGTCCCCGCACGGCGATGCGGACGGCTCACCGCCGGGCGACCGGCGGCTGGGTACCCGGGTTGCGCCGGGCTCGGTCCTGCTTCCCGCGCCTCGGACGCGCCGCGGCACCGGTGGCCGCGTTGGCGGGTGGCGGTGGGTGGTGGGCCGGCGGCAGGGCAATCGTCGTCGCGTTCCAGGGCCGCCGGCCAACGTTCCAAGGTCGTTGACTGAGTGGACGGCGGGTCGGTGGTTTGTCCGTTGGCCCTGGGGCAGGCAGCGGACGGCGGACAGGCAAAACTACCCGCAGGAAGCAAGGGCCGCGATGAATGATCCAAATCGGCTTGACGCAATCGCTTCACGGATGCTCACCGCGCAGCGGGCGAACCGTGGCGCTCGCCACCTCGCCAATGCAGCGGTCGAACTCGGCGAACCGGTCGAGACTGCCAGCGTAGCGATCATCCTCGACGAGTACCGCCAAGCGTACCGCGCGGTCCACAGTGTGCTCAACAGTGGTGATCCAGCCGACATCCTTTACCTGGTAGCGCGCATGGACCCCACTCTCACCAGCGGCACCGGCGCCTGAGGCGACTTTCGTCAGCCTGGCGGTCGCGTGCCTCCGGCAGAAACCATCCCTGACCCCGCCAGGCCGGCGCGACGCGACCGGTCACCCGCATCCGCCGCCAACCCGGGCGGCCCAGACCTGCCGCGATCATCGCCTGCACCGGCTGTCCTATACAACTCATGCGGCGCGGGCGGGGATGACCGGCTCGGGTGAGGTCTCGCCTGTCGCGGGCCGTGTCGGGCCGGGTAGCGCCAGGCGCAGGATGCGTGTCCAGACGTTCGCCGTTTGCCGGGGCAGGGAGCCGGTCGTGTACGGGAGACCGAACCGCTCGCACAGGGCGCGGACCCGCGGGGCGATCTGCCCATACCGGTTGCTGGGCAGGTCGGGAAAGAGGTGATGCTCGATCTGGTGGCTGAGGTTGCCGCTGAGGAGATGGAGCGCCGCCGGTCCGCTGATGTTCGCGGAGCCGAGCAGCTGCCGCAGGTACCATTCCCCTCGGCTCTCGCCTTCGATCTCCTCCTCTGTGAAGGTCGTGGTGCCGTCGGGGAAATGGCCGCAGAAGATGACGGTATGCGCCCAGATGTTCCTGGTGACGTTCGCGGTCAGGTTACCCAGCAGCACGGGGAGGAACGCCGGTCCGGCGAGCAGAGGAAATACGACGTAGTCCTTCATACCCTGACGCCCAACTTTCTTGAGGGCGCTGCCGAACTGGTTCAGTGTCTGGTCCAAGTCTTTTTCTCGGCGCCAGACCCTCTCGATCTCGACGTCGTAGAGCGCGATTCCCCATTCGAAGACGACCGCAAGGGCGAGATTGTACAGCGGTTGGGCCATGTGGACGGGGTGCCACGGCTGTTCGGGAGTCACTCGGAGTATGCTGTACCCGAGGTCCCGGTCTCGGCCGACAACGTTTGTGTAGGTGTGGTGCACATAGTTGTGCGAATATTTCCATTGGGCGGCGGGGGACGCGGAGTCCCACTCCCAGGTGGTGGAGTGGATGTCGGGGTCGCGCATCCAGTCCCATTGCCCGTGCAGGACGTTGTGACCGATCTCCATGTTCTCGAGAATCTTGGCGACGGCGAGCATCGCCGTACCGGCCAGCCATGCCGGCGGCAGCAGGGAGGCGAACATCATGGCTCGGCCACCGCCCTCGAGGCCCCGTTGAGCCGCGATCACCCGTCGGATGTACCGGGCGTCGTCCTCTCCTCTGCTCGCGAGTATCTCCGCACGGAGACGGTCAAGCTCCTCGCCCAGTTCCTCGATGTCGCGGGCACTGAGGTGGGTCGGTGTTGCCATCCGTCTGCTCCTCACAGATCGATGTCGACGTCGCCGACGGGCACGGACACGCAGGTCTTGATGAGATCGCCCGGGGTATCGTGCTCGTCGCCGGTGCGCAGGTCGCGGACCTGACCACCGGCGAGGGGGACGAGGCAGCTGTGACAGACACCCATCCGGCAGCCGCTCGGCATGATGACGCCCGCTTCCTCGCCCGCGGCCAGCAGCGGGGTACCCGCGCTCGCGGTGGTCTCCCGCCCGCTTCGGACGAAGCGCACCCGTCCGCCCTGCCCGCCACCTGGGCGCACCGCCGGTTGGAATCGTTCCGTGAGCAGGCGGTCGCTGATGCCGGACTCCCGCCAGTACGATTCGGCGACGTCGACAAGTCCGGGAGGCCCGCAGACCCAGGTCATCCGCTCCGGGATGTCGTTACAGATCGCGGACAGCGCGCCCATCGTTAGCCGTGCCACGGGCCGACCGCCCGCGGAGCGGGTGTGGTGCTCGTACAGGCGCAGGGCCGGGAGCTGGGCAGCCATCCGGCGAAGTTCTTCACCGAAGATGACCTCCGACGCGTTCCGCGCGGAATGCGCGAGCATGACGTCGGGCATCTGCCGGCTCTCGGCGAGGTGCCGCAGCATCGACATCACAGGCGTGATCCCGCTGCCGGCGGTCACGAAAAGCAGCTGGGCCGGCAGCTCGTCCGGCAGCACGAACCGTCCCGTAGGAGGTCCGAGCCGGACAGTCTGGCCCGGGCGCAGCGCGTGCACGATATGCCTGGACACCAGGCCGTCTGGCCTGGCTTTCACCGTGATGGCGATGAGGCCGTCCGGCCGGTGGGGGGGAGACGACAGCGAGAACGTCCGCCGATGCCACACGCCCTCGATGCTCACGCCGACACTGACGTGCTGACCTGCCAGGCCTCCTCGCCAACCCACGCCGGGCCGGACAACGACGGTCGAGGTGTCGGACGTCTCCGGAACCACGGCCTCGACGCGACCAGACAGCCGGCGCCGTGACCACAGCGGATTAATCGTCGCCCGGTAGTCATCCGGTCTCAGCGGACTTGTCATGGAGCCCGCCACGGCACCGAGGAGCGGCCTGATGTGCAGCATCGATCTCCTCATAACGTCGACGGGCGTACCAAGTTAGGACTGCCCAGAAAGTCACCGCACCGGCGAGTGGCGTATCCGGCCACGTCAGCGCGCAGGGTATACCGCCATCCCCGCTCGTCACCTGTCGATCAGCCGGTGAGAAGATATGCGGAGAGATGCTCGGGGCCGACCGCGGCGCCGCCCTACCCGTCGCCGGGGCAGCGTGCGCACGGCCCGGCGGGCCCGAGTTCGCCGCGGTCACGCGAAGGATCCGAGGCGCCGGTTTCCGCGGTTCGAGGGCCTTCGCGCGTAGGATGACGGTATGACAGGCGATGATCTATTGACGATCGCGGACGTCGCCCGTCGGCTGGATATTTCAATGCAACGGGCCAGACACCTGTGTGCTCGTGCGGACTTTCCTAGGCCTGTCCGGTCTGCGCCGTATTTCGAGGTGTGGCGGGCGGGCGACGTCGAAGCCTGGCTCCTGGAGGGTCGGTCTGACCGCTGACCGTGCCGGCGCTGCTTGTCGGCGTTGGCATCCGTGCAAGGTCAGGCTTAGCGCATGTTGGGTGGAGTAGCGTTTGGCCTGCTCGCGCTGGCCCTTGTGGTCGGGGCAGCCTTGGCCGCGAAGCGGTTCGGTCTGCCGGCCCCGGTGCTTCTCGTCGGCGCGAGCGTCGTCTACACGTTGCTGCCCGGCCCGGACCTGCGGCTGGAGCCGGACATCATTCTGGTGTTGGTCATCCCGCCGTTGCTGTTCTCCGCCGCGCTGAGCTCGAGCCTGCTGGAGATCCGGGCAAATCTGCGAGCGGTGGTCTCCCTGTCCGTCCTGCTCGTCGTCGTCACCGCACTGGTCGTCGGTGCTCTGCTGGTCACGGTGGTACCGGGTCTTCCGTTCGCCGCCGCCTGCGCTCTCGGCGCGGCGCTGGCGCCACCGGACGCGGTGTCGGCCCTGTCCATCGGGCGGCGCGTTGGCCTGCCGGACCGGCTGCGCACCGTCATCGAGGGCGAAAGTCTGCTCAACGACGCGACGGCACTGACCCTCTACACGGTGGCGGTGGCCGCGGTCGTCGGCGGCCCGTTCGATGTCCCGTTCGTCATCGGACAGTTCCTGGTCGCCACCCTCGGCGGGATCGCCGGAGGGATCGCCGTCGCCTGGCTCATCGGGCGGCTGCGGCGTCGGATCGACGAGCCGGTCGCCGAGACGGCCATCTCCCTGGCGACCCCCTTCGCCGCCTACCTTCCGGCCGCCGCGCTGCATGTCTCCGGCGTTCTCGCGGTCGTCACCGCGGGACTCGTCCTGGGTCACCAGTCCCGGCAGCTGCTCTCCGGCGCGGCCCGCCTGCACGCTCTCGCGGTGTGGCGCCTGGCGGACCTCCTGCTCGAAGGGTTCGTATTCCTCCTCATCGGCCAGCAGTTCGTCGCCATCGTTCCCACCATCGCGGATTATCCCCTGCGCACGGTGCTGGCCGCGGCGGCGGTGACGCTCGGCGGCGTCCTCCTGACCCGAGCGCTGTGGCTGCTGGTCCCCGCCCTGCTCCCGACGCGGCTGCGGTTCCTGTCGCCACACCCACACCTGACCGGCCACGAGCTCATGGCGCTGTCCTGGTCCGGGATGCGCGGGGTGATCTCGCTAGCCGCCGTGTCCGCGCTGCCGCTGTCCACCGACGCCGTCCGGTTCCCGCACCGCGACCTGCTGCTGTTCTGCGCCTACAGCACCGTGCTGCTCACCCTCGTCGGCCAGGGCCTGACCTTCGGACCGCTGCTACGACGGCTGGGAGTGCGGCCCGACGCCGACGAGGGCCGACGCCAACGGGATCGGGCCCGCGCCGCGGCAGCCGAGGCCGGCCTACGAACGCTGCGATGCCTCCAGGAGCACGAACCAATCCCCGACCTCCTCGCCGAACGGCTCAGCAGAGCCGCGGAGGACCGCAAACAACGCAGCGAGGACAGCCTGACAGCGCTGAACACCCCCGCCGACGAACAGATCCGCCCCGAGAGCCCGACAGACACCTTCGGCCGAGTACGACGCGCGATGATCGAGGCCGAGCGCGACGAGATGCAGCTGTGGCGAGACACCGGACAGCTCTCCGACGTCTCCCTCCGCCTCCTCGAAAACGAACTCGACCACGAAGAAGGAGCGCTTCCCC
>Ga0068863_100001879_pt1 | contig 20844 bp, 24 predicted proteins | sample KBSSwiS62_FD_66596 | JGI IMG/M metagenome (GOLD analysis project Ga0068863, IMG submission 66596) | Switchgrass rhizosphere microbial communities from Kellogg Biological Station, Michigan, USA - KBS Switchgrass S6-2 | ecosystem: Host-associated > Plants > Roots > Rhizosphere > Soil ...
TCCGTCCAGGTGCTGACGCTGGCCAAGGTGGCAGTTGGTCGGGTATTATTTCAATGGTGATGAATAAAGTGGAGGTCGCCGAGCGGGCTGGGAACGAGCGGGCTAGGAACACGACGCGCGGGCGGCGGCCCGGCAGCCCCGACACCCGCGGGCTGGTCCTCGAGATCGCGCGGCGCCGGTTCCTGACCGACGGGTACCGTGCCGTGACGTTGCGGTCGGTGGCCGCCGAGGCTGACGTCGACGTCGCGCTGATCAGCTACTTCTTCGGCTCCAAACGCGGCCTGTTCGGCGCGGCGCTCGGCCTGGCCACCAACCCGGCAGAACTCATGCGCGCCGCGCTGCCCGGGGACCGGGCCACCATCCCGGAGCGGCTCCTGCACACCCTGGTCGCCGCCTGGGAAGACCCGGTACTCGGCCCCCAGCTGCGGGTTCTCGCGGCGTCGATCGTGACCGAGCCCGAGCTGACCCGACTGTTCCGGGAGCTCATCCAGCGCGAGATGGCCGACCAGCTCGCCGAGTATCTAGGCGGCGCCGACGCGCCGGCCCGGGTGGCGGCGTTCCTCACCCAGATGGTCGGCGTGATCTTCGCCCGTTACGTGCTGCGGCTGGAACCGATGGCGAGCCTGCCGGCCGATGAATTCGTCCGCCAGCTGCTTCCCGGGCTGCGGATGTCGCTGTTCGGGCCGGCCGGCCCCCGGCGGGTCGGCGGGCGGCCATGACGGGAGCAGGGCGGGCTAGCCCGCGTCGACGACGCGGTAGCCGACGCGGGGCGTGTTGGTGAGGACGGGTGGATCGCCGAGCTTGCGGCGCAGCCGGCCGATCGTGACCAGCACGGTGTTGGTGAACGGGTCGGCGTGCTCGTCCCAGACCTGTTCGAGCAGGTCCTCGGCCCGCAGGTACGCCGGGCTCGCCCGCAACAGGGCCTCCAGCACCGCGAACTCCTTGACCGACAGGTCCAGCGGCCGGCCGTCCCGGCTGACCGTCCGGCGGATCGTGTCCAGCTCGATGCCGGCGGCCCGCAGCGTCACCGGCGCCGCCGAGGGCCGCCGCCGGGCAAGCGCGCGGATGCGCAGCACCAGCTCGGGGAAGTGGAACGGCTTGGTCAGGTAGTCGTCGGCGCCGAGCGTAAGCCCGCTGACCCGGTCGATGGGCGCGTCGGCGGCGGTCAGCATGAGGATCATGACCCGGTCCTCGCGCGCGGTGATCATCTGGCAGAGCGTGTCGCCGTGAATGCCGGGCAGGTCCCGGTCGAGGACGACCACGTCGTAGCTGGTGACGGCGAGTTTCGCGGCGGCCGCCAGGCCGTCGTGCGCGACGTCCGCGGCGATCGCCTGGTCGCGCAGCCCTTCGGCGAGCACGGCGGCGAGCCGGCGAGCGTCCTCGACGATCAGCACCCTCATCCCCACGCTCCCTGGGGTGCCCGGGCCGCCGCGCGGGGCAGCGCGACGGTCGCCCGCAGGCCGCCGTCGGCGCGGGCGCGCAGCTCCAGCGTGCCGCCATGCGCCTCGGCGATCGCGGCGACGATCGACAGGCCCAGACCGGCGCCCGCGACGTCCGACCCGGTGCGCTCCACGCCGAGCCGGCGAAACGGCTGGGCGAGCTCGGCGACCTGCTCGGGCGTCAGCACGTCGCCTCCGTTCTCGATGACGAGCAACGCGGTCGGGCCGGACACGGCGGTCTCGACCCGGATCCAGCCGCCGTCGCGGTTGTGCAGGATCGCGTTGTCGAGCAGGTTGTCGATCAGTCTGCTCAGCAGCGCCCGGCTCGCGACGACGCCGGTGTCGTCCAGGCTGTGGACGCGGTGCAGCATCAGCCGGCGGCCCGCGGCCTGCTCGGCGCGGGTGTCGAGCCGAGCCGAGACGGCCGCGTCGAGGGACACGACCGCCCGGTCGGGCAGCGCCCCGTGCTGGCCACGGGCGAGCGCGAGCAGGCCGTCGAGCAGCTCGTCCACGCGGTCCAGCTCGACCTTCACCCGACTAGCCAAGGTGATCGTCTCGGCGGGAACCGGACCCGGTTTCGCGGCGGCGACGTCGACGAGGGCCCGGACCGTGGCCAGCGGCGTCCGCAGCTCGTGGGACGCGTTGGCGACGAACCGGCGCTGGGCGGCGAACGACCCGTCGAGGCGTTCCAACAGGGCGTCGATCGTGTCCGAGAGGTCCTTGAGCTCGTCGTCCGGGCCGGTCATCTCCAGCCGCTCGTGCAGGCTGTCGGCCGAGATCCGGCGGGCGGCCGCCGTCATCACCCGCAGCGGGCGCAGCACCCGCCCGGCGGCGACCCAGCCGACCACGATCGACACCACCGCCATCACCCCCAGCGCGACCGCCGAGCCGACCAGGTAGCCGTGTGAGGCGGAATGCGGGGCGCCCGGTGAAGGACGGGCCGGAAGATCAACCGGCGGCGGGTACCCCGGCGCCGCGCCGGTCGAGGAGGCCGTGGCCGAGACCGCCGTCGTCGACCCCACCCCGTTGGCGATAGCCAGCAGCACGATCGCGGAAAGCACGAACAGCACGCTGTACAGCGCCGTCAGCCGCATCCGCACGGTCCGGCGCACCCTGGTCATCCGTCCAGGGTGCCCTGCCGGGCCTAACAACGCGATAACGGCCATTGTTCGGGCCGTGTCAGCGCCCGCTCCCTAGAACACAGGCATGGATACGAAAATCGAGGTCGACGGCCTGCACAAACGGTTCGGCGGGAAGACGGCGCTGGACGGGATGACATTCACGGTGGCCCCCGGCCGGGTCACCGGATTCGTCGGGCCGAACGGTGCCGGCAAGTCCACGACGATGCGGATGATCCTCGGGCTGGACACTCCCGACGCCGGCACCGCGCTGGTCGGCGGCCGGCGCTACGCGTCCGTGCCGCGGCCGCTGCGCCTCGTCGGGTCGCTGCTGGACGCGGCGGCGCCGCAGCCCGGGCGCACCGCCCGCAACCACCTGCTGTGGCTGGCGCACTCGCAGGGCCTGGGCGTCCGCCGCGTCGACGAGGTCCTCGACGTCGTCGGGCTCGCGAGCGTGGCACGGCGCAAGGCCGGCGGCTTCTCGCTGGGAATGCGCCAGCGGCTCGGGATCGCCGCCGCGCTGCTCGGTGACCCGCCGGCTCTGATGTTCGACGAGCCGTTCAACGGCATGGATCCCGAAGGGATCGTGTGGATGCGCGGCCTCCTGCGGGCACTGGCCGCCCAAGGCCGCACGGTGCTGGTGTCCAGTCACCTGATGAGCGAGCTGCAGGATATGGCCGACCAGCTGCTCGTCGTCGGTCGCGGCAAACTGATCGCGGACACGTCGACCGCGGCGCTGCTGGCGGCCGCCGCTGGCGACCGGGTGCGGGTGCGCACGAGCGCCGCGGCGGCTGCCGCGGCGGCGCTGGACCGCGCCGGCGGTGACGTCGCCCGGGCCGGCCATGAGGCCCTGACCATCGCCGGCCTGCCCGCGTCCGAGGTCGTCGCCGTCCTTAACGCGGCCGGTGTGCCGTTCGCCGAGGTCGCCACCGAGCAGGTTAGCCTCGAACGGGCCTACCTGGAACTCACCCGCGAGACCGTCGAGTACGCGGGCCGGCCCACGCACGAGGCGGCCCGGTGACCGCGACTCTGCTCCCGCCGCCCGTTTCGTCGACCCAGCCGCCCGGACCGCCAGGTTTCGGGCGGGCGCTGCGGGCCGAGTGGACCAAGTTCCGCACGCTGCGCGGCTGGATCATCGCCGTGCTTGTCGGGCTCGCCCTGATCGACGCGGTCGGGCTGCTCCTCGTCCGCGGCTCGATCGGGTGCGGCACCGCATCGGGCAAGGCTTGCTACCAGCCGCTGCCGACCGGTCCGGACGGCGAGGCGGTCACCGACGCCTTCTACTTCGTGCACCGAACGCTCACCGGCGACGGCACGATCACCGCCCGGATGAGGGATCTGACCGGCCACTACTCGTCCCGCCCCGGCCCGGTCGCCGCCGGCCAGGACGATTCCGGCGAGTCCGTGGGGACCCAGCCGTGGTCCAAGGCCGGCATCCTGATCAAGGACGGTCTGACACCCGGGTCGGCCTACGCGGCGATGACGGCCACCGGCAGCCACGGGACCCGGATGCAGTGGAACTTCACGCACGACGCCGCCGGCCTGCCCGGCCCGGTCACCGCGTCCTCGCCCCGGTGGCTGCGGCTGACCCGGTCCGGCGACACCGTCACCGGCTACGACTCCTCCGACGGCGTGACCTGGGCCAAGGTCGCCACCGCTCGCCTCACCGGCCTGCCGGCCACGGTCCAGGTGGGATTGTTCGCCACCTCGCCTGGCGTCCTGGTCGTCACCGAGTCCTTCGGCGGCTCCTCGGCGACGGGCGGCCCGAGCACCGCGACCGGCACGTTCGATCACGTCGCCCTCTCCGGCACCGTGGGCGGGGCCGACTGGGCTGGCGGAGCCGTCAACGGCGACGGCAGGCCGGCGCCGCTGCGGGACGGCAGACCGTTGGTCGGCTCCTACCGGCCGTCGGGCGGCCAGATCACGGTGACCGGCTCCGGCGACATCGCGCCGGCCGTGCCCGCCGCCAGCACGAGTCCCGGTGCGACGGCAACGATCGGGGACCACCTCGCGGGGATCTTCCTCGGACTGGTCGTGCTTATCGTGGTAGCCGCGATGTTCGCGACCGCCGAGTACCGGCGCGGACTGATCCGGATCACCCTCGCCGCCATACCCAGCCGCGGCCGCCTGCTGGCCGCGAAGGCGACCGTGATCGGCGCGGTCACGTTCGCCGCCGGTCTGGTGGCGGTGGGCGTCGCGGTGCCGGTGGGAGTCAGAATCTCCCGCGACTCGGGGTTCTACGTGCTGCCGGTGAGCGGGGCCATCGAGGCGCGGGTGATCGTCGGCAGCGCCCTGGCACTGGCCGTCTGCTCGGTGCTCGCCCTCGCCGTCGGCGTGATCCTGCGGCGTGGCGCCGCCGCGGTCGCCGCCGTCGTCGTCGGCATCGTGCTGCCGTACCTGCTGGGCACGGCAGCCGGGCTGCCGGACTCTGCCCGGGAGTGGCTGCTGCGGGTCACCCCGGCCGCGGGTTTCGCGATCGGGCAGACGATCCCCCGCTACGCCCAGGTGACGGCGCGCTACGACGCGCCTGCCTACTTCCCGCTCGGGCCGTGGGCCGGCTTCGCCGTCCTCTGCGGCTACGCGACGGTGGCACTGGCGATCGCCTACCTCCTGCTGCGGCGGCGGGACGCGTGAACGCGGCCGTGCGCGCCCTCGGACGCGCGCTGCACGCGGAGTGGACCAAACAACGCACCGTCGCGGGGCCGGCCTGGCTGCTCGCCGTCGTCGTCGTGCTGACCATCGCGGTCAGCGCGGCGGCGGCCGCCACCTCCCACTGCCGGCCAGGCACCGGGTGCCCCGTTGACACGACGAGGCTGAGCCTGACCGGCGTCCAGGTCGGCCAGGCGGTCGTCGCCGTCCTCGCGGCAACGGCGGTGGGCGCCGAGTACGGAACCGGCCTGATCCGGGTCACCCTGACCGCTGTGCCGGGCCGGCTGACCCTGCTGGCCACGAAGGCCATCACCGTGACCGTCCCGGTGCTGGTCGCGGCGGCGGGCGCGGTGCTGGGCTCGCTGCAGGTGGGCCGGCTCCTGCTCCCCCGGCTGAGTTTGGCCGACGGCCAGGTGCTGCGAGCCGCCGGAGGCTCGGTCCTCTACCTGGCCCTGATCGCCCTGCTGACCGTGGGCGTCGCCGCGGCCGTCCGCGACACCGCGGCCGCGCTCGGCGTCGTCCTCGGGCTGCTTTACCTGTTCCCGATCGTCTCGGCGGCGGTCAGCAACCCGCACTGGCAACGCCGCCTCGATCAGCTCAGCCCGATGAAATCCGGGCTGGCGATCCAGGCGACCACCAACCTGCCCGATCTGCCGCTGGCGCCGTGGCCCGGCCTCGGTGTGCTCGCGGCCTGGACCGCCGCCGCGCTGCTCGCCGGCGCGCTGGTCCTGCGGTTCCGCGACGCCTAGGGACGTCCCACGGAGCTGGGCCAAGCGGTGGCCTTCTCTTCAGGCGGCGGTGGTGTGTGGTGGTTCCCAGATGCCGGTGGACAGGTGGTCGAGGGTGCGGTGCAGCGGGTTTCGCCGTGGCCGGCGCTGCCGGTCGACCGAGTACGGAGGGATGAAAGACGGATGACCATCGTCACCGATAACCACAGCCCAGTCGCTGCGATGGATCACCCGATGGTGAAACGGGCACAGCAACACCGTGTTCCCGAGATCGGTGGCGCCACCGTCGGTCCACGGAACGACGTGATGGGCATCCGCCCAGGCCGCCGGTTTCGGACAGGCCGGGAACGCGCAGCCACCGTCCCGGGCGACCAGCGCGCGACGCAGCCACGGCGGCACGATCCGCCGCCTCCGACCCAACTCCAACGGCATCCCCTCCTTCGACAGCAACACATGCGTCACCTCCGCATCGCAGCAGATCCGCTCCAACGCCGCATGCGACAGCGGCTGGCCATAGCCCGTCACCGCCGGCCGCGCCCCCGGCCGGCCCAGCACCTGCTCGACCGTCGTGATAACCGTGACGTGCGGGCGGGTACCCCGCGACAGCGGCAGACTCCCCGACGCCAACGCCCGCTCGGTGATCTCGACCAGCGCATCGGCCCGCAACTGCGGCACCGTCCGATGGTCCTCCGGGTTCTCCCCAAGCGGCCGCGGCCGGACCAACGGTTCCAACGCCGCCCGCAACGCCGCGGCTGCTTCGGCGTCGAGGGTTCCGCTGATCCGGGTCGTCCCATCCGGCTGATCGGCCAGATGCAACTCCCGACGCCGCCCCTGATCACCGTCATCACCCGGACCGCCGCCCGGCGGCGCCAACTCGTCGCGGATCCGCGCCCGGATCGTCCTGCCCAACGTGGCGAGATCCCCGGCGTCCAGCCACTCCGCCTGAGCCAGCAGAAACGTCTGCGCCCAGTCACGGCGCTCCGACGGCGTCCCCGACGGCAGACCGTTCAACGCAGCCACGATCACTCCCGCCTGACCCAGGCTGATCGCCGCACCGGCCAACGCCGCACCCACCCGGGGATACACCGTGTCCAGGTCCCGGGCCAACGCCACCGTGCGCCGCGCGTCCACCGCCCGCAGCTTCGACTGGCAGCGCAGCAACTCCTCCACCGATGGCAAATCGTGCTCGCCGAACACCGGACGCAGATTCCGGCCGTCCGCCTCACGCACCACCGCCAACCGCACAGCCCCCAGCAACCGCGACGCCCGTTCCACCTGGCTCAGGAGTTCCAACACCTCCCCCTCCGACAAGGCCCACAGATTCGCACCCGCCAGCCCCTCCAGCCCGACGACGACGTCGGACATCTCAACCAGGGCAGGATGGGACCGCCCGCCGCCAGAACCGGCCGCGTTCGCGGAACCGGGCGGCAGGCCGCGTGCGTCCGCCAGCCGCGCACCGAGCGATCCGTCGGGTTGCTCAGGAACCATCGTCTCGGACATGCCGCCACAAAAGCACGCCCTCGAACACGCGTCCAATCCACGCCAACCCGGTTATCCACAGCCCCATTTGACAAACCCACCGACGCGAATCAGACTGCGACGCCGAAATCTGGCGTCAACCTGAAAATCGCAGGCCCGGCGCCAGAAGGCACACCTTTCCGCATTAGGACCCGACCGGTGCGCGGCGGCCGGCGTTCCCGGCGAGACATGTGCGGTGCAACAACCGGCGAGCCTCGGCATGCCCGGACTGCTCGCGGCGGCTTAATTCCCGCTCTTCATCAGGAAGGAGACTGTGTCACCGGCCACGAGCGGCACGGCGGCGTCGCGCTCGGTCTCGGCACCGTTCAACGTGGCCGACATCCACCGATCGGCTGGCAGACCAGCCTCGCGGGCGGCCTGCCCGAGCGTCGCCGCGCGCACCCGACGCGGGCTGGCGTCCTGACCGCGCCTACCTCCCAGCCAGCCGTCGCCGCTGGGACCGATGTCGACGGTCAGCATGACGGTGACCGCGGGTGCGGGACGAGCGCGGGCCGACTCGTATTCGGTCGGGGTGTTGACGTTGTGCAGGGAGTCCAGGTCTGGGTCGGCCGCGGCGAGAAGCGGATCGGTTCGCAGGGTCGCCTCGTCCAGTCGGGTGACGACGCACTGGTCGAACAGGAAGGCCGGCCGCAGCCGATCCTCCTGGACCAACCGTTCGGCACGTTCCGCGAGATCGGTCCGGTAACCCGCGGCCAACGGCTGCGGGTAGCCGCGCGCGACCGGCAGGACGACCTCCGGGCCGCCGGGGCCGCCGAACTCCCCCAGCACCCGCCTGACGAAGGCCGGATGGAGGAAGGGCAGGTCGGTCGACGTCACGAACGCGGCCTCGGCCAGGCCGCGCAACGCGGCCAGGCCCGCCGCGATCCCCTGGACCGGGCCCTTGTCCGCGCGTGGGTCGTCGACCGCGATCGTCGTCGCGGGCAGCTCGGGAAGCGGCTGTCCCGCGGCGCGCACGACGACGACCGGGCCATCCACGGCCCGCCCCACGATTCCCACGGTTCGCCGCAGCAAAGTCGAACCGTGCCACTCCAACGCGGCCTTGGCCGATCCCATCCGGGTCGAGCGCCCGCCGGCCAGGACGACACCACCCGAGCGGCCAGCCAGTGCTCCCGTCACCTGCCCATGTTCGTCTGCCCGTCGACGAGCTGGCTAGCAGCCAGCGTCGGCGCGAGCCGGCGGGCAGTCGGGAAGGGCCGCCCCGGAAACGGGACGACCCTGCTCGACTGCCGTTTGTGAAGGCCCGGCCGGGGCCGGTCAGGCAGCTGCGCGGCTGCTGAGGATCTTCTCGAAGAAGTCGCGGTAGCCGCGCAGCGCCTTGCGCAGGTCCTCGGTGGACGGCTCACCGTGCGTGCGCCAGGCGTCCCGAAGGCCGGAGTGCTCCTTGTTGATCCGCTCGGTGAGCGCCCGGACGGCGTCGTCGACGAGCCGGTCGGCCTTCTCGACGGCTTCCCGCGGATGGTCGACGAACTCCAGGAGCACCTGGCGCCAGTCCGCGGACTGCGCTGTGTCCCCAGACTGCCTCCCGTCGGCTGCCGCGGGATCGGGCTGCCCGGCCGTCTCGTCGCGGCCGCTGGTCGGCGCGGTCCAGGCCCCCGCGTCCGACATCGCGCCGTGCTCGACACCCGCGACCGGCTCGCCGGTGGCGGGCTCGTCGCGGTAGGTGCCGGCCGGGCTCGCCTCGGGTGCCTTGCCTTCCAGGTCGTTGCGCTGCAGGTCGTTGCGTTCCAGGTCGTTGATGTCCGCGGCCGTCTCCGCCGGTGTCGCCTCGTTGGTGGCCTCTCGTCGGTCGTGCAGAGTCATCTGATCTCCTCCTTGGGGAGATTGCGGGGAGCAGGGCAGCGGTCGCTGGTCAGGCGCGGCGGCGCTCCGGCCCGGACAGCGCGGGGCGGCGATCGGCATTCTCGGCAGCCGTCGGCTTCGTGCCGTCCACAGGCCTCGTGCGGTCCACAGGCTCCGAGCCGCCCACAGGCTCCGAGCCGTCCACCAGCCAGGCGTAGACCGTCCGGTAGTGAACGAACGCGGACCGCAGTCCTTCGGTGCCGTCGCCGTCGACCGGCCTGGCCGCCTCGGCATTCGCCTGCCGGTAGGCGCCGGCGACCAGCGGCCGCTCGGCCGAGAGCAGCTCGACGCGCTCGTCGACGCCGACCTCCGGGTAGCCGCGCGCCCGCATCACGTCGGTGATGGCCTGGTCAGCCTGCCGGGTGGCCCCACCCGGATCGTCCACGAACCGGGCCTGCAGACCGTCCCACCGGGACGAATAGTCGGCGCGCTCGCGGTCGTCGAGCGGGCGGATATCGAGCTTGTCACGGCGGTGCGCGATTTCGGAAAGGTGGCGCTCGGCCGCCCGGCGGTCGCCGCTCTGCTCGACAGCGCGGTCATATTCCGGGCCGAACCGGCGGCGCAGCGAGCGAGTGCCGCCACCGCGTCGGCTGACGATGGCCAGTGCCACGACCAGCGCGACCACACAGATCGCCAGAATGGTCCATCCCAATGCTGACACGGCGTACCTCCGGGTACCGGTTGCAGTGAGTCTTATCCAGCTCACCGAGACCTCGGCTGATCGGGCCTGATCGGCGGCGACGACGAAAAGGCGCGGTCTGCCCGCTGCGTTCGCCTATTGCCTTTTGGCCCGCTACGTGGCGTCCGGTACCCGAGACCTTTCGCGGTAAACGCGGGGATCGACGAAGGTCGGCTTCGCGCGGCCCGGTCCCCACCGGGCGCCGGCCCCTGGAGGGCGATCGGCGCAGGTTGCGCGGTCGGTGGTGTGAGTGGCGGCTCCTGTGGAGATGACGCCGATGATTCCCGACTCGAAGGAGCGTCGATGACCGACTTTCTGACCGACGTGAAGACGCTGCGCGCGCGGGCCCGTGAGCAGATCGAGCGGGGCCCGGTGACGGATGCCTACGGCGCCGACCTGGGACGAGTCATCGAGGTCTGCAACGAGGCGCTCGCCACGGAGCTGGTCTGCGTCCTTCGGTACAAGCGGCACTTCTTCACCGCTCAGGGGCTCGGCTCGGGGCAGGTCGCGGCGGAGTTCGCGCAGCACGCGGCCCAGGAGCAGGCGCATGCCGACCTGCTCGCCGCGCGCATCACCCAGCTCGGCGGCTCCCCGGACTTCAACCCCGAGACGCTGACGACGCGGTCGCATGCCGAGTACGACGCCAGCCCCGGGCTGCTGGAGATGGTCAGGGAGGACCTGGTCGCCGAGCGGATCGCGATCGCGTCATACACCGAGGTCATCGAGTGGCTCGGCGACAAGGACCCGACCACTCGCCGCATGTTCGAAGGCATCCTCGAGCAGGAGGAGGAGCACGCGGACGACCTGCTGACCTTCCTGCAGAAGATGGAGCCGTAACCGGGCCGCCGCGCACCGGTCGACCCAACCGGGCCGGCGCGCGCCGCCGGGGGGCGGCGCGCGCCACCCCCCGACTGGTGATCATGCTTTGCCTGTCCGCCGCCGGTCCCGTACGGTCAGGTGACGTCACGCTGGAAGCAGGGGATTCATGGAAACGTCGGGACCCCACCGACTCGCGTACAACGCGCGGCTGGACCAGCTCGGCCCGGAGCTGGCCGAGCTGGCCAGCGACGTGCGGGACATCGTCACCGGCGCGACCGCGGCGGTCACCGGACCGCGGGCGGGCCACGAGGACACGGCCCACCTCTACGCAGCCAGACGAAAGCTGAAGGACCGCTCCGACCAGTTGGACGAGACGCTGGTCGAGCTGCTCGTCCGGGAGGCGCCCGTGGCGGGCGACCTACGCCGCGTCGTCGCCGGGCTGCGCATCCTGTCGAACCTCGAGCGGATGGCCGACCTCGCCGTCCACGTGGCCGAGGCCGCCGACCGGCGGGCTCCGGCCGCCGTCGTCCCGACCCAGCTGCGGCCCACGATCGCCCGACTGGGCGACCTGTGCTGCGAGCTGGTCGGCCTGCTCGTCACGGCGCTCGCCAGCACGGACCTGCCGCTGATCCGACAGGTGGAGGAGGCCGACGAGCCCATCGACGAGACGCACCGCCAGCTGCTCGCGGCGCTGACCGACCCGGCCGGGGAGCATGGGATCGAGACGGCCGTCGATCTCGCGCTCATCTCCCGCTACTACGAACGCTTCGCCGACCAGGCGGTCACCGCCGCCCGCCAGCTCGCCGGCCTCAACCCGCGCTGATTCGCCGTGTGACCGACCCTTTCCGATCGAGGCCCGGTCGCGGGAGCCTGATCCGATTGGGCGGGGATACCTGGCGCGGACGACTGGGAACGGCCGGGCTTACCAGAACGGCCAGGCCGAGACGCGGAGCGGGACGCCGACCGGCCAGGTCAGCGTCCCGCGACGCGATAGCCGCGACGTCAGGGCCGGCCGACCTGACCTCGCCAGGCACCGGTCTCGCCGCCGCGCTCCTCGATGAACGCCTTGAACCGCTTGAGATCGGCCTTCACCCGCCGGTCGTCCGCACCGACCGCTGAGCCGATCTTCTCGGCGATGCCCTCGGGCTGCCAGTCCAGCTGGACCGTCACCCGAGTCTGGTCCTCGCCCAGCCGGTGGAACGTCACCACGCCGGCGTGCGTGGGCCCTTCGGTGCTCTTCCAGGCGACCCGCTCGTCCGGCAGCTGCTCGGTAATGGCCGCGTCGAACTCGCGATCCTGACCGCCGATATTGACGTGCCAGTGCGTGTGCGTCTCGTCGAGCTGCTCGATCGACTCCACCCCGTTCATGAAGTTCGGGAAGGACTCGAACTGGGTCCACTGGTTGTAGGCGGTCCGGACTGGCACGGCGACGTCGATCGACTCCGCGACTGTTGTGGCCATCAGGTCTCTCCTCCTCGCGATGACGTGGACGACCTCGGCCTCCCCACCTAGTCCCCGACAACACCGGTCATCGACAAGTCGGCCAGGTTCACCCGATCCCGACGAGACCGGGCGGAATGAACGGGCCGTTCGTGGAAATGGTCAAGTCCGCGGGCGGTCGCGCGACCATCCCAGGCTCAGGCCGCGCGCCCGGCGGCCATAAGCCCGAAAAGGACGCGCCCGCCAGACGCGCGGATCGCGGCCTGACTCGCGCGATGCTGGTCTGCCACGGACAGCGACCTGGAAAGAGGTTGGCGGTGGGACGGGATCGATGGTGGATCGTGGCTGGGGCATGGGCCTCGGCCGGCGCCGCGCTCTGGCTCGCGTCCCTCGGGTCGCTGGCCGCGGTCTCCATCGCCGAGGGTGTCGCCGCCGCCATAGCGGCCGCGCTCGCGGCGCTGGCCGCGGCGCTGGGCGGCCGAGCGGTCAGTCTCCCCGACGCGGGCCGGGGGGCGATCGGCGACCAGGCGACGCTCCTGGCGCGCCGGGCGCCGGTGCTCTGGCCGCTGCTGGCCCGCCTGCCGGTCACGGTCCTCGCCGACACGGGACGGGTGTTCGCCAAGGCCACCCGCGGCAGTCGTACCGGAGCGCTCCGAGTCGTGAACCTCGACGCGGCCGGAAGCGGCGCCGAAGCCGCCCGCGGTCGGGCCGTGGCCACCCTGCTGCTCGGGGTCACGCCCGGCACCTACGTCACCGACGTCGAGCGGAGCACCGGCAGGGTCACCGTCCACGCGCTCGTCCCGCCCTCTAGGACCGAATACGCGCTGACGGCAGGACGGATGACGACGGAGCCAGCAGTGACACCTGACGAGCGCGGGGCGGCCGACGAGCGAAGGGCGGCCGACGAGCGAAGGGAGCGGCCGTGAACGGGTTCGGGTGGTGTGCGTGCGCCCTGCTGATCGGCGCCGTCGGTCCCGCGGTGCTGCTCGCCTCCCGGGGCGACGCGCCCCGGCGGATGGTCGGCCTGCAGCTGGGCGGCGCGGTCACCATCCTGCTGCTGATGCTGCTCGCCCAGACGTTCGGTCAGCCGTCCTACCTGGTAGTGCCGTTCGTGGCAGTGCCACTGTCGGTCGCGGGGACGTTCGTGTTCACCCGGCTGCTCCCGGCCCGCAGGTCCTGATGCAGCTGACCGCGCTGTGCTGCGTGATCGCCGGCACCGTTGTCACGGTCGCCGCCTCCTTGTCGGCACTGGTGACCCGGGGCGGGTTCCTCGTCCGGCTGCACCTGCTGACGCCGGTGACGTCGCTGGCCGGGCCGTTGATCGGCCTCGGGCTGGTCCTGGCGAACGGCGTCGGCTTCACCGCCGCGCAGGTCGTCGTGATCGTGGTCGGCCTCGCCGTGGCCAACCCCGCGATGCAGGCGGCGACCGCCCGGCTGGGCGCGGTCGCCGACGGCGAGGCGGATCGGGAGGCGGCGCGGTGACGCCGGTCGAAGTGCTGATCCCGGCGACACTGACGCTGCTCATGGTCGGGGCGTTGGCGGTCGCGCTGACCGACGACCCCGCCCGGCAGGCGGTGACCCTGTCGGCCTACGGGCTGCTGCTCACCGTGCTGTTCGTGCTGGTCCAGGCACCCGACGTCGCGTTGAGCCAGGTGGCGGTGGGGATGGCTGTCGTGCCGCTGCTCATCCTGCTCACCATCCGCAAGATCCGGAGCCGGCGATGAGCGGCGGGCGGGGCCGGCTGGCGCTGTTCGGCGTGGGCGGCGCGGCGATGGCGGTGCTGTTCGCCCTGGCCGTTTTCGCGCTGCCCGACCCTGGCGGGGATCAGCACCCCTACCGGGACAGGGCGGTGCCGGCCGCGGTGTCGCACGCGACGGCGAACGTGGTGTCGTCGGTCAACTTCGACCTGCGGGCGATGGACACCCTCGGCGAGGAGGCGATCCTTTTCGCCAGCGTGCTCGGAGTGGCGGCGCTGGCCCGTCCCGCCGCCGGCGAGGGCGGCCGGCGGCGCGTCCCGCGCGAGCAGGTCCTCGACGCGGTGCGGGCGACCGCGCTGGTCTTCTTCCCGGTGACGCTGGTCGTTGGGCTGGACGTCGTCCTGCACGGCGCTCTCACTCCCGGGGGCGGCTTCCAGGGCGGGGTGATCCTCGGCACCGGCATCCATCTGATCTACATGGCCGGCGGGTATCGCGCGCTGCTGCGGGTCCGCCCGCTGGAGCTGTTCGAGCAGGGGGAGGCCCTCGGCATGGGCGCGTTCGCCGCCGCGGGTGTCGCCGCGCTGCTGGTCGGTGGGTCGTTCCTGGGCAACGTCGTCCCGACCGGCCGGCTGGGCACGTTGACGTCGTCCGGAACCGTCGAGCTGCTCAGCATCGCCGTCGGCATCGAGGTGGCGTCGGCCGTCGTCGTGCTGCTCGCGGCGTTCCTGACCCAGCTCCTTGAGCTCGGTGGCGTCCCGGAGGCCGACCAGTGATCAGGTACGCGTATCTCGTCTCGATCGCCATCATGCTGATCGGCGTCTTCGGGATGGTCCGAGCACGGAACCTGGTCAGCCTGGTGACCTGCCTGTCCGTCGCCCAGTCCGGCAGCTATGTCCTGCTCGTCGCGATCGGGTTCCAGCGTGGCGCGCCCGCACCGGTGTTCGGCTCGCCGGCCAGCGCACCCACCACCAAGGTCACCGATCCGCTGGTCCAGGCGATGGCTCTCACCGACGTCGTCGTGTCGGCGACCGTGACCGCGCTGCTGCTCGCCCTGACGATCCAGGTGCACAGGACGCACGGGACGATCGACCCGGACGAGCTCACCTCGCTGCGCGGCTGAGCGGGCCAGGAGCAGCCGGCACCGATGAGCTGGACCGATCCCGCGTACCTCGTTCCCGCGGCGGGCGTGCTCCCGCTGACGGTCGCCGTGCCGCTGTTCGCCGCCGCGCTGGTGGTGAGCGTGCACCGCCTGCTGCCCCGCTGGGCGCTCGACGGGCTGACCCTGCTGAGCGCCGCCGCCGTCGGACTGATGGCGCTGCGCGTCCTGCTCGCCGCGGCGCACGCACCGGTGGTCGCCTGGATGGGCGGCTGGACCCCGGTCGACGGGTACAGCGTCGGGATCGCGCTGGTGGCGGACCGCGCGTCGGGCGCGGCCGCGCTGGGCACCGCGGCCCTGGTCTGCGCGGCTCTGGTTTACGGCTGGCGCTACTTCGACGACATCGAGGGGCGCTACCACAGTCTCATCCTGCTGCTGCTCGCCGGAATGGAGGGCTTTGCGCTCACTGGCGATCTGTTCGACCTGTTCGTCTTCTTCGAGCTGATGGGCGCGGCCTCGTACGCGCTCACCGGCCTGAAGATCGAGGATCCGCCCGCCGTGCAGGGCGCGTTGTCGTTCGGCGTCGTCAACAGCCTGGGCGCCTACGTGGGGCTGATGGGCATCGCCCTGCTGTACGGCCGGACCGGTACGGTCACGCTCGCGAGTCTCGGCCCGGCACTGAGCCGGCACCCGGCGGACGCGCTGACGGTGGCCGCCTGCGCCGCCGTCCTGACCGCGTTCCTGGTGAAGGCCGCGGCGGTGCCGTTTCACTTCTGGCTCGCGGACGCGCACGCCGTCGCCCCGAGCCCGGTGTGCGTGCTGCTGTCCGGCGCGCTGGTGCCGCTCGGGCTGTACGGCGCGTTCCGGGTGTACTGGACGACGTTCAGCGCCGTCCTCACCCCCGGGCACACCCGCGGCGTCTTCCTAGCCCTGGGCACGGTGACGGCGCTGGTGGGGGCGGTGATGTGCCCGCCGCAGCGGCACGCGAAGCGGTTGCTGGCATATTCGACGATCGCCCATGCCGGCCTGGTGCTGATCGCCGCCGGCTGCCTGACCGGGCTCGGCACCGCCGGCGCCGCCCTCTACGTCGCCGGGCACTCGGCGGTGAAGGCGGCGCTGTTTTTGATCGTCGGAACGCTGCTGAACCGCTACGGAACCGTCGACGAGCACGACCTGTACGGCCGGGGGCGCGACACCCGCTTCCTGCCCTGGCTCACCGTCGCCTGCGGCCTCGCGCTGGCCGGCCTGCCGCCGTTCGCGACCGCGCTGGGCAAACAGTTCGGGGAGGAGGCCGTCGGCGAGGTCGGCTCCCGCTGGCTGGTCGCCGTGTTCGTCGTGGTGTCGGCGCTGACGGGTGGCGCCGTGCTGCGCCTGGCCGGACGGGTGTTCTTCGGCTTCGGCCCCCGCCCCGAGACAGCCGTCGCGCCCGGAGAGACCGGCGGCGCGGAGGAGCCGGAGACCGCCAGCCGGACGATCCGGGCGACGATGCTCGCGCCGATCGCGGGGTTGCTGGCCGGCGCGCTGCTCCTTGGCGTGCTGCCGGCGGTGTCCCGCGACACGGGGCCGCTCGCCGCCGCGTTCACCGATCCCGGCGCGTACGCGGCCTGGGTGCTGCACGCGGGCCCGGCTGCGGGCCCATCCGCCGGGACGGCGGCGAGTGCCATCGACTCCGGCTGGACCGCGTCCGGGGTCGGCGCCGGCTGCCTGTCCGCGCTGCTCGCCCTGGCCTACGCGGCCGGAGCGCTCTGGCTGCCGGCAGCCGCCCACCGGTCAGCCGCGCTGCGGGCCGCGGCGCGGCGGCTCGCCCGCGGCGGCGGCCTCGTCCTCGCCCCGGTGCGGCGAGCGCACTCCGGCCATGTCGGCGACTACGTTGCCTGGCTTGTCAGCGGGGTCGCGGTGCTCGGCGGCCTGCTCGGCCTCGCGGCCCGCTGACCGTACGTGCCTGGCCGAGACGCTCGGGGCCCAGAGCATCAAAGCGGTCCAGGCGGGAAGAAGGCCGATCATGGCGAGGTCGCATGACGCAACATCCAGCACCGACCGGATCCCCGAGGACGGCCGGTCCGGCCGGGAACGTGGCGAGTCCCCCGAGATGCGGCGCAACCGCAACTGGGCGGAGATCCTCCAGGAGCTCCGCGTCGTGCAGACCGGCGTGCAGCTGATCACCGCGTTCCTGCTCGCGCTGCCGTTCCAGAGCCGCTTCGCCTCCTTGACCTCCGCGCAGGAATGGCTCTACCTGGTCGTGGTGAGCCTGTCGATCCTCGCCACCGGCCTGCTGGTCACCCCGGTTGGCCTGCACCGCGCGATGTTTCGCAAGCGAGAGAAGGAGACGCTGGTGCTCGTCGCGAACCGGCTCGCGCAGGCCGGTCTCGCGGTGTTCGCCGTCGCGGTCGCCGGCGTCGCCGTCCTCATCTTCGATGTGACCAAGGGCGAGACCGCGGGGATTGTCGCGGGCGTGGCGACGCTCGTGCTGTTCGGCTCCCTGTGGGCCGGCGTTCCGGCGCTGATCCAGTCCGGGCGCAAGGACCGCGACTGACACCCGGCGGCGCCGGGGATCGGCCCGGAACTGCGGGAAAGACGAGGGTTACGCCGCTCTGGCCGGGTAGGTCGGCACCGTGCCGGCGCGGATGGACAGTGCCGGGCGGTCAGTGGAGGTGTCATGTCTGGGCGGACCGGCGGCCACCAGGAAGTCGAGACCAAGTTCGACGTCGACTCCACCTTCGTCTTACCGCCCCTGACCAGGCTCGACGGGATCGCGTCCGCCGCCGGGCCGACGGAGGAACGCCTCGACGCGGTGTACTACGACACCGACGACCTGCTGCTCGCCCGCAACCTGATCACGCTGCGGCGCCGCGAGGGCGGCCACGACGCGGGTTGGCACCTGAAGCTCCCGTCCGACCAGCCCGGGCGGGTCGAGATCACCAGGCCGCTGGCAGCCGTCGAGCGCGACGAGGCTTCCGGCGGCGGCGGCAACGTCGTGCCGGGCGAGTTCGCCGACATCGTCACCGCCACCACGCGCGGTCGCCCGCTGCGCGAGGTCGCCCGGATCAGGACCGTCCGTCAGGCGGTCATCCTGCGAGACGCCGACGGCCGCGAGCTCGCCGAGCTCGCCGACGACGAGGTGCACGCCCAGACGCTCGGCGCCGCCACCACGCTGTCGAGGTGGCGGGAGATCGAGGTCGAGGCGCTCGGCGACGACCACGACGTTCTCGCGGCGACGTCGGCTGCGCTGGTCGCGGCGGGCGCGCGGCCGGCGCACGGGCCGTCGAAGCTCGCCCGCGCGCTCGGCGAGGGCGCCACCCGCCCCGAGCTTCCCGACGCCGGCGCCCTGCTCGCCGCCGACGCCACCGCCGGGCAGGTCGTCCAGGGCTATCTGGTCACCCACGCGGCGGCGCTGCTCGCTGCCGACGCGCGGGTCCGCCTCGGCGAGCCGGAGTCCGTCCACGACCTGCGGGTCGCGGCGCGCCGGCTGCGCTCCGTCCTGCGCACGTTCGACGCGTTCTTCGAGCCGCCCGCCGCGGCCGGGCTGCAGGAGCGGCTGCGCACCCTGAACCTGCTGCTCAACCCGGTCCGCGACGGCGAGGTCCAGCTGGCCCGGTTCAGCGCGGCCATCCGAAGCCTCGACGCGCGGGACGTCCTCGGCCCGGTCGCCGCCCGTATCCAGGGCCGTCTCGGCTCCCAGGAGCTACGTGGCCGGGAACAGGCGCTGGAGTGGCTGCGCGGCGCCGAGTACGCGGGGCTCCTCGAGGATCTGATGGCGTTCGTCCGCGAGCCGCCGTTCTCCGCGCTCGGCCGCGAGGCGGACCGCCGGACGCTGCTGCGCCCGGTGCGCAAGGCGGACCGCAAGCTGCGCCGCCGGGTCGAGCGGGCCGCGGCGGCGGCCGTCGGGCCCGACCAGGACGCGGCGCTGCACTCCGCGCGCAAGGCCGCGAAGCAGCTGCGTTACGCGAGTGAGACCGTCACGCCGGCGTGCGGGCCCGACGCCGCCAAGCACGCCAGGCGGGCGAAGAAGATCCAGAATATCCTGGGCGAGCACCAGGACTGCGTCGTCGCGCAGACCACCCTGCGTGACTTCGGGATCGCCGCCAATCTCGCCGGCGAATCCTCGTTCAGCTACGGGCTCCTGCTCGGGGAAGAACGCGAAAAGGCCAGGTTGACGCGCGAGACCTTCGCGGCTCGCTGGCCCAGGCTTTCCCGGCGGCGCCACCGGCGCTGGCTGCGCTAGCCGGAAGTCGACCTACAGGGAGAGCTGACATGAGCGTCGCCGCCGACGTCCCGGACCTCGCGTACACGGTGCTGGCAGACATCCGTTCCGGCCGGTTCGAGCGAAGTCTCGCGGCGCTGACGGCCGTCGGGGCGGCCGTGACGGCCGGGGAGATCTACCTGTCGCACGATGGGGCGAGCTTCGGCAACCGGATGATGTGGTGGCCGATCGCGATCGTCCCGGCCGCGGTCCCGGCGGGCATCGCCGCGGTGTTCTCCCGGCGGGCCGCGCACACGGTGCTGCCCCTCACCTCGGCCGCGATCGTGGCGAACGGTCTGCAGGGCACCTATCTGCACTGGCGGGGCGTGCGGCAGCGCCCGGGCGGCGTCACCCGCTACAACCTGGAATCCGGCCCGCCGGTGTTCGCGCCGCTGCTGGCGTCCGTCGTCGGCGGGATGGGGCTGCTCGCGTCCGTCCTGCGCCGCGAGGGCCGGCCGCCGCAGGGAGACTGGTAGATGATGTTCCGACCGCCGGGGCGGCGGGCCGTCACGCCGCAGCATCGGGGCCGGTTCGCCGGCTTCGACGTGCTCGACAGCGTTCAGGACTGGGACGACGTGACCGCCGGCATCGTGCTGCGCCGCCTCGCGCCGCCGACGGACCTCGCGTTCTTCACGCCAGCCGAGGCGGCGATCGCCCGCCCACTGCTCGACCTGCTGCTGGACCAGGACCGGGAGCCCCGCATCCCCGTCCTGGCGCTCGTCGACGAGCGGCTCGCGGCGCGCGAGACCGACGGCTGGCACTACGACGACCTGCCGGAGGACGCCGACGCCTGGCGCGAGACGCTGCGCTTCCTGGACGCCGACGCCCGGGCGGCCCACGGGCGCGGCTTCGCCGAGCTCGACGAGCGCGGTCAGGCGGGGCTCATCCAGGCGGTCCAGGACCACGCGCAGGCCGGCGACGACTGGCATGGCTGGGCCGCCGCGCGTACCTGGAGCCTGTGGACGCGCTACGCGTGCACGGCGTTCTACTCGCACCCCTGGGCCTGGAACGAGATCGGGTTCCCCGGGCCGGCCTATCCGCGCGGCTACGTGAACCCTGGGGTGAACACCAGGGAGCACTGGGAGATCGCGGATCAGGACGCGTCGGACCCCGTGCCGTTCGCCGAGCGCGTCGAGCGGGAGCACGAGAGGCTTCGCCAGCTACTCGAAACCGGAACGTCCCGGTGAAGCGGCGGGACGACGTCCGGGACCGCAACGCGTCGGCCTGGCTGCTGCCGAACGACGGCAGCCGCACCAACCACCGCCTGCGCGCGGACATGCGGCACTACGGCGAGCGCGACGAGGTCGACCTGGTCGTGGTCGGCGCCGGCGCCGGCGGCGGCGTCCTCACCCAGCGGCTGGCCCGGGCCGGCTGGCGGGTCGTCTGCCTGGACGCCGGCCCGTTCTGGGATCCCGACCGCGACTGGGTCAGCGACGAGCGCGGCGCCCACGTCCTGTACTGGACCGAGCCCCGCCAGATCGGCGGCGGCGACCCGATCCCGCTCGGATCGAACAACTCCGGCCGCGGGGTCGGCGGGTCGATGGTCCACTACGCCGGCTAC
>Ga0068863_100001882_pt1 | contig 20834 bp, 20 predicted proteins | sample KBSSwiS62_FD_66596 | JGI IMG/M metagenome (GOLD analysis project Ga0068863, IMG submission 66596) | Switchgrass rhizosphere microbial communities from Kellogg Biological Station, Michigan, USA - KBS Switchgrass S6-2 | ecosystem: Host-associated > Plants > Roots > Rhizosphere > Soil ...
CCAGACGGGCTTGCCGTTCGTGCGATCGAACGTGTAAACGAACGCTTGCTTCGTGATCTGCGCGACCGCCTTGATCGGCTTACCGTCGATCACGAGATTCATCAGGATGGGCGCCGTCGGATTGTCCCAGTCCCAGATGTCGTGGTGGATCATCTGGAAATACCAGACGACCGCGCCGCTCTTCGCGTCGAGGCAAACGAGGCTGTTGCCGTAAAGATTGTTGCCGGGACGATGTCCGCCGTAGGTATCTGCAAGCGGCGCTTCGACGGGCAAGTAGACGTACCCGAGCTCGGGATCGGCCGACATCGGCGCCCAGACTCCCGCGTTGCTCGCGGTCTCGGCCGAGCCGTCGAGCCAGGTCTCGTAGCCTTTCTCGCCCTTCGCGGGAATCGTGTGGAACGTCCAGAGCAGCTTGCCGCTGTGCACGTCGAAGCCGCGTACGTCGCCCTTCAAGTTCGTCTTCGCCGGCGGCCGCATGCCCACGTCGTGCGCGGGACCGACGATCACCACGTCGCCGATCACGAGCGAGGGCGAGCTGTTGCCGATGCTCGTCTTGTCCGTGACCTGGCCGCGCACGCCGACCATGAGATCCACGACGCCGTTCTCCCCGAAGCCCGGCGCCTGGCGTCCGGTGCTCGGATCGAGCGCGACGAGATAAAAGCCCGGAGTCACGACGAACAGTCGCTCGTTGCCGGCGTGATCGGTCCAATACGAGAGCCCGCGTCCCGACGTTTTGCGCGGCGCGGCCTTGTAACGGTCTTCACCGTCGTTCGGTCGATAGGCCCAGAGCGTCTCGCCGGTTTTCGGATCGATCGCGACCACGTTGCGCGTGACGCCGACGGTCGTGTACAGCACGCCGCCGATCACCAGCGGCGTGGCCTCGTTGCGCGCCTCCGGCTTCGGGCCGTAATTGCCGGTCTGGAACCGCCATGCGATCTCGAGCTTGCCTACGTTGTCGCGGTTGATCTGATCGAGCGGCGAATAACGTTGTGACGAAAGGCTGCCGGCGTAGTAAGGCCATTCGACGTCGGCTCGGGCTGCGCTCGCGCTCGGCGCGGGCTTGTTGGCCGGCGCAGGTTGCGCCGCGCTGGCGGGCTCTTCCGGCGCGCGCCCGCACGCTCCAAGGCACAGAGCTCCGCAAAACGCGGCGGCGCCGAGCGCCATCAATTCTTTTCTCACCCGAAATCCCCCGAGACCGACCGCGCGTACTGTACAACGCGGGGTTTGCATCGCGCGACGCCCGCGTGGGGATCGCCGCTTCAGCTAGCGCTAGGTAGTCGGGCGCGCGGTGGCGCTGGGAGAATTCCGCAGTCAGAACGGCCGCGAGCGCCTAGAGGCGCCCGCGGCCTCTCGTCATAGAGCCGGGCTACTCGCTGTCTTGGTCCTGATCGCGCTGCGGATTGCTGGTGTCGCGCTGCTGGCCACTGCGTTGCTGGCCACTGCCCTGCTGATTGCGATCACTGTCGCGCTGCTCGCTCGTGCGCTGCGGATTATTGCGCTCGTTGCTCCCGCTGCCGCTTCCGGTGCGGGTGCCGCCGCCAGTGCCGCCGCCACTGCGCTGACCGCCGCCCTGTTGTGACTGATTCTTTTGCATATCGCGATCGTCCTGATTACCCATGATCAACTCCGTTTGGTGACTGACAGCGGAGTTCTGCAAGACACGTGCCGCAGGTCAACTCTGTTCTTGCTGCGGGTCGGGATCGCGCATCGGCGGCAGCTCGGGCACGTGGTCGGGTGTCTGCGGCGGCTCCTCGATCGGCGTGGAGGGATCTGAGGGATTGGGTGTTTTGTGCATCGTGGTGGCTCCTTGAGGGATGCTCGAAAAGGGGCAAGGAATGTGCCACCTGCGGCATGGCCAATCGACACCGCATAACGGCGAGCGGGTCTTCGTCCTTGGAGAAGCGTTCCTATATTTGCTAAGACCGCTGGAACCGGAGTCGGGTGGCCGACTTGCCACCGAATCCACTGCATCGCACACTCGCCCGGGGCAGGAGCTTACCGGCGCGATCCGCCACCACCGCCTAAGCCCAAGACGCAGGCGCGGAGAATAAACATGTCGAAGCGAGACCCGTCGGCCGCACTCGGTCGACGCAAATTCCTGACCGGAGCCACCTTGACGGGCGCTGCCGCGCTCGGCGCTCCGCTGCTGCCGGCTGCCGCGCAAACCACCGCTGATGCGACCGAGCCCGCGCGCGTGCCGCAGCCGAACCTGCGGGCGGAGACGCAGCCGCCTCCAGCCGATCCCGTCACGCAGACTTCGAGCGGCGGCGATTTCATGGCCGAGACGCTGAACGCGCTGAAGCTCGACTATCTCGCGATCAACTGCGCGTCGAGCTTCCGCGGCCTGCACGAAGCGATCCTCAATCACACGGACAACAAGCCCGAGATCCTGACGTGCCCGCACGAGGAGATCGCGGTCGCGATGGCGCACGGCTACGCGAAGGTGTCGGGTAAGCCGATGGCGATGATTTGCCACGGCACCGTCGGCTTGCAGCACGCGACGATGGCGATCTACAACGCGTGGTGCGACCGGATCCCGGTCTACGCGATGATCGGCAACATCATCGAAGCCGACAAGCGGATGGCCGGCGCCGAGTGGGTGCACTCCGCCATAGATCCGGCCGCGCTCGTGCGCGACTTCGTGAAATGGGACGACCAGCCCGCATCGCTGCAGCACTTCGCGGAGTCTGCGGTGCGCGCGTACCGGATTGCGACGACGCCGCCGATGGGCCCCGTGCTCTTGTCGCTGGACCAGGAGCTGCAGGAGAACCCGATCGAGCGGCGCGATGCGCTGCACGTGCCGAAGATCACGCCCGTGTCTCCGCCGGTCGCGGATCCCGCCGTGCTCGACGAAGTTGCGAAGCTGCTCGTCGCGGCCGAGAACCCAGTGATCGTCGCCGACCGCATGTCGCGCAGTGCCGCCGGCATCCATGCGCTGATCGACCTCGCGGAGGCGCTCCAATGCGCGGTCGTCGATCAAGCTGGGAGGCTGAACTTCCCGTCGCAGCATCCGCTCAACCAGAGCTGGCGGCGCAACGCGGTGTTCGCGCAAGCCGACGTCGTGCTCGCGATCGAGATGAACGACCTCTGGGGCTCGCTGAATATATTGAGCGACCGAATCGTGCGCGCACCGCGGCAAGTGGTGCGCACCGGCGCGAAGGTGATCACGCTCGGCACTCGCGATCTCTACATGAAGTCGAACTACCAAGACTTCGCGCGCTTCGTAGACGTCGACCTCGCGGTCGCGGGCGACGGCGAGACGAGCTTGCCGCTGCTCGCGGAGCGCGTGAAGGTGCAGCTACGTTCGGGCCGCAAGCCGGCGCTCGCCGAGCGCGGCAAGAAGCTCAAGCAGGCGCACGACGCTGCGTTCGAGCAGCTCCGCACGCAGGCGACGATCGGCTGGGACTCGAGCCCGATCACGACCGCGCGGCTCGCGGCCGAGGTGCACGCGCAGATCAAGAACGACGACTGGTCGCTCGTCGGCAACGCGCTGCGGATGAATTGGCCGCTGCAGCTGTGGAACTTCGACAAGCCGTACCAGTGGACCGGCACCTCGGGCGGCGCGGGCATCGGCTACAACGCGCCGGCCTCGGCCGGCGGCGCGCTCGCCAACCAAGGCAAGGGCCGGCTCAGTGTCGCGTTCCAAGGCGACGGGGATCTCATGTTCGTGCCGAGCACCCTCTGGACGGTCGCGCATCACCGAATTCCGCTGCTCTATGTCGTGCACAACAACCGCGCGTATCACCAGGAATACATGTACCTGCAGGCGATGGCAGCTCGTCACGCGCGCGGCATCGAGCGCGCGCACATCGGCACGACGATCACGGACCCGAACGTCGACTATGCGACCGTCGCGCGCGGCTTCGGTGTGCATGGCGAGGGACCCGTCACCGACCCCCGCGAGCTCGCCGGAGCCCTGTCGCGCGCGCTCGCAGTCGTACGCCGCGGCGAGCCGGCGCTCGTCGACGTCGTGACGGACCCGCGCTGAGGAGCTTTGGATGAAGATCATCGGACTGCTCGGTGCTGCGCTCGCGCTCGGCGGGCTCGCGTTCGCGAGCAATGCGCAGGAGCCCGCCGGCGACGCGGCGAACGGCGCGAAAGTCTATGTCGCGGTCGGCTGCTTCACGTGTCATGGCCGCTCGGGCCAGGGCGGCAACTTCAACTACGTGACACCGGTGCTCGCGAAGATCCAATGGCCCGTCGAGGCGTTGCGTGCCTTCCTGCGCGTGGGCGTGAACGACATGCCGGCGTACTCGAAGGAAGTGCTGAGTGACCAGCAGGTCGCCGACATCCACGCGTTCCTGCGCTCGCTGTCCGGCCCTCGCCCGACCGCCGAGATCCCGCAGCTGAATCCGTAACGCGCGCGAGCGCGGATTCCGCGTATGCTCCTTCGCGTGGCCCCGCGGAGTAACTTCGACGCCATCATGCTCACCAAGAACATTCTCCTGCTCTCATTCATCGCGATCGCCTGCAGCGCCTGCGCGGGGCTGCAATCCAAGCCCGGCGTCTACGAGATCACGAAGGATTCGATCAAAGAGGGCCCGCGAAGAATTCCGCTGATCTACGCCCGCCCAGCGACCGTGAAGCACCCCGACTACCTCGTCGTGTTCGCGACCGGCGACGGCGGCTGGCGCAGTGTGAGCTTGGACGTCTTCGACCATCTCGCCGCGCTCGGCTACATGTGCGCCGGCGTCAACTCCCCCGACGCGGTGAAGCCCGTGAAGCGCGCGGGCGAGAAGTTGAGCACGGCGCAAGCCGCGGAGCGCGTGCGCGCGTCGTTCGCAGAAGCGAAGAAGGCCTTCGGTCTACCCGCGTCTACGCCGGTCATAGTGGTGGGCTTCTCGCGCGGCGCGACGCTGGTCGCGTTCTCGGCCCTGCATCCCGAGCTTCGCAATCAGGTCCGCGGCGCGATCGCGCTCGCGCTCACGCGCGAGGCCGACTACTTACGCGCGCCGCCAGCCGAGCGTGCGCCCGACATTCAGGTCGACGACAAGGGCCGGATTCAGATCTATCCCGCGCTGAAGTTTCTCGGCGGGACGCCGGTCGCGATCATCCAATCGACGAACGATCCGTACGTCCCCGCGGCCGAGTCGCGCCAGCTACTCGGCCCCGACACGCCGACGCTGAGGCTTTACGAGGTCGAGTCGAGCAATCACCGCTTCGGCGGCGCGCGCGACAAAGTGATCCAGGACGTCGACGACGCGCTGCATTGGATCGAGCAGTCGCCGCGAACCGCATCGGCGCAGCGACCGCCTGCTATCTTTCCAGCCGAGAATCCCTAGAGCTCCGCGCGCACGATTCGCGCGCCTTCCGCAAGCGCCGCGAGCTTGCCGTACGCCGTCGCGCGCGGCAGGTACTTCATCCCGCAGTCCGGCGTCACGATCAGCCGTTCGGGAGGCACGACGTCGAGCGCGGGGCGAATCCGCGCCGCGACCTGCTCGGCGGTCTCGACCTTCGGATCGGCGAGATCGAGCACGCCGACGAGCACTGTCTTGGTCTTGAGCGCTCGTAACGCCGCCAAGTCGAGCTTCGGCTGCGCCGCCTCGATCGAGATCTGATCCGCAGCCGAATCCGCGAGCTCGGCGAGGAACGAGTACCCATTCGCGGGTTTGTCCTTCACGAGCGCGGCATAGCCGAAGCACAGGTGCAGTGCCGTCGTGCCGCGCACGCCCTCGAGCGCGCGATTGATCGCCTTCACTCCGTAGCGGCGCGCGTTCTCCGCGCGTGCCTGGAGCCACGGCTCGTCGAGCTGAACGATGTCGGCGCCCGCGGCGAAGAGATCTCGAACCTCCTCGTTGACGGCATCGGCGTACGCGAGCGCGAGGCTCTCGTCGTCCTTGTAATGCTCGTTGACGACCTGCTGCGTGAGCGTGAACGGCCCCGGCAGCGTGATCTTGATCGTCTTGTCGGTGTGCTCCCGCAGGAAGCGCACGTCGCGCGTCTCGACCGGCCCGCGGCGCTTGATCGGCCCGTCGACGATTGGCACCGGAATCTTCACGCCGGTGCGGCCGATCACCTCGCCGATGCGCTCGCTCGCGATGCCGTCGAGCGCGTTCGCGAATTTGTTCGAGTAGCTTTCGCGGCGGATTTCCCCGTCCGTGATGATGTCGATGCCCGCGCGCTCCTGCTCGCGGATCGCGACGACGGTCGCGTCGTCCTGCGCCTCCTCGAGCCGCTCCGGCGGGACGCGCCAGATCTCGCGCGCGCGGACGCGCGGCGCCATCATCTTCGTGAGCAGCGCACGATCGACGAGCCAGTCGGGTTGCGGATAGCTGCCGACGACCGAGGTCAAGACTCTGTTCGCCATCGGCGCGACTGTAGCAGAGCGCGCCGCCGGCAACGGGACGGCGGGACAGCGCGCCGCCGACGCGCGTGGCGCCGACGGCTGCCCGCGAGCTCAGATCTTCACAATCTCGTCGAACCCGCCGTAGAACATCCGCTTGCCGTCGAACGGCATCTTTTTCGGATCCATGCTGTCTTTGATCCGCGGATCCTTCATTACCTTCTCGTTGATTCGGTCGCGGTCCGCCTTCGACGCGTAGACGATGTAGCTCATGACGACGGTCTCGTCGGGCTTGAGCTGGACGCTCTGCGGGAACGACGTGACCTCGCCCGACTTCACGTCTTCGGCGAGGCACTCGACGAATTCGAGGGCGCCATATTCGCGCCATATCTTCCCGGTCTCTTCGGCCATCCGGCGATAAGCCGCGAGGTTGTTCTTCGGCACTGGCACCACGTAGCCGTCTACATATCGACCCATCTCTCACCTCCTAGGGTTTTCCGTCTTCCTTGGTTTCTCGTCTGTCGGGCGTCCGCAAACGAGCCAACAAGAAATTAGTCCGGGATCGCTCCGATAAATTCCCGGCGCCGTTTACAAGAAAATCTCATGCCGTTATCGTGACCGCAGCTCACACAACCGCTTTCCGCACGGTGCGAACATGAGACGACTGCTTGTGCTCGGTGCCCTGACAGCTCTGATCGTTTCGCCGTGGCTTGCACACGCGCAGACGAATGCACTCCGGGTGCTCTGCTCGAACGGCATGCGCGCCGTCGTCGAGGAGCTCAAGCCGCAGCTCGAGCGCGCCGCGGGTCAACCGCTCACGATCGAGTACGGCACCTCCGCGGGCGTGCGCCAGAAGATCGAATCGGGCGCGCAGTTCGACGTCGCGGTGCTCACCGTCGAAGTGATCGACGCGCTCGCGAAGGGCGGCAAGGTCGCGCCGGACTCGATCGGCGCGCTCGGGCGCTCGCCCGTCGGCGTCGGGGTGCGCGCGGGCGCCGCGTTGCCGGATCTCGAAACAGCCGAGGGCGTGAAGAAGGCGTTCCTCGACGCGAAGTCCGTCACTTGGGTCGGCGCGGGCGCGGCTCGCGCGCAAGTGGACAAGATGCTCGCCTCGCTCGGGATCGCCGACGCGGTGGCCGCAAAGCTCGCGCTCGTGCAAAGCGTCGAGGAAGGCATCGATCGCGTCGCCGACGGCAAGTCGGACCTCACCGTGATGCTCGCGAGCGAAATCCTGCCCGCGCCGAGCTTGAAATACGCTGGCGCTTTCCCTGCACCGTACAAGGGCTACGTGTCGTTCGCGGGCGCCGCGGGCGCGAGCTCGCACGCGCGTGCGGCCGCGGATCGCTTCGTCGCGGCGCTACACGCGCCCACGACCATCAACACCTACGCGGCGAAAGGCATGGAGCTGCCGCACTAGCGGCTCAGATCGGCGGGCGGCGCTCGCCGAACTTCGTGGCCTGCTCGAACGCCCGTGCGAGCTCGAGCACCGAGCGGTCCTCTCGGTGCCGGCCCACGATCTGGATTCCGACCGGCAGTCCCTCCGGCGTGAAGCCGGCGGGCACCGAGATCGCGGGCCGCTGAGTCGCACTGATCCAATAGCAGGTCTTCTGCCACGCGATGTAGTGCTCCATCCGCACGCCGGCGATCTCGTGCGGCCAGTCGATCTTCGCGTCGAACGGCGGCACCTGATTAACCGCGCAGAGCGTGAACGCGTAGGTCTCCTGGAACTTACGCATGCGCTCCATGAGCTGTGCGTGCATCAGCATCGCGCGCGCGAGCTCCGCGTTCGTGATCGCTCGCCCCGCTTCGATCTCTTCGATCGCATCCTTCTTCAGCAGGTCGCGATGCTGGTCGAGCAGTGGCCCTAATGTCGCCGCAGTGCGGAACGAACGGATCGTGATGAACGCGTACTCGGCGTCCTTCAAGTCGGGCGCGACGTCCTCCACGACGCAGCCCAACGACTCGAACGTCGCACGCTGCGCGGCCAGCACGTCGCGCACGCGCGGATCGAGCGGCAATCCGCCGAGGTCCGGGCACCACGCGACCCGCACGCCGCGGAAGTCGCGCTCGAGCGCGCCTCGAAAGACGGCCGGATCCGACGGGTAGCAGGCCGGATCGCTCGGATCGGGGCCCGCCATCACGCTCATCAAGAGCGCGACGTCGTCGACGGTGCGCGCGAGCGGGCCGTTCACCGAGACGCCGAGGAACGGCAGGGAGGTCGGCGCCGTCGGCACGAGCCCGAACGTCGGCCTGAAGCCGACGATGTTGTTGAAGTTGCCCGGGTTTCTCAACGAGCCGCCGTTGTCGCTGCCATCCGCTATCGGCAGCATTCCGCTCGCGAGCGACGCGGCCGCTCCGCCGCTCGAGCCCCCCGCGCTCTTCGTCGTGTCGTACGGGTTCACCGTGGTGCCGTAGACCCTATTGAACGTGTGCGAGCCCATGCCGAACTCGGGCGCGTTCGTCTTGCCGATCGGGATGACGCCCGCCGCGCGCATTCGCGCGACGAACAGCGAGTCCTCGGTCGGCATCGCATCCTTGTAGATGAGCGAGCCGCGCGTGTACGGGAAACCGACCGCCGACTGCAGATCCTTGAACGCGGTCGGCAAGCCGTGCAGCGGCGGCAGCGGCGCCCCGCTCGCGGCGCGTTTGTCCGCCTCGTCCGCGAGTGCGAGACACCGCTCGTCGTCGAGCTTCGCGACGATCGCGTTGAGCGTCGGATTGACGCGCGAAATCCGCTCGAGGTGCGCGGTCATCACCTCGCGCGCCGACACGGCGCGGCTATGCAGGAGCCCCGCGAGCTCGGTCGCCATCATGTAGTGGAGATCGCCGGACCGTCGCACGCCGGCGCTCGCCGCGGCGCCCACGGCGGCAGCCGTCGGCGCGGGGCCTCCATTGGCGCGTTCCGATACCGCGCCGCCGAGCGCAGAGCGGTCCACGGGCTGTGCAGCGTCGCCCGCACCCGCCGCGCCTGCGGAATTGGCCGGCGCGCCGCTCCTGGCGCACCCCGCGACCACTCCGGCCGCGAGCCCCACGCCCACGAGGCCAAGCACCTCGCGGCGCCCAAAAACATCGCTCGTCATTTCACCCTCCTCGCAAACTTCGCCGCCGACGGCTACGGACGATGCCGTAAGCGAGCAGCACCACGGCGACGGCTACTAGGCTCGCCTCGAGCTCCGCGGCGAGCTCGGACGCGAAAGCCATCGCGATGAGCACGCCGAGCATCGCCGCAATCGTGAGCCAACTCAGCCACGGAAACAGCCACACCTTGATCGTGAGCCGCTCGGGACTCGCACGCTCCATGCGCGTCCGCAGGCGCAAATGCGCGAAGCACGCGAGCAGATAGATCACGATCATCAGCGCGCCCGACGCGTTGACCAAGAACGCGAACGCCTTCTCCGGCGAGAGCACGGATAGGAGCACGGCGAGATAGCCGAACGAGCTGCCGATCAGAATTGCGCGCCACGGCACGCGCCGCGAGCTCAGTGCGATCAGGGATTGCGGCGCGTCGTTGCGCGCGGCGAGCGTGAATAGCACACGCGAGGTCACGTAGAGACCGGAGTTCAGGCACGACAACACCGCCGTCAACACGATCAGGTTCATGATCGTGGCGGCGCCCGGGATGCCGGTACGCTCGAGCGCGAGGGCGAACGGCGAGCTCCCTGGCGCGACGTCGCGCCACGGCACCACGGCGACGATCAGTAGGATCGAGAGCACGTAAAAGAGCAGTATCCGCAGCGCGAGCGTGCCCGTGAGCTTCGAGATCACGCCCGCCTCCTCGTTCGACTCGGCCGCGGCGACCGTCGCGATCTCCGCGCCGCAGAGCGAGAACACGATCGTCGTCGCACCCGCGAGCGCTGCCGTCCAGCCGAATGGCGCGAAACCGCCGTCGGAGTAGAGGTTCGCGAACGTGGCCCCCGCCGGCGACGTGAGCCCGAGCGCATACGCGCCCGCGATCAAGATGAACGCCACGATCGCGCCGACCTTGATCGACGCGAACCAGAACTCGAACTCGCCGTAGCTGCGCGACGACATCAGATTCACGGCCGTGAGCGCGAGCATCAGCACCAGCACGATCGTCCAGACCGGCAGCGCGATCCACGCGTGCAGCAGCGCGGCGCCCGCGATCGCCTCGATCGCGACGACGACGACCCAGAAATACCAGTAGAGCCACCCGCTCACGAATCCGGCCCACGGACCTAGGCCGAGCCGGATGTACTCGGTGAACGCGCCGAGGCCCGGCGTGGCCGTCGCCATCTCGGCGAGCATCCGCATGACGATCAGCACGACCGCACCGGCGAGCACGTAGCTCGCGAGGATCGCCGGTCCGACCGTCGCGATACCGGCGCTGCTGCCGACGAACAGGCCCGCGCCGATGATCCCGCCGATCGAGATCATCGCGACGTGCCGTGACCTCAAGCCCCGGCCCAGCGCCGGAGCGGCAGCGTCGACAGCAGTGTCTCGTGCAGCCACGCTCGCTTACCGTCAGAAGATCGCGGCCGTGCGCTGCACGACCCAGAACGCCGCGACCGAGCCGATGCCGTAGGCAGCCGCGCGCGGCCACCACGCCGGCGCGCGAATCGCGGCGCGGCGCACGGACCAACCGATCGCGAGGACGGCCGCGATGAACGCGAGCTGCCCGATCTCGACGCCGACGTTGAAGAAGAGCAGCGCCAGCGGCACCGCCTTCTGCGGCACGCCGACCTCGCTCAACGCGCCCGCGAAGCCGAAGCCGTGCAATAGGCCGAACGAGAACGCCACGAGCCACGGGAAGCGCGTCGTCAAATCCGCACGCGCGTCCGCCGACGATGAAGCGAACGGTTGGCGTGCGAGCTCCGACGCGAGGAACAAGATGCTGAGTGCGATCGTCGCCTCGACCGGCGCCGGCGGCACGTGCACGAAACCGAGCGTCGCGGCCGCGAGCGTCACGCTGTGCGCGAGCGTGAACGCGGTCACGGTCGCGACCAGCCGGCCGATGCCGCGTACGAGCAGCAACAGCGCGAGCACGAACAGAAGGTGATCGACGCCGCCGAGAATGTGCCCGATGCCGAGCACCGTGTACGTGCGAATCACCTCGAGCGCGCTCGGCCGCTCCGGGATCACGACGCTCGGATCGGTCGGAGTCAGACGCTGATTCGACGCGCTGCCATCGAGATAGTCGACGCGCAGCAGCACGTCGGTTTGCGTGAGCTCGAGTCCGTCGACCTTGAACTCGCGCCCGCCGATGCCGCCCGCGCACGACATCGTGCCATGCTGGAAACGCACGTCCTCGTTCACGACATACGTGCGCACGTCGCCCGTCAGCGAGCAGCCTTGCGGCACTTTCGGCTCGAGCGCCGAGGCGAGGCCGCCCGAGATCGATACCTTCCACTGCACCGCGTAAATCCCCGGCGCGGTCTCGGTGAGCCCGAAGAACGCGGGGCTGAGCCGGTGCGCGAGCGCGGGCGATGCGAGCAGCGCGGCCGCCAGCGCGGCGACGAGCGACGCGGGGCGCGCGCGAATCAATTCGCCGACCTCGGCGCCGGCTTCTCGACCACGACGTCGTAGTGCGCGCGCATGCGCCGATATTCCGCCTCGTTGCGCTCGCGCCTGCGGTCGGCCGCAAACTCGGCCGCGACCTGGTCCCGGATCTCGTCGAACGGCGGTAGGCGGCGCGCGCTGCGCGCACGCAGCCGCACCGCGTGCAAGCCGAAGTCGGACTTGAAAGGCCCCGTCCAATCGCCGGGCGGCATCGTGAACAGGGCCTCGGCAACCGCGTCGCCGAACAGCACCTCGACTTGATCCCGCGGCGCGTTCTCGTAGATCCCGCGCAGCGGCGTGTGGTCGCCGACTTCGTCCGGCGATCGGCCGGAGCGAAGCGCCGCGAGCCCGGCCTTTGCAACGGCATCGACCGAGTCTCCTCGCTCGGCGGGGCTGAAGAAGACCTGGTCGAACGTCGCGAGCTCCGGCCTCTCGAACCGAGCCGACGACTCGTCGTAGAACCTGCGCAGCTCGGCATCGGAGCTCGGCGCCGGATCCGCGGTGTCCTGAGTGAGGTAGCTCATCTTGTCGACGAGGCGGCGACGAACCTCGTCGTCGTTCACGTCGAGCTTGAGCGCGAGCGCCTCGCGGTAGAGGACCTCGTCGCGGATCGTCGGCTCGATCAGCGCCGCCAGCTCCTCGTCGGTCGGCGCACGGCCCTTGAGGAGCTCCGCCGCGTCGCGTACCTGCGCGACCTGGTCGGCGGTCACCACGATCCGTTCGCGGCCGCCGCGTATCCTTTCGCCGCGCCACGCGGAGAGCACGAACAAGCTCGCGCCAATCAAAAGGAAGTGGACAAGAGGGTCCTTGAGAAATCTGCGCATCGCTGCCGCGAGACCTCGACGCCTGGCGGCAGCGAGATGAGGCTAAGTCTCGGGCGCCGGAGCGTTCTTCAGTGTTGTCGAAGGCCCGGTATGGTAACGCGAAAAAAAGGGCCCCGGCTTTGGGGGGAGGAATGCCGGGGCCCTTAGGTTGCCGCTTAGCGCGCCTGAGTCAGGCGCCCGAAGCCGCAATGCTCATGAGAAGCTCAATGCGACGAACCGCTGGGCGTCGCCTCGCCGGACGAGAAGCAGCGCATTGGACTTGTCCTTCTTCGCCGTCTTCAGCGCCGCGACCGCCGCGTTGGCGGAGGTGACGGGCTTCTGGTTCACGCGCGTGATCAGGTCGCCGGGCTCCAGTCCTTTGTCAGCCGCGGCGCTGTCAGGTTCCACGGCCACAACGAGCGCTCCGTTCACGTCCGACGGGACGCCGAGCCGCGCGCGGTCTTGATCCGTGAGGCCGCGCAGCGTGAGGCCGAGCAGATCGGCCGTCGCGGAGTCGTTGCCGGCCGGGCCGTTCGAGGCGACCTCCTCGGCCTTCGACGCCTCGCCGAGCTTCACGGACAGGTCACGGCTCTTGCCGTCGCGCCAAACGGTGACCTTCGCGCTCGACGAGGGGCTCACGTCCGCGACCGCGAGGCTCAGCGCGCGCGCCGAGTCGATCTCGTGATCGTTGAAGCGCGTGATCACGTCGCCGGACTGCAAACCCGCGTGCGCCGCCGGGCTGTCCTTCACGACGTCGGCGACGAGCGCACCCTTCCCGTTCTTGAGGCCGACAGAAGTCGCGAGCTCGTCGTCGAGATCCTGGATCTGCACGCCGAGCCAACCGCGTTGCACGCTGCCGTTGTCGCGCAGCTGCTTGATCACGTTCTTGGCCTGGGTCGCCGGAATCGCGAAGCCGATGCCGATGTTGCCGCCGTTCGGGGAGAAGATCGCGGTGTTGATGCCGATCACCTGGCCCGAGACGTTGAAGAGCGGTCCGCCCGAGTTGCCGAAGTTGATCGGCGCATCGATCTGCAAATAGTCGTCGTACGGACCGTTCTCGATGTGCCGGCCGCGGGCCGAGATGATGCCCGCCGTCGCCGTGCCGCCGAGACCGAACGGATTGCCGATCGCGAGCACCCAGTCGCCGACGCGCGCGGCGTCGGAATCGGCGAACGCGACGTGCGGCAGGTTCTTGCCGTCGACCTTGATCAACGCGAGATCCGTCTTCGGGTCGTGGCCGACGAGCGTCGCGTCGAGCTTGCGGCCGTCGTTCATCGTCACGACGATCTTCGACGCACGGTCGACGACGTGATTGTTGGTCACGATGTAGCCGGAGGGATCGATCAAGAAGCCCGAGCCCTGCCCTTGGACCCGGCGCTGCTGCGGGACCTGCTGCGGCGCATCGAAGAAGCGGCCGAAGAACTGCTCGAGCTGATCTTGGCTGTCGCCGCGATCGCCTCGCCCTTCGCCCTGCGGCGCGTTGAAGCGGTACACGCCGCCGGTCGGTTGCTCGGCGGTTTGCGTGACGATGATGTTCACGACCGCGGGGCTGACCTGCTCGAACACGTCGGCGAACGAGCCGCTCGTGACGCTCGGCGGATTGGGCGCCGAGTGCGCGCTAGGCGTGAAGTTGACAGAAACAATCGTGAGGGCGAGCGCGGCGCCGGCGGCGACGCCTGCGAGCCAGCCGGTACGCACTCTGGATGTCGGGGTTTGCGTTGTCATCGCAACTCTCCTTTGGACGTTGCTAAAGGTTTCGATGGAGCAAAGCTACGCCGCACACCCTTACCCATGACTCACAGGTTCCCTACCGTTTTGTAATCCCCGGTGAGGCTTGTTAATACGGCATTCAGGTCCACTCCCTTAACCTTGCTACATAAGGAGTGATCGCCGATCAGACGGCGGCAAAAGGAGACGAAGATGGCTCACCCAAACAAGTTGATCAGTGTCGCGGCCGCGGCCCTGTTGACGCTCGGAGCACTAGGCGCAAGCGATTGCGCGAACGCGCGCGCGGCGTCGAACGAAAGCGCCAACAGCAGCGCCTCGGATCAGACCCCCGCTTACGAGCAAGTCGACAGTTTCGTGATGTGGAATCACCCATACAGCTGGAGCCCGATCGACGACAGGACCGTCGTGCTCTGGCCGACGCCGTTCGAGGCGTATCTCGTGCGGATCGCGTACCCGAGCCACGACATGAGGTTCGTGCAACACATCGGCGTCACGCAGTCGACGAGCCGCGTGTACGCGAAGTTCGACGCGCTCCAGATTCGCGGGTTCCGCTATCCCATCGATAGCATCTACAAGCTCACGCGCGAGGAAGCCCGGAACCTGACGAGCCGCAAACCCGACGGGGGGACGCAGCCGAAGCAGCCCGCGGGAACAGAGCCGAAGAGCGAGGCCGAGAATTCCGCGGCAGGTTGACGCAGAATTGTCACGACTCGTTCCGAGGGATGTAATTCGCCCGTGCGAATCTTGGTAATCGAGGACGACAAGGACGTCGCCTCGTTCATCCGCAATGGGCTCGCGCAGGCGGGCTGCAACGTCGACCATGCCGCCAATGGCAAGGACGGCTTGTTTCTGGCGACCACCGAAGCCTATGACGCGCTGGTCGTCGACCGTATGCTGCCGGGCGTCGACGGCCTCACGCTGATCCGCACGCTGCGGGCGTCGAAGAACACGACGCCCGTGCTGATCTTGAGCGCGCTCGGCGAAGTCGACGACCGCGTGAAGGGACTCAAGGCCGGCGGCGACGACTATCTCGTGAAGCCGTTTGCGTTCAGCGAGCTGCTCGCGCGGCTCGAGGCGCTCGAGCGACGCACGAAATCCGGCAGCGACGCGCCGCAGACGATATTGCGTGCTGCGGATCTCGAGATGGATCTCTTGCGCCGCGAGGTGCGGCGCAACGGCGAGGCGATCGACCTCCAGCCGCGCGAGTTCCAACTGCTCGAGTTTCTGCTTCGCCACGCGGGCCAAGTCGTCACGCGCACGATGTTGCTCGAGGGCGTCTGGGACTATCACTTCGATCCGCAAACCAACGTGATCGACGTGCACATCAGCCGGCTGCGGTCGAAGATCGATCGCGGATTCGAGCGCCCTTTGCTGCACACGGTGCGGGGTGTAGGGTACCGGCTGGACGGCTAAGGGTCCTTAGGCCTAGCGATGCGGCTCCGTACGCTCCTGCACACCAGCGTGCTCCAGCTCACGTTGGTCTACGTCGCGCTGTTCGGCGTGTCGGTGCTCGCGCTGTTCTACCTGATCTATTGGTCGACCGTCGGCTACCTCGAGCGGCAGACGAACGAGACGATCCAGGTCGAGATCGACGGTCTGCTCGAGCAATACGAGCGCCGCGGCGCGAGCGGTCTCGCCGACGTCATAGCGGAGCGCGTCCGCAAAGACGGCGAGAATCGTTCCATCTATCTGCTCGCGGACGCGATCGGCCGGCCGCTTGCCGGCAATTTGGCCTATCTCCCCGACGCACCGACCGGCCAGTGGCTCGACTTCGTAAAGCCGGACGGAGCGAGCGCCAGCACCCCCGTGCGCGCGGGAGTGATCCGCCTCGGTCCGGGCCTGCGACTTCTCGTCGGCCGCGACATCCGCGAGCTCGCGCAGATTCGGAGCTTGTTCACGCGCTCCTCGATCTATGGGCTCACGCTGACGATGGCGCTCGCGATTGCCGGCGGCGTCCTGATGGCGTTCAGCGCGCGGCGCCGGCTCGCGGACCTGAATAGGACCACGCGCCAGATCATTGCGGGCAACTTGAGCCGCCGCGCACCGCTCCGCGGCTCGGGCGACGAGCACGACGAGCTTGCCGGCAACATCAACGCGATGCTCGACCAGATCCAGCGGCTGCTCGAGGGCATGCGCCACGTCGGCGACAGCGTCGCGCACGACTTGCGCGGCCCGCTCACGCGGCTACGCAACAGGCTCGAGACGCTCGCAGCGGCCGATCAGCCGCGACGCGAGGATCTCGTCGAGTGCGTCGAGCAAGTGCAGCACGTGCTCGACACGTTCAACGCGCTGCTGCGCATAGCGCGCGTCGAATCGGGCGCACATCGCAGCGCGTTCGCGGCGCTCGACCTCGAGCGCATCGTGCGCGACGTCTGCGAGCTGTACCAGGCGGCAGCCGATGAGCGGCAGATCGAGCTCGTCTGCACCGTGCGCGCGGCCGTCGAGGTGTTCGGGGATCGGGAGTTGCTCGCTCAGGCGCTCACGAACCTGCTCGACAACGCGGTCAAGTACACGCCGACCGGTGGCCGGATAGAGATCACGCTCGAGCGCACCGAGGATGTTGCGCGCATCCGCGTCGCGGACTCCGGGCCGGGCGTGCCGGCCGCGGATCGCGACCGCGTGCTGCAACGCTTCACGCGCCTCGACCAGGCGCGCTCTCAGCCCGGCAACGGCCTCGGTCTTGCGCTCGTGAACGCGGTGACGACGCAGCACCACGGCCGACTGTCGCTCGCCGATAACGCGCCCGGTCTCGCCGTCACGATCGAGATCCCCGCGCTGGTTCGTTCCACGACGGAGCGGCTGATAGCTGCGCCGCTCACGCGCGTCGCAAGCGGTGCGCCGCAGCCTTAGCGGCGCGCCGAGTGTCCCGACGAGAAAAGGCCCGACCTCTCGCGAGGGAGGCCGGGCCAGGGCGACAGTGCAGAAACCCAAGTGTCGGTCGGCAGTCGCCGGGGGGACTAGCGAGCCTGCCAGAGCTTCCGCACTGCGCATCACCAAACACGGGAGCCGATACGTTCCGAGCCCTCCCTGGCTCTCAGCCATCCTTGGCGATACAGTATCAGTCTAGGTATCTCTCTACAAACGCAATATTGTTAGGCGACGGCTGACATCTCCTCATCGGCGCGCTGGGCGAACGTCGCGACCACCCAGTCGCGCAATTCACGCACGTCCGGGTTTTGGGCGGCCTCCGCCCGATACACGAAGTAGTAGCGCTCCGTCGTTTCGAGCTCGCCGATGCAGGGACGCACCAGCGCGCCCGAGTTGAACCAGGTCGTGCTCAGCGCCATGGGCACGAGCGCGACGCCGAGACCGCGTTCGGCCGCCCGCGCGACCGCGAACATGCTGTCGAGCTGAATGACCTTCGGCGGCTTGTCTACCGCGATCGACATGCTCGCGAACCAATCCTGCCACGCGTGCGGCCGTGCTTTGTTGACGATGAGCGTCGCACCGATCAAGCCTCGTGGATCACTCAGCGCGAGCTCGCGCGCGAGCTGCGGCGAGCAGGCCGGCGCGAGTCGCAACGAGAACAGGGGATGCGAGCACATGTCCGTCGGCCGGCTCGAGAGCAGCAGGATCGACGCGTCGGTGGCCGAGGGGTGCAAGCAGCCCGCCTCCGTGGTCTCGACTCGAATATCGACCGTCCGGTGCTTGTCCGAGAACGCGCGCAGCCGCGGGACGAACATCTCGCTCGCGAAGAACGGGAGCAGCGCGATGCGCAGCGTGCGCCGTTGCCCGCTCTGCTGCATGAAGCGCTGAGTCACACGATCGAGCTCGGAGAGCAGCGGCTCGACCTGCGCGAACAACTGCCGGCCGTTCTCGGTGAGCGCAATCTCGCGCGTTCGGCGCTCGAACAGCGATGTCTGCAACTGCTGCTCGAGCCCCTTGATCTGATGGCTCACCGCAGACGGCGTCACGCAAAGCTGCTCGGCCGCCGCCTTGAAGCTCAAAAAACGAGCCGCGACGCAAAACGTTCGCAGCCCTCTCACGGAGCTCTGGCGCACCGGTATCCCTCGACGAATTTGGCTCCCGGACTTTTTGCAAGAACCGCGCCAGAGACACCGCGTCGCGGCACTGCGGCCGCGCGCACGGAGATCGAGGGGTGAGTGCACTGCGAGCGCGCAAATCGCATGCCCGTCTGCACCACGGGAGATCGCGCGGCGGGCCTCAGCGTGAGAGCACGATCACGAGGTGGTCGCGAATGGGCCGGTAGCCGATCGAACGATAAATGCGCGCGGGCTGCGCCGGCTCGGGGTCTGCGAACAGCACGCAAAACGACGCGCCTGCCGCGAGAGCGCCCTGGCTCGCCGCTGCGACGGCGTTGCTCGCGTAGCCGTTGCCCCGGAATTCTCGCGGTGTGTAGACGCTCGAAATTTGCACGGCGTTCGGCGTATTGCCCGACATCGTGACGAAGCTCTTCGCGCCGTCGTGGTCCCAGACCTGCAGCTCGCGCCGGCGCAGGCGTCGCTCGAGGAAGCCCGAGACATCCACCGGCGTATTCGTGTCCGTGGCGTAGCCGGGCGCCCAGCTTCGCAACAAAGGCCAATCCGCGCCGTCCGCCAACCGCAGTCGGCCGGGCACCGGTTTCGGCGCGACGACCTCGTCGAGACGGAATTCCATCCATTCGTGCCGCAGCTGCCAACTCCCGCCGTTTTTGGCCACCCACGCGCCAGCGAACTCGAGCGCCACGCGCCGAGTGGCCCCGACCCACGGCAGATCGGGGCGCACCCGCGCGACGCCCGGGACGAGCTCGGCCGCGGCACCTTCGGGCAGCTCGGTGAGCTCGATGCCGTCGGGCGGCGCCGCCACGGCGCAGCCTATTACCTTGCCGCGCTCCTCGATCGAAGCGAAGTAAAGCGGCTCGCGAAACGGATGGTCGGCGGTCGTCAGTAAATGCGCGACCGAAAGCACGATGTTGTTCTCGGCCTCACGTTCGAGAAGCCAATCGCGAGCAGCGGTGAGAAACTGGCTGGCGCCTCTATGCTGGCGAACTTCGTAGCGGGACGCCAATGGTCGCGCCCTCTATTGACGGGCGAGCCCGGCCGACCAGCTCGCGAGCTTGGTTGCGAACGGCACGGAAGCGTTCGCGGGACTCGTCGACGGGAGCACTCGCGAAGGCAAGGAGGCGAATAGCGGCGCAAGACTCGGCAATACGCGGCGGCGATAGAGCTCCGCGGCCTTCGTCCCGTTGAAGCAGATCAAGCCGACGTCCCCGTTGCGCTCGAAGAATCCGCCGAAGTCGTTCACCACGATGCTCGACGCGACGATCGCGGAGTCGAGGCTGCCGTTGCGCTCGCCGGCGGCGAGCACGTCCCATACGGCGACCCGATTCGCGATGAGCAGCTCGAGGCGCTCCGGATAAGGCAGGGACGGCCCGGCACCGAAGATGGCGCCCATGATTCTCCAGAAGCCGTTTTGGGCCTGCGCGTAATATTGCCCCATTTCGAGCGATTTTCGTCCTGGCAAGCTTCCGAGAACGAGAATGCGCGGGCGGCCGCCGACGATCGGCGCGAATCCGACCGACAGCCCCTCTTTCGGCACGGCGTTCACCAACCGAGCCCTCGGTAGTGACCTCGCGTCTCGAGCAACCTCATCTGCCCGAGTATCCACGACTGGCGGCTACGTACATAGCTGCTCGGCCTGTCCGCGAGCAGCTTGCGCGGGTTCGGCAGCACCGCGGCGAGCAGCGCGGCCTGCTCCGCGCTCAGTGCGCTCGCGCTCACGCCGAAGAAGCGCCGCGCCGCGGCCTCGACGCCGAACACGCCGTCGCCGAGCTCCGCGACGTTGAGATAGACCTCGAGGATCCGCTGCTTCGGCCAACACGCCTCCAGCAGAACCGTGAAGTACGCTTCTAGCCCCTTGCGCACGAAGCTGCGCCCGGACCAGAGAAATAGGTTCTTCGCGACCTGCTGAGTGATCGTCGATGCTCCCCGCAGCTCGTCGCCGGCGCGATGCTCGTCGAGCGCAATCTGTAGCTGGTCGAAGTCGAACCCGTGGTGCGCAAGGAAGCGCTGATCCTCGGAGGCGATCACCGCGCGCGCCACCGTCGCCGCGAGCTCCCGCCGGTCGCGCCATTCGTACTGGATCTCGCGAATCGGTCGCGGCTGCTCGAGCATCATCGCGGTGAACGGCGGCGGCACGAAGCGCAGCACGAGCACCGCGCCGACGCTGAGCAGGAGCCACGCGACGAGCGCCATAGCGACGCAGCGCATGGCAAGGCCGACCGGGCTCGAGCGGCGGACGTTGGTCATGCCCGCGAGTCTAATCGCGGGCGGCGCGAGCGTCCGCTGCCGCGGTCGCGCTCGCGAGCCGAGACGCTAGATCGCGACTTGGTTCGCCGCCACCACGCGGCCGTCGAGCAGGTTCACGATCCGATGCGCTCGCGCTGCATGGCTCGGCGAGTGAGTGACCATCATGATCGTCGTGCCCTGCTCGTTCAGCGTGTTGAGCATGTTCATGACTTCCTCGCCGTTCTTCGTGTCGAGGTTGCCCGTGGGCTCGTCCGC